>Ga0181532_10000818_pt1 | contig 31113 bp, 19 predicted proteins | sample PEATcosm2014_Bin_33_FD_119768 | JGI IMG/M metagenome (GOLD analysis project Ga0181532, IMG submission 119768) | Peatland microbial communities from MTU Mesocosm Facility, Houghton, MI, USA - PEATcosm2014_Bin11_30_metaG | ecosystem: Environmental > Terrestrial > Soil > Wetlands > Peat | place...
CATGAGATCTCCACACTCAGGGTGGTAGAAAGCACCACAAAATCTGAACGTGATTATGCCGTGTGGGGCGGGCGGTCCGATGTGACAGACATCACGGATGTACGTGAGGACGCGCACACCGGCAGCGGAAAACCTGATGCGGCAGGCGTAACGCGACAGGCGTGTGGCGACAGGCGTGTAGCGGCAAACAATCGATTGTGCCTTTGATCACAGCAATCGGGAAAGCCGGGGCCGAAAATAAGAATCGGTTAACGAATTCGCGGCTGTTCAAGAAGGGGGCTGCCATGTTTGAAGCCGAAGTTGAAATGGAACGACGCTCGTCGTTCCTGCCGCTGCTACTCATGATGTGCCTGCTAGCGGCGATCGTGGGCCTAGCGGCCTACGTGCTACTACAAGTCCGGGCGAAAACGCCTCTCACTGCGGAGGAGGCAAGCGGATTAGTGACCGCGACAATCCAGGGACCCGGTCCGGCCATTATCCACTTCCGCACTGGTCTGGTGAAACCCAGCGCCGGGGACAAGCCTGAGGATCCCAATTATCGATTATTGGAAAAAGCCGGGATTATCAAATTGGCCAAAGCGCCGCACGGCGCCGTACTGGTCTCGCTTACACCCGGAGGAGAGCGCCTGCTGACGGGTCTGCCGGGGTTCAAGAAATCGAAAGAAAGCGATGGCACATTCTCCTATCAAGCTCCGCTGGCGCAACGGCAATTCGTGAGCATCGCTGCCGTAAACATGATCGGGGTTAACAGTGCGACCGTCGACTACAACTGGAAATGGGTGCCCAACCAATTGGGCGACGTGTTTGACGCGGGCGGCCCGCTGGTAAAAAGCTTTAATATGTGGGAACGCCAAACGCTGATCACCAAATATGAAGTCGACTTCTATAATGGCAGCCCAACCAGATCCACGCTGGCTCTGGTGCGGAACGGCCAGGCATGGAAAGTCCCGGGACAATAGTGTTGCGCTAAGAAAGAAAAGTTGAACCAAAGGGGGCACAGAGGAGAAACTAAGCGCGAAGCGCTGGTTTCGAATCGCCAGCCGTTCCTGGCCCAGACTTCAGCCTACTGTATCCGTGAAACTGGTATGGAGTTTCGCGGAAATGAGCTTTGTTTAAGAGGAGAAGATCAATGTCCATAAAGAAACTGATTTTGATGTTTGTCGCCCTGATCGTGTGCGTATATATGGTCGCCGCGCAGGGTCAACCCCAGGGCCAACCAGAGAAAACCATAAAGCATGTCCCGATGCAGTCCACGTCACCAGTATCGGGCAAGGACATGTACACGGCCTACTGTGCCGTTTGCCACGGAACCGACGGCAAAGGCGGAGGTCCTGCGGCCAGCGCGCTGAAGGTTGCTCCCACCGACCTCGCCCTGCTGAGCAAGAACAACGGCGGGAAATATCCCTCGCTGAAAGTCGAAGCGTCCATCCGCGGAGAATCTGCCTTCCCCGCGCACGGTTCCAAAGAGATGCCGATTTGGGGGTCGTTGTTCTTTAATTTGAGTGGTGGACACGAGGCTGAAGTACAGCAACGCGTGACCAACCTTACGAAGTACATCGAATCGCTGCAAGCAAAGTAAGTCGTCGGCTGAGCATCTTTGAGCCGGTTGCAGAGCTGATTGGGGCACAAGCCTTGGCTTGTGCCCCGTTGTTTGTCGGTCGGAGAGCCCTTTGAAGACCCGGGTTCAGCGCAAGACTATGACGTCAAGCGCTTACTCTTAGGTTTGTATCCGAGCCGGATAGAAATTCCCTAGGTCCGTCGCAACGCTCCATCGCGAATGGGTTAGCAGTACTTGGAAATTCGCGCGCGCAGGCCGCGCCGGGGCTAGCCCACACGCGCGAAACTTCGGATCGCGCTCAGTCCGCCGGCACGACCGCTTCCTTGGTTTCCGGGGCCGCTGTGGCCAGTTCAGTCTCGCGTGCATCCACCACCGCGACGGCGACGACGTTGACGATTTCCTCCACTTCGGCGCCGCGGGCCAGCAAATGCACGGGCCGGCTCATCCCCATGAGGATGGGGCCGAGCGTTTCGCAGCCGCCGATCGTCTTCAGCAGCTTGTAGCCAATGTTGGCGGAGGCGAGGTCGGGGAAGATCAGCACGTTGGCGCCGCCCTTCAGCGAACTGAAGGGGTAGGTTTGCTCCAGCATCTCGGGAGAGACTGCGGCATCGGCCATGATCTCTCCATCGACGATCAGGGTTGGGTCGGCTTTGTGCAGCAACTCTACTGCCTTCCGGACCTTGTCAGAGGACGGGTGCTTGGCGCTGCCAAAGCTGGAGAAGGAAAGCATGGCAACTCGTGGCACGACGTTAAAGCGCCGAGCCTCCTGAGCGGCACACAAGGCGATTTCCACCAAGTCCTCCGCCGAGGGATCGACGTTGACGCTGGTATCGGCCAGGAAGTAGAGCTCTCCTTTGCGCGTAACCATGGGATAACAACCAGCGACTTTGTGCAGGCCTTCGCGCACGCGGACAATCTGCAGCGCGGGGCGAATGGTCTCGGGAAAATGCTGGGTCACGCCGGCGACCAGAGCATCGGCATCTCCCATGTGCACCATCATCGACGCGAAAATGTTGCGGTCGTCGATCAGCGTGCGCGCTTCGTTCAGGGTCACGCCACGACGCTGGCGCAGGCGGAACAGTTCCTGGATGTAGCGTTCGCGGAGAGGCGATGTCGCCGGATCCACGATCTGCGCGTCTTTCAGATCCAAACCCAGCGCGACGGTTTTGGCATGAATAGTGGCGACGTTGCCGAGCAGGATGGGGTTGGCTATCTTCTCTTCCAATATCGAGTGGCAGGCGCGCAGGATTTTCTCGTTGTCTCCTTCGGGAAGAACGACGTGCTTGGGTTTGGACTGGGCCTTGAGAATCATCATGCGCGAGAGCTCGTGGGCTTTCCCGAGGCGACGCTCGAGTTGCTCGCGGTACTCTTCGATGTTGACCGGCTCCTGGGCTACTCCGCTGCTCATGGCAGCTTCGGCCACGGCGGAAGCCTCCCAGATCAGCACGCGCGGGTCGAAGGGCTTGGGAATCAGGTAATCGGGACCGAACTTCATGCGCTCCACTCCATAAGCGCGGCAGACCGAGTCGGGTACGTCTTCCTTAGCGAGTGCAGCCAAGGCTCGCGTCGCGGCCAGCTTCATCTCATCGTTGATTGCGGTCGCGTGTACATCGAGGGCCCCACGGAAGATAAAGGGGAAGCCCAAAACGTTATTCACCATGTTGGGATAATCCGAGCGGCCGGTGCACATGATGACGTCGGGGCGGCAGGCTTTGGCGTCATCGTAGGTAATTTCCGGATCGGGATTCGCCATGGCGATGACAATCGGACGGGCCGCCATCGAGCGCACCATGTCCTGCGTGACGACACCGCCCACGGAAAGTCCGAGGAACATATCGGTGCCCACCATGGCCTCCGCCAGCGTACGCAGCTTGGAGTCATGCGCGAAGCGCTCCTTGTAGGGATTCATGCCGGCTGTGCGGCCTTTGTAAACCACTCCCTTGGTGTCGCAGAGAGTGATGTTCTCCCGCTTCATGCCCAGGCGAATGTAATGCTCAGCAGTGGCTACGGCCGAGGCGCCAGCACCGTTGATGACGAGGGTTATTTTGCCGATGTCCTTGCCTACTACCTCCAGAGCGTTCAATAACGCAGCTCCGGAGATAATGGCGGTGCCGTGTTGGTCATCGTGAAAGACCGGAATCTTCATCGTCTTCTTCAAGGTCTCTTCAATGTAGAAACACTCCGGGGCCTTGATATCTTCGAGGTTGATACCGCCGAAGGTCGGCTCCAGCAGTTGGCATACTTTGATGACGTCGTCGGGATCGTGGCTGTTCACCTCGAGATCAAAGACATTCACGTCAGCAAAGCGTTTGAAGAGGACGGCCTTGCCCTCCATGACGGGCTTGCCGGCGAGGGCGCCGATGTCGCCGAGACCGAGAACGGCGGTTCCATTGGTGACGACCGCGACCAGGTTACCGCGGCCCGTGTACTTGAAGGCATCGTGGGGGTTCTTCTCGATCTCCAGGCACGGAATCGCTACACCGGGAGTGTAGGCGAGGCTCAGATCGTGTTGCGTGCGGCAAGGTTTGGTGGGGGTGACTTCAATCTTTCCCGGGCGTGTACCAAAGTGGTAGTCGAGCGCTTGTTGCTTGGTAACTGGCATATATGCTCCTGGCTGATTTCTGGGCAGCTCTGATATTTGAGATCTTCAAGACGATTTAACTTCGAACTATGACTCCTTCGCCCCTAATCAGGCTGTGATGTCGGTCACAGTCTGCGGTGAGCCTGTCCTAAACAGCCGCATGTGAGGAGCATCACATTAGCGTGTGTCTGGCAGCACAGCCAAGCGTTCCATCCGGACGGAAACTGACCTCAGACGGAGCCTGCTCAATTTGGCTCGTGGACTGCGCCAGATGCGACCCACGAGAGCGAGTCGGACCCGAGGTTGTTTCAGGAGGCTGGTTCATGCTCTCGCCCTACGGAATGGAGATTGTGGAAAGTTGCATTACATGCAAGCTGCGTACCGATCGTATTTTCTGCGATCTGCCTGCTAACGCGCTACAGGCTTTTGAAAGCATCAAGTACGCGACCGCGTATCCCCAAGGCGCTGTGCTGTTTGTGGAGGGGCAGTTGCCACGCGGCATCTTTGTGCTTTGCAAAGGCTCGGTGAAGCTCTCTATTAACTCCCCTAGCGGTCGAACGATCATTGTGAAGCTGGCCGAACCCGGAGAGGTGCTGGGGCTGAGCGCCACGATCTCCGGCAAACCTTACGAAGTGACGGCGGAGACGATCGATCCCTGCCAAGTCAATTTCGTGAAGCGCGATGACTTCCTTCGCTTCCTGAAGGATGATGTGGAGGCCTGCTTCAAAGTGGCCGAGCAGTTAAGCGAGAAGTATCACAATGCCTGCAAGGAAGCGGGCGCGCTGGGACTGTCACACTCCGCCGCCGAGAAACTGGCTAAGCTGCTTCTGGAATGGAGTCTAAAAAACGGAGAAGCTACCAAAGCGGAGCCCCGGTTGAAGCTCAGACTCACCCACGAAGAAATCGCGCAGATGATCGGAACCTCGCGCGAGACGGTTACCCGGCTCTTTGCCGAGTTGAAGAAGCGTCAGATCCTGCAAGCGAAGGGCTCGACCCTGGTGATTCGCAATACGGGCGCGCTGCGCGAAATAGCAAGCCGCAACTAAGCTGCGAGTTTCGCCCGTGGCTTCCACGAGCGCGGGCGAAATTCCCGGCCTGCTCTACCTTGCGGGGAAACCTCGATCGCGCCCCCAATGCCCTACATTCCAAGAGACTTACGTCTGGTGACCGAGATCACAATTTCCGGTGATGACTGTCACCGCTGGGCGTTAGGTTCTCCGTTATTGTTGCGCCGTGGGTGGGGCGACAAAACCCCGGTAAAAGTGGGAGGGAAAATTCATATGGCATCGGCAAACGGCAACGGGCATCATGCCAATCCAAATCCAGTGAGCAAGAACAAGCCGCGATTGATTTTCTGGGAATTGACGAAAGGGTGCAACCTCCGCTGCATCCATTGCCGGGCCACCGCGACGGAACTGAGCGCTCCATCCGATCTCTCCACCGAAGCGGCGCGCGACATCATCGATCAGATTGCCGCGGTGTCTACTCCCATACTGGTGCTGAGTGGCGGCGAACCGCTCTTCCGTTCCGATATTTTTCAGCTCGCGCGTTATGGCACGGACAAGGGTCTTCGGGTTGCGCTGGCCACCAATGGCACGCTGGTCACCAAGCATGTCGCGCGCATGATCGTCGATAGCGGCGTGCAGCGCGTGGCCATCAGCCTCGATGGCGCCGATGGGCTTACCCACGATACTTTCCGCGGCATTCCGGGTGCATTCGATGCCGCCATTGCCGGGTTCCGTAATCTGAAAAATCTCGGCATGTCGGTGCAGATCAACACGACTATCGCTCGACACAATGCGCATCAGCTTCCGGACGTGCTCGAACTGGCGAAGTCGCTCGGCGCCGACGCGCTGCACACATTCCTGTTGGTGCCGGTGGGTTGCGGCGTGGATATCGCTACAGAGCAGATGGTTCCACCGGAGGAGTACGAGCGGATGCTGAATTGGTTTTACGATCGCTCGCTTGAAGGTGGTATCGAGATGAAGGCGACCTGTGCGCCACACTACTTCCGCGTGGTTCGCCAACGGCGCGCTGCGGAGCACCGCTCCGAGGCCGCCGCAGCGGCCGCTCACGCGGCTCCGCCAATGGTTGAAGCGACGCAGCATGCACCTGCAATCGGCCCAACCGAGATGGCGATGCCCGGATCAACCGGCATCGAACTCAAGCCTCACGGACATGGACAACCGGTGGGGCATCCGGGAGCGCATCCTTCGGACATGAACGCCATGACCAAGGGGTGCTTGGCCGGAACCGCGGTGTGTTTCATTTCTCATCAAGGCGAGGTCTATCCCTGCGGATACCTGCCAGCCCTGGCAGGGGATCTGCGGAAGCAACCGTTCGCTGAAATCTGGGAAAACTCGACAGTTTTCAATCGACTGCGCGATGTTAACAACCTTGAGGGCAAGTGCGGCTGCTGCGAGTTCCGCAACATTTGCATGGGCTGCCGCGCTCGCGCTTATGCCGCCACCGGCAACTATCTCGATGAAGAGCCATTCTGCGTTTACGAACCGAAGGCCAAGGGCTTGAGAAAAGAAAAGGACTCGCCGGCGGAAGTGGCGCGCTAGACGCTACGCGTCCTGCCGCCGAAGAAGCCGGTCATCCGAGAAGCAGAGAAAAAGCAGTTGCTTCACAGCGCGACCGCTCCTCCGGGACAGCCATCCATCTCCGACCAGAACCTTAGCGGATGGGGAGCGCGTACATGAGTCCGCCTTCGGTCCAGAGCTTGTTTGCGCCGCGGGGCAACTTCATCACCGATCCTGAGCCAAGGTCGCGCTCGTACATTTCGCCATAATTGCCCACGCCTTCGATGACTCGGGCGGCCCAAGCATCGTCGAGTCCGACGAATTGACCGTAGCCGCGATGGACGCCGAGCAGACGCCGGATCACTTCATCGTCGCTTTTCTTCATCTCACTGAGATTCGCCTGAGTCACGCCGCTCTCTTCGGATTGGATCAAAGCTTCGACCGTCCAGTTGACAATGGTCGCCCATTGCGGGTCGTCGAGAGTGTAGGCCGGCGCCAACGGATCTTTGGCGATGACATCTGGGAGGATTTCAAAATTCTTGGCCACGCTCTTGAAGCCGAGTCGCTCGTAGCCCAGTTGCGAGACGTCGGCAGTGAGGGCGGCGCAGTTGCGGGTGACCAATGCCGCTTCCATCTCGCCCTCTTCCTGAAAGGGAAAGGGCAGAAATTTAATCTTCTCACGCTGCATGTAACTTGTGAGCTGGGTCTCGATCTCGGTGCCACCGAGAAAACAGACCTTCTTCCCGGCAAGATCCTTCGGGGAAGCGATTCCCATCGTTTTATTCACGAAAAAGGCCTGGTAGTCGTAGAAGATGGGGCGCGCGAAACCAAAGGTCGCGCTGGCGGTATTAATGTAGTTGGGAGTTCCGGTAGCGAGAAGCGCGATCTCGCCGGACTTGAGGGCTTTCAGTGCGTCCTGCTCATCGCGGAACGACTTGATGGTGAACTTGGCGCTGGGCCCGAGCACGGCGACGGCCACTGCCTTACAGATGTCCGCGTCGAAAACGACGTGATTCCCATGCGCGTCTTGAGTGGAATATTCGGGTTCTTCGATGTTGATTCCGCAGGGGAGTGAACCGGTGGCTTTGATTCGATCGAGTGTGCCCCCGGCGTGGACGGTCGTGGTCGTTCCGATTATCAGCCATGCAACGAGAACTAACGGTGCGGAAACTCTGCTCATCTGGGTCGCGTTCCTTTCAAACATCAACTGCCGTGCATACGAAAATCCGGCGGCCGGAAAAAATCCGGTCGCCGGAGTAGGTAGTTAAGAACATTCGCTAGTTCGTCGGCCAGCCGCCCAGGTATGGTTCACCCGGGTTAGTGCTGGGACGGGGATTGACGTCCTGTGGGGCCGGATCGATGACTCCACCTTTGACTATGTCGGTCGGAACGATTCCCAGCACACGACAACCTTGGCCACCGTAGTGGGGCAGGCTGAATTCAGACTGCGGAATGATCGCGTACGAGGCTGCCAATGGTGGCGTTGACCCTGCTAAGCGGCCATTGTCAAACGCGGTAAACATGTCGCCAACGCCAGGAGTGTTGCCATCGGCGGGTCCAAGGTACTTCTGGCCGTATGTCTTTTCACCCTTAGCGCGAGCCGAGGCTTCGTCCGGAAGATCGGCAAGTGGAGTGAGGTTGAAGAGCTCGTCAATGAATTTGATGATCGAGCTGTGCTCGGTGGTTTCATGGGAGATTGCGTGCACCACGCCGTAAGGCGAGATCACGATCGCGGGAATACGTGGACCCTGATCAAGAGCGGCGCCGTTGGGATCCCAGGTACGGATCACCGGCTGCGTGTGATCGTAGAGGCCATCGGTCTCATCGTAGGTAATGATGATGGCGCTCTGCGACCAATACGGGCTGTTGGCGATCGCGTTGATCGTGTCCCCGAGAAGGGCTTCGCTGATCTGCGCGTCGGAGTAGCCTGGATGATCGTCGTTACCCTGATAAGCGGCTTGGACCGCCGGGCTGGGGTCGCGAGGAATGAGACCATCGAGGTTGCCGTATCCGCCGCGGACGTAATAGACTCCGCCGGTTCCGGTGCCGGGCAGAGCCGTCGAGTTAAGGGCGGTGAAGAAGTCACCGAGGCCCTTCATGTGCGCCGCGGTTTCGTTGGGGTTGTTGGCCTCATAGCCGAAGTATTGCACGGCATCGTGATGGGCGATGTAGTCGATATTGGTGGTTACGCCGGGAGGATCGGTCGGCTCGTGATCATAGCCTTCCTCGTACCAGGCCCAATTCACCGGTCCGTTCACACTGCTGGCTATCTTTTGGATGTCGTGTTGCACGTCTAGAAGATCGAACGCGGGGTTCAAGTCCGCAGACGTAATGCTTTCAATCTGGTTCCCCATGAAAGAGAGGCCCAAACTGGCAAACGTCAGGTTGGACGCCGGGTTGGTGCTTGGAGCGCCGCCACTTTCAGTAGGCTGCCGATGACCTGCAGGCGTGGGGTCCAGAGCGGATCCCCAGAAGGGTTGCGCATCGCCGACCACAGGGAGCGCCTGGTTGGTCGAATTGACGTTGATGCCCAACTGCGGATACTTGACCCACTGCGTCAATCCGTCCTGGCCAGCGAACATGGCGAGGGCGTTTGGCGTGGATGGTCCGATCACGGTGTCGAAGAAGTTATCGAAAATCGTGAAGCGGTCTGCATAGTTCCACAGAAATGGAATGGTATTGCAGTCGATATGGCTGACGACCAGCTCGCCCTTTTGCACCTGCTGCTCGGTCGGCGCCGCTCCAGTGTAAGTGCAAGATGTCTCTGAAGTGCAGCTCAGTGTTCCGGACAGGCCTTCTTCGGTGAAAGCATAGCGATCATTTTGCGCGACGTTACTTGGGTTCAGATCCAGCTTGGCATCGATGGCAGTGTGGCCGTGATTTACTGAGTCCGTGTCCTCTGGATAGAGCTGCACGGTTTGGCCATTAATGTTGACGATCGACTGCGGCATCAGGAATGGGGAGATGGTGCCGACCGTGCCGTTCGTCAAGACTATCGGCTGGACAAAGCCAGGCGTACTGCCGGCGGGCTGAGAGAACAAGCCCCGGGCCCCAGGGTAGGTGCCGAAGTGGAAGTCAAAGGACCGGTTCTCCTGGAAAAGAACGAAGACGTATTTGATGTTCTGCTGGAGCAGAGCGAGTTTCTGAGCGTGGGTAAGGCTTGGCTCGGTCTCCGGGCTGTGCGTGAAACGCGCGACTGCAGCGCTTGATCTCGGTGCGATTTCGACAACCTTCTTCTGGCCGGCAACCTCGTCGCTTTTTGGGTCTTCTGCCAGCGTGAGGACTGGCTGCATCATCAATGCAGCCGCTAACAGGGAAGCCAAACTAGACTTCACCCATTCTCTGGTATTCATATTTTGTTCCTCTCTTAGTAATTGTCAGGATCAAAAGCTGGGTGCTCATGCTACTTTCGTCGGTGCTACCACGCCACCGCCAGAAGGGGTTATCAGGCGATGAAATATGTCCTGGAACACTGAATAGCAGCGGCATGTGAATGGGAAATAAAACCAACGTGAAGGGTTGATAAAACTTTTTCAACACAGCGTCTCTGAAGTTTAGGTTGTCGCCGCAGGAGATGTTTCGGTAATGACATTGCCGGACTACTCGCCGCCGGCCGCGAAAAGCTGCCGACGGTGTGGCCACCGACGTGCGGCGGAAGTGGCTGGTTGCCCTCGGCGCCAGGTTGTCTTTAGGGGGCCAAAAGACACCCATTCAGCGTGATATCCCGCAATCCAGCCCTATTAATCCCACTTCCCTGCCGACCAGAGCTGTGCTAACCCAATGAAAATAAAGATGGATGGCTGTCCGGACGCGGATTCTCCTTTGGCATCCGGGGTGCTTTTCTCAGGGCGGAGTGGTTTGTAGGAGCTGAAGAGATGGAACCCAGTCTCATGGTTGTTGGACTGAACTACCGTACAGCTCCGGTGGCCGTGCGTGAGCGTTTCTGGATTAGCGAGAACCGGCGCTGCGAAGCGCTCGCGCACTTATCAAGAGCGGAAGGCATCGAAGAAATCATCGTACTCTCCACCTGTAACCGCACTGAGTTTTTGCTGTGGGCCAACGATGTCACCCTGGCTGCCAACTCAGTGATGCGGCTGCTGGGCGCGGAGTATGGACTCAAGCTGTGCGAGTGGAAGCACTTTTACCGCTTGCTGGATGAAGCGGCGCTTCTGCATATCTTTCGGGTCACATCCTGCCTCGACTCCATGGTGGTCGGCGCGCCCCAGATCGTCCCCCAAGTGAAAGAGGCTTGGCAGCAGGCGCAGAAGGTGGGGGCGACCGGCCGGTTTCTCGATGCAGTGTTGCAGAAGGCGCTGACCGTCTCGGAGCGCGTGCGCAGGGAGACGGCGATTGGTAAGCCGACGGTTTCGATTCCTTCTACCGCTGTGGAACTGGCGCGCCAGATTTTCGGCGCGCTGGAAAATAAGAAAATACTCCTGATCGGCGCGGGCGAGATGTGTGAACTCTCGGCCCGTGGGTTGCTCAACCAAGGCGGCAGCTCCGTCCGCGTGGCCGTCAGCACCCGCACGTTCGAGAACGCGGCTGAACTGGCAGCAAAAGTCGGTGGAATTGCGATTCCGTTTGAGGAACGCTGCCAGCACATGGCGGAGGCCGACATTATTATCATCTCGACTTCCTGCCCGCACACGATTCTCAGCCGCGAGGAAGTTGAGAACATCGTTGCCAAGCGCAAGGGTCAATCGCTCCTGGGTCAATCGTCTGTCGGTCAATCCCTGGTGATCGTGGATCTCGCGATACCCCGCAACGTCGACCCCGAGGTGCGCAACGTCAAGGACGTTTTCCTCTATGACCTTGACGACCTGGAAAACGTGCCCGACCACAATGCCGGCGAGCGCGACGCTGCCGCCGCCGCTGCGCAGAAAATTCTGTACGCCGAGGCGCAAGGCTTCCGTCGCAAGCTGATGGCGGAGCGAACGGTGCCGACCATCGTGGCACTGCGCCAGCGGCTGGATGAGATTTGCCGGAAAGAACTAGATGCCTTTCGCGAGGAAAACGGACCTTTCTCCAAGGACCAGGATGAGATGTTAAATGGAGTCATGTCGCGGATGACCCAGAGGATCGCGGGTTCCCTGGCCCGTGAACTCAAAGAGCTTCCAGAAAAAGTGGAGCAGGAACGGATGACCACTGCGTTGCAGCGGCTGTTCCACCTGCAAACGCCCGACGCGGCGCGTGCCGTCATTAGATCTTCGTAAAGATCTCCAGCACACGGAAGGGCTTGCGCGAGTTCGAAAGTGCAACCTAAGCCGATCTGCAAGCGTCAAAATGAATAGATATTCATGACTTGCGTAATCTGTCTATCCTGCCGCCTCATGTATAATCCATCGGTATTCGACCCGCACATGGATTTCAACCACATGGATTTGAAGTGGTGATGCTGGAACATTTTCGCGCCCGAGTGAAGTTGCGGTTTTCCTGGAGGACCGCAGTTGTCGTTCTCGCCATTTGCTCCCTCACAATAAGCCTTGCGACTCGTTACACAGTGCTGGGACCGGAAGTCCAGAAGTCAACCACCGTAAAATCCCAGTCTCCGGATGTCCAGAGACAGCGCCTTCTTGGTAGTGCACTCCAGTGGACTGCTCCACTTTCAAGTTCCACTCTTTTTCAGCCACCACGGTCTTCTGTCTTTGCGGTTTCGGTGGTGGTTCCATCGACCAACCTTAGCTCCGAAAGCTGGCTTTATAACCGGCCTCCTCCTGCCTCCTGACCACCGACTCCGCATCTTTTGCAACTAATCACTGCCTTTTGAACTCAAAGCTCGTGTATTCGAGCCGGGCAGTCCGTTAAAGTCAGCCCCGGAAAGCACTTCCTGTACGCGAAAGTTCCCGGGCACCGGTGAGTTTACACTTCGCATTGTCCGGCGTGATCCCGAGGGAAAGTTAACTCGCTTCGCGAAAGGAAACGTGCATGGCCATTAAGCCTCTGCTGACCGAAGAAGATCTTGATGCTCTTCGCCGGTTTGACACTTGCATGGTCTCGAATGCGATCGAGACATTTGACGCCAGGCTTCGGAACACGGGATTTGCCGATGGCACCATTCGCTGCGTGTTCACAGATGCAGACGCTCCGCCCATGGTTGGGTACGCAGCCACGGCTCGTCTTCGCTGCGGGCAACCGCCAATTGTCGGCGGCAGCTTTCATGATCGCACGGACTTCTGGAACAGCATCCTCGAGATTCCCGCGCCCCGCATCCTGGTGTTGGAGGATATGGACGAGCCGCCCGGGCGCGGGGCGTTCGTGGGTGACATGCAGGCCGCCATCCTCAAAGGTCTGAAGTGCATCGGGTACGTAACTAACGGCGCGGTGCGTGAATTGCCCGCGGTGCGGGCCATGGGTGTTCAATTGTTTGCCGGAAGTGTGGCAGTTTCTCACGCCTACGCCCACATCTTTGATTTAGGGGCCAGCGTGAGCGTGGGAGGCATGGAAGTCCATCCCGGAGATTTGCTGCACGGTGACCGGCATGGAGTGCTCACGGTTCCCAGGGAATTTGCAACTAAGATTCCAGAGGTCGCGAGCAGGTTGCAGCGGGTGGAACAGACCGTAATCGACTATTGCCGATCCAGCGCGTTCTCAGTGTCTAAGCTGCGCGAGATTATGAAAGCGACGCATCAATGACAACCAAGAGATTTGCGCTCATGAGATTTTCAAAGCTTATTCTGCTGGCCAGCGTCGTGTCTCTGGCGTTCGAATTCATCGCTTGCTCAGGGAGCGGAAGTCGTGCTCAGGCGCCAGCGATTACAGTGGGCGTAACCAAAGTCGTGCGCAAGTCACTGGGGCGACAAGTCACGTTGTCCTCGGAGTTAGTACCCTTCCAGGAGATCGATGTGTACGCCAAGGAATCCGGGTTCGTCAAAAAGCTGCTTGTCGACTACGGAACCCGCGTGAAGGCTGGCCAGGTCATGGCGATTCTCGAGATTCCCGAGCTGGAGGCGCAGCTTCAAGAGGATGAGGCGGGAATCAAGAATGCGATGAATCAAGTGAGCCGGGCACAGCACGAGTTGGCCCGGGATCAGGCACAGTACAATGCGCTTCACCTGGAATATACGCGTCTGAATGGAGTCTTTCAGAGCCAACCCGGAATCGTGGCCCAGCAAGAAGTGGATGACGCTCAGGGGAAAGATCTGGCGGCGTCAGCTCAGGTAGATGCTGGCCAGGCGTCTCTGGAGGCGACCCAGAGCCAACTGTCCGTGGCCAAGGCAAAACTTGTCCACGATCAGAGCTTGTTTGACTATTCGAAGATCACGGCTCCATTTACGGGAGTAGTGACGGAGCGCTACGCGAACCTCGGCACACTGGTGCAGGCGGGCACGGGTTCGAGCACGCAAGCGATGCCCATTGTCCGGCTGTCGCAGGACGATCTTTTCCGGCTCGTGATTCCGGTTCCAGAATCCTACGTTCGCTACATTAAAGTCGGCGATCAGGTGGATGTCCGCGTGCCTTCTCTCAACCGCACTTTCCCTGGCAAGGTGGCGCGCTTCTCGGTGGATGTGCGCGAAGACACTCGCACCATGCACACCGAAGTCGACGTTCAGAATCCAGAGCGAGTCCTGCTGCCGGGTCTGTATGCGGAGGCCGAGCTTTCGCTCGATCGAAAAGACGATGTTCCGACGGTGCCGGTTCAGGCGTTGAATCACGAAGGCGAAAAAACCACCGTCTTTGTGGTGAACCAGAATGGAGAACTGGAGGAGCGCAGCGTCCAAATCGGATTGCAGACGGCGGGCGATGCCGAACTCGTCTCCGGACTGAACGAAGGAGAGCAGGTCGTGGTGAGCGATCGCAGCGGTCTGAAGGCCGGCCAAAAGGTTCATCCGCAGGCGGTCGCCGTGATGGAGTACCACGAGCAAAGCGCGCAGTAAGCGGTGCCGTGCATGCCTGACTGGGATGCCTGAGCGAGCTGCGAATGCAACAGGACAAATTTTATGCCCGGATTCTCAATTCGTAATCCGTACTTCATCATCGTGATCTGCCTGGTACTGCTGGTCATCGGTGTGACCAGTCTGTCGCGAATGCCGGTCGATTTATTCCCGCCGATTAACCTGCCCGAAGTCGTCGTGGCTACGTTTTACTCGGGCATGCCACCGGAAGACATCGAAACCGACATCACCGATCCGCTGGAGCGCTTCTTTACGCTGGCTGCAGGAGTGGACCACATGGAATCGCGATCCATGTTAGGCGTCAGCATCATCCGAGTGTATTTCCAACCTGGAACCAGCGCCGACGCCGACGTAACCGAACTCTCCAACTTAGCTCTCGCCGACCTGAAGCGTTTGCCGCCGGGAACCTTGCCTCCGGTGGTTCTCAAGTTCGATGCCTCCAGCTTGCCGGTTGCGCTGGTCACCGTAAAAGGCGAAGGACTCAACGAAACTCAACTTCACGATTACGCCCAGTTCGAGATTCGCAACCAGATCGCGACCGTGCCGGGCGCCGAAATCCCCGGCGTATTCGGTGGAACCTACCGTCAAGTTATGGTCTACGTCGATCCCTACAAACTTAGTTCCCGTCAATTGAGTCTGATGGACGTAGTGGGCGCGGTCAACGATTCCAATCTGATCCTGCCTGCGGGTGACGTGAAGATGGGGCCGTACGATTACTTCGTTTACTCCAACAGCCTGGTTGACAACATGGATCAGCTGGGCAAGGTTCCGCTCAAGGTCAAAGGAAACTCCTGGGTCACGATAAATGACGTAGGCAAAGCGGAGGACGCTCACGGGATTCAAACCAACATCGTACGAATTGACGGCCAGAAATCCGTCTACATTCCCATCATGAAGCAAGGCGGTGATACCAACACCATCGCAGTGGTCGATGGTGTCCGCCAGCTGATCAAGCATCTCTATGACATCCCGAAGCAGATGATGACCAGCATTGTCTTCGATCAGTCGGTGTATGTGAAAGAAGCCATCCGCACCGTACTGCACGAGGGCTTTCTGGGGTTGATTCTTACCAGCTTGATGATCCTCCTCTTTCTGGGAAGCTTCCGCGCCACATCGGCTGTGCTCCTCTCCATCCCTATATCGGCGCTGGCCGCGTTTGTGGTGCTGGCTCTGATGGGCGGGACGGTGAACACCATGATCCTGGGCGGCATGGCGCTAGCTTTCTCGCGGGTGATCGACAATTCCGTCATTTCGCTCGAGAACATTTACCGCCATCTGGAAATGGGAGCCGCACCTATGATCGCGGCCGAGGTCGGCGGCTCGGAAGTGGCCCTGGCCGTCTTAGCGGCAACCCTGGTGGATGTGGTCGACTTCTTCCCCGTCGTTTTTTTGTATGGCGTTGCCAAGTTTCTCTTTTCGGCGCTGGCGCTGGCTTTCTGTTTGTCGCTGCTGGCTTCGTTCGTGGTGGCGATGACAGTGATTCCGTTGTTCTGCTCGCGTTTCCTGAAGGCTGTGACGCACGTTCCGCAGCCCGCTAAGGAAAATGAGTATGAGGTCGAACCCACCGAGGCAGCGGATCACTCCTGGATGGAGCGCTTCAATGCCCGCTTCAACCGGATGTTTAACAAGCTCCTCGATTATTACGAACATTGGGTTCGACGAGCCCTGCAGCGGCCCGGGCTGACAGTGGCGCTGCTGAGCGGGGTGTTCCTGGTAAGCCTGGCGATTTATCCGCTGCTCGGGCTGGCGTTTTTTCCGAAGACGGATGCCGGGCAATTCACCATCAACCTCAAAGTACCAACCGGCACGCGCATTGAGGTGACGGATCAATACATCGCGAAGGTGGAGGACCTGATCCGGCATCAGGTAGAACCGAAGGATTTCAAGCGCATTGTTTCCAACATCGGAGTAGTCCCGGACTTTTCCTCGCTCTATACCACCAACTCTGGCCCCTATACCGCGACCGTCCAAGTAGCGTTGAACGAGCCGCACCGGCTCAGCAGTTTCGAATATATGGACCGGGTGCAGAAGGCCATGGCGGCCCAGTTTCCAGATATCCGTACGTTCTTTAGCAGTGGCTCCATGGTGGATGCCATTCTCAATATGGGGATGCCGGCGCCGATTGACGTGCAGGTCAGCAGCCCCGATCTACACGAGATCTACGGCATCGCGCAGAACTTGGCTACGCGTTTTCGGCAGGTGCATGGCGTTGGCCAAATCTACATTCCGCAAGACATGAACTACCCCGCCTTGCGGCTCGATGTGGACCGCGTTCACGCGGGCGAGTTAGGCCTGACGCAAAAAGACGTGGTGGATAACGTCATCACCGCGCTCAATTCCAACTATATGATCGCGCCCAACTATTGGGTCGATCGCAAGAGCGGGAACGACTACTACCTCACCGTGCAGTTCTTCGAGCATGGCAACGGCGCCATTCAGAACATGCTCGATCTGGGTCAGATTCCTCTGCGCGATCCTTCCAGCGGAGGCGAAATGAACTGCGGCCCCACTGCGCCGCCCCAGCCCGGCACGGGCCGCTCTTCGTGGTCTTGCGGTGGACAGGGCCGGCCGACCACGGTGCTCAACAATGTTGTGAGCGTGAAACAGGTCCTGACGCCGACCGAAGTGGACCACTATCAGATTCAGCGTGCCATCGATATCTACGTTACCCCCAGTGCTGAAGATCTGGGACGCGTCACTAGCGCGGTGCGCGACATTCTTGCCAAAACCAGCATTCCCAGCAATGTCCGGGTAAATCTGCGCGGCATGGTGCAAGGCATGGAAGCTTCCTTCAAGAGCTTTGCGCTGGGCTTTCTGATTTCGTTTGTTTTGCTCTTCCTGATTCTTACCGCGCAGTTCAAATCGTTCATCGATCCTTTCCTGATCATGCTTGCCATACCCATGGGATTCGTCGGGGTGCTGATCATCCTGCCGCTCACTCACACCACATTGAACGTAATGTCGCTGATGGGAGTACTGATGCTGGTCGGCATCGCGGACTCCAACAGCATTCTGATCGTTGATTTCGCGCACAATCTGGAGAAGCAGGGGTTGTCACCGGCTGACGCGGTCATAACCGCATGCCGCGTGCGCCTACGGCCGATCTTGATGACTTCGCTGGCCACTATCATTGGCATGATTCCCATGGCCCTGAAATTGGGGACTGGAGGCGAGCAATACACCCCCATGGCTCGCGCCATTATCGGTGGCCTTACTTCGTCGGTTCTACTGACGATTTTTATCGTGCCCGCGGCTTATTTGCTGGTCTACGGCAAGCGCGGCGCAAAGCCGGCCACGAACCCAACCTTGGAGACGACGGAATGATAGGCATGATTATTTTGCGGCGAATAAACAAAGCATTGCCCATCTGTCTCGCTCTGGTCTTGCCGGTGGGCAGCGCCGCGCAGGGAGGGCTCAGTTCGGGAACACAATCAAGTTTGCCTTCAGCTCCGATGCCGCAAGCGCCGGCCCCACCCGTCACTTCCAGTTCAACGACAACGGGACCGCAGAGCAGTGCTCCGCAAGGCGTGCTGGGGGCGCCAACGTTACTCCCTCTGAAGGATGCCCAGATGCTGGCCTTAAAGAATAATCCTCAAATTTCGGTTGCCCGACTGACGGCGCTTGCGTCACAACAAGTGACCCGAGAAGTCCGGTCGGCACTATGGCCGACCGCAGTCGTCGATCTCACTGGGGTGGATTCAGAACCCGGCTCGCGGATCACCGCCGGAGCGCTCAACAATCCGACCGTCTATCCGCGCGCTGCTGCCGGTACCATGGTCACTCAACTTATCACCGACTTTGGACGTATGACGAACCTGATCTCCAGCGCGAATCTAACAGCCAAGGCAGAGAACCAAAATGCCGTGGCGACTAAGGAACAAATCCTGATGGCCGTGGATCAAGCGTTCTACAACGCGCTGCAGACGCAAGCAGTATTGACGGTAGCACAACAGACGGTGGCTGATCGCCAGACGGTTGCGGATCAGGTCGGGGCTCTCTACAAGAACAAGTTGAAATCGGAACTCGATTTCAGCTTTGCGAATGTCAACTTGGCGCAAGCCAAACTGCTGCTTCTGGACGCGCAGAACAACCTGAATGCCGCGCTGGCGTCGCTTTCCGCGGTGCTCGGCTTTGCCGGCCTGCAGAACTTCCAGCTCGCCGAGGATACAGGCGCGATCGCCCCTCCGACGGCCAATATCGACGATCTGATTGCTACCGCTTTGGCGCTGCGGCCCGAAATCCTGTCGCTTGAATTCCAGGTGGAGTCGGCGAAGAAGTTCCACAGCGCCGAACGGGACTTGTTCTTCCCGGATATTCAGGCGATGGGCGCGGTGGGAGATACACCCGTGCGGAATCCCATTATTTCCCCCAACTGGTATGGGGCGGTGGGCGTGAACGTCGAGATCCCGGTATTCAATGGCTTTCTATATTCGGCCCGAGCCCGTGAGGCGGCGCTCAGAGCACAAGCCGCCGCGGAGCGCTTGCGCGATCTTCGCGATCGGATCTCGCGCGACGTGCGCACCAGCTGGCTCAACGCCACCAATTCTTACGAACGATTGGCAGTCACGCAGCAACTGTTGGAGCAAGCCAACCTCGCACTGAATCTTGCGCAGGCACGATACAAGTTGGGACTGGGTTCGATTGTCGAACTAAGTCAGGCGCAACTGCAGCAAACGCAAGCGCAAATCACCAACGCGCAAGCGGGCTATGACTGCCGGCTGGCCCTGGCAGTCCTGCAATATCAGACGACCGGCTTCTAGGGCCCAATACACCTTTTAGGAATTGTCATCGCGGGCGAAGACGCCCGTGTCTCCTCGGCAAATGCCGCCATCATCTGTTGCCGAAGCTATTCCATCTCAAACGCGAGCCACTGCAATCCTCCGTCGCGCTCCACTTGCAGTACGACCGGATCATGCGGCTTGATTTGCGATAGAGCCGCCCGGAGAGAGTGCAGCGAGTCGATCGATGTTTGGTTCACGCTGTGGATCACGTCTCCCGTCTGCAGGCCAGTTGTAGAACTCATGAAATTCGCTACTCGCCCCACCACGACGACACCGGAAGGGTTGCGCAAAGTACCCATCATGGAACGCAACTTATCGTTCAAGTCAAGGGCCAGTATCCCCAACCGGGAAACCAGGTTCTCGCGCGACGTGGCTAGATCAGGCAGAGCGTCCATGGGATCTTTCATTTCAAGCGCGGCAATGTAAAGTATTTTTCGCTCGGTTCCCCGGAGAACTTCGAGCTTCAGCGATTCATCCAGAGGATGCAGATAGAGAGCGGCGGTGAAGGCGGGCAGCGTACCGATGAGACGGCCATCGGCTCGTATCACAATATCCCCGATCTTCAGGCCACCAGCCTCGGCAGGACCTCCAGGGGTCACATCATCGATCACGACTCCCCAATTTTGCGCGAGCCCCAATCCTTTGGCTAGGTTTTCAGTGATGGTTTGCGCGCCCGCCTTGACCTCGATGCGATGCACGTGCCCATACTTGCGCAGGCTTTCGTAAACGAATTGCACGATTCGCGCCGGGATGGCAAACCCCAGCCCCTCGCTGCCACCCGCCGCGGAGAGAATGAAAGTGTTAATCCCGACTACGTAGCCGTCGCTGTCGACCAACGGGCCGCCGCTGTTGCCCGGGTTGATGGGAGCATCGGTCTGAATGTAAACCATCGGACGACTTGGATCTGCCTGCCTCGCCACGGAACTCACTACACCCATGGTCACAGAGTTTTCCAGTCCTTCGGGACTGCCCATCGCAAACACTAATTGCCCCTGGTGGACCGGCCTGCGGCTGCCTAGCGAAAGTGTGGGTAAGCCAGTCTGATCGATCTTTATTAGGGCAAGATCGGTGTCCTTGTGGAGGCCGACGAGCCGTGCCTCAACGATCCGCTGCTTGCCCGCGGGCGCAATCTGGTCAGGATAATCCACCGAAGCCATGGGCAGAGCCACGTGGATGCGTTGCGCCCCCTCCACCACGTGGGCATTGGTCATGATGTAGCCGTCCGGGTCCACGATCACTCCGGAACCGATCGCATGCTCGCGGGTGATGAGCGCCGTTTGACCGCGACTGTTCTCTTCCAGAGCTCCGTAGCCGGTGACCAAGATTTGAACCACCGCCGGGGAAATCCTGGCGGTAAGCTGCTCGATCGCGGAATTAAGTTGCTGCAGCACCACTGGCGGCTCGGCGGGCCGGGTTCCCATCGCCTTTGCTTTGTCTGTTTTTTCGACGTCAGTTTTCGCCGCTTCGCCGCCGGTGACGACCGGATTTTGCGTCGCCACTTGCTGGCCAAAGCTCGACGCCGCAAACCACAGGGAGCAAAAGCACGCAGCAAGACTAACGAGCGAGATGCGGAATTTACCTTTCGAACCGCAAGCTGGGAAACGCATAGCAACACCGTCCTTGGGCACATTCTTATGGCGTTACGATTTATGGCGTTACGGCGCAGATCATGATTACGCCGGAATGCAATAAAAGCCAGCTTCTATTTAGATTCGGAAGGCGGTAACCAGGTTGAAGTGTTTGGTCTGGCCGTGACGCTTTTTCGCCGCCTGATTTTGGGAGATGTCTGAGTCGTCGTCTTTCCAGGAGGTGAGGAAGTCCTAATATGCCGCACGAGCCTTCGCAGGACCTTGCAAAATTCGCGGCAGAGTGAGAGAACTCTGACTATGAGCTTCGATGTTTTGCACAGAGATGTTTTGAGTTCCGACACCTTGCGCGCTGATGTCTTGCATTCTGACGTCTTGCGCTCTCCAGTGCAGTTTCTGCAGCAGGCCGGGCTCCTTGCCGATCAAGACTGGCTGCGAGAGTACGAGGCGTGGTTCGAAGGCGAAGGGCAGGGGATCTCAGAAGCGGTGGACCGCGCCGGCACGCCGTGGTTACGCATGTTCGATCAGTGGGGCGCTCGGGTGGATGAAATCCTTTATCCACCCGAATACTGGCGCATGCTGAAACATGGCTACCGGGCCGGCGTGCTTTGGCGAGTCTTTGAGCCGAAGTCGCTGCTACCCGCTTACCTTCTTCTCTACGCTACTGGTTTCTATGACCCGGGCCTGGCGTGTCCGTACACGGTCTCTCTCTCGACGGTTTGCCCGCTCTCCAAATATGGGGACGCAGAATTGAAGGCCCGGTTCTTGCCCAAGATGTTGCAACGGGATGACAGTGTCTGGCAGGGAGCCACCTGGATGACGGAGATCAAGGGCGGCTCCGACCTGGGCGCGGCGGTGGAGACGGTAGCGCAACGGGATGGGAGTAAGTGGCGGCTAAACGGCGACAAATACTTCGCCAGTAATGCCGGAGCCGAACTGGCGGTGGTCGCGGCTCGGCAGGAGGGCGCGCCGCAGAACGTGCGCGGCCTGAGCTTGTACCTCGTACCGCGTCGCGCTGACGACGAGCACCTGAATTATCGAATACGCCGCCTCAAGGACAAGATCGCCACTCGCTCGGTTCCAACCGGTGAGATCGAACTTCGTCAGAGCGAGGGCTGGCTGCTGGGGCAGGCGGAGCATGGAATCTATTTGATTCTCGAAGTGCTCAACCTCTCGCGCGTGGCCAACAGCGTGGGCAGCGTAGCGCTCGCACAGCGGGCCATCGCCGATGCCTATTCTTTCGCTGAAAAGCGCACGGCCTTCGGTAAACCGATCATCGAGCATCCTTTACTTCGGCGGCAGTTCGGGGATCGTCTGCAGGGGCTGCGCGCGGCTTCCGGGCTGGCTTGGGAAGCTGTGCGTCTGCTCGACAAGGTGTGGCAGGAGAAGCCGCCGTACTCGGAGAACTATCATCTGTTCCGTTTAGTCGCTCACCTGGCCAAGTATTGGACAGCGGAGTTCGCTGTGCAGACCGCCAAATGGGCAATGGAGGTGTATGGCGGCGTCGGAACACTGCAGGAGTATCGCGTGGAGCGCTGGCTACGCGAGGCGATGATCCTCGCCATCTGGGAAGGCACATCGCATCGCCAGATGCTGGATGGACTGGAGGTCATGCAGCGGAAAAATGCGCACCGGTTGCTGTTCCAGCATCTTGCCGGGAAAGCACCGGAGGCCCAGCTGCGCGAGATGGAAGCGCGGGTAGAACGACAACTAAGCTTGCCCGAGGTTGAGAGGGAAGAGACTTTGGAAAAGCTGTTTGGCGATCTGGCTTCGTTTACCGCAGATGCCCTGTTAAGAGAGCCAGGTCGATAACGCACAATCACCGGAAGTCGTTCTTGAAAACAGTGCCGGACTTCATCACGAATTTGACGCGCTGAAGTTCGGTAATGTCTTTGAGCGGGTCGCCAGAGACTGCCACCAAATCGGCCCACTTCCCTGCTTCGATGGTTCCCATTTTGTCGGACCAGCCGAGGAGTTCAGCGGCGGTAGTGGTGGCGGTGCGGATCGCTTGCTGCGGCGTCATGCCATAGTTAACGTAGTATTCGAATTCCTTCGCTTCGTTCAGATCTCTCCAGTCGAAGCCGCCGGCGTCGGTACCAAGGACGATCTTCACTCCTTTTTTCAGCGCTAATTGAAACGCCGCCTTTTCAGTCTCCACCATCTTCGGCCAGTTGCCCTGGCGTCCGGGTGCGACATAGGCACCAACTATTATGGTGGGGACCCAGTAGATGCCGCGGTGCGCCATTTCCTCCATCTGCGGCTCGCTGAGTCCGTCGCCATGCTCGATGGTGTCGACGCCCGCTCGGAGGGCGGCGGAAATGCCATCGTTCCCGATGGCGTGCGCGGCCACTTTCTTTCCGATGCGGTGCGCTTCATCGACAATGGCCTTGGCTTCTTCGTCGGTGAAATTGACGTGGCTGTGCAGCACGCCATCGGGTCCATAGAAGTAACCATGGTCGGAGTAATACTTGATCCAGTCCGCGCCAAACATGGCCTGCTCGCGGACAGCTTTGCGGGCCTCGTCCACACCATCCACGTATTGCACGCCCTTCGGTACACGGATTTCCCAGGAATATCCCAGCAAACCGTACATGCCGGTGGGAGTCATGGCCCGGGTGGCGACTTGCATGTGTGGGCCGGGGATTTCTCCGTTGGCGATGGCCTGCTTCACATCGACATCGGCATACATCGCGCCTTCGGTTTCGAGATCGCGCAGCACGGTGAATCCGTGGGAGAGAGCGATCTGCGCATTGCGTGCCGCTAAGATAGCGCGGTACGGAATGGACTGCTTGAGGAGTTGCTTGTCGTAATCTTCCGAGGTGATATCTCCCTGCAGCAGGACGTGGGTGTGAGCATCGACGAAGCCGGGAAGGACGGTGGCCTTGGAAAGATCGATCAGTTCGACGCCTGCGGGCGGGGAACCACCCGGAGTGACGCTGAGAATCTTGTCGCCCTCGATGAGGATGAGGGCATTCGAAATGGGAGCGTCGCTCTTGCAGTCAATCAGTCGTCCGGCACGAATCGCGATTCGCTTCTGGGCTGGCGCAGAAGATTGCTGGGCGGCGTGAACGAAGGCGCTTGACGACGAAAGGAGCAAAGCAATAACGAGAAGGTTCAGGCGGTAGGGTCCAATCACATGTGTCTCCTGGGAACGGCGACAGCCTAACAGAGGCACGTGAAAAAAGGAAAAAGCGACTACTGCTCCTCAGCGACGCTAGTCTGGGAGCCTTCTTCATCGCCGCGAATCAAACCAAATTTCTTTAGCTTGTAGCGCAGAGCGTCGCGGCTGATGTCGAGCAGCTTGGCGGCGTGGGTCTGGTTGCCGTTGGCTTGGCGCATGGCTAACTCGACCATGGCATGCTCAACCTCTTCCAGAGATGTGCCGCCTTCCGGGATGTAGAGCCGCGGAAGACTGCGGCCGTTGGGCAACGTCTGTCCACCGTCGGCGGGTGAGGTTCGTTCGAAGACGGTGCGGCCACCCGATTCGCCCACGGAAAAGGGCAGATACACGGGGCGCAGGAACGGTTCGTCTTCGAGGATCATGCCGCGCTCGATGGTGTTCTTCAGCTCGCGAACGTTGCCCGGCCAGTTATGACTGAAAATAAGGCGGCGAGTCTCGTCGGTGATGCCACGAATCGACTTTTTGAATCTGCGGTTGTAGCGCTCGATGAAAAAATCAACCAAAGGAAGGATGTCTTCCTTGCGGTCCCGCAATGGCGGGATGAAGATCGCGATAATGGCCAAACGATAATAGAGATCCTGACGAAATTGCCCATCGCGCACGGCTTTTTCGAGATCGCGGTTGGAGGCGGCGATCACGCGAACATCCACCTGCATATCGCGGATACCGCCCACGCGGCGGATGACCTGGTCTTCCAGCACGCGCAAGAGTTTCGCTTGCAACAGGGGAGAGAGTTCGCCGATTTCATCGAGAAACAGCGTGCCGCCATCGGCCGCCTCGAACAGACCTTTCTTCATCTGCTTGGCATCGGTGAACGCGCCCTTCTCGTGGCCGAAGAGCTCGGCTTCCATCAGCGTTTCGGGGATGGCGGAGCAGTTGATCGCGACAAACGGTTTCTCCTGACGCGAACTTTCGTAGTGGATGGCTTTGGCGATGAGGTCCTTGCCGGTGCCGCTCTCGCCTTGAATCAGGATGGTAGTGGCCTCGCTGGCCGCAACCTTGCGGACGAAGTTCATGAGTTCGGTCATCTTGGGTGAGACGCCCACCACGCTGTCATAACCGGACGTGCGGCGCACCTCACCTCGCAAGGCCTGGACTTCGGTGCGCAGGCTGGTGGCCTCGAGCGCGTTCTTGATAGTGACGTGCAACTCGTCGAAATCGATGGGCTTGCCTACGAAATCGTAGGCTCCGAGCTTGAGTGCTGCTTTTACATCGTCGAGCTGCGGATCGGCTGTGATCATAATGACGGCGCGGGCGTCGCCATTTTTCTTGAGTTGATCGAGCACTTCGATGCCGCTGAGGTCGGGCATGCGCACATCGAGCAGTACGAGATCGGGCGATTCCCGCTGCGCCAATTTGAGCCCAGGTTCCCCGGAATCGGCTTCGATTACGTGATATCCCCACTCTTCGCACTTCTGGCGGAGCGACCAGCGCACCAAGCGCTCGTCGTCCACGATCATGATTTTCTCGGCAGGCATCGGTGTTTAATTTACTACGAAAGGCAGCGCCCTGCCTTATTGGATGGGGTTCTTGACGAAACGGCTGCATGTGTCCGGCCCCTCGCGCAATCCGGACCGAATTCTGTCAACTGCTCGTTTCACAGAGATCTGCTCTTGCCGGCGTTGATGTTTTTGGCCGATGCCAGCGTCAGAATCAGGACATCGCCTTGAGTGTTTCCGAGCGATGCGCCCAAGTGTCCTGCCGCAAGGTTCGCGATGCACTAAGGGCACATTGACCGCTCGGGGTTTCAAAACTACATTGCCACTTAACGCTTTCTAAACCTCCGCTTGGTTAGCGGATGCTTCCAGCCTCGGGCCTCCCCCTCCCAAGGCGCAACTGTCCTCGCACGAGCAGGACGACGTCAGCGATCGCGGGCCGAGCCTGCGCTCGACCGCGTGGTATCAAGCACGGCGCCATCGTCTCTCAACAAAACGGCATGAGCCGTAGTGTGTCTGGCCAGCCAAGGAGTGTTCAAAATGAAGAAATGGAATGCAAGTAGCGCAGCTTTGCTTGTTGTGCTTGTTATCCTGGGGATTACCGCCAGCGGAGCGTGGGCTCAAAAGGACCCAGGCCCGCGGCCCGGTCCTGCTGGAGCAGGCAATTTTTATCCAACCCTGAATCCGACCGAGCAGGCTGCGTTTGCTAACGGCATCTCTCAGTTCATTGAAGACGAACCAGTCATTGACGTTCCGCAAGGCAACGGAGGACTGGGGCCGGGATTCAATAGCACGAGTTGCGGCTCATGCCATTCCCAGCCGGCCACCCTGGGCTCGAGTCCGAGCCCATCAAGTCCTCAGGTGCCCCAGCCCAATCCGCAAATAGCGGCGGCAGCGGAGATGGGAGCTACGAATACGATCCCACCATTTATTACGCCAAGTGGTCCGGTAAGAGAAGCCAGATTCATTCGGAATCCTGACGGAACACGTGACGGTGGAGTGCATAATCTGTTTTCCATCGCGGGGAGAACCGATGCACCAGGGTGCAATCTGCAACAACCTGACTTCGCTGGTCAGTTGGCTGCGAACAATGTGATCTTTCGAATTCCGACGCCGCTGTTTGGACTGGGGTTGGTCGAGAACACGCCCGACTCTGTTTTGAAACAAAATCTGGCCAGCACGGCCGCCCAAAGGCAATCTCTGGGAATCAAAGGAACGTTTAACCTCAGCGGGAACGACGGAACCATCATGAAGTTTGGCTGGAAGGCCCAGAACAAGTCTCTGACTATTTTTGCCGGAGAAGCCTATAACGTGGAAATGGGCATCAGCAACGATGTAATGCCGAACGAGAGAAATGCGATCCCAGGGTGCGTCTTCAATCCCACGCCGGAAGATTCGCATTCCCAAGCCGGTGGTTCTGACGTTGATGCGTTTGTCGATGCTATACGGCTGTCGGCTCCGGCTATACCGATACCCTCGACTCCATCGACATCGAATGGTTCTAAGCTTTTTGCCAGCGTTGGTTGTGTTCTGTGCCATTCTCAATCGCTGACGACAGCGGCGTCTCCCAATACCGGTATGGGTGGAGTGACTTACAATCCGTTCTCGGATTTCGCGCTCCACCACATGGGGCCGGGACTGGCGGACGGTATTAATCAAGGCGCGGCGGGGCCGGATCAGTTCCGCACCGCTCCGTTATGGGGCGTCGGCCAGAGGCTGTTTTTCCTGCATGACGGACGCACTTCCGACCTGTTGCAGGCCATTCAAGACCATAGTAGCCGTGACGGCTGCGCGGGCCAGTACGGTCGCCCGTCCAACCAGTTCAACTGTGGCTCGGAGGCCGACGGCGTGATCCGCAACTTCAAAATGCTCAGCCCGTCGCAGGTTCAGGATCTCCTGAACTTCCTGCGCTCGCTGTAAACCTGCAGCTGGGGAGCGCGCTGCTCCCCAGCTCACCCTGGGCAGTGCTCAACTTAGCTGCTCGACCGAGGCTCGGTGCACGATCTCGCCAAGGCTCATCTTCGCTGGGCCGAAGTCCAGAATCTTCACCTGTCCACGCTCGGTGAGAAAGAGATTTGCTGGCTTGATGGATAGTCGGCTAACCTTCCACAGCCGCGGCCTTGGCGTGTTTCAAATCGGGCAAGCCCAGGATGGACTTGGGTCTGGCCAAGCATGAGTGCACAATGTTAGGGGGCAGACCGAAGCGAGTCAATTCCTCAGGACACCATCAAACGAGCGCCGCGCCTCTCCGAGGCCAACCTCATAAGGACAGAAAAAAGGGTGCTCCGGGATTAATCCGACGGACGAACCGACAACTTCCGGCTTGCACGTGATCCAGGCGCAATCCCGAGATTCGCTGCTAACCGGCGCCGTGATACTCGGTTCCGATGGGGAACCTAGGAGTTACGGGCTGGGGTCGAACCGGTAAGGAAGATAGACCGGCTCCCAGACATTGGCGCGGATGCGGGCCTCCAAGGCTTGCTCGTCAAGCCGACCCACACCGCCATCATTGATAGCCTGAAGCGCGACCGCCTTAGCCACGGCGAATGACACCGCGCGAAGTTCCGACACCGGCGGCAACAATCGTCCCGACTTACTGCGCCGTGCGGGAGAAAGTTCGGCGAGACATTTGGCGGCAGCCATGAACATCGTGTCGGTGACGCGCCGCGCGTCTACCGACAGCATACCCAAACCCATTCCCGGGAAGATATACGAGTTGTTCGTCTGATCGATCGGCACTTGGCGACCATTCCAGTTCACCGCAGCGAACGGGCTGCCGGTGCCGATAAGCGCGCGCCCTTCCGTCCATTTCAGTAAGTCCTCCGGCGTAGCTTCGGAACGCGACGTAGGATTTGACAGCGGGAAAATCACCGGCCTTTCAACTGAGGCAGCCATCGTGCGAATCACCTCTTCGGTGAAGGCGCCCGCTTGTCCTGAGACCCCGATGAGCGTAGTTGGTTTGGCATTCTTCACCACATCGAGCAGGCTAATGTGATCATCGTCTTCCAGTTTCCAAGTGGCGATTGCAGAACGAGGTTGCGCAAAGGGCTCCTGTGCGGGACGCATTCCCGGCGTGCCTTCCACCAGCAATCCCTCTTTATCGACCGCATAGAAACGGCGGCGGGCTTCTGCTTCGCTCAAGCCGGCGTCCTTCATCGCAGTGAGCAGAAGCGCGGCGATGCCAATGCCCGCTGATCCTGCTCCGAAGAGTGCGATGCGCTGCTCGATGAAAGACGTAGCGGTAACGTTGATGGCGGCCAGTAAAGTCCCTGCGGCCACGGCCGCCGTCCCTTGAATATCGTCGTTGAAGGTGCAGAGCCGGTCGCGATAGCGCTCGAGCAATCGGCCCGCGTTGATGCCGGCAAAATCCTCCCACTGCAACAACACATGAGGGCGGCGTTCGATCACGGCGCTGACGAAGGCTTCGACGAAATCATCGTATTCGGCACCACGTACCCGCTGGTGACGCCACCCGATATAAAGGGGATCCTCGAGACGCTCCGCATTATCGGTACCAACATCGAGCAGTACCGGCAAGCACACTTGCGGGTGAATGCCAGCACAGGCGGTATAGAGCGCGAGCTTGCCGATGGGGATTCCCATGCCTCCTGCACCCTGGTCGCCGAGCCCGAGAATGCGCTCGCCATCGCTGACCACGATCGCCCGGATTGCGTCATAGCGGTGATGCCCGAGGATCTCGCGAATTCTATGCCGGTTCGGATAACTGAGAAATATTCCGCGAGGCTTGCGCCAGATCTCGCTGAAACGTTCGCATCCTTCACCGACCGTCGGCGTGTACACCAGCGGCATCATCTCTTCTATGTTGCGCATCAGCACGGCGTAAAACAGGGTTTCGTTCGTGTCCTGCAGGTCCCGCAGGTAGGCATAGCGCTCGAAATTGGTTGCAAAGTCGCGTAGCGCCTTGAGACGGCGCGCCGCCTGATCTTCAAGATTGCCAACATGGGGCGGAAGCAGTCCATGCAAGGCGAAGTCAATGCGCTCATTTTCCGTGAACGCGGTTCCCTTGTTCAGCATGGGAAAATTCAGCAGGTCGAAGCCGGAAAGCCCGGTCTCCAGAACTCCCTCGGTTGTGATTCGGTATTTCATGGCTTTCCCCAGCAGCCTCAGTTCAACTATAGGTCCTGACTTTAAGTCTAGCTCTGAGGAGTCGATCCAGCGCAAATGCTTATTGCTGCTGGATGTAAACATCTAGTGGAGAGGGAGGATTCGAATCGTGAGTGCCATTATTTCTTGGAGGTTGTTAATCCACGACCATCCCCAAAGAATGGTGGTCTAACGGTACCGCGCGCACCGCACAGAACGACTACTGGATTTGCAGTGGGCGCCGCAAAGTGAAACTGTAAGCAGACTGATTAGCGAGGAGAACCTCTCTTTCTCCGCCCCCGGCCCTGACGATCAAATCCGAGCACATTTGGTAACTTACTGTGAGTTGGCATCCAACGGTTCCGCGCTTAAGCAAGCCCTTCACGAATCTGCCCACCTTGTTCTTACCTTTGATCTCGTGGCCGAAACTTCGGACGGAAGTCACGACGTCCAGATCCGCGTTGTTGGTATTTATCGAGGTTAGTTTGAGTTGCAGACTGGCTTCGCCCGCCAGCACCCCAACGTGTCTGGCGAACACGACCTTGCCGGTGACACTCGCGCCTGCGGGAATCACGGTCTGACCGTCGACGACCACATCGCGATCCAGCGTGGCCGAAAAGCTTTGGCCTATCGCGCTGATCCGAGAGCCGAGCTGTTCGCCGAGGCGAACCGTCAGCGTGGTTCCAGCAGGAACAACAATGGGCAGTGCCGCAGCGGCGGTAGGGGTCCCGTTGGTTTGCGCTTGGGAAGTGGCGTCCGGTTCTGCGGATTGTCCGGATTCCGTCGCTGGCGATGCGGCGGCAGGCTCTGCGTTTGAGGAGTTCTCCGACCCGTCTGCAGGCCGTGTCGTCGTCCCGCGATTTTGCAACATTGCTTGACTGTTGTTCCCGGCGTGGCGGTATGAAACGCCGTCGAAGACCAGAGCCGCCGCAACGATTCCCGTTGCAAGCACAAATACCATGATTGTTTTTCTGCTCATAGCTGCACCCCATTTCAAAGCTGTGTTCGCCCCTCATCTCAATACGCGGAATCGCTGTCCGAAGGAGCTCACCCGACATGCCTGTCGTTAGTCGCTCTGAATTCCGGCGAAAGGGAGGTCTGTGTTGCCAAGGGCGTGCAAAAGCGTCCGGCGGGGGCGTGATGCCGTCGCGGCCGACATAACGGCAGCACAAAAACCGGGGCTAGTTGGCCCCGGCTATGAAGCGCGCTCCAAAAGGATCGCGAGTCGTCACACCTTTCAAAGGGAAACTCTGTGCCGACTCGCGACAGTTGATGCCGTGTTTCATCCCCGCCTGCCAGCGCGACCACCACCGGAGCGGCCAGCTGAGGCTGAACGACCTGCGGATGCCGAACGGCCAGCGGATGCCGAACGGCCAGCGGATGCTGAACGGCCAGCGGACGCTGAACGGCCAGCGGATGCCGAACGGCCAGCGGATGCCGAACGGCCAGCGGATGCCGAACGGCCAGCG
>Ga0181532_10000820_pt1 | contig 31041 bp, 26 predicted proteins | sample PEATcosm2014_Bin_33_FD_119768 | JGI IMG/M metagenome (GOLD analysis project Ga0181532, IMG submission 119768) | Peatland microbial communities from MTU Mesocosm Facility, Houghton, MI, USA - PEATcosm2014_Bin11_30_metaG | ecosystem: Environmental > Terrestrial > Soil > Wetlands > Peat | place...
CACGGAAGTCGGGGCGTATGCGAATCAGCGCTTAAACCTCGCCAAGCTGGGAAGGCCCATGGAAGAAATGCCACGGTTCCGAACCGGACCTGGGAAAACCGGCCGTCCGGGATTATCGGGGGGGCCCCGCGAAACGCAGCCATGGTGGAATTGTGAACCCGTCTTGCAACCGAAAGGGCAAGTGCGGTAACCCTGCACCTACAGCTGGCGCGCGCGGGTTCTATCCCAACCACCATGGCCTTGCCCTGGCACTTGAGTGTAATGGTTACATCAACTGACGATAATCGTCGCGTTCAGGAAGTATCGACCACCTTCCGATCCCTGAATCTGGTATCAGTCGGACTATTCGTCCAGTTGGGCAGCTGCGAGGCCACTTCCTGCTTTTGGACTCTTGGGTTTGTTTGCGGTCACCCCTGGTTCATCCCCGCCAGACTCACCGCGATGAGGTGCCACTTCATAGCGGGCAAAGCGCATCGAACACGAAGCTCGGCCTTGCGTGATTGCGTGCAGGTGCTTCGGATAACCGATCATCTCGGCCAGGGGCGCGATAGCACAGATCAGCTGCGATCCAACATGTTGCTCCATGCCTTCAATGCGTCCGTTGCGCGAGCTTAGATCGCCCATGACGGTTCCCGCGAACTCCTCCGGCGTGGACACTTCGATCAACATGACGGGTTCCAAAGTGACGGGACTTGCCCTACGGGCGGCCTCTTTGAAGGCCATCGAACCGGCGATCATAAACGCCATTTTGTTCGAGTCTTCCACGTGGTTGCTGCCGTCGTACAGAACAGCCCGCAGGTCGACCATCTCGTGTCCAGCTAAAACACCAGCTTTCATGGCCTCTTGAATCCCGAGATTGACGGGCTCCACGAATTCCGGGGGAACTATGTCATCCGTAATTTCGTCGGCGAACTGGTAGCCGCTTCCCGGTTCCAGCGGCTCCAGTCTGACCTTCACGTGGGCGTACTGGCCGCGGCCGCTCGTCTGCCGTATGTACTTGCCTTCTGCTTGCGTCTGCTTGCGAATAGTCTCCAGGTAAATCACCTTCGGTGCTCCGACCTCGATCTGGATTCCGTATTCACGCCAGACGCGGTGGCAGATTATTTCCAGATGCAGCTCGCCCATCCCGCTGATGGTGGTCTCCCCGACTGTGGGTCCTGTCGCAATTCGTATGGTGGGATCTTCTCTGGTCAGATCGCTCAGCGCCCTTTGTAGATTCTCGCGGTCATCGTCGGCCCTCGGGCGGACGGCCACAGATATTACTGGACGGCTTTGGGCGTTGGATTCGCTCACGGCGCTGCGTCACTGGTTGCGACTGTAGTGTACCTCCCAAGGCTTTCGCAGCGCACTGCTTCAAGAAGCTGTGCTGGTCTTTGGCGATGGTTGGCGTTAAATCGTTAGATCGCGTCTCTTACAATGCCCGGAACAGGGTTCTGAGTGTAAGAGAGGCCTGTTTGTGTAAACTATTGGATTGAACCGGCGAACATCCAGCTTGGGAAGCTGGCGGCATGGCCCCGGTCAACGCAGAATCAAGCATTTAGAGCGGGTGCTAAGTGGCAGAATGCGGCACTAGCGGCGCTTATTGCACACGATTCTGCACACTAACACTCCACTTGGTACGATCGGTCAGGTCACCCCGCCGCCGTGTTGCACGGTGGCGGGGCTCACTGCGTATACGGCCAAGCCCAACCCGTTTACCTCGCAAAAATCTGAACGACCTCCGAGCAGTACCCTGCACCGGCTGGGGGGGTGATCTGGAAATTCACACCGAAGTCGTAGCTTTGCCCGGCCGTGAGCTGAAAGTAGTCGTTGTTCTCGTTAAATAGGCTCTCGGTGGCAGCGCTTGACGCTAGCAAATAGAACGCATTGCCAATCAACACTGTTCCACTGGTGCCGGTTGGGGTTCGAATTGCCGACCGGAACCACAGCTGCTCGCCAGCCGCGGTAGCGCTGATACCACACCGGTTGAAGGTGAAGGCTGTTGCGTCTACCGGCGGCACGTAGTTGGTGATGAAGTTGAAATACCCCGGGGGGGTTCCAGCGGCGATGGCGACGTTCCCCAGTAGCTCGGTCAGGAGGACACCGTGGAGACTGGTGAGCCCAGAACCATTGCCGGTGATGGTACCACCGACGCTCAGATTGCCAGTAAAGCTGCCTGCGGCACCGGACACCGTACCGCCGGAGGCGACATTGCCGGAGAAACTGCCCGCGGCACCGGAGACTAGACCGCCGGCGGCGAGATTGCCAGCGAAGCTACCCGAGCCTGCGTTGAAGCTGCCGGTGGGGTCGCGCTTGACGATGGCGTTGGCGGTATCCGCACTGGTGGGGACGACGTTCCAGGCGAAGTTCAGCGTGCCGGTGCTGGTGACAGGCGAGCCGCTGACGGTGAAATCCGTCGCTGGCGCCGTCAGGCCAACACTCTTCACGGTGCCAGGCCCCGTACCGGGAAAGGTCTGGCCAGCCGCGAAGGTGAGCTGACCTTTGTTGTTAATCTTCAGACCAGTTTCGGCGGGTGTGGCTGTCCCCGTGGCGTAGAGCAGGTTCAGCGTCCCCGAGGCCGTGGTCAGATCGTTGTTCAGCGGCTCGGCCTGCCACTGAAAGGTCTGCGGCACCGCCGTCGAGGTGCTACTGTTGAACACCGAGGCCACAAAATCCTCAGGCTGCGAGTTGAACCCCTTGGACGAAGTCGCTGTCCCCGTGGCCGGCAGATTCAGCTTGCCCCGTACATTGATCGCCGTGGTGCTAGTCTGCGTCAGAATCGAGTTCTGAATGTTGGTGGCCGTGGTGAACATCGGAATCGTGTTTGCCGTGCCGCCGGTGGTGGTCACATTGGACGACACCAGAGGCGGAGCCGAATCCGAGGCTGGAGTGGCAGCGGCGCTGCTTGGCGCACTCTCCGCAGTGCCGCCGTTGGGCGGCGGGGCGGCCAGTACGAACGCCGAGGGTGGCAATCCCCCCACGGTTGCCGCGTCCCCGGCCTTCAATGCGTACGGTACACTCAACAACATGACGCGGGGCTGTTCCGGCTGTCCTTGCGCCTGCACACCCAGCCAGCGCGCCTCCCCAGAGACAAACAGATCGGCAGGCAAGCCTTGACTGGCGGTCGAACCGAGCATCACCGAATAATGTCCGGTCTTGTTCGGCTGTACGTTCTGGGTTTCGATCCACAGCGGCGAGCCACCCTGCTCGTCTTTGTAGAGATAGAAAGTGATACCCACGACACCGGTCAGGGGCTTTCCGTTAAGGTCGGTCAGCATTCCGCCGAAGTTCACCAGTGTCGGCACTACGGCGTCTGCTGCAGACGACGCCGATTGCTGCGCGGGCGTTTGGAGAATACAAGTGAGAAGCAAGAAACATGCACAGACCAAAGGGCGAATGCGAAACATGGGAGCTCCTAAATTGAAATTGGTTAATGCTGCACGGATGAGCACATCTTGTCAGTGACATGGGTCACATCTTGTGTCGGCAAGCTGGACATTTAGGCTGGCTTGAAGTAACGCGGCTCAATTGACGATAAGTTGACGATAAATCCCCATTACACTCTTGGCCTTGCGTTGGGCACTTAAGAGGCCTGTTTACGTCAACCGTTCCTCTTTTGCGCAAGCTTCTTTTGTTATACTGCCGCAGAGTCATGCGAACGCACCTACCGCTTTTGGCGTTTCTGTTTTCGTCCTTAGCGCTCGTTGCGCAAAACGCCGAGCCCTCGTCTCCTTCCTCAGGCAATTCGCAGGCCGGGCAGACACAATCCGCCACCCCCTCAGCTCCGGGGACCGGGGGACCTTCTGGCCACTGCCCCGTCTTGCCAAGACCCGAAAACAATGTTTCCCCGGGCAAGGTGTCCAAGGGCGAACTGGTCCACAAAGTTAGTCCCAACTATCCGGCAGCCCTAAGAAAGGCGCATATTCAGGGCACGGTCGTGTTGTGCGCCACAATTAGCAAAGAAGGAACAATTCTGAAGCTGCGTGCGCTTTCCGGCCCTGAGGAACTAATTCCCCTCGCCATCGAGGCGGTTGCGCAGTGGCGCTACAAGCCGTACACGCTGAACAAAGAACCGGTAGAGGTGGATTCTGAGATCCGCATGGACTTCAAATTGCCTCGGTAAGAGCTGTGCGCCCTGCGTTTCCGCTGTGCAGTCTGGTGTGTAATCTTCAATTATTGTTGCAATACGCAATTACACTCATCATGGCCTTGCGCTGGCACTTGAGTGTAATTTCCTGGTTACGTAAACCATTCAGACCTAGCTGGCAGCCTGCCTTTTCGAACTTCCCTTAACCCATCATTCATGACCGACCGAACACGTGCTTCTGCCAATCCAGCAAACTGAAGTAAACTCTGAGCATCAAATAATAGAGATGGGATGTGGTCCTTCGTCGAACCGGCGGCCGTGCGATTCAAAAGGAGGAAATTTGCGCCCGTCAGGCTCAAGTATTCTAGTGGCTCTATGGGCCCTCGGTCTTGCGGCTTCTCTTCGTGCGCAGACTGCCTCTCCGGCACAGTCTGAGGCGACAGCTACACCGCAGATGATCTCTGCGCTCAACCAATCTTCCGAGCACACTTCTGACGCTGAGGAGGGCTTGATCAAGCTTGATGTTGTAGTGACTGATAAGTCGGGGAAACCGGTCCCGAGTCTCGGCCCGACAGACTTAACCTTGCTGGACAACGGCCAGCCAGGCAATACTCTCTCCTTTCAGGCATTCGATGGAACCTCAGCCACGTCCGATCTGCCCGTCGAAGTCATTCTGGTGATCGATACTCTCCGCATGCCTAGCCTGCTCGCGTCCCATGAGCGCGAGGAGGTTGAGAAATTCCTGGGGCGGAATGACGGCCATCTGTCTCGACCCGTGTCCATCTTCAAGCTCCTCGACTCCGGCCTATGGTTGGTGGCCGAGCCTTCCAGGGACGGGAAAGCCTTGGCCGAGCAAATCGCTCATGATGGTCAACTCCGCTCGATTCGCAAGGCTGTGGGTCCGGCCGCCCTGTTTGGTTCGAGCCCTCAACCAGATCCGCCCGGCCTGCTGGCGCTGAAGGCACTCGGGGACATTGCCACGGGTGAAAGGCAGAAACCGGGCAGAAAGTTGCTTGTCTGGATCGGACCGCGCCGCGAAGAAAACGGAACACCCTTCGAACAGCAGCGAGTCTTCAACATGATTGTGTGGTTTTCAACCCTGCTGCGAGAGGCGCACATCGCTCTCTACAGCTTTTCGGAAGGGGAGAACGATCACGATCCGCGTGCGATCCGTTATAAGGATTTCCTGAATGGCGTGAAATCTGTCCGCGAGGCGGAATTCAACGTTTTGGATAGAAAGGTGCTCGCGGTGCAAAGCGGCGGTGGCGTGCTGGAAGCAACGAACGACCTGGCCAGCGAGATCGCCAAGCGTGTCGACGAGGACAGCACTTTCTATACGGTGTCGTTCAACCCGGCTCCTGCAGATCATCCGAACGACTATCACGACCTCAAAGTACGAGTCGGTACTTCGGGATTGACGGCCCGCACCGTCACTGGCTATTACGATCAACCGTATTATCGGGATCAACCGAATGTCGTGGCCAAGCGCGTCACGGTCGAGCAGTTAGAGCAGGTGCTCAAAGCTGCCCGCGGCAAGTCGGATCGAGAGGTTGTGCAGCGGCTCTCCAATCTGGAACTAACCGAACAATTGAGTAACGCAAAGATCTCGTCCTGGTCAGCCGATTTGCGTGGGCCGAAAGCGCGGGAGGCCTTGGTCGCGTTGGCCGATGCATCGGCATTTTTGGCTCCTCCCGCAGCGGAGATTCCTGGCGATGCTGCGCCGGACGCCAGTGCGCAGCGAAGCATGATCTCGCTGGCCGACGAATATCTGAACGAGATGATTCCGAAGTTGCCAAATTTCTTTGCTACGCGTACCACAGTTCGTTATGAGGAAACTCCCGCAGCTGATGATGGGGGTTCAAGGATCGAGTATCAACCCTTGCATATGGTGGAGAGTTTCAAGGCAACGGTGCTTTACCGCCGAGGCCGCGAGGAAGTGAATTCAGCAGCGGCGGAACGCACCAAAGCGAAAACGGTCGAACCGTATCTAACTACCTATGGTACGTTCGGCCCCATTCTCGGCGCAGCAAACGACGCGGTCGCCAGCAGCGATCTCAGTTGGAAGCGCTGGGAGCGGGGCGCGGATCGGCTTCGAGCCGTATTCAGCTACGTAATCCCGCAGGAGAAGTCGCACTTTCGAGTCGGATACTGCTGTCTTCCAGAAGGTGACGGAACGACCAGTCTGCAAATCGTGCAGGGGTATCACGGGGAAATCATGATCGATCCAGCGACCGGCGCGGTCCTTCGCCTGACAATCGAGGCAGACCTGAACCAAGGATTGCCTCTTGTCCGGTCTGACATCTTGGTCGATTACGGCCCCGTCGAGCTTGGAGGAAAGACCTACATCTGCCCCGTGAGGAGCCTCGCTGTCTGGAGGTCGCGGACCGTGAGTATTTTGGCGCTCACGGATTGGGATGAAAGGTTCAGAACTTATGGTCCCTTTTCGACCATGCTGAACGATATGGCCTTTGATAACTATCACTTATTCCGAGCAGAGACGCGCATGCTGACCGATGTTCCTACTTCGGAAAAGAAGTAGATCGATTCCGATGGTTGGTGAGCCACCCGGATGTTAGAGGAGCCACGACGAGGCTCGGCAATCTCAATTGGCGAAAAATCGCCTCTCTTACAACGCTCATCCTATTAAAGAGGATGTCAAGGGAAAAAATATCTCCCCGCCCCTCTGGGAGATGCGGGTGTGGTGACTTACATTACATCCAGCCCCACCTCATTCCTCGCCTTATTCTTAGAGGGGTTATTGGTTTGGTCGCTTTGGCTCGCAGCAATGCCAACCCCAGTTGCTTGTCCCAACTCGACAGGTCATGAAGTCAGTGGCGCACGACGCCGTTCGGTTCCGAAGCTACGCAAGCTGAGCGAGAGTGTCATGTCAAGACGTGCTTGTAAGTGCGTTTGTGACTATTGCAAGGCAGTGCCAGCAACGCTTGGGTATTGACGAATCTACGAAATGATGCCAGAGTGATAACTGAGTTTAGTAATGATGCGCAAACCCCATACCGATTGCGTCCCTACACCGGCCACGTTTACGTGGCAAGGAGCGGGGGAAGGTGCGTTCATGTAACGGGGGCGATCAATAGCGCGTAGTTTCTATGAGCCTCCGATACAAATCGGGGGCTTTTGCTTTTTACGGCTATTTCGCGAATGCGCAGATAGGAGGCGGCGTCGTCTAACGGCCAGGATGCGGCCCTTTCAAGGCTGAGATGGGAGTTCAATTCTCCTCGCTGCTACCAAGTTATGAGCACACAAGTAATTGAACTCGAAGGCTTTGAGATCGAACCTGCTTCGGAACTCTACTGCGACCGTCGGGTGAGATCACCGCGAATTGGTGGACCGTGCTCGTGCGGATCGCACAAGACTGGGTCATAACGTCGACGACTCAGCGGTGTTGTGCGTGCGGTGCATGAAAGCGATAGCGCTGAAGGCGTAATGCCGGGTCGTCTAGTGGCAGGACCCTGGACTTTGAATCCGGGTACGGGCGTTCGAATCGCTCCCTGGCAGCCAATTTGTAAGGTCAGCAAAGGAGGAAGCTCATTGAGGAGCGATGGAGAGAAATTCGAGGAGTGGTGAAGGCTACGGTTACTTCTCTTGGAAAGAAACATACCGTATCCACAGGTTCCCTCCTCAGAGTTGCGAGGTCATCCAATTGGCCAGGATAGCCGGCTCTGACCCGGTTCATGCACGTTCGAATCGTGCCCTCGCAGCCAAGTTGAGCCGGTTTGCGGGGTGCGCGAAAGCAAGAATCCGCAGGCGAAGTCCTGAGGGTGAAGCCCGAAGGATCTGAAGCGGTCGCAGGGTCTAGCGGCAGGATGCCTGACTGTCTATCAGGGGGACGGGTTCAACTCCCGTTGCGACCGCCACAGGGGTGATGACCCGACCGGAAGGGCGCTCGTCTCCAAAACGAGTTCAAGCAGGTTCGAATCCTGTCACCCCTGCCAGTTTGAAGAGCGAGCATGGTATAGCGGCTGGTGCCTCGAGCCTCCAGCCTGGGTTTCGGAGAACGAAGCGAGTTCCGTTCTCTCGCTGCTCGCTCCAGGGCGGAAGTCGTCTAGTGGCCAAGACGCGACGTTACCAACGTCGAGAGCGCGGGTTCCAGTCCCGCCTTCCGCTCCAGGTTATGAGGCGGTGTAGCCAAGACAGCAAGGCATCTGCCTTCACAGCAGGCAAGCGGGAGTGCAATTCTCCCCACCGCCTCCAGATGTTTGAAGAAGGCGTGCTGGTGTAGCTCAGTGGGAAGAGCGCGGGCCTCGTAAGTCCGTGATCGGCGTTCGAATCGCCCGCGCTAGCTCCGCTGGTATAGCTCAACGGGAAGAGCAGGCGCACGGTAAGCGCCCGACCGCAGTTCGAGGCTGCGTGCCAGCTCCAAGGTTTGCTGCTGTGGCCGACATACAAAGGCACCTGCCTTGTAAGCAGGTCGATGCTGGTGGGAATCCAGCCAGCAGCTCCAAATTCGATGGCGGGATTGGCCGAATGGCTTTTTAGGCACTGGATTGTGGCTCCAGTCACGAGAGTTCGATTCTCTCATCTCGCCCCAACTGGGCGGTTCGTATAAGGGGATTACCCACGGCCTGCAACCGTGAAATGCGAGTCTAAGTCTCGCACCGTCCACCAAAGTTTGACTCGGGAACTCGACGGCAGAGTGCTGGTCTGAAAAGCCAGTGGATACGGTTCAATTCCGTGCCGAGCCACCAGATCCGGGTGTAGGGTAGCGGCCACCCACATGTCTTGGGCGCATGTTCACGCAGGTTCAACTCCTGCCACCCGGACCATTTTTCTTGCGTTAAGAAATTTGTGGCGCGGGTGTAGCGTAGGCCAATACGAGAGGCTCATAACCTCTAGACGCAGGTGCAAATCCTGCCCGCACAACCACTGAACGCCACTGCCGAAATGCAATGGCGTTCGCCTGTTTAGAGAAGCGCCAATTACTTAGAAGCAGTCCTCAAATTTCCTACGAGCACGTTTGGCGGTACTGATTCGCACAACCGGTTAGACCGCCGGGGTCGCGGTTCTCCAGCCTCTCATACGGTCCGTGCAAGGGACGGATGCTTTGAATAACCTTGCGCGCTCGGCGCTCGAGTGGAGCGAATAGTGCATTCCGAAGGGAGCAAAAATGATGGTGCCCCGAGTGAGGGCGGTGCTCTGGCCGTTCGCGATAAGAGTTGCGGTGCCGTTCATAACGATGATCGTGTCCGGACCGTAAACTGCGTTTCCCAGGTATTGTTCGCCCGGCTCTAGATTTATGCTCCTCAACTCGAATTCGTCAGAGGGGGTCTGGTAGACACGTTCGGAGGCGCCCCGGTGCACACCATTCATTACAACGGGCAGACCACTGTCGAAGGAAAGAATTCTCATCAAGCCCGGCACATCAACGTGCTTCCGCGTCAACCCTCCGCGCAGGACGTTGTCAGAATTTGCCATCAACTCAACGGTCACACCTTCGAGATAAGCGTGGAGCGTGCCCGCAGACTGGAACGTGCCCTGTCCTGGTCGCAGGTGCAGTAGGTTCAATAGATAAATCGAGAAGATGCCTCGATCACAATGCCCATCGACGGGGCAAAACGTTTCTGACGCCCGTGCGACCCAATAGCCCGGATCGTTTTTATCGGAGGTATCTGTCCTGGCAAGGCGCGCGATGAGCGTATTCAGCAGAAGGTCCGTGCGGTCCTGCGGCGTGGTCATCACTGCGCGGTAGAGCTCTTGGATCAGCCCGCGGCGGGCCTGAACAGTATCTTCGATCCGTACGAGCTTTTCCGAAAAGTCGGGCATGATCGAGTGCAGTTCGGGAATCGTGCGAAGCATTTCGGCGATTTGTTCAAGGGGGCGGAAGCCGTGCAGCATCCAGAACTCGGTCAAGGCTACGGCGACCTCTGGTTTGTCGCTATCATCCTTGTAATTCCGTGCGGAAGCCTGCAAGTCAATTCCGGCCGCGTTCTCGTGGGCAAAACCTTCTGCAGCCTGTTTCTTGGTGGGATGCGCCTGAATTGAAAGCATCTTGGCAACGTCCAACACCTTGAGCAGATAGGACAGACGACCGCCGAAACGGGCACTGGCGGCTGAACCAAGAATTTTGCCTGGTGCTTCCGCGATCAACCGGTCCAGCGGTATCTTAATGCCTGCGACATCCGCGGTAGCTGGTCCCTTTGGATGAGCGCCCATCCATAATTCCGCGAAGGGTTTTCTCTCGTTGTTCGCAATGCCCAGGAGGCTGGGAATGAAGTCGCACCCGCCCCAGGCGTAATGCTGGACCGCGCCGTGCAGTCTGAGCACGCCGATCTCAAGCATGGGCGGCAACCGCTCTCTCCATGCAACGCAGAATGCCGTTCGGCCCCGCGACTCCCATCGCCGCGATCGTGTCTGCGCGCGACTGCGTATCGGCTACGGCATAGATGCGCAGTTCATCGGCGTTTCCCGACGGCCGCACGTGTGCCACATCGCCGTTATCGAACAGGACGCGCACTCCATCCGTGTAGTCCACGTGAGTGATCGTTCCGAATCCCATTTCCTGAGGGAAGAACTTCGCGAGACGTTGTCGAAGTGCTTCGTGGCTCGATTTCTGAGGAACATCTGCACCATCGTCAGCACTAGGGGAGAAGAACGCCACGAGTTTTAGCCCAAGCGCTTTGGGAAAACTTTCCAACAGTGCAGCGCGGCTGAAGCGTTTCGGCAGCCGTTCAAACAGATCGACCACGGAAACTCCGCTCTCAGCCGCAGCGAAAAGCACTCCGAGGATCGGCAAGATGGCATCCCTAGTAAGGAGAGCAGGCAAAACCGCCCCATCTCGCAAGATGTCCGAGCCAGTCAAGAAGCCACCATTGGGTTCCCAGCCACAGACCCGCTTTTTTCCAGAACGCCGCGCTTCCTCCATCCCGGCAATCACAAAGGGTGAGCCGATGCGCGTCTTGGCTTCGACCACGGATTTAAGATTCCCGCGATCAACGGCGTCATTGCAACTGATGGGAACCACCACGGCGTCGGCCTTCAGATACTCAGCGACCACCATGCCCACCAGATCTCCACCGAAAAAGTGCGCTTCACCCGTTGCCATATCCACTCCGAGAATCAGCGGCCGGTCGCTGTCGCCGTCCGTCGACACGACGGCATCGATCGGTCCATGCTTGGCGGTAGACTCCGCGACCAGTGCCTGGATCGTGGCCAGCTGCAGGGCGCCGATGTTCTCGGTGTCGATGGGAACGAAGGTAGCGCTGCGTCCGGCCGCGATCACCTGCGCATTCAATCGTTCGAGGACCTCCACGAGCAGATCGCGCCCGACTGCGGATTGTTGGTCGACCAATATTCGCTTGCCGCGCAGAGATGCGTGCTTGAAGAAGCTGGTGAATCGTTTGATCCACGCTGCGCGGGCTTCAGGATTCTCCGCGGGAAGTTGTTGGTGGCCGGCCCGGAACATGCCACGCTCATCAAACAGAGACCGATCCTGATCCTGGCCGTACAGCCGCTGGCGTTCCTTTCGGACCTGCTCGTTGATCGGTGCTTCCTGCTCCTTGCGCAACTCACCCTTGCTGCTATTGGTTTTGTATCCATTCCGGTCGAATGGAATGTGGCTGCCGGTGATCATCATGCTGCCTTTGCCGCGCGCGAGCGCATAACAGGTGAGCGCGGGAGTGGGTATCGTCCCAAGGTTGATGGGCTGCATGCCAGCGTCGCGGACAGCAGCCACTATCGCTTGGGCGATCTCTCCTCGGCCTTCCTCGTCGGGCACAAAACGGTCGGAACTGAGACGCAAATCCCGGGCAAAGAAGAACTCCTCACCACGCAGAATTCCGCCCTCCGCAGGGTCGAGTGACTGCAAGAATTCCAGTTCCGCCAGAGCGTTAATGTAGACCTCCAGCTGGGTAAGGTCTACCACCTTACCCCGCCGTCCGCTGGTACCGAACTCCAACTCTCGGGGTTCGTACTTCAGACTCGGTCGAAGCGTATGGGCTGGTGTTGCCCCATTCATTAGGAAATCCTCCCATGTCTATGACTTCTCGTTGGGCTCATGGACGCGATTCCCGTTGCAGAGCGGCTAGCAATTCATCCAGCTGGACGGTCGCGAAGCGGGCAGCATAATCGGACACGCCATAAGGAATGATCAGCTCACCGTGGTGGAGCAGGGCACCGCACGAATAAACGACGTTCGGAACATTCCCTTCCCATTCGGTGGGGATCGGTCGAAGCAGGGGATCACGTAGCCGCCCGATTACTTTGGATGGATCGTCAAGATCGAGAAGACATGCGCCCATCGAGTACACACGTCCCGGCCCAACGCCGTGGGTGAGGACCAACCAGCCGGCTCTGGTTTCGATGGGCGATCCGCAGTTGCCGATTTGAACCAGTTCCCATGGAAAAACCGGTTTGAGCAGAACTTTGGGCTCATACCAGAAACGGACATGGTCGGAGAACATCAGATAAACGTTCTCCGAGTCCTGCCGGGACAACATGGCATATGAGCCCTTGATCTTCCTGGGGAAAAGCGCCATCCCCTTGTTCTTGACCGCTGGACCATTCAGCGTCATGAGCTGAAAAAGAAGGAAGTCGGACGTCTCCAGCAGTTGCGGGATGCCGAGCTGCCCGTTAAAAGCTGTGAAGGTGGCATAGTAGACGTGAGTTCCGTCGTCGTTCTGAAATCGTACGAAGCGGGCATCCTCGATGCCGTTTCGCTGCGAGCGGGTTACCGGGAAAATGACTCGCTCGGACAAGCCCTGTTGCGGAGGGAATTGGACCGAGTAGTTGGACTTAGCCAGCATGGAGATTCGCTCCAACGTGTCCTGGCGGGCTTCTTCACCATCCGGCGTCGGGCCTTCCTTTAATTCTGTGTCGACCGCGGCCAGCAGCTCTCTTAAGTTGAAAGAATCTGGCAGACGTTGCATAACGCGGCGGGTGCGCTCGTTATCCAACCCAAGTTCGAGACAGGTTCGCTCGAACAGAGCCTTCTGATAGACGTTGTGGGGGACCTGGTTGGGCTCAACAATATCCCCAGTGGCGGCCATGACCTCGATCCGGTGGTTGGCATGGATGATGCCTGTGCGGAAAACGATCGAGGAAACGCTGCCATCTCCGGTTGCGCGCAAGCTCAAAACAAAACGCAGCGCGCCAGGGGGCAGGCCTTGTTGATTAGGATCAGAGACAATCGACGGGTTGAATAGAGCTGCGGACTCAACCGCGAATTCGGACAGGAAATACGATCCGATCAACAGTTGTCGTTGCTCGGACAGTTTGTGTTCAATGGAAACAATCTTACGCAGGTGCTCAAATCGTCCGTGGAAAAGTTCTTTGATCTCCTGGTGGCGTGCGCAGAACTTCGAGGAAATCTCATCCAGCAGTGGACCGACGTCACTTTCGGAGATCGACAGGATCGAACTGACAATCCTCTGCACTCGCCGGTGGTCCCCGGGAGTAAAGGGCCGCAGGAGAACCCGCGACGGATCGGGCTTCAGCGCCGCATGCGTCCGTTTGACAGGGATCGGATTGCGTTCATGGGCAGTTGTTCGTCGGTGACGAGACTGCGGGTGGCCATCGGTTTTCGACATCTGCCCTTCTGTGCGTCCCCAGCAACTGCTCTCGATAGCGATCAACGATCCTAGGATTTCGGAAGCCGCATCAATGATGCCCGACGAGTTCCTTTCGTTTCCGGCCGGGCTCCTCCGCAAGCCAATACCTCTCGCGGAGATAGTGACGATGCAATTCCTCTTCGTAGTCGCGAGTGATAAGAGCTTCTGCGGTGTATTCTGGGGCCCCCTTGACGGCTTCCCGAGTGAGGTTAATGAAGACCTTCGATTCTTCCCAGCTGATTCGTTCAATCCATTGGGTTGAAATCAGCACCTTTTTACCCGGCCACCAGTTACGCGTGTCCACAATCAAGTAGCGAATCGCCACACCTCGTCATCCACCACAAAATCCGAGACGTGACCGATCTCTCCGTCGCGGGCCTGAATCGTGCGGCCGGTTACGTCCTTCGTGCTCCGCAGATGCAGGTCATCACCTTTTTTATGACGAGTGGCTGCCGACCATCGCCCTGGTCGCTGAGGGTAAGCGGAAGCGCCCCACATGTAAGGGCCGCCCCAGTATGCTGGCCAATCATAATAAGAGTAGTACTGCATCTCGTACTGTCGGGAGACTGGTTCGTCGGTGTCCCAGGATGGACTGTTCTCAATTTGCTTCTTGGTCAGATCGACGGGAATGACCTGGTCATCCTTCCGAGCTGGGTCCAGTGCGTAAGGTGAAATCAGAACCTGTCGGCCGTCCAGCCAGCCACCGGTATCGGCAATGAGATAGCGAACCGCCCAACTCTGGTCATCGAAGTAGAACTCTTCAGCCTTGCCGATCTCTCCGTCGCGGGCGCTCAGTTTGTAACCCCTTAGATCTCTAGCTAGTCGCAGCATATCCGCTTCTCCTTGGGTGCAGGTCGGCCACAGCTGTTTTCGATAGGAAACAATACATCCCCATCCATGCAAGCCTAAGAGAAGGAAAGCTCTCAGTCTGATCAATAACGCTCACCGGACGGCTATGAGGCCTCGGGTGCGCGCCGGTTTCTGTACAACGTTAGATACGCCCCAAAAGAAACCTGCCAACCAGGGGGACGACTCTGTGATGCTGAGCCCTGTGCCGAACATTCCGGTCACGCAATCTGGAATCGCCGGAAGACGGGTACTTTGATCAAATCCAATAGGAACGCAAAGAGTAGGGATGCCAAGAGCGTAAAAGCGACAACGGCAGTTGGCAGAGGGCGCATCGCGATACCGCGCGTTGCCAGTGCGGAGATGATCAAGATGTCGCCTATCGACGAAACAATGAGCCATGTACCTGGGCGGGAACTCCACAAATGTTGGCGTTCGCGAATGGCATAGAGGGTAGCCTCGCCGCCAAACACGAGCGCGATCGCGGCCAGGGTCTGGAGCGCGCCGATCTCGAGCCCTAGCTGGTATTTACCTACAAGTAGTGCGCCCGTACAGAACCCAAGAAGGCAGATTCCTAGAACGGAGCATGCCAAAACGAGCTTGCCGATTTGCCACTGATTGGGCTTTGCCGACGGCCGGACGTTGTCGGCGGTAACAGACATCCCAAGAAAATCACCGGTAATCATGATGATCACCATGAGCAAGGGCGTGAGGATCGCGTGACCGGTTACGATTAGCCCTATGGCGAGGAATAGTACGTTGACTATCTTCTTGGTGACGGAGTTCAGCGTGTAGGTAAGGATGCGCTGGAATGCCGACCGGCCCTCCTTCACGGCGAAAACAATGCCGCCGAGTCCGGCAGTCGTCAGCACGATTCCTGCGGCTGACTTCGCTACGTCCGTTGCCGTCGATACTGCGACTCCAATCTGTGCCTGGCGTAGAGCGGGGGCATCGTTCGCACCATCGCCGCACATTCCAACCGTGTGCCCGCTCTTCTCGAACGCCTTCACCAGGTCATACTTTCCCTCGGGAAAGACACCGGCGAATACGGCGAACTGTTCCGGGCGCACATCGTGCGGAAGCGGGCCAGGCGGACAGATCGGCCCGTCCAGTCCTACTGCATGAGCCACAATGCTGGCTGTAGCCGGCGCATCGCCAGTCACCATCACCGTGTGCACCCCTAGAGCCTTTAACTCAGTGATGAGAGCAGCGGCGTCGGATCGAGGTGGATCACTGAGCGCGACGAGTCCGACGAGTTGCATTGCGTTTGGAGCGCCGGCCACAACTGCGAGGACTCTGTAGCCTTGCTTCTCAAGTTCATCGGCCGCGGTCGATCCTGCGGAGCTCGCCCCTGTCGCAGACGGTTGCGCAAGTGCTATGACCGTGCCATATGCCCCCTTCACGATCCGTAAATTCTGCCCGTTTCCTGCGGTGGCCAGCGCCTCCGCCATCTTCCTGGCCGGGTCGAACGGTATGAATTTAACGAGCTCCGGCGGATTTTGCTCGCTGGTCTGCTTGGCGGCAGCACGAATGGCTACGTCGACCGGATCCTGGCCGCCATCGGCACTTGCCAGCGAGGCCAATGCCAGGACGTGGGCTTCATCGAAACCGGGCATCGGACGAACGCCGTTCACGGAGAGTTGGTTCTGGGTCAACGTGCCCGTCTTATCGGAGCAGAGCACATCCATGGTCGCCGCTTCATCGACAGCGGACAGTCGAGTCGAAAGGACTCCCACTCTCGCAAGGGATCGAGCTCCAAGAGCAGTGGCCAGCGTAAACGTCGCCGGCAAAGCTACCGGGATGGCTGCGAGTACTGCGGTGAGCAAAAGCGGAATCGTTTCGCTCCAGGGCAGACCCCGTAAGGTCGCATAGGCGATCAGCCCCACGATGATCACGCCGTTGAAAATCGCGAGGTTGCGCACGACATGGAGAACCGCCTTCTGTTGGGAACTCACAACATGCGCCGTGCGCACCAACTCCGCAGTGTGCCCGAATTTGGTTCGCGGCCCGGTCTGCATTACTTTCGCGGTAGCCTCGCCTCGCCGCACCAGTGCGCCGGCATAGGTCTCTACGCCCGCGCCAGACTCGACCGGCACGGATTCCCCCGTAAGCATCGATTGGTCGAGGAGAACGGATCCGTCCACGATCTTGACATCCGCGGCTACCACTGCGCCCAGAGATAGCTTGACCAAATCACCCGGCACCAAGTCCGCGGACGGTACGACTTTCCATGCGCCATCCCTCTGCACCGACGCGTTTAAGGCAAGACGCGACTTCAGGGCCGCCAGCGTTGCTTGCGCTTTTCCTTCTTGAAAGAACCCCAATGCAGCATTGAAAAAAAGTAGAAACGCTATGACCGCGCCCTCGGTAACCTTGTGCAGCACTAACTGCAGCACGATGGCGGCCTCGAGCATCCATGGAACGGGAGCCCATAATTTGTCGATCATTCTGCGCAATGGGTGGAGCGCAGCGCTGGGCATGGAATTTGGCCCCGCCGTTTCGAGCCGGCTCCGAGCCTCCTGACTCGTTAGTCCAGATTTATCAGCCAAAGTGACTGCGGATCGATTGCTGGGAGAACCCAGAGGTGTGGCTGCTGCAGGGTTGAGAGCTGTCGTGGACATAAGCAGACCTCCCGCTTCCTCATTCACTCGGCCAGAGGATGTCGGCATTGCTGGCGTCGAAAACTATCCGCGTGGAGTTGGCATGAGCTGTCCGAGCCTCAGGAGTGCCGCGCTTGCGGAAGAAGCTCTCGCGGGCCCGCTAGCGGTCGACGCCTCGCGGCTGAAAACGAACTGAAATGCGGGCGCGGGTGAGGATCTCGGCCCAATAAGGTCTTCGCCCATTTGCTCACCCACTCAATGGGTCGCAGCACTCTTGGCTTACCGCAACTCTCACAGCCGAAAAGCGGTCGCACATCTGCCAGGATGGCGTAGGCCACGTTGAGTATGACTTGAAATGGCCGGATTCCGAATAAGGTGGTGGCGAAACTCCACGCCAACCATTTGGTGTTGGGCAAGTTTCTCAGAACTTCCGCGACGGCTTCTCCTCCAAGCCTCATCGAGCCATCGGGCATTAGGACATGGATCGTCTCGTAGGCATCCCAAATATCGAGATCAGGGTTGAGCGACCGAAGCCTTTCCGGGTCGTCACCAATGGGTTGTACGATAATGCTCGTCTCGCCCGATTTGCTCCGCGCCGACCTTTGCACCCAATGCCCAATGTGGCGGCAGACGGCGCATTCGTCGTTGAATAGGAGGATTCGTTCAGGCTGCTTCTGGATCTTGGGCAATTGGCCTCCGTTCATGACTCAAACGGCTGCGTCACCGCTGTCAGGACGCTCGATACTGTCGGGGATGGACCCTCGACTCGTCCAACTTCATTCCGGTTAAGAAACATGATCAGAGTTGGTGTGCCCTGGATCTGGTAGCTGCCCGCAAGTGCCTGCTCGACCGCGATGTTGACCCTGAAGATCCTCTCCTGGGGTTCCACCATTCTTGCCACCTGCTCCAGGACCGGCTCGATCGCTCGACAATGGGCACACCCGTAAGACATGAACTCAACCACGATTGGTCCCTCTGCCTCTAGAACCAGCCGGGTAAATGTGCTGGAGGTGACTGTTTGTATCTTGTCACCCGACGAACGTCCCGCTGGTGTTTTTCGCGGAAGCTCTAGAGTCTCGTTAATCATGGGTGCGTCCGCGCTGAATGTATTCTTTGGCCGAAGCCGTGCTCATTCCATCTTCAAAAGCCACCTTAGCTATGCGACTTTCCTCGGCTTGCGCTTCAACTTCTTCCTTGGAGGCCACAGCATCGTCGGCGGTTCCCATCGCTTCGTTGCCTCTCAGGATTGGGACCGGGACGCCTGTCCCATTCTTACGTGTTGCCTTCTCCCCGTTATCTTCCTCAATTTGGTCCTCAACCTCTTGCTCATCGGCCGCAGCATCGTCGTTTGTTGCGATCTGTTTGCTCAATCGAGACTCCGGGATCGTTGCAGACTTTCCGACGATCTGCATGATTTCTTGAACCTCCTCTGCTATTCGGGGCACGATTTCCCAAGCATCTGTTTCGCGAAGAAACTACCAAACAAACAGGCGAGCACCGGAACCGAGGGAACGCACCCTGCCAGTTTGAGTCGAAGGATCTCGAACTGCAATCTCCTCCCCGATCTCCGCGTTCGGAAGTTCGGGCCGTGGCGCGCTGATCTGTTCAATCTCCACCGCACCGTGGCTGTTCATAATCTCGGCGGCTTTGTCCACCTTTTCGCCAAGACCCGTAGCGAAGACCATGACACCTCCACGCCGCACGCCTTGCACATACGCTTCCGCGTCCGCTTCGACGACCCCGAACGCCGTCAGATCCCGAATTAAACCCACTTCAAAATCAGTGTGTGGCGTGCTCATGAGACCGCGGCCCGCCATATCGATCGGCTCTCCTAAAACACGGATGTCCTTTGGAGGAAACCTTTGGCCGTAAGATCGCGAACGACCCCGTCGACCAATCCTGAATTCTCAAACAGATTTACTGCAGTCTTTGCCATGTTGCCCCCTTTGCGTCTTTCATAGAGTCGCCGAACCGCGTTCGCAATACTGATCAGAATTGATCAGCCAATCTCAGGCATGAGGTTCGAGACTTGATTTGGTGCACACCACTGTAAAAACACCGTGGATACCCCAAGGCGAGACGATCCAGATAACGAGCCCCGCAGCCTTCGTAGTTTTGCTGCGACTGCGGCACGAGGTCGCGACTTGACATCTGCCCGACCATGCATCCTGACGATCAATGGGGGCTCGTCGAGCATCAAGTTTGCGTTGTTCGAAGCGGGCGAGCAGTTAGTTCAGACATTAGAAGGAAATATTGAGGGCGTGGGCTTGGCGAAAGGAAGCTTCACGATAAAAGGCTTGAACCAGGCCGATAACTTCGCACGGCCCGCGGTGTTACCCGACCATTCGACCGCAGTTGGCCTGCTGATGGACTGGATCCAGGAACGAATGGAATTCAGTCTGTTGACTGCGGTGGGACATCGCGTCGTGCATGGCGGGCCGAAGTACTGGGAGCCACAACAAATTACTCCGGAAATGATTGAGGAGTTGCGCCAACTCAGTCCGTTTGATCCCGACCATTTGCCGGAAGAGATCCTTCTGACGGTAGCCTTTCATCGCCGGTTCCCGCATCTGACCCAAATCGCATGCTTCGATACTGCGTTTCATCACGACATGCCGCGCGTGGCACGTCTGCTGCCGATCCCACGCCGATACGACGCCAGAGGGGTTCAACGCTATGGTTTCCACGGTCTGTCATATGCGTATTTGATGCAGGAACTCGGGCGGGTTGCGGGCACGGAGGCGGCGAAGGGCCGCGTCATCCTGGCCCATCTGGGAAACGGCGCGAGCCTGGCGGCAGTACTAGACGGACGCAGCATGGACACGACGATGGCCTTCACGCCCGCAGCAGGTCTAGTGATGAGCACCCGTTCCGGCGACGTGGATCCTGGGCTGGTCTCTTTTCTGGCGCGCAGCGAAAAGATGACGCCAACGCGATTTGACCGGATGGTGAACCACGAATCTGGGCTGCTCGGTGTGTCGGAGACCAGTTCGGACATGCGAGACTTACTCGCACGGGAAGACGAAGATGTCCGGGCGAAGGAGGCGGTGGCGCTGTTTTGCTATCAGGCGAAGAAGTGGATTGGAGCATATGCCGCTGCTCTGGGTGGATTGGATACGTTGGTGTTTGCCGGAGGCATCGGAGAGAACGCGCCGCTTGTACGCGCCCGCATTTGCCAGGGGTTGAGCTTCCTGGGAATTGAAGTCGATGAGTCGCGTAATGGCGCGGCTGCAGCGGTAATTTCGACGGACGCCAGCCGGGCTACCGTTCGCGTCATTCACACGGTTGAAGATCTGATGATTGCAAAGTCCGTCTGTCGCATTCTCGGGCTTGGCGCATCCCCGAGAGGAATAGAAACATGAAATCAAATACGGCGACACTCCCGAATGCCAATGCAGGGACACTGACTCCAGAGCTGCTCTGGAAGATGGACGCCTATTGGCGCGCCGCAAATTACCTGGCAGTCGGACAAATATATCTCTACGACAATCCGTTGCTGCGGGAACCGCTGAAGCTCTCGCATGTGAAACCCCTTGTGGTCGGACACTGGGGGACAGTTCCAGGGCAGAATTTCATCTACGTGCATTTGAACCGGGTCATCAAGGAATATGACCTCAACATGATCTACATCTCAGGCCCTGGGCACGGTGGCGCGGCTCTGGTGGGCAATACGTATCTCGAAGGCACCTACAGCGAGGTCTATCCGAACATCAGCGAGGATGAGGCTGGCCTGAAAAGGCTGTTCAAGCAGTTCTCCTTCCCAGGAGGAATCTCCAGTCATGTTTCGCCGGAGACGCCCGGATCGATCCACGAGGGCGGCGAACTTGGTTACTCGCTGAGTCATGCCTTCGGCGCCGCGTTCGACAATCCCACGCTGATCGTTGCCTGCATCGTAGGGGACGGCGAAGCGGAAACTGGTCCGCTGGCAACCGCATGGCAATCGAACAAGTTTCTCGATCCCATCACTGACGGCGCAGTGCTGCCGATCCTGCACCTCAACGGCTACAAGATCAGCAATCCGACAGTCCTGGCGCGAATGGAGCACGATGAACTTGAGCAATTCCTGCGCGGCTGTGGTTGGACGCCTTACTTCGTCGAAGGGCACGAGCCTGGCCTGATGCACGAGGCCATGGCTAAAACTTTGGGCAGAGCTGTCGAGGAAATACGGAACATTCAGAGCAACGCGCGGAGCCACAGCGACACCACGCGACCGCGCTGGCCCATGATCGTCCTTAAGTCCCCCAAGGGCTGGACTGGCCCCGAAGTCGTCGATGGCCTCCAGATCGAAGGAACGTTCCGGTCGCATCAGGTGCCGATCCTCGTCGATGCGGCGCATCCAGAGCACGTCACGCAGCTCGAGAGTTGGATGAAAAGCTACCGCCCGGAAGAGTTGTTCGATGAGAACGGCCGTTTCCAGGCAGAATTGGCGGAACTCGCACCGAAGGGTGACCACCGCATGGGCGCCAATCCCCACGCCAACGGGGGAGTCCTGCTGCGTGATCTGCGCATGCCGGACTTTCGTGATCACGCCGTGCCGGTGGCCGCCCCCGGAGTGGTTGAGGCGCAAGATACACAAGTGCTGGGCGGATTTCTCCGCGATGTCGTGAAGCGCAATCAGGAACAGCGAAACTTTCGGATTTTTGGTCCGGACGAAACCGTGTCGAATCTGTTGGGGGCGGTCTTTGAAGTAACGGATCGCCAGTGGGACGCCAGGCGGCACAGCGACGACGAATTCCTTGCTCCCGCTGGGCGGGTACTCGACTCGATGCTCAGCGAGCATCAGTGTGAGGGGTGGCTTGAGGGCTATTTGCTCACCGGGCGGCACGGGCTGTTCAACAGTTACGAGGCTTTCATTCGAATCATCGACTCGATGTTCAGTCAGCACGCCAAGTGGCTGAAGGTGACTCTGCAACTGCCGTGGCGGCGCAAAATCGCATCCCTGAACTACCTGCTGGCCTCCCACGTCTGGCAGCAGGATCACAATGGCTTCACACACCAGGATCCCGGCTTTATCGACCACGTCGTCAACAAGAAAGCCAGCATCGCGCGCGTTTATCTGCCGCCCGACGCCAACTGCCTATTGTCAGTCTTCGATCACTGCCTGCGCAGCCGGCACTATGTCAATGTCGTGGTTGCCGGGAAGCACCCGCTGCCGCAATGGCTAACCATCGACGCCGCAGTCGTGCATTGCACCGAAGGCGTCGGCATCTGGCAGTGGGCCAGCAACGATCAAGGTGGTGAGCCGGACGTCGTGATGGCCTGTTGTGGAGACACGCCAACGCTCGAGATCCTGGCAGCCGTTTCCATCCTGCGAACGTCTCTGCCTGCACTGAAGATCAGGGTGGTCAATGTTGTCGATCTGATGAAGCTCCAGCCCAAGAGCGAGCACCCGCACGGGCTGAGCGAGACGGACTACGACGCTCTTTTCACCAAGGACAAGCACATCATCTTTGCCTTCCACGGCTACCCGTGGCTGATACACCGCTTGACCTATCGCCGGACCAATCAGAATCTGCATGTACGGGGATATATAGAGGAAGGGACCATCACAACCGCGTTTGATATCAGAGTGCAGAACAAGTTGGACCGGTTTCACCTTGTGCAAGATGTGATTGATCGTTTGCCGCAGGTGGATATACAGGGAAATTATCTGAAGCAGCAGATGCAAGACAAACTCATCGAGCATAAGCAATACATCGATCGAAATGGCCAGGATCTGCCAGAGATTCGCAACTGGAAATGGGGCAACACGAAATGACTGCACAGGCACTCATGGAAATGGCAAGCGCGAGGGGCGTCAGCAACTCGGTGACTTCATTTGCGGCGCGCTCCTCTACGGCGAGACGATCCGCCAGACTGTAGTCGCGTTCGAGATGAGCGTTATTGCTCAGACAGCCAGCTTGGCACTGCTTATCTTTGAGGTGACACGCTAAGAGAACTCTGTCTCTCAGAGATCACGGTATTCATAAGCAACATCTGAAAGGAAACTAATAATGATTCGTACGACAGCGCCAAGCAATCCGAGCAACTCCGTAGCGGCAGTGTTCGCGCACCATTCTGGTGCCGAAAAAGCAGTGAAGGAATTGAAAGACGGCGGGTTCGACGTCAAGAAGCTCTCCATCATCGGCAGCGATTATCATTCGGAAGAAAACGTAGTTGGTTTCTACAACGCGGGCGACCGGATGATGTACTGGGGCAAGACGGGAGCTTTTTGGGGCGGACTCTGGGGCTTGCTGTTCGGATCGGCGTTCTTCCTGATCCCGGGTTTAGGTCCCATCCTCGCCGCCGGTCCGGTTGTCACCTGGATTATCGCCGCCCTAGAAGGTGCCGCTCTAGTTGGCGGAGTGAGTGCGCTGGGAGCGGGGCTGTTCAGTCTGGGCATTCCGAAGGACAGCATTTTGAAGTACGAAGCTTCGGTCAAGGCCGGGAAGTTCTTGCTGATTGCCCACGGCACCGCTGATGAAGTCCAGCATGCCAGGGACATCCTGCAAAATTCAGGCGCCGAACAGATCAACTTACATCAGCCAGCAGCGGAACATGCTCTCGTCGCCTGAACAAAGGGCGAGAGTGGTGCCATCAAAGGAACGCTGGCGACACCAAACCAATACATCCCTAGCACCCAGCCGCCCGTATCTTGGCGGCTGCAGTTGCTTCTTTGGAGGGGCGTTTATGAAACCACATTTGAAATCGATCATCGAAGTACTCAGCAGAGACGCTAATCAGCTGGAGCATCATGCCCAAAAGCTCAGACGAATCTCACCAGACCTTTCTGTCGATCTTAAATCGGACGCCGAACTCATCGATGACAAGGCGGCGTCGATCAGAAAGCAGGTCGAAATTCTGGAGCACTGGGAATAGGCATCCATCAGCCTGAAGACCGAACTGCTCGACATTTGTTTCATGAAGGAGAAACATGCCTAACACCGGTGAGAGACGAGAAATCACTAAGCGAGTCGACGCGAAGGAAGCAGAAATGGTCCAGCAATCCAAGAAGCTGGTGTCCAGAACGAGAGAGATCACAGCCGATAGAGACGCGAAGAACTTGGCGCGTAGCACCGGAACGAACCAACGGAGATCTTCCCGCAATCGATAACGCAACCCGCTAGAGACGGCAACTCCGGGAGAAGGAATCCTAGCGATGAAAGCAGTCCTAGTGCGCGGCTACGGTGACGTGAATCAGCTTTCCTACGGGGACACCCCCGACCTTAAACCGGGACCGGGAGAGGTGTTGGTCAGGATGGCGGCGACCAGCATCAACCCCATCGACTGGAAACTCCGTCGCGGCGATCTGAAGGCGCTCATGCCTTTGCAGTTCCCGGCAATCCTAGGTCGTGACCTTGCGGGCGAAGTCGTCGAGCTGGGAGATGGGGCAAAAACCAGAAAGATTGGCGACCGTGTCCTTGGTCTCGTGAATCATGCCTATGCCGAATACGTGCTGTGCAAGGCAGACGATTTGGCTCTGATCCCTTCGGGCCTTAGTTTTGAGCAAGCGGCAGCACTTCCTCTCGTGGTGCTGACCGGAGCTCAACTCATCGAAAAGGGGATCAGGCCGAGATCCAGAGAAACAATATTGATCACCGGAGCTGTGGGAGGAGTCGGACGCACCGCTGTGCATGTTGCTCGACAACATGGAGCACATGTAATCGCGGGAGTGCGCTCCACGCAAAAGAAAGAGGCGGAAGGTCTCGGTGCCGACAGAATACTGGCCTTGGACAGCAAGTCTGACATCGCTAGCCTAAAGGAACTCGACGCCGTCGCTGATGCAGTCGGGCACGAGGTCATTGTTTCACTCATCCCACACATCAAGAAGAACGGGGTGCTGGCAACCGTGTTAGGCAAGCCCGAAGCGGCCGACGGGTGCGATCTGCGAGTCGAGGAAATCTGGACCCAACCCGATTCGGCAAGACTGGAACAACTCGCATGCGAGGTCGCAGCGGGCAAATTCTCGATTCCCATCCGACGAGAATTCAAACTGTCAGACATCCGATATGCGGACCCGATGGCTGAAAAGGGTGGGATTGGGAAAATCATACTGGTCGCCTAAGTCCATGTGGTAATCGCGCTTTTATGTGGATACAGGGCAATTCGAACAGAGAGGACAAAGTGAGACAGAAAATGAACCGACTGATCGCCAGAGCAGCTGACCAAGGCATTCGCGAAGCAGAAGTGCAGTCAGGTGACACCCAGGGTTTGTCAAACGCCGAGCGGGCGAATAGTGAAAGTGTCGAAGAATTGGCGGCGGACGGGCAAGCTTTCGAGGCCGCGGCGGTGAGCGGCGTGGAAGATGCCGGCGATCCTGATGTTCATGAAGTCAAAACAAGAGAAGTGCCACAGGACGATGTACCCCGCGAGTACGACGAACAATGAGCCGCGATTCCAGACCACGTCTTCATCGCCTGGACAGCTAGGGTTTCCCGGACAACAATGTCATCGCGAATGTTGGCAAACAACAACGAACGACATCGCACATCACGCATCGGTTGGTTACGTGCGGCGGTGCTAGGCGCGAACGACGGGATTCTCTCCACATCTAGTCTTGTCTTGGGTGTCGCAGCGGCGCACGCGACTCACAGCAACGTGGTGGTCGCAGGCGTCGCAGGCCTTGTAGCCGGTGCCATGTCAATGGCTGCGGGCGAGTACGTGTCTGTCCACTCACAGGCTGACACCGAAAACGCCGACCTCAGGCTTGAGCGATTGGAACTCAAAACAGACGACCAGGGCGAACACAAGGAACTGGCAGCAATCTATGTGGCTCGTGGCCTCGATCCTGTGCTCGCGAAACAGGTCGCCCAACAGTTGATGGCCCACGACGCGATCGGCGCACATGCCCGCGACGAACTTGGCATCTCCGAAGCTCTCCGTGCGCGTCCGATTCAGGCAGCGTTGGCATCGGCTTGCAGCTTCGCCGTTGGGGCAGTCATGCCTCTTTTGGTCGCCACCATGGTCTCGCCAGCCCGGGTTATACCTCTTGTCGCCGGAAGTTCGTTGATGTTCCTAGCGCTTCTAGGTGGCTTGGCTGCACGCGCGGGTGGGGCAGGGATGTTGGTCGGTGCCTTGCGCGTCACATTCTGGGGAGCTCTCGCTATGGCGGTGACAGCGGGAATCGGGTCGCTATTCGAAACCGTTGCGTGAGCCCAGCCTGCCCGGGCGCGACTGTCACGGAATCCAACGCGGCGGGTGTGCGGTGGTCAAGCTTGATCAGTTTCGTATCACTACCTGGACCAAACTCGCTAAAGAACGTTTTCGGATCGGGTTCGTTCGTTCCCGCCCTCGAAAGACCAAACCGCATGCAGTTCTCGAGTTCGCCAATCCTAGCGTCTTTATAACTTCAGGAGATCCCAAACATGGGTAAAACGAGCGGCATTGATCTCGGTACTACGAATTCGGTTGTAGCGGTTACGGATGGCGGCGAAGCCATGGTCATCCCCAACGAAGAAGGCAGCCGCAGCACTCCCTCGGTCGTCGCTTTTACGAAGAATGGCGAGATACTCGTCGGACAAGTCGCAAGACGCCAGTTCACTACTAATCCCGAAAATACAATTTATTCGATCCAGCGTTTCATGGGCCGCCGCCATAACGAAATTGGCGAAGAGCTGAAAATGGTGCCCGACGGCGACCACTTAGTGATTGTCTCCTAGGCAAGAAATACACTCCGCCGCAGATCTCAGCCATGATTCTCCAAAAACTGAAAAAGGCAACGGAAGACTACTTGGGCGAAAAGGTCATTGAGGCGGTCATCACCGTTCCCGCATATTTCAATGACGCGCAACGTCAGGCGACAAAAGATGCCGGGAAGATTGCCGGACTCGACGTTAAGCGCATCAGCAACGAGCCTACGGCAGCTGCCCTTTGGTTGTCATGTACAGAAGATGTCGCACGGTCGGCGTACCGCGGATATAGCTGTGGGCTCGCTCCTCCACTTCGCGATCCGCGCGGGTCGCGCGCTCGTGCTGACGCGCGTGTTCTGCCCAGGAATCCACCAGAAATGTTTCAATGTAGCGGTTCGGATTTTCGAGGTCCTGAAAGATTCCCCATCGGTAGGCGCCGTCACGTCGCCGAATACGTCCATACTTATGCATTGCCTTGATAAACGGGACTTTCTGTTGAGGGTCAACATCATATTCAACCGTGACCAGAATCGGGCCTCCATCAGCCGCAGCCGGGTCTTCTTTCAGTATGGTGGGCAACCGCCAATGAACCCAAGGCGTGAGATCGACGGTCGCGTCCGGCAGCTTCAGGAATAGCCCCAAGGCAGTGGTCGCGATTGTTCCGACGCCCGCGCATACTAGCGCCACATGAATGTTCGTTCTCGTTGCCACCACACCCCACGTGGCGCTGCCAGCCGCCATTGCTCCTTGAAACACGAGCATTGACACCGCAAGGACGCGAGCGCGTACCCAATCGGGGGTGTGGGTCAGAACAAGTACATTGAAGAGCGAGATGAACAAGATCCATGCCGCACCTCCGATCAACATGCTCACGCCGAGCGTCGTCAGAAGACGAAGCACCCCTGCGGCCACGGTCGCGAGTCCGAAGATCAAGACTCCCCCTGAGACCACTGCTTCAGTCGACCAGCGGGCCCGAACCCGCTGCATCATGAGCGCGCCCAGCACTGCGCCAAAACCGAAGCATCCCAGCAAAAGGCCATAGCCAATCGGGCTTTTGTTTGCGCTGTGAGCGACGGAAGGCAGTAACGCCAGAAGGCCGCTCGCAAAGAACATCACGATCCCCGAGCGAACTAAGAGTGTGCGCAGCGCAGGTGAGTAGTGGACGTATCGGATGGCTGCAGCGGTCGCACCGCCCAAGGTCTCAGGCGGCGCCGTCCGCTTCCGAACTTGCCGTTTCCATCGGGCGATGACGAGCACGACTCCAACAAAGGAGGCGGCATTGATCAGGAATGCGGTACCAACGCCCGCAATCGCGATGACGACACCGGCCAGGGCCGGTCCAATCGCGCGCGCAAAATTGAACTCGATACCGTTGAGCGCCGTTGCAGAGGCCAGATCTTCCTTCGGGACGAGCTCGGGCAAGACAGCCCGCCACGTGGGGCTTTCGAAGGCATCGCCGGCGGAAAGAGCAAACGTCAGGAACAACAGCCATGCTGGAGAGATCAGGCCGGCCATGGTCACGCCCGCGAGCACAATACCCACGCCGGCCATCCACATTTCAGTAAACAGAATCAGCTTCCGGCGATCTACGATGTCTCCAATAGCTCCGGCGGGCAGCGCGAAAACAAAGAATGGGAGAGCGCTTGCAGTCTGAGTGAGGGCAACATAGAGAGGTCCAGCATTTAGCGACACCATGATCCACGCTGCGCCAACGCTCTGCATGAAGGTGCCCAGATCGGAAACAACGTCGGCAATCAAGAGATTGCGAAACGTTGGTAGGCGTAGAGGTCGCCAGAGAGTTGGTCTTGCCCGCAGGTTTTGGCTGGGAAGGGTCAACGGTCTGCTCGAATCGACGTTAAAGATAGTGCGTTCGTAGTGTATCTGCTGGGCACAGAATATCCGATACGAGGAGAGTCCCAACGCTTGCATTCCAACATATGAGTGGGTTGGTTTCGGCTTCTGGACAGGTCATAACTCCCAATGTGGCGGCTGCTTTCAGCCAGTCGCCACCTTCTTTCGATACAGCCCTCGCCTGCCTCAATCTTCGAAATAGCTAACTGGAAAGCGAAAGGGGGTCGGAATTCTCACATGCCCGGTGAACTCAGAAGTGGTCAATTGTGAACAGACAGGCGTTCTTTAGGCTGCTTATTTTGAGATCGTGGATAGATTGTTCGTAGAGAATCGTCTCAATTCGCAGTCATCAGAGGTGGCGGGTCTGTCGTCTCATGCAGGTCGGGCAACAGCGCGCCAAATCCAGCGTATAGCAATTCCATTCAAAGTTGGCTCAAACGTTCAGTTCAATCCACGTAACCCGCAGCAGCAGAGCAACACCGGGGAAACGAGGGGTGATGAGCCAGAGGAATCACAATGTATATCCGCTTCATTCGTATGCTACTGTTCGCGCTCATCGTGCTGTGCCTGTCGGCTGCGTCGCTTGCGCAAATTGGCGTGGCCATTAGGATCGGCCCGCCCGCGCTGCCTGTCTATGAGCAGCCGCTTTGTCCGGGAGACGGGTATCTCTGGACGCCGGGCTACTGGGCCTATGATTACGACGTCAACGATTACTACTGGGTGCCGGGCACCTGGGTGATGGCGCCGGAAGTGGGCTTCCTGTGGACTCCAGCCTATTGGGGCTGGGGCGGCGACGGATTTGTTTTCTATGACGGCTACTGGGGTCCGCACGTCGGCTTCTACGGCGGGATCAATTACGGTTTCGGTTATTTCGGGGTGGGCTTTGAAGGCGGGCGTTGGGATAACGGACATTTTTTCTACAACCGCTCCGTGAACAATGTGAACATGAATGAAATTCACAACGTTTACAACACCCCGGTGACGAACCGCAACGAGAGCCACGTCAGTTACAACGGCGGCAATGGTGGCATCAGCGCGCGGCCGACAGCTGAAGAGGAGTCCGCGGCGCGTGACCGACATATCCCGCCGGTCGCGACTCAAACTCAACACGCGCAAGCAGCCCGAGCCAACCCGCGGCAACGCGCGTCCGCAACCATGGGTAAACCAGGAGTGGCGGCGACACCCAGGCCTGGAGATTTTAATGACCGTGGCGCGGTACCGGCCAAAGAGGCAGGAGCGCCTTACACTCCAGCCAATCGGGGAGGAAATCAGGGAGGCTCAGAGAACAACACAGCACGAACCAGCACGGCTGTCCATCCTCACGACCTTCCGGCCTTGGCCCCAAGCACCCCAAATACCGGCAATCCGAAAGTAGACAAGAAGTACCAGCAGCAGCAGCAAAAGCAAATCGTGAAGCAGCAACAGGAACGAGACAAACTCCAGCAGCAGCAGGACCAGGAGCACCTGAATCTGGATAAACAGAAAGCCAATGACGTACAAAAGCAGCAGGTGGAGCAGAAGCACCAGCAACAGACTCAGCAATTACAGCAAAAACACCAACAGCAGCAACAGCAATTGCAGCAGAAACAGCAGCCCGCGAACCGGGAACCGTCCCAGAAGTAAGACTCTCCTCCGACGGAAAGCCCCAATCGTTTATTGAGCAGGCCTTCATTGAACGAGCGTTGCTTGACGAGAGACCGCTGCAGGCATGCGTCATATGAAAACGGTGGGATCGATCCGCATCCGTACAATCGTGCGATCGTGGGCAACAATTGGCTGGCCAATCGATCCTTGGCTGCCACCAACCGGCTGACTTGCGGTGAAACGCACGCCGAACCCTAGGCGTTGCTATCTGGTTGCGTGAGGAATTGCGCTGGGAACAACAGCTAGTCGTGCAGAACTTGCAGAACTACATTGAGGGTAATAAGGATGCATACAAACTGTGCACGACAAAGGACACTACCGCGAGAAGGTCGATGGCGTGTTCGGTCTACCGACCCGAGCCAGCATGCGTGCATATCAGACGGCTGAGAATCTCCAGTCACTGGCCAGCTTGATACTGTTCAACTCCGCTCACGTCAGTCAGAACGATGAAAGAAATCACCGACCAAAAGAGACGGACTTGCGAGCCCATTTCCGGTCATTTCTTGGCCGTGACCCGGTCTGCAATTTTGTCATACTCAGTCTTCGGCAAGATGCGCCGCGTCACCACTTCACTGGGTTCGTTATAGGGACGCCCTGCAATCACCCGGTTCGCTTCTGCCGAGGTTACGCCCCGCAGGCTCAGCAACTGCTCTTTTGTGGCAGTGTTCAAATCGAGTGGCTTGTCGCGGCTCCAGCCCTCCCGTATCCCTGCCGCCACAGCTTCCGCATCGTGCTTTACCTCCGCCGTTGCTTGCGCGGTTTTCTCCTGTGCGCCGGTTAAACCGGCGAGGTGTAGTGAATGAAAGAGTCATACGAATGTGAAGTAGCGACCCACATCGGCCCTGAGTCATGCGGAGCCGCTC
>Ga0181532_10000823_pt1 | contig 30945 bp, 23 predicted proteins | sample PEATcosm2014_Bin_33_FD_119768 | JGI IMG/M metagenome (GOLD analysis project Ga0181532, IMG submission 119768) | Peatland microbial communities from MTU Mesocosm Facility, Houghton, MI, USA - PEATcosm2014_Bin11_30_metaG | ecosystem: Environmental > Terrestrial > Soil > Wetlands > Peat | place...
ACCACGAGATCATGAAGGTCGCCACCGACCTCAAGTCGACTCGACTGGTCGACCCCTCCGACCTTCACCGGCTCGAAGCCAGCCGTTCGGATCAGCCGTTCGACTTCCTTGCCAGCACGGTCGTCGTCGCTCGCGTAGAAGAGGACTGCCGGCTGCGGTGATCGATTGCTCGAGGATTCGAAGATATCGGCCGACAGGCTCCCAAACGCCATGGCCAAGCGCGCCCCCGCCGGCAACCACCCAGCGACAACCTCACCAGAGGATTGCCCTTTTGGCAGGATACGTACGACGTTCCCCTGTGCGTCCGTGCTGACCGGGTTGCTCGGAACGACAACCAGCATGTCGGTGAGCGGGTCGGCGATCTCGTCTATGACGCTCTTCAGCACGCCGAATCGCAGCGCGAGGACCACGGCATCGGCGCCCCGCAATGCGTCGCCGTTGTCGGCGGCGACGACCGCAGCTGGGCCGATCTGTGCAGCCAGCCTTCCTGCCGACTCTTTGTCGGCACTCGAGAGCCGCAGGGCCTCGCCGCCTGTGGCGAGGAGGTGGGCGATGGCCGATCCGAGCCCTCCAGTCCCGATGACGGCGGTGGTCATCACCGACGGTTCTCCTTCCTCACGGGCAGTTGACGCTCCCCACGACACACATCCCTTGTCGACGCCCGTCTACGCTCGACATTTGGACCCTCATGACCACGGCGCCCAGTCACCCTCCGGGTCTGTTGTTTGCCCCACCTCGATCAGATGACCGTCGGGATCGCGGATGTAGCAACGGATCTCGTACTGGTGGTGCTTGGGCGGCGTCAGGAATTGAGCACCCCGGGAGCTCCATTCGGCGTACACGGCCTGGATGTCTTTCACCCGGATATTGAGAAAACTGCTGACCCGGTCGGGGTCGCGTGGCGTCTCAAGGGTGACCTCGGGTTTGTCGTCGGTCGGGCCTCCGCCGACATTGATGATGATCCAGCTGTTGGCGAGTGCCACATAGGTCACGTCTCCCGAGAAGACCAGTCTGCCGCCGAGCACTTCGGTGTAGAAGCGCCGAGAACGCTCCACGTCATCTGAGACGATGAAGTGGGCCAACAGAATTCCCTCTGCGGGCGGTGTAAATTCGGCCATCTGCCACCTCCATTGTGGTCGTCGGTCGAGATCGTGACGATCTGGGAGTAGACGACGGCGATCTTCGAATAGTTCGCAGCGAGCTCCCGGTGCTGCTGGTGCTCCTTCGGACAGTAGTTGCCGCGTCGCCAACGTGAGGACTAGCGGGTCCTTGCCTTGCAGCTCGCTGAGCTTACGCACTGTGTTGTCGTGGTCCGGCAATGCATAGTCGGGGAGGGTACCGCCGGCTCTGATGTCGGATCGCATGGATCACCAGCTCTTTCGTCGTCGCCACCGTCAGTCTGAGGCCTCGCACCGCCCTTCGAACCCGTGCAATCCACGGGCACTGGTTCTCACATTCGGGGAAGTGATCCTCCTTGGAGCCGGTGAGATCGACCGAGCCTTCGAACGATTTCGTCGCGAGCGCACGACCACGGCGACGCCTGCTCAAAGCCGACCAGGGCCTTCCACGGGCGCTACGGCATCTGCCGATCCGCGATCATCTCGAAGTTGGAATTCGATATGGTGCGGAGACGATGAGGGCAGGGCTGCTCGGAGGATCGTTTGCCTTGACCTACGCCGCGGACGGTGGGCAGCAGCCGCTCGGTGGATGCCGCATCAGGCAGGCGAAGTCCGAAGCTGAGATCGCGACCGACAGTTCGAGCATCGTAGAATCGTCCTGCTGAACCCGACAGCCAATGCAACCGCGAAGATGTGGAGGCGACAATGACTGCGGCTGATCATGAGGCGACACCGTCCGGCCATACTCCCGAAGGAGGAGTCCTTGTTGGCGATCCCAGTGCGAGCAACAGCATGGTCCTCTTTGAGGATCCACAGTGCCCTTACTGCCGACAGTTTGAGCAGGTGAACGGCCCGCTCATCGCGGCCGCTTTGCGCACTGACGAATTGGTGGTCGAATATCGAATGCGATGTTTCTTGGGTCCAGAGTCGGTGAGAGCCGACAATGCTCTCGCCCTGGCCGGCGAAGCCGGTCGCTTTGACGAGTTGCGACGGGCACTTTTTGCAGCACAGCCGCCGGAGCGTACTGGAGGGTTCACGACCGAGGACCTCTTGCGCTTGGGTGCGCAAGTGGGTCTGACCGATTCGGACTTTGCCTCGGGTGTTCGAGGAGCTCGATATGAGAAGTGGGTATTGAGGCGAGAGGCTCTCTACCAATCTCAGGATCCACAAGGAACGCCGGCCGCCTGGCTCAACGGTGGCCCAGTCGATTCCAGGGTGCTCTTCGACAGCTCGGCGTTCGAGCACCTACTAGGCAAGTAGAGGCGGCCTCAAATAGATGGATCCCACAGACGTCCTTTCCCGTACCGCAAAGGTCATCGACTGCGGCGCAAGGCAGTCGATTCGAGATGGACACCTGGCATGATCCGCCTCATCGCAGCCTTGGATTCTCGACGGGGTATCGCGACCGACTCGGGCATCCCATGGAAGATTCCCGATGACACTGCCTACTTCCGTGCGAAGACAGCCACCGGCCTCATTCTGATGGGTCGGGCAACCTATAGCGAGTTCGCGGCGCCACTGCACGAGAGAGACAACTTCGTGCTGACGCATGACTCCGGACCGTTGCGTCAAGGCTTCCGACCGATTGGCAGTCTCGACCAACTCGTCGCCGAGAACCCCGGAGCAGACGTATGGGTCATAGGCGGCGCAACGGTGTACGCAGACACGATCATCGAGGCCGACCAACTGTTGTTGACTCAGGTCGTCGGTGACTTCCATTGCACCAAGTTCTTCCCCCCGTACCAACTCGAGTTTCGCCTCGCGACCAAGAGTGCGGATCGAGAAGACGGAGAAACGACATATCGCTTCGAAACGTGGCAGCGTCTTTCGCCCAAAGGCGCTGCAGGGATTGAACCGCCTCGGAGCTCCTGAAACGGAGCGGAAGATGGGATCCACACCCGCAACCACCGTCCCACCACCCGTCCTCCCCGTCACGGTGCACGGCTGCCTCTTCGACCTGGACGGCGTGCTGACATCGACGGCGCGCCTCCACGCCGAAGCATGGAAGGCGACCTTCGACGCGTTCTTGGCGGACCGAAACCAAGGGTCCGGGGAAGACGATCACCCGTTTGACATCGTCGCGGATTATCGGGAGTACGTCGATGGGCGAATCCGGGACGATGGGGTGCGCGCCTTCCTCGCGTCGCGCCATATCGCGCTCCCCGAAGGATCGTCCGAGGACCCAGCCGGAGGAGGATCCGTGCACGCGCTCGCCGCATCGAAGAACGAACGTTTCCTCCGGCTCGTGGACGAACTGGGCGTGAGTGTGTTCCCCGGATCGCTCGACTTCGTGCGTGCGGTGCGCGCCGCCGACCTTCGGACTGCGGTCGTATCTGCGAGCGCGAACACGAGGGCCATTCTCGTCTCGGCTGGCATTACTGAATTGTTTGACGTGATCGTCGACGGGATCGCTGCGGCCGAACGCCACCTTGCGGGAAAACCTTCTCCCCAGACCTACCTCGCAGCGGCTTCGGACCTCAAGATGTCGGCAGGCGAATGCGCAGTCTTCGAGGACGCCGTCGCAGGGGTCCAGGCCGGGAAGGCAGGAGGGTTCGCCGTCGTCATCGGCGTCGACCGGGACTCCTACCGAACCGCGCTACTCGAGAATGGAGCGACCATCGTCGTCAACGATCTCTCGGAGCTCCTGCCGAAGTGATCAGCCACCCGAGCTTCCAGATCGAGCCGTGGTGCCTGCGGGAATGCGCGCTCGACCTCGATATCCTGGCCCAGAGCGAGTCGCTCTTCGCCCTGTCCAACGGCCACATCGGCCTCCGCGGCAACCTCGACGAGGGCGAGCCGAACGCGACGCCCGGGACGTACCTCAACGCTGTGTACGAGCGCCGTCCCCTTCGCTTGGGCGAGGCCGCGTACGGCTATCCCGAATCGAGCGAGGCCATCATCAATGTCACGAACGGGAAGATCCTCCGCCTCCTCGTCGACGACGAGCCGTTCGACGTCCGCTACGGGACCGTACTGGACCACGAGCGGTGCCTCGATTTCCGGGCCGGCACGCTCATGCGTACGGTGACGTGGCAATCCCCGGCCGGCGCGACGGTGCGCGTCCGCACCGTCCGCCTCGTCTCGCTCTCCCAGCGCAGCGTCGCGGCGATTCGCTACGAGGTCGAGGCAGTCGACAGACCTGTGCGAGTGGTGCTGCAGTCCGAGCTCGTCGCTAACGAGTTCGTCCCCGAGGTCGAGGGCGACCCGCGCGTCGAGGCGGCCCTCGAGAGCCCGCTCGTCGCAGAAGAGCACGAGTCCGATGGGTGTCACTCCCTCCTTGTCCACCGGACACAGCAGAGCCGGCTGCGTGTCGCGGCGGCGATGGATCACGAAGTCGACGGACCCGAAGGAACGACGTCGGAGTCCGAGAGCACCGACGACGTCGCCCGGCTCACGGTCATGTCCGAGCTCGTTTCGGGCCAACGTCTCCAGGTGACGAAGTACCTCGCCTACGGGTGGTCCGCAGCTCGCTCCCGTCCGGCAATTCACGATCAGGTCCTCGGCGCACTCGCCGGCGCGCGCAATACCGGTTGGGATCACCTGCTCACCGAGCAGCGTGCGAGCCTCGACGACTTTTGGAGCGGCGCGGACATCGAGCTCGAAGGAGATCCCGAGGTCGAACAGGCGGTCCGGTTCGCCCTCTTCCACGTGTTCCAGGCTGGATGCCGATCAGAACAGCGCGCGATTCCGGCGAAGGGCCTCACCGGCCCCGGCTACGACGGCCACGCATTCTGGGACACCGAGACCTACGTGCTTTCCGTGCTCACCTACACGCATCCGGCCTCTGTGAAGGACGCGCTGGAATGGCGAGGTTCAACGCTCGCTCAAGCCGAGGAGCGTGCCGCTCAGCTGGGCTTCGAGGGAGCGGCGTTCCCTTGGCGGACGATCTCGGGGCAGGAGTGCTCCGCGTACTGGCCGGCCGGCATCGCGGCCTTCCACGTGAACGCCGACATCGCTGATGCGGTCGTCCGCTACCTCGACGCCACGCGCGACAAGGAGTTCGAGCGAGGCACGGCCTTTGACCTCCTCGTTGCGACAGCTCGACTGTGGCGCAGCCTTGGCCACCATGACGCCGAAGGGACCTTCCGGATCGATGGAGTGACGGGCCCGGACGAATACTCGGCGGTGGCCGACAACAACGTGTTCACCAACTTGATGGCGTCGAGGAACCTGCTCGAGGCGGCTCGGCTGGCGACCACACACCACGATCTCGCGGCTCGGCTGGACGTCTCGGTCGAGGAGGCAGCGTCGTGGCGCGACGCGGGCGAGAAGATCTACGTCCCCTACGACGAGCGGCTCGGCGTCCACCCCCAGGCCGAGGACTTCACCGATCATGACCGCTGGGACTTCGACCACACCCGTGCCGATCAGTACCCGCTCTTGCTGCACTTCCCGTACTTCGACCTCTACCGCAAACAAGTGGTGAAACAGCCCGACCTCGTCCTGGCGATGTATCTCTGCGATGACGCCTTCACGCCTGAGCAGAAACTCGCGAACTTCGCCTACTACGATGCGATCACCGTTCGGGACTCATCGCTCTCGGCGAGCGTCCAGGCCATCCTCGCCGCTGAAGTCGGCGCCCTCGACCTCGCCTACGACTACGTGGGGGAGGCGGCACTCATTGACCTCGACGACCGCGAGCAGAACACTCGCGACGGACTTCACCTTGCCTCGCTCGCAGGGTCATGGACGGCACTTGTTGCGGGTTTCGGGGGGCTCCGCTTTCGCGACGGCCATCCCTGGTTCAGCCCTCGCCTCCCCGAGGAGATCACGAAATTCCGGTTCACCCTCCGCTACCGCGGTCGTCGTCTCTCCGTAATGATCCAACCGGGACACGCGACCTACGAGCTGCTCGAGGGCGATCCAATCGCTGTCTTCCACCACGGGGATCGGCTCGGCCTCCACGATCACCCGGTCGAGGCGGCGCTACCTCCCCGACGCGCCACGCCAGAGATCGCGCAACCACCGGGGCGTGCTCCGCTCCACCGCCAGCGCGTCCATCCCCCGTAGTCGCCCGAGGTCGCACGCACACCAAAGCATTTCATCTTCCATGCGGCTCACGGGATTGCACCTCGGGCGCACACACAACCGGATTGAGTCAGTTGATGCGCGAGCCCACCCATTAAGGAGTGCCGCCTCGTCGCCTGGGCTCGCCGTGTGGGTGCTCGGCACCCACACGGACGGGGACGTCCGGAGCGGGCCGGTGCATCCTGGCCTACCATGGTCGACCTCGACCGGGGAGGAGGGATGGCCAAGCTCGTCTGCACAGGAGCGGCGCTGCAGTGCTCGTTCGGCACGACCCCGTCGGAGTTCGCCGCCTCGGGCACCGAGGTCGGTGCCCCGACCGATGTCGGCGTGGTGAGCGACGTCGGCACCGCGAACGTCCCACCCTTCGCCATGTGCACGTCGCTCGCCAACCCGGCGGTGGCCGCGGCGACTGCTGCCGCCAGCGGCGCCCTGACACCCCAGCCGTGCACACCACTGCTCTCTCCGTGGACACCGGGCTCGACCAGGGCCACGATCGACGGCGTCGCGGCTCTCGATGATTCCTCGCAATGCACTTGCGCGTGGGGTGGCACCGTGTCGGTGAGCTCACCAGGGCAGACCCAGACCACCGTGCAGTAACGGGCCTCCTGCGGGCGGCCTGTCATCTCGACCGCGACAACGGGCGCGAACGGACAGCATTTCCCAGCCCACCCCCAGCCAATGACCGTGGACCGCTCGACGACCCATGGTCTGGATGGACGACGAACGGCGCGCGGTCATCGTGACAGAAACACTCGGGAAGCACCTCTTGTATTTGGTGTTCCTCTTCTGTACCGTCGAACCATGGGGGCGACGGAGTGTTCCGTCTGGATGACGAGCCGACCGCGACGTTGTGCATGGTGACCGTGCCGTACGACACCGTTGCCACTCGCGAGCGTCCGAGTCGACGATCGGTCGTCAAGTCGACAGAAATTGTCACTCCGTTGTCCATCACACGGTTGAACTTGCTTGGCGGGTTCAACCTAGAGGTGGCCGAAGAACCGGTCGCCCTCTCGCCATCGCCGCAACGGCTCCTGGCCTTCCTGGCGCTCCACGAGACCGCCGTCGGCCGCGACTACGTCGCCGGGATGCTCTGGGGCGACTCCACCGAGGCCCACGCTCACGGGAGCCTGCGCTCGGCGCTCTGGAAGCTCCGGGCCATGGGTCTCGACATCATCGGTCAGCGCGGGGACAGCCTCGAGCTGACGCCGAGCGTCGAGGTCGACGCCCGTCGGGCCTCCGCCTTGGCCCGTGCCCTGATCGCCGGCTCCTACAGCAACGAGTCGATGGATCTGCTCGAACCCCGCTTCACCTGCGAGATCCTGCCCGGATGGTACGACGACTGGATCCTGGTCGAACGCGAGCGCCACCGTCAGCTGAGCCTCCACGCGCTGGAGGCGCTGTGCGATCACCTCACCGAGGCGGGAAGATACGGCCAGGCGGTCCTCGCCGGTCTGGCCGCGGTGGACCGGGAGCCGTTACGCGAGAGCACCCACCGTGCGCTGGTGCGTGCGCACCTGGCCGAGGGGAACCTGGGCGAGGCCATCCGCCGCTACCGGTACTATGAGCGGCTGGCCGCCCATGAGCTCCGCGTGGTGCCCTCTCCGATGTTCCGAGCCATCCTGGACGGCATGATCACGAGCTGAGTTCGTCGCCTCGCCTCTGCCACGGCGACACGACCAGTGATGTCGCCGTGACGCTCGACGGAGACACTCGTCGCGAGTGGGTATGCAGTCTCCGCGCTCTGCTGCGCTCCTGGTCCGGATCTTCGTCGACGCACCCGACGGAGCAGGATGGCGCGCCCGGGTGCAGTCCGTCGCCGAACCGGACGCACCGGCATTCGAACCCGAGTGGGTGATGAGCGAGGACGAGCTCATTCAGGTCGTCCGCCGGTGGATCACGGCGGTCGTGGGTCCAGGCGCTTGATGCTCCGGTGATGCTGCGGTGACGGCACCGTCACCGCCCCATGACGTTGGGCTGACGGAACAGTTCGTACGGTGACAACAACCCGGAGCCACCGCCCGGCACTTGCAACGCGACGTACGAGGGGAGCGCCATGTCGATCACGACGTCGTATCCGGGAGTCTATGTCCAGGAGCTGCCCAGCCTGGCCCACGCCGTCACGCCGGCACCGACTTCGGTCACCGTCTTCGTCGGCTATACCCATCCGTTCCTGACCAAGAACTTCGGTGTGGCGGTGGAGCTCTTCAGTTTCGCCGACTACCTGACCAATTTCGGCGGCTTCTTCTCGAGTCCTTGGCTCCCGGACTACGTGGGCAACGCCGTCTTCCAGTTCTTCCAGAACGGCGGGGCGGACTGTTACGTGGTGGGCGTCCAACCCACCGCCTACTGGGACGACAGCACCGTGCCGGCCACGAACGAAGGTGCAGTGCAGCAGGCGACGGCCGTGATCAACAACGGTGGCGACACCATCACCTTCACCGCGCTCCAGCCCGTGGGGGTGCAGACGGGCGTGGGGATCCCCATGACGGTGCAGCTGCTGAACGTCACGCAGACGACGAACCCGGACGACACGGCGGACGTCCTCCTCACGTATGGGACACAGGTCGAGATGTACCGAAAGGTGCAGATCGGGACCCTGGTCACGAAGCTCCAGGCCTCGTCGCTGGCCACTGCGGCACTGTCCAATCCTGCGATGGACTACCCCAGCCCCCCGCCGGCTGCCACGGCGTTCCAATACTCCACGGCGCCCACGACGCCGAGCGCGACCTACACGATCATCAACCTCCCGGACGTCGCCGCCGCCTTCACCGCCGGCGGGTCCTTGGACAAGGTCCCGATCTTCAACCTGCTGGTGACGCCGGGCATTACCGACCCCAGCGTCACCGCAGACGCCATCGCCTTCTGCGAGGAGAAGCGGGCGTTCTACATCATGGACACGCCGTCCTCGGCCTCGACCGGCTGGGACGCCAACTCCGTCGTCCAGGACATCGCCACATCGACGGCGTTGGTGCCGCCCGTCCCGAGCAGCATCAACGCGGCGATCTACTACCCGTGGCTCGTCACGACGGACCCGGTGACGGGAGCCGCGTCGACGGCGCCTCCGAGCGGATTCGTGGCCGGGATGTACGCCCAGGAGGACGCGAACCGGGGCGTGTGGAAGTCTCCCGCCGGCATCGAGACCACACTCCTCGGCACCACCGGGGTCGAACCGAACGGGGTCATGAACGACGCCATGCAGGGTGTCCTCAACCCCCAGGCCATCAACTGCCTCCGTCAGTTCCCGGGCATCGGCACCGTCATCTTCGGCGCCCGCACGACCGCCGGCGCCGACAACGCCGCCCAGCCACAGTGGAAATACCTGGCCGTGCGCCGGATGGCCCTCTTCATTGAGCAGAGCCTCTACGCCAGCCTCAAATGGGCAGTGTTCGAGCCCAACGCCACGCCGCTCTGGCAGGCGCTGACCCAGGAGGTCACGGCCTTCATGCTGAGCCTGTTCCGTCAGGGGGCGTTCGCCGGTGACACCCCGAGCACCGCCTTCGTCGTCCAGTGCGACTCGACGACAACCACGCAGAACGACGTCGCACTCGGTCGCGTGAACGTCCTCGTGGGCTTTGCGCCGCTCGAGCCGGCCGAGTTCGTCATCATCCAGATCTCGCAACTCGCCGGCCAGGCACAGAGCTAAAGGGGACACCATGGGCACGATCTTCCCCGCCAACCTCAATCGGTACGACCCGTACAAGTCCTATCGGTTCCTCGTCTACTTCGCCCGGAAGACCACTCCGGTGGCCGCCGTGAGCAAGGTGAGCGCCATCAAGCGCTCGTCCGACGTGATCGAGTACAAGGAGGGCGGCAACGCAATCATCTTGAAGGGCCTCGGGCGGACCAAGTACGACCCGATCACCCTCGAACGCGGCGTCACCCAGGACGCCGACTTCGCCACCTGGGCCAACTACGCGCAAGTGCTCGACTCCGGATCCCCGAACACCTCGCTCGCAAACCTGCGGCAGGAGGTGGCCATCGTCCTCCTGAACGAAGAGGCCCAACCGGTCATCCGTTACCTCGTCCACCGCTGCTGGGTGTCCGAGTACCAGGCCCTGCCCGACCTCGATGCCGGCAGCAACGCCATCGCCATCGAGCACATCAAGCTGGAGAACGAGGGTTGGGAGCGCGACCTCACACTCCCCGAGCCCGTGGAGAGGTGAACCTTGTTGCCGGTCAGTCGTCTCGAACTGACGGTACGCGAACCGGCGGGTGAGGACGAGCTCTTCGTCGTCGAGACCGTCCTCCCACCCGTCCCGGCCGCCCTCGCCCTGATCCGAAGCGTCGTCCACGGCGACGCCGGAGCGCCCGTGGACTGGGAGGACCTCCCGGTCACCGACCTCCAGGCCCTCATGCTCACCATTCGACAGGCCTGGCTCGGCGACACCGTGCGGGCCGACAGCGGCTGTCCGGTCCCCACGTGCGGTGAACGCATCGACGTCAGCTTCGACATCGGTGATTACCTGGCGCACCACCGCCCGCGGACCCCCCGGGGCGTGACGCCCACCCCGGACGGGAAGTGGTTCGAGCTCGCCGGGGCACCGGTGCGCTTCCGGATCCCGACGGCCGGCGACCTCCTGGACGTGACGGCGTCCTCGCAAGGGGCCGCGTCGCTCACCGAGCGGTGCGTGCACCCGGCCGGGCTGACCGCGGCGGTCGCCCGCCGGATCGATCGGGCTCTGAGCGCGCTCGCTCCCAGTCTCGACGACCTGATCGGCGGGACCTGCCCGGCCTGCCGGCGCGACCTGACCTTGCGCTTCGAGCCCCTGTCCTACGTCCTCGCCGAGCTTCGCCTGGCCTTCGCCGACGTGGTGCCCGAGACCCACGCCCTGGCCTCCGCCTACGGCTGGTCGGAGTCCGTCATCCTGGCGCTCCCCCGCCGCCGCCGTCAGCGCTACGCCGCCCTGGTCGCCGAGGATCGGGCGGCGGCCTGATGGCTCGGGTCCCCTACCTCGCCGGCTTGGCGGAGCCCTCCCGCCGTGGCCCGGTCCTGCGGCCGCCCCGTCGGGCCTTCTCCCTGAGCGAGCCCGCCGAGCCGTCCTTTGTCGACCTCACCACGGGGCCGGCACCGTCGGACGCCCCTCCTTCGGCCGCACCGTCCGACGCACCGCTGGCGCCGGCCGGTGGCGGAAACGTCGGGCTCCGGCCGCCGTCGTCCCGGCCACCCGAGGTCGCCACGGCCGAGCCGACCGCCGCGCGGCCCGGGCGAGCCCGGCGCCCGACACCGGCGCCGTTGTCCACCACCTGGGATGACCGGCGACAGGCGGCCCCGGCGAACCTCGCCGCCCGTCCCGAGCACGCGTCGTCCGCCGGCCAGACCCCGTCGGGCGAGGCCGCGCTGAGCACGGCCGAGCCCCGGAAGCCACCGGCGGCCGGCCCCAACGGCACCGGGGGTGTCGTCGACGTCCCTCCCGACCCGTCCCCCGAGCTGCGACCGGACCCGGCCGCGCTGGCCGGTCCACCGAGGCCACGGTCTGGTCCGCTCCCGGCGGGCCGTGACGTCGACGGCGGGTTCGGCGACGGCACTGCACGCGGGCGACGGATGGGCGAGGCGCCCCAGGTGTCCATCGGGACTATCGAGGTCGTCGTCACGCGTCCGGCGCCCCCACCGGCAGCCGCGCCCCGACCGGACCCGCCGTCGGCCCCGCACCGGATGGGAACGGTCCCCACGGGCCCATCTGACCGGGGCCGCGACGGTCGTCGGCGCTGGTACGGGACAGCACAGTGCTGAGGCGCCGGTGACCTATGACCTTTCGGCCGTGACCGACTCGCTGATCGGCTTGGTGAAGAACCAATGGAGCTCCGCCCCGCTCTGGACCGAGGTGAGCGGTCCGCCGCCCAGCCCCACGTTCACGCCGAACTTCTCTGGACTTGCGCCGGACGCTGTGCTGAAGGAGGCCGGCCCGCAGCTCAGCCTGTACCTGTACCACGTCGAGACGAACAACGCCCAGGAGGCGCTCTTCTGGCAGCCCCAGATGATGGACGACACCGGGGGGGAGCCCACGCGCCTCCTCCCCCTCGCTCTGGACCTCTACTACCTCCTGTTCGCCTGGTCGGAGTCCAGCTACATCGAAGAGCAAGAGGCGATGAGCATCGCCATGCGGATCTATCACGCCAACCCCATCGTGCGCAGCGGAGCGGGGGCGGCAGTCCCCTGGGAGCTCTGCCTGACCGTCGAACACCGGTCCTACGACGAGCTCAGCCGATTGTGGCAGGCAACCACGGCCCCCCTCCGCATGTCGGTCGTCTACCGGGCGGCGGTCGCCTTCATCGAACCCGACACCGGTCCCGAGTCTGCCAACCTGGTCACGGAGTACTTCGTCAACACCTCGCTCTCGGTGCTGTTCGGCACCTCACGGCTCGTCACCTACGTGGGCCCCTCGGGGCAGCCCACCTCCGCCACCGCGTCGCCGGCCACCGTCGCACCCTCCCAGACGGTGACGGTCCTCGGCACGGACCTCGGGATCGTGCAGACCTCCGACCACGTCTACCTGCTGCCGCCGGGCGGCGGCGCCGAGGTCGACGTGACGGCGTGGGTGGACAGCGGCGCCTCGGACCTCACCCAGTACGTCCTCACGCTCCCGGCCACCGTCGGCGCCCCGCCGGGTGACTCCCCGCCACCGGGCCACTACCAACTGCGCGTCGGCAGCAACACCGTCGACCAACCCCGCAGCGCCGTCATCCCGCTCGACATCGCGCCGTTCGTGGAACCCGCGGGTGGTCCCGTCCTCGCCGGCGCTGCGCCCTTCACCATCGACGGCGCCGGCTTCGTCACCGGGGCGACCGACGTCTCAGTCGGTTCCACCGCACTCACGGCGTCGCCGACACCGGGCGCCGGTGAGTTCGACGTCGACCCGTCGGGCAATTTCTTGACGTTCTCACCGCCGGCCGGTCCTTCGGGATCGGTCGAGCCGATTCAGGTCTCGGTCAACGGTGTCTCCGCGGACCCGGCGTGGTGGGTGACACTGTGAACCCGGCCACCATGGTGGCGTGGCCGGCGGACCTCGGTCTCGCTCCGCCGCCCCCCCCGGTCGAGTCGGTCGGGGAGCCGCGGTGGCTCACCGAGGTGCGGGTGCGGGCCGCCCGCCGAGTGCTCTGGCTCCGCCACCTGTGGTCCGACCACCACTACGAGGGTGAGCATCTCCTCGCCATCAGCCACAGCGAAATCGACCGGGCACTCGTTCCGCCGTCGGTGGCCACGGAGGCCGAACAGCACTTCTACTGCGCCGACGACCAGGCCAGCGCGCTGACCCGGGACCTGGCCGTCCTCGGGAGCGCTCCGGGTGACGCCCGTTTCGACCACCTGGCCGGCAGCTTCGATCTGGCCCAGCTCGAGTTGGCCCTCCTCCAACTGGCCGCGGCGGCCGCCGTCGACCCGGCCCTCGGACAGGTGTTCGGCTATCTGCTCGACCGCACGGGACCCGCCCCGGCCACGCCCGCTCTGGCCGCCACCCTGTTCGAGCTGCCGGCGTACGAGGCGCTCGGTCCGGCATCGGCCCTCGTTCGCTGGGCAGTGCTCGAGCCGGTCGTGACCGGCGAGGGGGCCTGGTCGACCTCGACCGGCTGGCGGCTGGACGCGCTGCTGGTCCCCACGCTGATCGACCGGTCGCCCTCGTCGACCTCCTGGTCGGCCGGCTGTCAGGGCACGCCGGTCGTCCCGGCGAGACCAGTCCTGCGGCCACAGCTGCTCGACGAGCTCGTCGACTACGTCCAGGCCCTCGGGCCGGCGGCCGGATCGCCGCCGCTCGAGGTCGAGCTCGTCGGGCCGCCAGGCTCGGGGCGGGCCACGCTCGCCGCCCAGGTGGCCGAGCGCCTCGGCTCCTCGCTCGTCGCCGTCGACGCGGTGAGCGTCGTCGCGGCGAGCGACCCCTCCGCGGCCGGGATGCGGGAGCTGCGACGGGCCCGCCTCGAGGGGGCCATCGTGGCCTGGCACCGGGCCGACGCGCTGTCGCCCGAGGTGCGCGCCGCCCTGCCGCCGTCCGACCTGGCGTTCTCCCTGGTGGCCTCACCGCTCAGCGCCGCGCCGAGGCCCGGCACCGTCCGGCGATCGGTGCGGTGCGCACCGATCGGCCGGCGCGAGCGCCTCGGTCTGTGGTCCTCGCTCACGAACCTGGCCCCTCCGACCGCGGTGGCCGAATGGGCCCTCCGTCCGGCCGAGGTCGTGACGGCGGCCCGGGTGGCGCCGGCGGGCTACCAGCGGGTCGGCGACGTCTGCCGGCGGCTGCTCCTCGAGGGGACGCCGGACCTCGTCACCGCGATGCCCCTCCCCTACGAGTGGGACGACCTCGTGCTCTCGCCGCTCACCGCGGCCCATCTGCACGAGCTCGAGGCGCAGGCCACCGACCGTGGGCAGGTCCTCGACCACTGGGGCTTCGCCCGCCTCACCCCGCTCGGACGGGGCGCCACCGCGTTGTTCGCCGGGCCCAGCGGGACCGGCAAGACCATGGCCGCCCAGGTCCTGGCACGCTCGCTCGGGCTCGAGCTCCTCCGCGTCGACCTGGCCGGAGTCGTGAGCAAGTACGTCGGCGAGACCGAGAAGCACCTACGGGAGCTCTTCGACGCCTGTGAGCGAGCACCCGTCGTGCTCTTCTTCGACGAGGCCGACGCCCTCTTCGGCAAGCGCACCCAGGTCAGCGACGCCCACGACCGCTACGCCAACATCGAGATCGACTACGTCCTCCAGCGGATGGAGCAGTTCGACGGACTCGCCATCCTGGCCACGAACCGCAAGGGTGACCTCGACACCGCCTTCGTGCGCCGCCTACGTTTCATCGTCGACTTCCGTCCCCCGAGCGTGAGCGAGAGGGAGCAACTCTGGCGCCTGGCCCTGGAGGGCGCCCACGACCTGCTCGGCGAGCCGCTCGTGGGTGAGCTCGACTGGTCCCGTTTGGCGCAGGACCTCGACCTCACCGGGGCCGGCATCAAGTCGGCCGCTCTCGCCGCGGCGTTCCTCGCCCGCAGCGACGGCACCCGCATTGCCGAGCACCACGTCATGGGGGCCGCCCGGCGGGAGCTCGAGAAGCAGGGCGTGGTCCTGCGCACCGGCCAGCTGGAGCCCCGGTGAGCCTCTCCTCCGCTCCGAGCCCGCCGAGCGCGACGCACCCGGCGGCGGTGGCCATCGACCGGCTGCGCCTCGTGGTCTCGGGGCTCGACGTCGGTGCGGCCGAGGTCTTCGCCCGCCTCGTGGCCGAAGGTCTGGCCGCCGGGCTCGGGCGATCGCCCGGCACGGCCGGACTCGACAGCCTGCACCTCGACGTGGCCGTGAGCTCCGAGCAAGCGGGCAACCCTGCAGCGGTCGCCCGACGGGTGGCCGACGAAGTGGGACGGGCCCTCGCCCACGATCGGGTCACGAGCGGGCCCGACGGGGAGCTCTCGGCGTGAGCGGCTTCTTCCTCAAGGGCGCGCTCGTCGAGTTCGCGCCGAGCGCCCTGCCGCTCCCCGTGCCGAACGTGATCGTCTTCCAGTACAACCCCGAGACCATGACCCACACGTGGCACCAGCGGGAGTCCGGTGGCCGGTCCGGCACCTCGACCAACAACCCGTTCGCCGTGCCCGGCATGCCGACGGAGTCCTTCTCGTTCACGCTCGCTCTCGACGCCAACGACGACATCGCGTCGGGACTGCAGCCGGCGGCGGCGGAGGCGACGGCCTACGGCGTCTACACCCGCCTCGCCGCGCTCGAGATGCTGCTCTACCCGGCGGTGCCACTGAACGCTCTCGTCGGGGCGGTCTCGGCCGCCAGCGCGGCCGCCCTCTCGGGCACGGCGCTGGGACCGGTGCGGACGGTGCCGCAGTCGGTCATGCCGGTGACCCTCTTCATCTGGGGCGCCGGGAGGATCGTGCCGGTCCGGGTGACCGACCTCACCATCACCGAGAAGCTCTACGACGTCGCTCTCAACCCGACCCACGCCGAGGCGCAGCTGTCCCTGCGCGTGCTCACGCCGGCAGAGCTCGTGGCGACGACGATCGACAACCCGGTCCTCGGCAACGTGGCCACGATCGCCTACAGCTACACGCTCGCACTGCGCCAGGAGCTCGCCGTGGCCAACCTGGGCGACAGCGCCGACTCGATCATCGGCATGATCCCGCACTGAGGAGGCCCACCGTGTTCACGCCCGACAGCCGCTACGTCAACCAACCCACCTACACGGCGACCTTGCCGAACGGCACGCAGGTCACGGCGGTGCTGCCGCGACTGCCCGTCCCGGTCCCCCTCGTCGGCTCCCACCGCTCGGTCATCGGGGAGCGGCTCGACCTCGTGGCCAACCAGTACCTGAGCGCCCCGACCGGGTTCTGGCGGCTCTGCGACGCCAACCGGGCCATGCTCGCCGGCGCCCTGGCGGCCCGGGCCCTCATCGGCATCCCCCAGGGTGGGCCGCAGTGACCGTCACGATTCAGCTGGCGGTGGGTGGCACACCCGTGCCCGAGGCCTTCTACGACGCCATCTCGCAGCTCGAGGTACAGGAGAGCTTCGACGATCCGGGGACCCTGCTCCTCACCGTGCCGGTGAACCGGACGCCCGACGGCGACCTCCAGTACGTGGGCGACGGCACGTTCGAGCCGCTGACGAACGTGACGCTCACCGTCACGTCGAGCGCGGCCGGGGCGGCGACGCAGTGCGTCTTCGACGGCTACGTCCTCTCCTGGCGGCTCCACCTCGACCGGGCGACCGCCTCCTCCTCCATGGAGGTCTGGGCCCAGGACGCGTCGTGGCTGATGAACGTCGACGACAAGGTCGTGGAGTGGTCGGGACAGACCGACGGCGAGGTGGCCAACGCCATCTTCGAGAGCTACGGGTTCTCGCCGGCCGACCACAACACGGACGACGACTCACCCCAGCACACCCCCGACGGCCACACGCTGTTCCAGCGGGCCACCGACCTGCAGTTCCTCCGGGGCCTGGCCCGGCGGGCCGGCAAGCGCTGCCGGGTGGCCTGCAGCGACACGCCTGGGAACCGCACGGGCTACTTCACCCCCCCGGATTTGAGCGGGACCCCGGTGACCACGATCTCTCTCGTCGACCAGGACACCTGGACGGTCGACACCCTCGACTTCGATTGGGACGTGCTCCGCCCGACGGAGGCCGACGCCAGCCAGGTCGACCTCACGACCTCGTCCTCGGAGGGCACCGACGTGACGACCGTCGAGAGCGCGCTCGCCGCTCTCGACGACCGGGACTACCCGAGCTACCTCGGGCGGTCCTCCACGCTCCTCCTGACCGCGCCGGCCGACGTGCCCGAGCTCTACCAGCGGACGGCCGGGGTGCTCTCCGAGTCGGGGTTCTTCGCCCGCTGCCGAGGTGAGGTGGACGCCGAGCGCATCGGGGCGATCCTGCGGGCCGGCGACGTCGTCACGATCGAGGGCGCCGGCAACCTGCAGTCCGGGAACTGGCTGGTCTGGAACGTCCAGCACCGGTTTTCGCTCGCCAGCTGGAAGATGGACTTCACGCTCCTGCGCAACGCCATGGGACCGCCGAGCACCGGCGGGTCCCTCGGCTCGCTCACCGGCGCCCTCGCCGGACCGACCGGAGCGCCGTCGCTGTGACCACCGCCGAGGACCGGGCGCTCGACGATCTCCTGGAGCGCCTCCGCACCCGCTACTACGGCAAGTACCGCGGCATCGTCTCGGACGTCGACGCGTCGACGATGCGCATCAAGGCTCTCGTGCCCTCGGTGCTCGGCGAGACCGAGACCGGATGGTGCCTGCCCTGCGTCCCCTACGCCGGCGACGGGGTCGGCATCGCCTTCCTGCCCGAGAAGGAGAGCGGGGTCTGGATCGAATTCGAGGGGGGCGACCTCTCCTACCCGCTCTGGGTGGGCGGCTACTGGCGGGAGGGCGAGGTCCCGAGCGATGCCGCGCCGGCCGTCAAGGTCATCGTGACCAAGCAGCACAAACTGGAGTTCGACGACGACCAGGACTCGATCACCCTTTCAGACTCGAACGGCAACACGGTCACGCTCGACGGCTCGGGGACCAAGACCGCCAACCAGAGCTCGTCTGTCCTCGTGTCGAGCTCGAGCGTGTCCATCGACGACGGCGCCCTCGAGGTGCAGTGATGGCCCTCGTCCGCCACGACCTGGCCTTCCCGTTCCGGATCGACGCGTCGTCCCAGCAGACGGCCCAGGTGCCCTACCCGGCCCACGTCGACCAGATGGTCCGACAACTTCTTCTCCTCACCACGCCCGGCGAGCGCGTGAACCTCCCCCAGTTCGGCTGCGGTCTGGCCGCCCTCGTCTTCGCCCCGATCTCCGACGCCCTGGCGGCCACGGTCAAGCTCCGAGTCGTCCAGGGCCTCGACGAGTGGCTGGACGGGGTCGTGAACCTGGTCGACGTCGAGGTGCTGGCCGGGGCGGACGCCCCCGAGCCGGGTGCGGTCGTGGTGACCGTCACCTACACGCTGGTCGAGACGCAGAGCGAACAGACCGTGACGGTGACGCTGCCGTGAGCTCGAACCCCCCGGTCAGGGATCGCCGTCAGCTGCTGGAGGCCGCCGGAGCCACCCTGAACGGCATCGACTTCGTCGACGTCACGACCGACCAGACCCAGCTGTACGTGCACTTCTTGAACCAGGTGGCGATGGCCGGCACGTTGAGCGGCGCGACCCCGGTCACGATCACGGGTGGCGAGGTGGTCTCGACGGTGCTCGTCGAGCCCATCGACGAGACCAGCGCGTGGAGCACCGACGACGAGGGGCGGCCGGTGCTGGCATTGTCGGTGACCGCTCCCGGGGACTTCTCGACGTACACGCTGCAGGTCTCGAGCACGGTGCTCGACCCCTACTTCGACCAGGCCCCGTGCAACTTCAAGGCCAACTGCCCCACCACCATGGACTGCGCCACGCCAACACCGGTCTGCCCACCGCCTGCCGAGGAGCAGGTGCCGATCGACTACCTGGCCAAGGACTACGGGAGCTTCCGCAAGGCCCTGTCGGACTTCTCGATCTCCCGCTACCCCGACTGGATGGAGCGCTCGGAGGCCGACCTCGGGATGGTGCTCATGGAGGCGCTGTCGGCGATGGCCGACGAGCTCAGCTACTACCAGGACGGCGTGGCCGCCGAGTCGACCATCGAGACGGCCACCCAGCGGCTCTCGGTCCTCCGCCACGCCCGGCTCGTCGACTACGAACCGGCACCCCCGACGGTGGCCACGACCGTGCTCCAGCTGGACGTGGCCAGCACCGGCTCGGGCAGCTGGACCATCACCACGCCGCTGCGCTGCTTCGCCATCGGGGCCGACGGCCTGCAGGTCGACTTCGAAATCGAGGACCCCGACTCCGGGCTGGGCGGAACGATCAACTTCGACGTCGACGCCCGCTGGAACCGGACCGGCCTCTCCCCCTACTACTGGGACGACAGCCAGCGCTGCCTGCTGGTCGGCTCGACCGTTCTCTCTCTGGTCGGTCACGGACTCGGGCTCTACCCGGACCAGCAGCTCCTGCTCGACAGCCCGGCCGCCGACAGCGCCGACCCCCCGGTGCGCGAGCTCGTCGTCGTGGCCTCGGCCAGCGAGACCACCGACCCGCTCTATGACGTCCTCCTCACGCGGGTGCTCCTCAGCGCCCCCACCGTCTTCGAGCACGACCTCTTCGACACCGCGGTGGCCGGCAATATCGTCCCGGCCGTCCAGGGCGCCCGTACGAGCGAGACCTTCCTCATCCCCGGCGGGACACCGGTGCCCACCCCGACCCCGCCCGCCCCCGTCGTCGTCCGGCTCGGGGCCAACTGGACGCCCGAGGACCCGACCCCCGACTACCGCTACTGCCTCGCCAGCGCGCCGCTCGCCTGGCTGGCCACGCCCACGCAGGCCGAGGACACGACCATCCCGGCCCAGCCCGAGGTGGTGCTGAGCGAGCTCACGACGGGAGGGGGGACCGGGGCACCGTGGGAGTTCGAGCGTTGGCTGCTGGACGCCGATGGCGAGGCCAAGGAGTTCACGCTCACGCCCGAGCAGTACTCGCCGGTGCTGACGAGCAACGGGACGACCTGGTTCGACTACGACGGCGACGGCGGGACGACCGTCCGTTTCGGAGACGGCACGTTCGGCATGGTCCCCCTCCCGGGGACCGTCTTCGGGCTCACCTACCGGGTGGGCGGCGGCACGGTCGGCAACGTCCCCGCCGACACGATCGCCTACGTGCCGGGGGGCCAGCCACAGGGGTCCATCGTGAGCACCTGCACGAACCCCTTCCCGGCGGCCGGAGGGCAGGACGGCGAGACCATCGCCCAGGTCCGGACGCGGGCCCCCCAAGCGTTCCACCAGCCACTGCGGGTCGTGCTCCCGAGCGACTACGTGGCGGCCGCCCAGTCGCTGCCCTGGGTGCAGCAGGCCGGCACCACGTTCCGGTGGACGGGGAGCTGGCTCACCGTGTTCACGAGCGCCGACCCGGTAGCCACCGAGGAGCCCACCGTGGACGAGCTCGAGTCGCTGACCGAGCTCCTCGACCGGCGCCGGCTGGCCGGGTACGAGAGCTACGTCCTCCCGCCGCGCTATGTCTCGCTCGACCTGCGCATCACCGTCTGCGGGCTGCCCACCTACTTCGCCGGCGACGTCGAGATGAGCGTGCTGGCCGCGCTGCAACCAGGTGCGCTCCCTGTCGGGGGTGTCGGCTTCTTCGACCACTCCCGTTGGGGCTTCGGCCAGCCGCTCGAGTCGAGCGCGCTGCTGGCGGCGATCCAGGCCTGCCTCGGGGTCGAGGGCGTCTACGCCGTCGTCTACCGCCAACGCGGCGTCACGCCCGACTGGACGGCACTCCCGGAGACCCTGACGTTCGCCGCCGACCAGATCCTGCGAGTCGACAACGACCCCAGTCGCCCCGATGCCGGCTCGCTGCACGTGACCGTGGATGGTGCCAAGTGAGCAACGGCACCACCTCCCCCTGCCCCTGCGCCGAGTGCCAGGACCCCCGGGTCGTCGACAACCCGCCGGGGCTCCCCGAGATCTCCGACCGGGTGGACGACTTCACCGGCTTCCGTCGGGCGCTTCTGCGCCCACTGCCCGGCGAGCAGGCCATCGGCAACTGGCGGCCGGCCCCTGGCGACCTCGGGCTGCAGGTGCTCGAGTGGTGGGCCTACCTCGCCGACGTGCTCACCTTCTACAACGAGCGCATCGCAAACGAGAGCTACCTGCGCACCGCGGTCCAAGCGAGCAGCGTGGCCAACCTGGTCGCCCTGCTCGGCTACGAGCCGGCGCCGGGCATCGGCGCCAGCGGGGTCGTGGCCGCCCTGCGCTCCTCCGCCCACCCGGCCGAGCCGCTCGTCGTGCCGGAAGGCGCCCGGCTCTCGAGCACCTCCACGCCGGGAGTGCCGTCGCAGACCTTCGAGGTCTCGACCACGGCGAGCTTCGCCGGGCCCTCGACCGTGGCGGTGACCCTCGCGCCGGACACGACGCTCCCGATGACCTCGGAGGGCGGCCCCGCGTCGGTCCTCGTGGCCGGGAAGGTGAGCGGGGTGCAGGAGGGCGACCGCCTGCTCGTGGCGGCTCGCAGCTTTGACGGGACCATCGACCAGTGGTCGCTCGTGACCGTCGGCTCGCTCACCCCGACGCCGGACCCGGGCACCGGTGCCACCAACACGCTCGTCACCTTCTCCTCGGGGAGCTGGGGTCCGACCGGTCCGGCCACGAGCGGGGAGGTCGTGGTGACGGAGCTCGGCCTGCACGCCTTCCCCGAGTACCTCTACTGGTACCCGGGGATCGAGGCTGCCGACGCCGAGCCCTCGGCCCAGGTGACCGACTACGTCCTCCTCGCTCCGACGGCCTCGGCGTCACTCTGGAACCAGCCGAACGGGCCGTCGAGCCAGCAGCCCGTCCAGCCGCCCGAAGGCACGACGCCGCTCACCTTGCACCTGGCGGCCGCGGTCCGGGGCATCTCGCCCGGCGACATGGTCCTCGTCGAGGGCGGCGCGGCCTCGGCGCCGGCGCCGGCGATGTCGGCGCTGGGCGTGGTCGCGGGCGTCACCGAGCAACTCTGGGTCGTCCCCTACCCAGGGCCCACGCCGCCGACAGCTGACATCGCCGTGAGCCACAGCGCGCTGGCCCTCACCTTGACCGAGAACGCTGCCGGAGCACTGGAGCGCGTCGCCGACCCGACGACGGTGGTGCTGCGCTACGCCTTCCGCGACGTCGGCACGCTCATCGGAACTCCCACGTCCCAGCTGACCGCGCTGCCGGCCACTCTCGACGTGCCCGACACCTACGCCCCGCCGCCCGGGGGCGCGACGGCCTTCCTCGTCGACTCGACCGGGGCCGGAGTCCTCGTCGAGGTGACCGGGGCGGGGAACGGCCAGGTCACCGTCGGCGGGGCGGGCACACCGCCGTCGATGATCGATACGCCTCTCCAGGTGCCGCTCCAGCTCCTCGTGGACCCCGTCGCCGTGTCGAGAGGCACGACCGTGACGAACGAAGTGCTCGGCAGCGGCAACGCCGCGCTCATCAACCAGTCCTTCACCCTCGCGAAGTCCCCGCTCACCTACTTCTTGGATGGCGACACTCCGGTCAGCACCCTCGCCGTCTACGTCGACGGCATCGAGTGGCAGGAGGTCCCGTCCTTCTACGGCCAGCCGGCCGAGGCTCCGGTCTTCGTGGTGTCGCGCTCACCGGACCAGAGCGTCACCACTGTCACGTTCGGCGACGGCGTGAACGGGGCCCGGCTCTCGAGCGGCGGCAACGTAGCGGCCTCCTACCGCTACGGCTCCGGCGCGGCCAGCCCTCCGGCCGGACGCCTCACGACCATCGTCCAGCCCCAGGTCAACCTGTCCTCCATGCAGAACCCGGTGGCGGTGTCGGGCGGCGCCGACCCCCAGTCGCCGGCCGACGTGCGGAACGACGCCCCGGCCAGCGTCCTCGCCTTCGGCCGGGCCATTTCTGAGGTCGACTACGAGGTCGTGGCGAGCCAGGCCCCGGGGGTGAGCCGGGTGCGCGCCGTGTGGACCTTCGACAAGGACGAGCAGCGAACGCTTGTCGTCCTCTACGTGGGCGACGACACGGCGGCGGTGCAGGCCGCGGCGGCCGCCCTGGCCGGGGCCGAGGACCCCAACCGCCCGGTCTCGGTCGTCGCGGCCACCCCGTTCGAGCTGTTCCTCTCCTGCACGCTCGTGGTTGCGGCCGGCCGCCCGGTGGACGACGTCGTCGCCGCGGCCACGGCCGCCCTCGTCGACCCCTCCACCGGGCTCTTCCGCCCGGCGACCATGGGCGTCGGACAGCGGCTCTACCGGAGCATGGTCGACGGGGCGCTCAGCGTCCCCGGGCTCGCGGCCGTGCACCACCTCGAGGTGATCCGTCCCGTTGCCGTCGGCGGCCTCTTCCTCTTCGAGCTGCTCGAGGAGGCCTTCGACCCGGGCGAGGGGTCGTTCTTCGACCTCGTTTCCGACAACGTGAAGATCGTCGGGGTGCCGGCCGATGGCTGAGGTCGACGACGGCTTCGCCGCGTACTACGCCGAACGGCTCTGGCAGCTGATGCCGGCCGTCTACCGGCGGGAGGACACCGACAGCCTGACCGAGGCCGGGCCGCTCCGCGAGCTGCTCGACCGCATCGGCGCGCAGGTGGCCGTCGTGCGGCGCAGCATCGACCGGTTGTGGGAGGACCAGTCCATCGAGACCTGCGACGACTGGGTCATTCCCTACATCGGAGACCTCCTCGACACGAACCTCGTCAACCGCCTCGACCCGGGGGGCCAACGGCTCGACGTGGCCAAGACCATCCACTACCGCCGGCGCAAGGGCACGCTCGAGGTCCTCGAAGAGCTGGCCCGTGACGTCACCGGCTGGCCGGCCCACGTCGTCGAGGGGTTCAGCCGGCTGGCCCGTACGCGCCACGGACTCGACCCGGCCGTCGGCCCGCTCGGCTATCCGGAGGCCGCGCCGACCGACGTGGCCCGGCTGCTCGCGCTGGAGGGCCTGACCGGACGGCTCACCGGCGGTCCAGCCGGGGGCCTGGCCGACCTCCGCTCCTTCCACGGAGCGATGCTGGCCAATGGGCCCTTCGACGAGGACTTCCACATGGCCGACGTCCGGGTCGGCCAGGGCGCCCTCGGGCACTTCGGCATACCCAAGCTGCTGGTCTTCCTCTGGCGCCTCATCAGCTTCCCGGTCGTGGCCGGCACGCCGGTGGCTGTGGCCGGGTGCACCGACCAGTGGGTGTTCGACCCCACCGGCCGGGAGATCCCGCTCTTCTTGCCCCCCGCCCCGGTCCCCGACGACTTCAGCGAGGACTGGACACCGGCCCGGGAGTGGCAGGTCCCCGGGCCGCTCACCAACTCGCTCGAATGGGCCCTCTCCGACACCGGCGCCACGCCGCCCCCGCCGCTCCGGGCCCCCTACCCCGACGGCGGCCTGCCGACCCGCTACGCCCTCGGCGGCGGGGCGGTGCTCCAGGCCATCTGGCCCGAGCTCGGACGCTTCGAGACGACGGGGGCGCCGCCCGAGCCCCTCGCCGTCGACTACCAGTACGGGTTCTCGAGCTACGTCGGCGCCGGCCCCTACGACCGCGACCTCCTCGGCGACCCGCCGACGGTGACGGGCACCGAGACCGTCGTCGGTGGTGGCACCGGACTCGACACCGCCCTCGGCGCCCTGTCGGGCACGGGCACGGTCACCGTGGCCGACTCACTCACCTACGGGACTCTCGCCGCCGTCGGCTCGACTGCCGACCCTGTCGTCTCGGTCCTCGTGCGGGCCGGGGCCGGCCAGCGGCCCGTGCTCCGGACTCCGGGGTCGGGTCCGTGGGTGTTCACCGGGGGCGGCGAGGCCGAGCTCGTACTCGACGGTCTCACGGTCTCGGGGTGCGACGTGGTGCTGCGGGGCTCCTTCGACACCGTCCGTATCACCGGCTGCACCCTCGACCCGGGAACTGCCGCCACCGGCTCGCCGCCGCTCGCCACCGCGGTCGACGGCGTCGTCCTCGCCCCATGCCGGCTGTTCATCGAGGCCGACCCCACGGCGGCGGCCGGTGAGAGCGGGGCGATCCGCCAGCTGCTCGTCGACCACTCCATCCTGGGTCCGGTCCGCAGCCGCTTCGGTGGCTCGGTCGAAACGCTCACCGTGACCGACAGCATCGTCCAGGGGCTTCCGGCGAGCGCCGGCCCGACGTACGCCGCGGCCGACGTCTTCGACCCGGTGCTGCTGGCCAAGGGCCTCCTCGCCGACGACCCTGTCTCCGCCGGGTTCGTGGCTGCCATGGGCCTCGGGGCAGGGAGCGCGTTGGCCGCGTTCGCAGCAGAGGCGACGGCCAGCCAGGAGGCCGGGCTTCCCGCGGCTCTGGTCACCGCCCTCGACACCGCGGTGAACGGGCCATCGCTCTACGACGCGACGACCTTCAGCGGCGTCGACCTCAGCCCCGACATCCTGGCGCTGGCGGCCGAGGCGGCCACGCTCGACGCCCCCCACCTCGAACTCCTCAACCGCGGGCTGCTCGACGAGTCCTACCCCGTGGCCCTTGCGGTGGCCGCCCTCGCCGTGGCCGACGCCACGGTCGAGCTCACTCGCGTGAGCGTCCTCGGACGGGCGTTCGCCCACCGTCTCTACGCAAGCGACTCGATCCTCGCCGACTTCACGGCGGTCGACGACACCCAGGACGGCTGTGTGCGCTTCTCCGCCTACGCACAGGGCAGTGTGCTCCCCCGCCAGTACGAATCGGCGGCCGTCCTCGCCCTGGCCCCTCTCTTCACGAGCGAGGCCTTCGGCCAGCCGGGCTTCGCCCAGCTCCTCGAGACTGCCGACCAGGCCGTCGTCGGCGGCCCTGCCGGGGTTGCCATCCTCACCGGTGCGGAGACCAGCTCGGAGATGGGGGCGTTCTCGGCCGACCTCAATCCGATCAAAGAGCAGGGACTGCTCATCAAGTACGCCGAGTACATGCCGCTCGGGCTCACACCCGTGGTGATCCATGTCACGTGATCGTCGTCCCGACGGGGACCGGAGGAGGAGGCACTGATGGGAAGCGATCGCGCCCGGGTGAGCTACGACCCGACCCGCCACTGGCGGGCACTTGTGGCCCAGCAAGGCCGGGTCACCGTGGAGTCCGACTGGAACGAGGAGGTGGCGATCCTCGACGAGCGCGACCGTCTGGGGACGCTCGACATCGTGGGGCCGTTCGGCTCCCCCGATGGGGGCTACGCGGTGACCGTGGTCCCGGGCGGTGGAGCGGGGGGCTCGACCGCCGGCGACCTCACCGTCGGCCCGGGCATCCTCTATCTCGGCGGGGAACGGCTCGAGCTCGACACGCCCATCACCTACAGCACCCAGCCCGACTGGCTCGACCACTCGAGCGACCCGCTCTGGGTGGACCCCGCCGTCCCCGACGGGACGGCCGACGAGCTCGTCTACCTCCTGGCCATCGATCAGGAGGTCTCCGCCGTCGAGGACCCGGCCCTGGCCGACGTGGCCCTCGGGGGCCCCGACACCATGCAGCGGAAGCGCCTCCTCCAGCACGTCGCGCGCCAGGTCGGCGACGGGGCGACGTGCACGACGGCCTGGGACGACTTCCAGCAGTCCCTCACCGCCGGCGGCCTGTCGTTCGACCCGTCCACCATGCTGCTCGAATCGACCACCATCCTCGAGGTGTCCTTCACCGAGCTACCCGGTCCCGTCACCCCGTGCCAGCCCGTCGCCACCGGCGGCTACCTCGGGGCCGAGAACCAGATGCTCCGGGTCATGGTGACGGGCGTCACCAACGGTGTGCCCGACATCGTGTGGGGCTTCGACGACGCCTCCTTCCTGTACCGGCTCGCCGCGGCCACCTACGACACGGCGGCCGACATCACCACCCTCACCCTCGGCCGGGCCCCCGTCGACAGCTACCACTTCCCTCAGCTCGGCCAGGTGGTGGAGCTCCTCCGCGACGCGGTGCAGCTCACGTCGACTGACTACATCGCCTCGGCCACCGGCTTCGTGACGACGGCCACCGCTGCCTACGACCCGACCTCGATGGAGCTCGGGGTGGCCGGCCAGCCGCCGAGCGACTATCTGTCGCCCGCCACCCCCCAGCTCTATCTGCGCATCTGGCAGGACACGGCCACCGCCACCCCCGGCCAGGCCGTTGCCCTCGGCGACACCGGGGTGGCGGTCACGCTCACCTCGAGCTCGGGCACGTTCCACCCCGGGGACTTCTGGCGCTTCGCCCTCCGGCCGATCGACCCCACGATCGTCTACCCCGCCCGGTACCTAGAGGCTCCCCAGCCACCCGACGGCCCGCGCACCTGGGCCTGTCCCCTCGCCGTCCTCGCCTGGGACGCCGGCACGGCCACCGTCTCTCCCTGCGTCCCACCCTTCACCAGCCTCGTCAACCAGAGCTCGGGGGGCGGCTGCTGCACGGCGGTCGTCGGCCCCGACGACGTGGCCGGTGGCGCCTCGCTCCAGGCACTCCTCCAGCGCTTCGCGGGACAGGGCCCGGTCACGATCTGCCTCGAACCTGGCACCTACCGGCTCCCGCACCCTCTCGTCATCGATTCGGGCCTGCAGTGGCTCACCCTCTCGGGTTGCTCCGGCCAGGTGATCCTGGAGGCCGCCGACGCCACCGCCACCGCCTTCGTCGACGGTTTGATCGCGCTACGCGGCGCCGGCGAGGTCACCCTCTCCGGCCTCACCTTCTCGTTGCCCGAGGCGCACTTCGCGCCAAAAGGGGACGCCTTCAGCGGGCTGGCCCCGGCCAACCGGGAGCTCCTCCTCGCCTACAGCCGCGACCTCGCCGTCGCAGTGGGCATCTCGGCGGTGACCACCGACGGCGTGGTCATCGAGGACTGCACCTTCTCCTACCCGGTTGCCGGCGACAACCTGTTCGCCGCTGGGATCCTGGCGACGGGGGCGATGGAGGCCCTTGAAGTCCGGGGGTGCACCTTCGTGAACGAGGCCCCCCCGGCCACTGTTCCGTTCTACGACCTGGCGCTGGGGAACCAGGCCGAGCCGCCCTTCCGGCTCATGCTGGGCTACCTGCAGGTCCCGATCTTCACGCCACCGCCAACGCCACCTCCACCTCCGCCTGTGCCACCTCCGCCTGTGCCACCTCCGCCTGTGCCACCTCCGCCTGTGCCACCGCCATCGCCCTCGACGTTCGAGGCGATCAACGAGGAGGACGCCGTCGCGCCGGCCCGCACCGGCTTCTTCGAGCGGGCGCTCCGCACCGTTGGCATCCACGACCAGGCGGCTCCCGAGGGGAGTTCAGGGACCGCGCCGTCAGTGGCCGCCGCGCCCCCGGACCAAGTGACGGCGGCTGCGGCACCGGTAACCGACGAACGGTTGACCGTCCAGGCCCTCCACCCGGCGGTCTTCGAGCAGAACCGGTTCAACGCGGTGACGGTGGCCATCTTGGCCATGGCCGAGCTCGGCACGCTGCGGGTCGACAGCAACGTCGTCGCTGACTCTTACGGCGGGTTCTGGTTCGTCTCGTTGGCCGAGCAGGCCTCGCTGGCCATGTTCGAGAAACTCGCCGTCGGCAACCAGACCATCTTCGCGGCAATGAGCCAAGAAGGACTGGCCGCCTTGGTCGACCGGATCTTCGTCATCGTGATCGCGCTTGGCGACACGCTCCCGCTGACCACGGCGACAGGCAACGCCCTCACGACGGGCGAGGTGCCGCTGGCCGATGCGGCGTTGCTCGAGGCGGCCCGGGCGCGCTTCGCATACCTCTACCAGCAAGCGGCGTCCTCCGGGGGGACAGGCAGTACCGCGCCCACTGCCGCGCCGGACCCACCAGGCCCGGACCAAACCGCCCCCACGACCCCAACCGCCTCCGTGGCCCCGGGCACCGCGCAGGTCCCCGCGGAGATCCAGCAGGCGTTCACTGCGGTCGGCGTGCAGCCGATCGACTCCGTGCCGCCGGCCACCGACACGGGAACCCAGATCCACTTGCGACTCGACGTGGCCGACTGCGAAGTCGACGCCGTGCTCCTCGACTCGAACTCGGGCGCCGCCCTCCTCGTTCTCGACTTCACCGCGACGGTCGGCTCGGGGATCGTCCACGGGAACCGCTTCCGAGACCGGTTCACCTCGGGTGAGACGGCCCTCGTGGCCTGCACGGAGGCCTCGGTGACCGGCAACATCGTCGCCAACGAGGTGGCCGCGACGAACACCCAGCTGAAGGAGCAGGTCCCCTCGTACTCGCTCGTCGTCGCCTCGCCCGTGAAGACGAACACACCCGTCGCCATCACGGGGAACGTCTGCGTCAGCCCCATCCGCGTGCCGGCACGGCCGGGCATCGCAGCGCCCCTCGACCAGTGGGCGATCCTCAACACCGTCGTGCCGTTCTAGCGCCGGCACCGCCGTCGCGCACGGACGACGGAAGGGCTCAGGCGTTGTTGAGGTCGGCCACGAGGTTGGACAGACTTATGCCGCGGGCGTCGCCGCCGCGCTCAACGAACTCCTGCGTGATCGTGGCCCAGGCCTCGTCCCCGTACTGGGCCCACCAGCGGTAGGTGACGGCCACGATCGCCCCCCACGTGACCGCGTAGAACTGATCGGCGTCGTAGGCCACGAGGACGACGCAGTGCCCTCCTTCGATCTGCTGGTCGGCACTCGTCCCGGTCAGGTCCCAGACGCCCGAGCCGTCCGGCTTGAACTGGCTCTCGGCCGGCTGAGGCAGGTTCACCCCGACGTAGGCACCGCCGAACCAGTCGATGCACTGCTGCAACAGCGTTGTATTGTTGACGTGGACGGGCGCGTACGCGACGAGCTTGTTGCCGAACATGCCGGCGCTCCGCCAGGACGTGAGGACCTGGCTGAGGACGAGGCCGCTGTCCGGGCCGCCGGTCAGCCCGAAGTACTCGTGTTCCACCGCGGTCAGGCTCGGCGCGGTGTACGACTCTGAAGCAATGGCGCAGTCACCCTCGATCACGTGGTCGGCGCCGGCGATCGTGCAGTCGCCCCACTGGTCGTTTCCCAACATCCCCCAGTCGGCTCGGGGGTTGCCGGCGATGGGGGGAATGGCAACCGACGCCGCCGGCGGTGGCAGTGGCTTGGTCGCGTACGTGGCGATGTCTGGAACCGGTGGCGGATTGTGGTCGTGGATTCGGCCCAACTTGTATTGACTCATCATGGTCGTCAATCCCCCTCGGATCGTCGTTGGCTTTCTGGCCGACCATCGGACGCATGGTCTCCGCCTGTTGTCTCATATCGCGCCACCACAGGTCAACTGCAGAACGCGACCGAGAGGACGACGCGTTCTGCCTCTCACCTTGAGGTCACGACCAAAGGTCGTTCCGCCGCACGGATGTTCAGCTTTCGTTGACGCTGCGGTGACGCGATGTTGACGCTGAGGTTGTGCACGCCGCTCTCGCAGCATCGCCCAACCGACACCGTCGTCACCCGACATTCACGGCCGGGTCGGCGCTACAATTCTTTTCGTGGGGGCATCAACGATGCTGTGCCGGGGTCCGAGCCAGGCGCCCGAGGCGTCGGTCAACCGCCGGCCGCATGATGTCGACTCGGCACAACGCAGTGCAGGGGATCGCACGGTGAGCGACGGCCTGCTCTCGCCGAGCCGCGTCGTTCCGAGCCACAGCACCGGGACGAGTCCGGTGCGCTGCGCCTTGTCCGGTGCCGTCGGCACGCATCACATACTCCAAGCGAGCTTGACGGTCGGCCCCGTCGACGACCCGCTCGAGCGCGAGGCTGACGGCATCGCCGCGCTGGCCAACGTCCCACGGGCGAGCTTTCCCGCGATCTCCCCAGCCACAGCGAACGTCGTCCACTGCTCGTGCGCGTCCTGCCGCGACGCGACACCACGGCCCGCCGAAGCCCAGACGACCACCGCGCAATCGAGCGCGCCTGCGGCGGTTGCCGACGTCCTCGCCCGGCCCGGCCGACAGCTCGACGA
>Ga0181532_10000824_pt1 | contig 30916 bp, 24 predicted proteins | sample PEATcosm2014_Bin_33_FD_119768 | JGI IMG/M metagenome (GOLD analysis project Ga0181532, IMG submission 119768) | Peatland microbial communities from MTU Mesocosm Facility, Houghton, MI, USA - PEATcosm2014_Bin11_30_metaG | ecosystem: Environmental > Terrestrial > Soil > Wetlands > Peat | place...
AAAAAATATACAATATATTTTTTATTTAAAATTTCTTTAAAAAATATTTTTTATTAAAAAGCTGTGGGGGAGCCCCCCCCCCCCGAGAAGTTATTAAAAGAGAAGGGGGGGGGGGGGGGGGGGGGGGGGGGGGGGGGGGGGGTACCAGTAAACTTTACCGAGTGAGTTTGGCGGCGGCGGCTTCGTCTAGCATCCACAGCAACTTTCCGTCTGAGGGCTGCACTCTTTGCGAGGGTAAGGGAGGCGTGCTTGTGCCCTCCAGAACCTGACGCAGCATGTCGGCTTTGTCTGGGCCGCTGGCCAGGAACATCACTTCGGCAGCGTTGTTGAGAACGGGAAATGTAAACGTGATGCGGTGGGTATTGAACTTCGCTACCCAATTGGCGACCACCAGTCGCGACTGTTCGTCGAGCGCGGGAGAGTCGGGAAACAGCGAAGCGGTGTGGCCGTCGGGACCCATGCCTAACAAAATCAGGTCAAAGCGCGGGATTTCGCCGGGGCGGCCTTCAGGGCGAATTTCGGGCCGGGTTTCCGGACGAAGCTCGAAGAATCGGCGGAGCCGGGACTCATAGTCGGAGGCAGCGGCGGCGGCATCGGGATTTTCGGCGGCTACGCGGAAGACGTTCTCGGAGGGTATCGTAATCTTCGTCAGCAAGGCTTCATTCACCATCCGATAATTGCTCTCGGGATCGGTGGGCGGGACGTGGCGCTCGTCGCCGAAAAACAGAAAGACGCGGTTCCAGACGAAGTCGGCGTAATTGGTGGCGAGCAGAGAATAGAGAGCCTTTGGAGTCGATCCTCCGGAGAGCGCTACCGTGAATCGTCCCTGGGCGCCGATGGCGGTGCGGGCCACGCGGACGAATTCTTCAGCGGCAGCGTGGAAGAGATCGGCCGCGGTGGCTAGCACTTCAATGGATCGCGTCGAGGGCATGTGTTCTCTCGAAAACAATCGTGTGGTGGCGGGGCTTTGCCCCGCAGGACGGGGCGGAGCCCCGTCACCACACAAACCCTGAATCATTTTTCGAAATCTCTCCAGCGGCGGCCATCACGTTCCATCAGTTCGTCCGACTCTTTCGGGCCCCAGGTTCCGGAAGGATAGTTGGGGAAATTACGCGGCGGCAGCGCCTTCCACACATCGAGGACGGGATTGACAATGCTCCAACCGGCTTCGACCATGTCGGCGCGTTGGAACAGCGTCGCATCTCCGGTCATGCAGTCGTGCAGCAGGCGTTCGTAGCCGGTCGCGGAACTGGTTCCAAAGTAATCGGCGTAATTGAAGTCCATATTCACTTCGCCCAGTTGCATGGCAGGCCCTGGAGTCTTGGCGGCAAAGCGCAACGAAATGCCTTCTTCCGGCTGAATGTGCAGCACCATTTGGTTGGGCATCATATCTTCGACTTGAGTCTCGCGGAAGAGCATGAAGGGCGCGCGCCGGAACTGAATTACGACATGAGTATTGCGTCCGGGCAGCCGCTTGCCGGTACGGAGATAGAAGGGAACTCCGGCCCAGCGCCAGTTGTCGATCAAGAGCCGCATGGCGACGAAGGTTTCGGTGCGCGAGTCCGGGGGCACGCCGACTTCGGAGCGGTAGGCGGGCACGTGCTCATTGTCGATGGTGCCTTCGCCGTATTGCCCGCGAACGGTTTTGCTGAGCACGTCCTCGTTACTGAAGGGCTGGATGGCATGGAGGATTTTAGCCTGCTCGTCGCGCACTGCGTTCGCCTCGAATGAAATCGGCGGCTCCATCGCGGTGAGAGTGATGAGCTGCATGATGTGGTTGGGCACCATGTCGCGCAGGGCGCCGGCCCCATCGTAGTAGTCGCCGCGTTGCTCGACGCCGACGGTTTCGGCCACCGAAATCTGCACGTGGTCAATGTAGCGGCGATTCCAGATGGGCTCGAAAATTCCGTTCGCAAAGCGGAGCGCTAAAATGTTCTGAACCGTTTCTTTTCCCAGGTAGTGATCGATGCGGTAGATCTGCTTCTCTGACGCGACTTTCAAAAGATGCTGGTTCAACACTTTGGCGGAATCGAGATCGTGACCGAAAGGTTTCTCGATAATCACTCGCCGCCAATGGCCATTCTCTTCGGTCATGAGGCCGACTTGCGCAAGCCGCTCGACGACATCGCCGAAGAATCTGGGCGCGGTTGCCATGTAAAAGAAATAGTTGCCGTGGGAGTTATGCTCCTGGTCAACCTTGGCCAGCGTTTCTTTCAGCGTTTGGTAAGTCGCGGGATTGTCGAAATCTCCGCTTATATAACTTATGCGGCGGACAAACCATTCCCACAAATCGGCGTCGACGGTACTGGTGGCAAACTGTTTGAAGTCTTCGGTGACTTTCTTGCGCGCGTCGTCATCGCTCATAGGGCTGCGGCCGACGCCGATCACCGCGAACTCGCGTGACAGCAATTGGTTGCTGGCAAGGTTGTAGAGAGCGGGAATCAGCTTTCGGCGCGTGAGGTCGCCGGTAAAGCCGAAGATCACCATGACACACGGATCTGCTACGCGTCCCACTCGCGGTTTCGTTGGTGCTGGCCGAGCATCGATTAGAGCCATGGGTTCCTCGATTGAGTCATTGAAATATTGAGGTATGGAATCATTAGAACCAATTCCTCCAATGATTCAATCCCTCAATGGCTCAATGATTCTTCTCGATGTGACCACCGAATTTCTGCCGCATGGCGGACAGCATCTTCTCCGCGAAGGTATGGTCCTGGCGTGAGCGGAAGCGAGTATACAGGGCCGCGGTCAGCACTTCGGCCGGAACCGCCTCTTCGAGCGCCGCCTGAATCGTCCAGCGGCCTTCGCCGGAATCCTGTACAAAACCGCTGTACTCGGAGAGCGTGGGATTTTCGATCAACGCCATCGCCGTCAGGTCGAGCAACCATGAACTCACCACGCTGCCGCGCCGCCAGACCTCGGCTATGTCGGGCAGGTTGAGATCGTAGCGGATGTCTTCCGGAAGTTCTTTGCTGGTTGCATTCTTGAAAATGTCGAAGCCTTCGGCATAGGCCTGCATCATTCCGTATTCGATTCCGTTGTGCACCATCTTCACAAAATGTCCGGAACCGGAGGGGCCGCAGTGGATGTATCCGTCTTCGGCAGTAGAGGTGGCGGCACCAGCTGCCGCCCTGGCGATTTTTTCGCGTCCCGGTGTGCGCGGGATGTCACCGGGTCCGGGCGCCAGCGTCTTGAAGATCGGGTTGAGGCGCTGGACGGCCTCTTTCGGGCCACCGATCATCATGCAGTATCCGCGCTCGAGGCCCCAGACGCCGCCGCTGGTGCCGACGTCGACATAGTGCACACCCTTGGCGGCGCAGATCTTGGAGCGGCGGACGTCATCTTTGAAATAGGAGTTGCCGCCGTCGATGATGGTGTCGTCCGCTTGCATGCGTCCGAGGAGAGCCTGCACCGTTTTTTCCGTGGGATCGCCTGACGGCACCATGATCCACGCGGCGCGCGGCGCGGTGAGCTTGCTTACCAGATCGTCCAGTGATGAGGAGCCGACCGCACCTTCGCCGGCGATACCCTTGACGGCATCGGCGCTGAGATCGGAAACGACCAGGGTGTGACCGCCGCGCATCAGGCGCCGCGTCATGTTGGCGCCCATGCGGCCTAGACCTACCATTCCCAACTGCATTCCTGCTCCTCGATAGTTTCTGAAAGGCATGGGCCAGAGGCCCGTCACCACGCGAGCCCTGCTACACGTCGTTATCGTTATCGCTTCGTATTTTTTTCGACCGCAGCCAGAAGAGTGCCGAACGCGTCGGCAAACAGTTTTACACCATCGGCGGTCAGCTTGTCGGTCACGTCTTTCATGACTATGCCAACTGCGGCCAGATCGGCCATCGTTTTCCGCGCGCCGTCCAGGTCTTCAGTCAGACTCTGGCGCGGCTTGCCGTGATCGCGGAAAGCGTCGAGCGTTGCCGGAGGAATGGTGTTGACGGTGTCGCGGCCGATCAATTCCTCGATGTAAAGCACGTCGCGATAATTCGGATTCTTGGTGCTGGTGCTTGCCCAAAGCACGCGCTGTGTCTGCGCGCCTTTGGCGGCCAACGCTTTCCAGCGCGGAGAAGAAAAGATGCGTTCGTACGCTTCGTAGGTCAGCTTGCCATTCGCGATTGCAACCTTCCCGAGAATCGACTGCAATTTCGCCTTGCGGGCTGCGTCGGTTTCTTTCTTAAGCTGATCGCCTATGAGCGAGTCAACCAGCGAGTCGATGCGGCTGATGAAGAAACTGGCTACGCTCGCGATTTTGTTCACCTCGCCGCCGGTGGCAGCGAACTTCTCCACGCCGTCGATGAAAGCAGCGGCAACTTCTTCATACACTCCTTGCGCGAACAGCAGCGTCACGTTGACGTTGATGCCCTCGCCGATGAGCTGGCGAAACGCCGGTATGCCCTCGGCGGTGCCTGGAACCTTGATCATCAGGTTTTCGCGCGCCACGCTTTTCCACAGCCGGCGCGCCTCGGCAAGGGTGCCATTGGTATCGTGCGCGAGGTAAGGAGAGACTTCAAGGCTCACGTAACCGTCGCGTTTCTTTGTGCTGCGATAGACAGGAGCGAGCAAGTCGGCCGCGTCTTGTATGTCGCGGATCGCCAGCAGTTCGTAGCGGCCTTTGGCGTCGAGGTCGGCTCGGCCGGCGAGGGAGTCGAGGAAATCCTGATACAGGGTCGAGCCGACAATGGCCTTCTCGAAAATCGCGGGATTCGAAGTCATCCCGCGCAGGCCGTCTTCCGTGATCAGGCGCTGCAGTTCGCCGCCCTTGAGCAGGTCACGGCGGATATAGTCGAGCCAGATGGATTGGCCGAAAGTCTGAAGCTGGGTGAGAGGATTGGCGGCTTTTGCGGTCTCAAGTGTGCCCACTGGATTCATAACATCTCCTAAATTTCTCCGTAGAGACGCGGCTTGCCGCGTCTGCATCCGCGAGTGCTTCGCGGCGTCCAAAGAGACGGGGCGAGCCCGTCTCTACATGACTAGTTCGCGCGCCGCTTGGATTACGGCTTCGGTCGTGAAGCCAAATTTCTTCTGCAAATCCTTGAGCGGCGCGGACGCTCCAAAAGTGTGCATGCCTATGATGCGGCCTTTTGCTCCCGCGTATTGCGCCCATCCAAAGGTCGAAGCCATCTCGACCGCGACCCTTGCGGTGACGTCGGGCGGAAGGACTTCATCGCGGTAACTCTGATCCTGATGCTCGAACAAATCCCACGAAGGCATGCTGACGACGCGCGCTCGGATACCTTCCGCTTTCAGTTTCTCGTAGGCGTCGAGACAAAGGTAGACCTCGCTGCCGGTGGACATAAGAATGACCTGCGGCTTGCCGCCCTCAGCTTCCGCCAGAATATAGGCACCACGAGCTACGCCCGCGGCCGGCGCATATTTCGTGCGATCGAAGGTCGGCACCGCTTGCCGCGTCAGGATCAGCGCCACTGGTTCCTTCTGCAGGTTCATGATCACTTTCCAAGCTTCGACGACTTCGTTGGCATCGGCGGGACGCAGCGTCATCAGCCCTGGAACTGCTCGCAGCGTGATCAGTTGCTCGATGGGCTGGTGAGTCGGGCCGTCTTCGCCGACGCCGATTGAATCGTGGGTGAAGATCCAGATGGAGGGGACCTCCATCAGGGCCGAGAGGCGGATCGGCATTTTCATGTAGTCGCTGAAGATGAGGAAGGTCGAACCGTAGGCGCGGATTTTCGATAGCGCCATGCCATTGACGATGGCTCCCATCGCGTGCTCGCGAATGCCGAAGTGGAAGTTGCGCGCGTTGTAATTGCCGGCTTCAAAATCGCCGGCGGTGTCGAAGGTGAGCCGGGTTTTGGTTGACGGATACAGATCGGCTGAGCCACCCATCAGCCAAAGGTGATTCTTGGCAATGGCGTTGAGAACTTTGGAGGACGAATCGCGGGTTGCGAGTCCCTTGGCATCGGGCGCGAAGCTGGGGAGTTCCTTGTCCCAACTTTCAGCGGGCTGGCTGTGCAGCATTCGTTCATACTGAGCTGCCAAATCGGGATACTGCGCTCTGTACTTGGCGAACAGCGCGTTCCACTGGCTGCTCAGTTGCCTCCCGCGTTTGCCCATAACCTCGCGGAAGTTTTCACGCACTCCGTCGGGGACCAGAAACTTGGCGTCTTCCGGCCATCCATAAAACCGCTTGGTCAGCTTTACCTCTTCTTCGCCGAGTGCCTCGCCGTGGGCTTCTTTTGTATCCTGGCGGTTTGGCGAGCCGTAGCCGATGTGGCTGTCCACGATGATGAGTTTCGGGCGATCGTCGACCTTGAGCGCATGGCTGTAGGCATCGGCCAGCGCGACCAGATCGTTGGCGTCGGGGAGGTGCTGGACGTCCCAGCCATAGGCGGCGAAACGGGCGGCCACATTTTCGTCGTAGGCAAGATCGGTATTGCCTTCGATGGTGATGTGGTTGTTGTCGTAAATCCAGCACAGCTTCGAGAGTTTCAGATGGCCGGCGACCGACGCGGCTTCCGAGGAAATACCTTCCATCATGCAGCCGTCGCCGCAAATTGCCCAGATGTTGTAGTTGAAGAGCTCGAATCCCGGACGGTTGAAATACTCCGCCAGCCAGCGCTCGGCAATCGCCATGCCCACGCTATTGGCGACGCCCTGGCCGAGGGGGCCGGTGGTCGCTTCAACGCCGGTGGTCAAGCCGTATTCGGGATGTCCAGGCGTTTTGCTCCCCAGTTGCCGGAAATTCTTGATCTCATCGAGCGACAGGGCGGGAGTTGAAAGAATTTTGCCTTCGGGACTTACTTCGCGTACCCCTGCCAGATGGATCAGCGAATACAGCAGCATCGAGGCGTGACCGTTGGAGAGAACGAAGCGATCGCGGTTCGGCCAGATGGGATCTTCCGGATCATAGCGCAGAAACTGCTGCCACAGGCAGTAGGCCACAGGAGCCAGAGCCATCGGTGCTCCGGGATGTCCCGAGTTCGCCTTCTGCACGGCATCCATTGAAAGCGTGCGAATCGTGTTGATACACAACTGATCGAGCTGGGTACCGGTGGCGACAGACTGGTCACTGACAGCCATCAATTCTCTCCTCGCAAATTGGCTTGCACTGCCCCACTGCCAAATTAGATGACGTCAGCGCCAAATGGATACACCTGCGCCGACCGCCCCAAGTTTACATCGGGCAAGTTTACATCGTGATTGAGAAACAAGACGAGGCACAAGGGGACCGAGTAACGACTATCAATTTTACACTGAGAAGAATTGGCCGGGGGATCGTCCGGGCTCAGTCGGAATCAGGGAGAGACACGGCTTGTCGCGTCCCCCGGCGCAGAGTTAGACGCGGCAAGCCCCGTCTCTACCGACGGACGAACTTCAGGTAAGAAAGGTCCTATTCTGGCTGATCCGGTGTTGCAGGGTGGAGGCCAATTGGTCCACATCCACGGCCGAAAGGTGCATTACGTCAGGGTCAAGCAAGGGGAGGCGGTTGCTCCCGACCGCGTCGCGACGTACCTGGATCAGCAAAGCTTGCAGAGCCTGAGGGTCGTATTTTTGCGGTGTCATGCGGATCAGTTCTTGAAGCGCCGATCCGAGCGACAAGCGTTCGCGGTAGGGACGTTCGCTGGTCATGGCGTCAAAGGTTTCGGCCAGGGCGACGATTCGTACTGCTTGCGGTATCTCATTTCCACGCAAGCCGTCCGGGTACCCCGTCCCGTCTGCGCGTTCATGGTGCCAGCGCACGATTTCCGGAATCTGCGGCCAGGGAAACTGTACCTGGCTGACGATCTGATGCCCAACGACAGTGTGGTCCCGCATCTCGCGGGATTCTTCCGGGTCGAGCTGCGCGGCTTTTCCCAGCAGCCGCTTATCGACGGCAACCATGCCAATATCATGCAGATAGGCCGCCGACCGCAGCGACGCGACCGCGGTCGGGTCCATACCGAGCGCCTCGCCGATTGCCTGCGAGTACCGACCCACGCGCAGCGAGTGTCCATGAATGTTGATGTGTTTGACGTCGATGGCGGCGGCGAAAGCTTCGAGCGCATTGTCATAGAACCCGTGCAGCGAGGCCAGCAGACGCAGATTTTCGGAGACCCGCTGTGCCAGCGTCTGGCCGAGCGTGTGGTTCTGAATGGCCAGCGCCACGTAGTGGCTCAGCATTTCAAAAGCGTCGAGTGCATCTTCTTCGTACAGGGCCTCGCCGGGCCGGCGTCCCAGAACTATGGCTCCGACCAGCTTTCCCCGGACTTTCAGCGGGCAAATGCACTTGAACAGTTCGGGAGCGACATTTCCGTTCGAACTCAGAAAGACATCGTAGGTGGAACTGTTGAGCAGCACCGGGCCGGCGGTTGCGGTGAGGGTGTGCACGTGGCGGGGAAGCAGGGGAATCAGCGATGGTTCCGGCAGTAGCGCGAAGCCTTGCGCGTCCACAGAGGTCAGTAGGGAAGGCCGTTCGCCGAACGAAAAAAGGACAGCCTCGCGCGCGCCGGCCGCCTCCATTACAGCAGTCAGCATGGTCCGCGCGGTTTGGCGGAAGTCGCGGTCCGCCGTAAGTTCGGGCCCCAAATCCGCCAGCGCTTCGACCGTTCTTAAAAGCTTCTTGAGATTGGTTCCCTGCAATGCCTCATGCGGAGGTAAATGCTAGAAACCAGAGCCCCATCAGGTTAGCATCGCCCCGCGGCTCGATTGTTGGTTAGTTTGGTGCAAGCAAAGCATCAGATGTTCTGGCGATCGGGTCACACGGGCGATCAGAAATTCGGGGATCGCGAAACCTGCCACGATGACCTGATCACCCGCTGATTACGCAGAAGGGCACGCCCGGCGTCACTTTCCTTGACAGGCGCGCGGTGTTGGCTCATACTTCGGCCAAATCGCCCGCGCCGCTTGCGTTCTGCCGGTTTTGCCCGGCAATTTTACCGACCGAGAGAGAGCTGTGGTTGTGCCTCAATCCAAGCCGTTTAACCCTGGGAAAAAACTCAACGCTTTGGCTCGCGATTCTTCGCCTCCGTCGACCTCCTCCAACCGGCCCGGCAACATGGCGGGCAATTTGGACGAGAGCACAGCCCTGTCGTCGCTGAAGGAGATGATCGCAGCCGGGGATCATCGACTGGACGCGATGCTCGGAACCATCACCGATGCCGCACAACAACTAACGGGCGCCTCCGGAGCCGCGCTGGCGATGTGGAAGGACGGCGCCATGGTGTGTCGCGCGCGCAGTGGCGACACGGCTCCCGTTCTCGGTGCGCGGTTGAGTGCGGAGACTGGAATCTCGGGGGAGTGTTTTCGCAGCGGCCAGGTTCAGCATTGCACGGATACGGAGAACGACCCGCTGGTCGATGCGGAGGTTTGCCGCAGTCTCGGTTTGCGTTCGATGGCGGTTTTGCCGATTCAGGGCTGGCGCGGGGTCAACGGAATCCTCGAAGTTTTTTCCACTCAGCCCGCGGCCTTCAGCGAAGCGCACATTGTTGTTCTTCAGCAACTGGCAACGCTTGCGGAACGGGCACGCGCGTCACAGCCGCATGGCGCATCGTCGGTCGCGCCGAAACCTTCGTCTGCGGTCGAGAAGCCGCAACCCTCCGGCCTGTTGCCAGCGTCGGATCGAGTCGGGGATGTGGTGCTCGCTTCCCTGGGCACTCGATCGCGACCGTTCGTCTTAGGCGTCGGCGGCGTGGTGGCGATCGCGCTCTTTGCCTTGGTGATCTGGCTTGGGTGGCGCGGTCCGAATGAGACGGATGGCAAGGCGCACGCGGCATCTGTGGATGCCGCAACCGCGACCACCGCAACGACACATCCACCCGACAATGACCCAGTCTGGAAACAGAATCCTGGCGGCGAGACCTTGATTCCGCTGGGTGCAAAGCCTTCCGCCGGGTTTCCAGTGAAGTTGGCCTCAAAGGCGGACGTGCTCGCGAGAAAGAAGACCCATGCGGATCGACCTCTCTTGCTCGCCGACGTTGCCGGCGATGCCGTCGGCGATGCTGTCATCCGACATGACGGTCGAACCTCGCAGACAAGTTCGAAGACTGGATCGCACTCTGATGAAACCGCCGTGACCGCGTCGTCGCCCGGGTCCTTTGCGACAGTGTCACGAGGGATTTCGGGCGGCCAACTCTTGCATCGCGTTGAGCCCGTTTATCCCGCGGAGGCTCTGCTGTCGCGCTTGGAGGGCCGGGTCATTCTGGCTGCGATGGTCATAGAAGATGGAACGGTGAGCGACGTCAAAGTTATCGAAGGCTCGCCTATCCTCGTCCCGGCTGCCGTGGATGCCGTTGAGCACTGGCAGTACAAGCCCTTTGAACTCGACGGGAAACCGATGAAGAACGAGATCGGGATCAAAATTGACTTCAAGCTCCCCGAAAATCATTGAGACATTTAGGCATTTAGACATTGAGACATTGAGTCATTGAATCATCGGGTGGGAAGTCCGATTTTCAATGATTCAATGACTCAATGATTCAATGTCTCAATGATTTTACACGCCGACTGGGAAGGGCTTGGTGTGGGTTTCTGAACCTACCGAGAGTCCGGCGAACCGTCCCTGCAGCAGCGACATCATCCCCGTGACCCAGTAACCGATCACGAACAACAACAGGAAGGGAACGGTGAAGTAATTCTCATTGTCGATGGCGTAATACACCGCCAGCGCGAAATACGTCCCGATCAGAAGTTCAACCCACGGGACCCATCCCAGGCGCTTGCGATATTTGTTGACGCCGACTTTGTCTTTCTTTGATTCGACGCGATACTTGGGAGTACGGGCGAAGGCGGTCTGCTTGCCAACCAGCGCTTCGAGCACGGCAATCGTATTGGTGATGGTCAGCCCGATTCCCAGAGACATCAATAGCGGCAAATAGAGCAGCGATCGCACCCAGCTTTTCGGGAACAGTTCCTTCTGCGAGACCAGATAGAAGCTGGAAATGGAGAACGTCGAAGCCATGAACAGGGGCAGGTCGATGTAGAGCATCTGGAACCATCCCTGATAGAAGCGGATGATCATGGCGGGCATCAGCAAGACCGAGAGCACGATCATGAGTGGATAGCTCAGGTTAGCGGTCAGGTGATACACGGCTTCGATTTTCTGGTGTCGCGATACGTCACTCTTTAACACCTGCGGGAGTATCTTCTTCGAGACCTGGATCAGACCCTTGGCCCAGCGTGCTTGCTGCGTCTTGAATGCGGTCATCTCCACCGGCAACTCGGCTGGACACTCGACGTCTTGCAGATAAACGAACTTCCATCCCTTGAGTTGTGCACGATAGGAGAGGTCGGTGTCTTCGGTGAGCGTGTCATGCTCCCACCCGCCGGCTTCGTCGATGGCGCGGCGCCGCCACATGCCGGCGGTGCCGTTGAAGTTAAAGAAAACGCCGCTGCGGGCGCGTCCTGAGTGTTCCAGCACGAAATGGCCGTCGAGCAGAATCGCTTCGACCTGGGTCAGCAGCGAGTAGTTGCGGTTGATGTGGGTCCAACGCGTCTGCACCATGCCGACCTTGGGATCGGTGAAGTGGTGGATGCACTTCAGCAGAAAGTCAGGTGGGGGAACAAAATCGGCGTCAAAGATCGCAACAAATTCACCCTTCGCGGTTTTCAATCCTTCCGCCAAAGCGCCTGCCTTGAAGCCCTCACGATTGTCGCGATGGATGTAGGTGACCGGATGCCCGAGTGCCGCGTAGCGATCGACCAGGATCCGGGCAACCTCCACAGTTTCGTCGGTCGAGTCGTCGAGCAGCTGAATGTCGAGCTTGTCTTTCGGATAGTCGAGGCGGCAGACGGCATCGAGCAGCCGGTCCACCACGTATTGCTCGTTGAAGATGGGCAACTGGACGGTCACGCGCGGCAGGTCATTTAGCTGGAAATGAGCCGCGGGCTCCGTCGTCTTGTTCTTCTTGTGCTTGTAATAAAGGTAGACCAGCCAGTAGCGGTGAGCTCCATACGCCGCCAGAATGATCAGCACGATGAAATAGGGAATCAGCAGCGCCAGATCGAAGGCATTGACTTGGTAAAGCCCTACGAAAGTTTTGTCCAGAAAATGCTGGCGAAGGTAGGGCCCCCAACCCTTGGAGGCAAAAATAACGACCGAAACCATCCAGGCCAGTGGGAGAGAAGTGAGCGTCAACGCCATGAACTCAACAGGACCATTAAGGAAAGAGAGCAGCTCTAGCATTGTACCTGATTGGTCGAAGACCATTGAGACATTGAATCATTGAGGCATTTAGGCATTTTTCCTTTGACCCGAATGACTCAATGACTCACTCATTCAATGACTCAATGGTTCAATGGGTTTCCTCACCGCCACTCCTCACCGACTTGACTTACCTTCAACTCGACCTGCTGGCGAGAACCTTCTTCTACTTTCACTGGCGCGCCATTCGATTCCTGGGACTTCAGAAAGTCGGGGTCGCGATAGACGCTCTCAGCCAGATCCTGCCAGGCATATAGCGTGTAGCTGCCCGGAGCTACGCCGCGGGGATGGTAAAGCGTCCATGCTGATCGGTCGATCCGACCCCGAAATGATCGAGAAGCTTGCGGAATTTCTCTTCCGGCACGGCCACCACCGTGGCGTTGGCTACTGGATAATCGTTGTCCACATCTTTTGCCTTTTCAACTACTACTCCCTCGATCATGCCTCCGCTGGTGCTCACCGCCAGTTCAAGCGTCGCCGGTCCGGCTGCGGTGAATCCGGTTGTGATGTCTCGTCCGCTCAGCGTTACGGATTTAAGAAAAGTGCTCTGCCCGTCGCCTCCGTAGACCTGCACGATGTAGTTGCCGGGGTTCACGTTCTTCCATTCGAAATTACCGGAGCGGTCCACGGGCGCGTTCGCTCCAAAAAACTCAGGTGATATGAAGAAGCCAGGGTCTTCCGGCAATTCTGCCTGACGCAGGTTCGCCGCATATTGCGCAAGGTTTCCTTTACCGTTCTCGATGCGGAGATGACCGGAGATCGTGAAAGAAGGTTGGACGCCGAGCCTCACCCCTTCGACGTCGGCGGCGACGACGCTGATCTCCTGCCGCGCCGTGAGCAATTGCGAATCCGCGCCAGCCGATGCCCTTAGAACATACGATCCCGGACCGATCCCGCGCAGTTCGAACTGGCCGTCCGGCCCTACGTCATTGTCGGCATGGATGGAGTCGCCCGCTTTTGCGACCAGCTCCACGGCAGGCTTCTGGCCGGATGTGGCGCCAGTGACCATCCCACGCACGCGATACGTTCTCGCCGGCAGCAGCGCGAAGTTGATCGGCATTTCGTCGCCTGCCTTGAGCGTCACCGTCGCGGCCTGCATGTCATCGTAGGTTCCCGGATAGTAGGTGGTGAGGTAGTGAGTGTCGGGCTGGCCGTCGCTCGAGTTCTCTCCGCGCGGGGATTTCTCCTGCCGTTCGTAATCGCGGAAATCCGGAGGCGGCATGGCCACGATCCAATACTGGCCCGGAAACAAACCGGAGAGACGGTATTCGCCGAGATCGTTGGTTGACCCGGCCGCAGCGCCTTCCTTCCCTGTCTTCCCTGGTTTTTTCCTTTGCGCGACCACTCTGACCCCGGACATCGGGTCGCCATCTTCATCAGTGACGCGTCCGCTGATGATGGCGGTGGGCAACATGCGCAAGAGCAGATCGTCCAGCGATTGCCCCGCTTGAACCGCGACAACGTTTACGTCAGATTGCAGCCCGCGTGCATTTACTCCGTCAAATCCGGCTTTTTCGAGAAAGATGCGGTAACGTCCGGGCACGACGTTCTCGATGTGAAAATGGCCGTCGGCGTCGGTCGAGGCGGTGTAGTTTCCTCCCTGTTTCTGGTCTTCCGCGATGACCTGCACCAGTACTTTCTTGAGCGGCCGACTGCCTGGTTCCTGCACGACCGTGCCTGCGATGGACGCTGCTTTTTGCGCAGGCGCGGAATCCTGCGCACTCGCCAGCAGCACGGCGCTGAAAATGCAAAAGGCGAGGGCGAATGAGCGCGTCATCATTGATTCAATGGGTTCCGCTCAGTTGAGGAAATACTGCCGGTACAAGGTATCCCGCTGCGCCGGGCGGAAGCCTGCATCGCGTATGATGCGCCGCAGCTCTTCTTCGGTTGTGCAGTTGGTCACGCCTGCGGCGCGGACGACATTCTCCTCCAGCATCACCGAGCCCACGTCGTTGCCGCCGAAACGCAGACCCATCTGGCAGACTTTCAATCCTTGTGTCACCCAACTGGACTGCACGTTAAGAAAATTCGAAAGATAGAGACGCGAAATTGCCAGCACTTTCAGATATTCCACCGCTGTGGCTTCATCCCAGCGGCGTCCGCCGAGCGCGGTGTTAGCGGGCTGAAAACTCCACGGGATGAACGCGGTAAACCCGCCCGTCTCGTGCTGCAAATCGTACAGACACTGAAAATGATTGATGCGGTGTTCGATGGACTCGCCAACGCCGAACATCATGGTCGCCGTGGTGCGCATGCCGAGCTGGTGCGCGGTGCGATGCACCAGCAGCCAATCGGCAGTCAGGCATTTCAGGCGCGCGATTTTGTAGCGGACTTCGTCGTCGAGAATCTCAGCGCCGCCGCCCGGGATCGAATCGAGGCCGGCGTCTCGGAGCCGCGCAATGGTATCGCGCACGCTGAGATTGCTGTATTCGGCAATCGCCAAGATTTCCGAAGCGGAGTAGCAATGCAGATGAATTTTGGGGAAGCGCTGCTTGATGCCGCTCAGCATCCGCTCATGCCAGTCGATCTTGAGATCGGGATGCAGGCCGCCCTGCATCAGCACGCCGGTGCCGCCGAGTTCCACGGTCTCGCGAATCTTTTCGTAGATGGTGTCGAAGTCGAGGATGTAACCTTCGGTAGCCGTCGGCCCCTTCAACGGACGATAAAACGCGCAGAAGGTGCAATATTCGGTGCAGAAGTTGGTGTAATTAATATTGCGGTCGATGATGTACGTTACGGTGCCTTCGGGATGCAGCTTGCGGCGAACCGCGTCCGCCTCCATGCCAATCCCGATCAGATCGTCGGACCGAAACATCTCCAGCGCTTGCTGTTTCGTCAGGGACATCCTCTTCACCCCACAGTCATGGCTATTTTAGCTGGTTGCAGGGGGTGGAGGCGAGTTTCATGACGTAGGGACAGCCGAGGGCGGCTGTCCCTACATGTACTTCGCTAGGCCATCCGACGACGAACTTGCGGTTTCGGCTGGGAGGATTTGGGACGCTCGCCTTTCTGTCTGCGTTTGTACTCGTAAAAGCCGTACAGTGCGCCCAGCACTGAGAACGCGATTAGGGCAATGAGCACGGGCCGGTAGTACAGGGCAAAAAGCCGCACGATATGCCGTCCGTAGTGGAACCCGAGATAGGCCAGGATGGTGAACCGAATGCCGCGCCCCACGGCCAGAGCGGTCAGAAACTTCCTGGTGGGGTACTGCATGGCGCCGGCCGCCAAAAGCATGGGGACGATGGGAAACGGCGGGGGAAGTATCGCCGGGATCGCGACTGCCGCGAATCCAAAGCGTTCAAAAATTGCGTATACCTTCTTGGTCGTCTTTTTCGAGAATCTTTTTTCCAGCGTTTCTTTGCCACCCTTGCGAGCCATGCGATAGGTAAGATAGCCGCCGATGAGCGCTCCCGCCGTTGCCATGATCGCGTAGTAGATCCACAGGCTGGGATGGTGGGCGGCGAGCAGAATGGTGACGACGTCCGTGCTGCCGGGCAGAGGGATGACGGAGTTGTCGACCAGGCCCAGCAAAATCAGGCTGGGGCCGCCGAGATGGATCAGCCATCGCAGGGTGCTCTTTTTCGACGCGAGCAGGACGATCGCTAGCAAGTGCATGTTCCTTATTGGAGCACGATTGAGGCTGCAAGACGCAGGTTTAATAAGCGGTTAAGTCTTGCCCTCATGCGGGCGTCCGCAAACTGCTTCGTAACCGGAGCAAAGTCGCTCCCAGTGCGGCCGTCGCGGCAAACCAAATGGAGAGCGCCGAATTCACCACCCAGCCCGGTGCTACCCCGACGCGACGCAGCAGAAACGGCAGAAGATTCCACGTCGTGCTGTGAATATAATCCCACGGGTCCCAGTGCATGGCATCAGTGTCCAACCCCCAGGCATCCGTTTTGCCCAGAGCGAAGGCGGCGATGTTCTTGAAACGCAGAGCAATCACGAACGTTGGATGTCCGAACGTTTCCATCTGGTAGATTTCCAACGGCAACCAGAAAGCCAACGATGCTAACTGAATCATCAAGCTGACTATGATGAGCGCGCATCCGGCGCACCAGATCGTTCTACCCAGGCGTGCTCCATTTAAAGACGCTCGATAGCGCATGAGCAACGGCACGGCAATGAGCGCCACCAGTTCCACCGAGGTCGAAACATAGCGGTCGCCCCAGGCGAAGTCGCCTGCCCAGAACGTGTATCTCGCATAAAAGCAGATGTAGGCCAGCAGCAGGAGAAGAGTGGTGACTCCGTAGGCACGGACCTCGGGAGTCAGGCGCTTCCACAGCCATGCCAGAAGGAAAATCGCCAGCACGAGAAGAGGATCGAAGAGAAAAATAGACTTCTCCGGCTGGAATAGCGGACCGAGAAAGCCAGCGTGAAAAGGCGTGCTCCAGGGAAAATTCGCCGGCAGCGTAGGGTCCAACTGGCGGGTTTCCCGGGCGAATACAGCCACGTATGTATTGGTGAAGGATCCGTAGCGGTAAAACTGGTAGGCGCGGTCAACCAGGAGAAAGAAGATGTAAACCGGCCCGGCGACTTTGCAGTAGGCAAGAAGACGCAGCCACAATCCGTGCCCGCGCGATCCTTCAAGCCAAAGCACAAGTAAAATAAAGATCCCCGCCGCCATCAAGTCTAACCCGGTGGTGAGACGCGTAAGCAGGTTCAGTCCCAGCGCGCAGCAGCCAGCGAAAAGCGCGCGCCAGTTGTCCGTGCGCAGCCATTCGTATTGAAATGAAAATCCAGTAAGGGTCAGCAACATGATGTAGTTGTTCTCCATCATGTTCTGCGTGTAATGCAGATGCGTGGTGCAGAACATCAACGCCAACACTCCGGCCACGGACTCTTTCACGCTAAAGCGCAACTGCACGAGCAGCCGGAAGGCGATGAGCGCGGTAAGAATGTTGACCAAGATGTTAGTCGTGTAGCTGACCACGATGCTGCGCACGGCAGGATCGTCGCCGTAACCGGAGAAGATAGACCAGCGCGCTATCCACGTCCCCAGGAGATCGGCGGGCAACATGAGCAGCGACTGGCCGATGCCATACCAGCTATAAAGACGCCCGCCACGGCCGTGCAGGCCAAACTCGGGATAGTCGTCGGGGAAAACCTGCGGCTCCGAGGTCCAGAGCCAATGCGTGGTCTGCAGTCGATGCGTCGTGTCGGACGTCCCCAGTTCGCCGGATTGCACGACGAAAGCGAGCAGTCCGGCGGTCAGACACAAGAGAAAAAGGGGATCACGCAACCAGCGTCCGAGGCGAGAAGTCATCGCTTGGATGGTAATGCGAAAATCATAATTTAAGAAGCATTGGCACGCGGCCTGCGGCGTTGGACTGCGACGATGAGGCCTCTTTTTTCATATCGGCGCAAGCCGGATCATCCGCGATCCGACGATTAATCCGACGATTGAACCAAAGATTGGCGTTGACAAACTTTGACATAGTGACTTGAAGACACTCTGACAAACGTCGTCAGTCCCGTTCACCGCCAACACAAAATACCCCTTCGTTCGCGGCCAGCCAAAAACATTCTTTGTGGAATCTATGGCTTGAAGCCGTGACTTACTTAGGTCACCTGGCCGGAAGGCCGGGCCCCCAAATGCAACAGGGTACCGTCATCGTGGTTGAATCTGGTTCCCCCTCGGGGCGGAGTTACTCACTTGCAGAGACAAAAGGGCTTCTCGCTGATCGAATTGCTGATTGTGGTGGCGATCATTTTGATCATCGCCGCGATTGCTATCCCGAACCTATTGCGTGCCCGTATCGCGGCCAATGAATCGTCCGCAGTAGCGTCACTGCGCACCATCAACACAGCGCAGATTTCGTACTACTCCAACTATCCAACGATCGGCTTTGCGTCCGCCCTGAGCCATCTGTCGGGCACTTGCACGGGAACCAACGTGCCCACTTCGGCGGGCTCCTGCATGATCGATACGACACTGGCGAGCGGCACTAAGAGCGGCTATTCGTTCTCGGTGGCGGGCTCGGTCAGCGGCTATGCAGCGTGGGCAAACCCGGTGAGCGCGAATCAAACAGGTGTCAACTCGTTCTGCTCGGTTCAGGATGCAGTCGTGCGCAAGACCGGCACCGCTTCGATCAGCACCTGCAACGGAACCGAGAACCCGCTGCAGTAAGATAAGTTCTAGACAAAACGAAGTTCTGGTGCGCGCGGAAGTGCTTCGATCTCCGCGCCCAATTGGTAATAAAGCTCAAGCCCCTCCAAGCAAGGGGCGTCGAGATAATAGTGGATGTTGTGGGTCAGGTAGACGCGAACGAACTCGACGGTAAGGCCGAGACGCGGCGCCCACTCCCGCGCGATGGCTTCAAGTTTTTCCGCCGACAGCCCGTGATCCCGTGACTTCTTGAAGGCCTCCGCGATCGCCGCGCCGTTTTGTCCAGCAAGCGCCTGCTTGCGAATCGCCCAGAAGGCGAAGACGAATGATTTTCCGGTGCGCGTCACCCACTCCTCCGCCAGGTCGAGAGTCGCGTAGCGCGTCGGGTCGACCTGCAGCGCCGGGTCTCCGATCAGCAACGCCGCATCGCAGGCGCCGAGCATCGCCTCGAGATCCGGAGCCATCGCCTTGTAATCGCGCGCTCCGCCCAGCCATTTCGCAAACAGAATCTTGGCCAGCGCCACCGACGTCATTGAAGAGGTATCGAGCGCCACCGTGCGCACCTGCTGCGGCCATTTATCAAGGGGAATTTTACTTACGAACAGGATGGACCGTACTGCCCGTCGCGCCGCAATTGCCACGTCGGGAATGATGACGAGATCCGGGACTGTCGTGTAAGCCGCAGCTGGGATGATGCCAATATCGGCCGTTCCGGCGCGCAAAGCCTCGGCGCAGGCCGAGGGGATGGTGTAGGAAATATCGAACTCCGCGTTTGCCTCCCCGTGCTCAAAATCCCACATGAGAGGCGCCGTATTCAGGTAGGAAATGGCCGAGATCTTTAACCGGCTCATCACTTTACGAATTCTACCAAAAGTGATGTGCGCGCCATCCTTGACAGCGTTTTCCGTTCCGGTCTAGCGTCACGCAATATGTCAGACGACATTTCTTGCGCGGCGGTTGCGGTCACTAACCCAGCTTCTCAGCAGGGCATCTACTGGCTTGCTTTAGCGCTGACCCAAGGACTGGGACCCACGCGCATCAAGAAACTGATCGAGCACTATGGCACGGCGGAGCGCGTCTTTCAGGCGAGCCTGACCGAACTCGAGGCCACGGGGATGCGCGCCGTTTCCGCGCAATCGATTGCCACGGGAAAGTCGCTCGAATTGGCGCAGCAGGAATGCGTGAAGGCAGCCGAGGCGGGCGCCAAAATTATTTCACTCAGCGATCCCGAATACCCGGCACGGCTGAAAGAAATATACGACCCACCCATAATTCTGTTCGTGAAAGGAAATGTCGAGGTGCTGGCGCAGCCCGGCGTCGCGATGGTGGGTACGCGTCATCCCACGCCCTACGGCAGCGGCATGGCCGAACGTCTATCCACCGACCTGGCCGCGCGCGGCCTGGTGATCATCAGCGGCCTGGCTCGCGGCATCGATACCGCGTCGCATCGCGGAGCCATCGCCGCCAAAGGGAAGACGGTTGCCGTTTTCGGTACCGGAATTGACGTGATGTACCCAAAGGAAAACACGCGACTCACGGAACAGATCGTGGCCCTCGGTGGCGCGCTGATCACCGAGTTCCCGGTCGGAACCCCGCCGACGCCGCAAAATTTTCCCATCCGCAACCGGATCATCAGCGGCATGTCGGCCGGCGTGCTGGTTGTCGAAGCCGCGGAATACAGCGGCACGCGCATCACTTCCCGGCTTGCCCTCGAACAAAACCGCGATGTTTACGCCGTTCCCGGCAATGTGACTAACAAAGGCTCATGGGGCCCGAACACCCTGATCAAGCAGGGCGCGAAACTCGTAGCTACATGGGAAGACGTGTGGGAAGAGCTTCCGGCCGATATACAAGCGACGCTCAGTTCCCGGCAGAATGAATCCCCCGAGCCGGAAACCGCATCTCTATTCCCGGACGAGGCTAGCTCTCCCCACGAAAAAAAGATCATCAAGTTGTTGAAGGCTGATGAATCCACGCATATTGATCAACTGGTCGAATTGCTGGAGAACGAAATGTCGTCGTCAGAGATCTTCGCTGCGCTCTTCGAGCTTGAACTGAGCGGCAAGATACGGCAGTTGCCGGGGAAGAATTTTGTAAAAAGCTTCTAGCTGCTAGCTTCTGGCTACTAGCGAGCAAGAGCAATGGAGGCGACGTGAAGGACTTCAAGGAACTGAGAGTATGGTCGAAGGCTCATGAACTGACTATGCTCGTCTATAAACTCACGCGAGCGTTTCCACGAGATGAAGTCTACGGGTTGACCTCGCAGGTGCGCCGATCAGCCGCGTCAGTCGGAGCGAACATCGCAGAGGGATGCGGCAGGCATTCGGACGGCGAAATGAGGCGCTTTCTTCAAATCGCGCGTGGTTCCGCAAGCGAAACCGAATATCACTTGCTGCTCGCGAAGGACTTGGGATTTCTCCAAGAAGTCGAGTTCCACGCTGCGGAGCAAGCTGTAGTTGCGGTGCAGAGAATGCTGACAGCTCCGGTCCAGAAAGTTCAGCCGCAGGGTCGCGTCACCAAGGCCGAGCGTTCGCGAGAGAGTTCTTGATTGCAAGTGGCTAGAAGCTAGTAGCCAGTAGCCAACAGCTTGCACAGTTGTTGCATCCCGCCAATTCGTGCTAGCTTCAATTCCATTACCGCGAAACTGAGGAACCATTGTCTAAAGGTCTCGTCATTGTCGAATCGCCAGCCAAGGCGAAAACTATCCAGAAATATCTGGGTAAGGGATTCACGGTCGATGCTTCTTTCGGCCACGTGAAAGACCTGCCCAAGAGCAGCCTCGGTGTCGATGTCGAAAACGATTTCGAAACCGAATACGTTGTCATCCCCGGAAAAGAAAAAGTTCTGGCCAAGCTGAAGAAGTTGGCGCTCTCCGCCGACTACATTTACCTGGCGCCCGACCCGGATCGCGAAGGCGAAGCCATCGCCGCTCATCTTGCCGACGAACTCGGCGAAGACTCGAGCAAGAAAAAGAAGGGAAAGAAGAGCGCTAAGAAGAAGACCGACGACATCGGCGACGGCGCACGCATCCGCCGCGTCACCTTCAACGAAATCACGCAACGCGCCGTCAAGGCCGCGTTCGAACATCCCCGCGACATCGATCGCAATCTGGTCGACGCGCAACAGACTAGACGCGTGCTCGATCGCCTCGTGGGCTACCAGGTCTCTCCTCTTTTGTGGGACAAAGTCCGCCGCGGCCTTTCCGCGGGACGGGTGCAGACGGTTGCACTGCGCCTGATCGTCGATCGCGAACGCGAAATCAAAGCCTTCGAGAAAAAAGAATATTGGACGATTGACGCCCATCTCGCCGGCGCTAAGCCTCCCGCATTTGACGCCCGTTTTCTGGGCAAGGGCGAAGAGAAAGTCGAAGTTACCAACGGCGAACAAGCAGAACAAATCCGGTTGGCGCTGGAGAAAGCTGACTGGGCGGTCCGCTCAGCGGAGAAGAAGGAGCGGAGGCGCAACGCCACTCCTCCGTTTACTACCAGCAAGCTGCAGCAGGATTCCTCGCGCAAACTGCGTTTCAGCGTGAAGCGCACCATGATGATCGCGCAGCGCCTTTATGAAGGCATCGAACTCGGCGATGAGGGACTGGTCGGCCTGATCACCTACATGCGAACCGATTCGACTCGTGTTTCGGCCGAGGCGATCACCGAAGTCCGCGAGTACATTGGCGGCCAGTACGGCGCCAACTATTTACCCGAATCTCCCAATACATATAAGGAGAAGAAAGAAGCGCAAGCGGCGCACGAGGCCATTCGTCCGACTTCCGCGGCGCGGCATCCCGACCAGGTCAAACAGTATCTGCAGGAAGATGAATTCAAGGTTTACAAACTGATCTGGCAGCGCTTTGTTGCCTCGCAGATGAACCCCGCAGTATTCGATCAAACGTCGGTGGACATCGATGCCAAACCACCCCAGCAAGCCAAAAGCGGGCTTGCCGGGGACCCCGGCAAATCTGGCAGCGACGTGTTCTGGTTCCGCGTCACCGGATCGGTGATGAAGTTCGACGGCTTCCTTAAGGTCTATGAAGAATCCAAAGACCGCAAGGACGAAGAAGACGAGGAACTGAAGCACAAGCTGCCGCCGCTCGAAGCCGGGCAGAAGCTGACGCTGAAGTCGCTGCTTCCAGAGCAGCATTTCACCGAACCGCCTCCGCGCTTCAACGAGGCTTCGCTGGTGAAAGAGCTTGAAGAGCGCGGCATCGGCCGGCCTTCCACCTACGCGACAATTCTCAGCACGATTCAGGAGCGTATGTACGCGCAGAAAATCGGTGGCAAGTTTGTGCCTACGGAAATCGGCCTGGTCGTCACCGATCTGCTGGTCGAGAACTTCAAAGATATTTTCGATTTCCAATACACTGCGCGCCTGGAAGAAGAACTCGACGAGATTGAAGAAGGCAAGCAGACGGGCAACGACGCGCTCACAGAGTTCTACAAGAAATTTGCCAAGGATCTCCGATACGCCGAGAAGCACATGGAAAACATCAAGCGTATGGAGAAACCAACCGACGAAAAGTGTGAACTCTGCGGTGCGCCGCTGGTCATCAAGTGGGGCAAGCACGGTTCCTTCTACGCCTGCAGCACCTACGACAAGGAAAATCCAGACACCTGCAAGTTCACCAAAGAGAACCCGATCAATTTGCCCGACCTCGACTCGGCCGACCTGCAGGAGACCGCGCAGGAGGAATACTGCGAGAACTGTGGCCGCGTCATGGTCCTGAAGCGCGGGCGCTTCGGGCAGTTCATGGCCTGCACTGGTTATCCGGATTGCAAGACGACACGGCGGCTCGACCAGGGCAAGAGAGTGCCCGATATTCCGCTCGATGAAACCTGCCCGCTGTGCAAACGCAATCTGATCTTGCGGCATGGCCGTTACGGTGAGTTCACTTCCTGCAGCGGATATCCGGAATGCAAATATGTGAAGCAGAACTTCATCGGCGTGAAGTGCCCCTTATGCAAAGAAGGCGAACTAGTCGAAAAGCGCGCGCGCAAGGGCAACACATTTTATGGATGCGGAAACTATCCGAAGTGCAAGTTCACTTCCGCCGCCAAGCCCATCCCGGAGAAGTGTCCGGATTGTGGACATGAGTACCTGGTGGAGCGACTGCGCAAAGACGGAGCGGTAATCGCGTGTCCCAATAAAGAATGTGATTATGAGCGTCCCGTCGAAGGCGGAACTGCAGGTACGGCAACAGCCTGACAAAAAGCCAGCTTCCGAACGAAAAATTTAGTGCCCAACTTAACGAGGCGAACAATATGGCAAAGAAAGCGACCGCGCACGATGCAGATCTGGTTCTGAAACTCTACGACCTCCGCCGCGAGGCGGAGATGCGCAAGGCACGGAGCTGGTTCGGGATGGAGTTCTGGCCGCAGAACGTCAATGATTTCATGAAGGTTGTTACCGCGTTTCCCAGCCAGGAGAACACCTGGTTCCGCCAGGTGGGCGGCTTTTGGGATATGGCCGCGTCCCTCGTGCTGCACGGTGCGCTCAACGAAGAACTTTTTCTGGAGCCTGGCTGCAGCGGCGAAATGTTTTTTATTTTCGGGAAGATCTATCCGTACCTGAAGGAACTTCGCGAGAAAACCAACAACCCCGAGGCCTTTCTCAACATCGAGAAAGTGGCCACCGGATCGAAGACCGCGCGTAAACGGTTAGAGCGTATGATCGCGATGTTTGAGCAGCGCCGCAAAGCGCAGGCCAAGCCAGCGAAGAAGGGCTGAATCCTGACGAGCGTTCTTCTTCGTTTCGCATATTTTCGCCGCCGCCCATCTGCTATCCTTAGTGCGTTGTGCGGATGCTCTGGTGGTTTCTCATATTAGGACTGAGTGCTGCGGTGGTGGTGTCGGTTGCGCTTTCGCTTTATGTGCGGGTCCGGCGGCAAATGAAGCTCTCGGCGGCCCATCGGGCGGAGCACGACGGCCTCGACCACTCGTTGCCGCCTGAGGCCTGATCCGCCGCGACCTCCGCCACCAGGAAAGGAACGCCATGTCAAAAGTAGCGCCCCATGTTTTCGGCCAGCAGACCCCGGCTATTACCGGACCGATGGATCGGGGAATGGAGTGGGTGAAGCAGGCGGCCATTGTGATCGCCGCCAGCCTTTTTGTCGCCTTGTGCGCGCGCGTGACCTTGCCGCTACCTTTCACCCCGGTTCCGCTGACGCTGCAAAACTTCGGAGTTCTGGCCGTGGGCTTGCTTCTCGGTTCGCGGCGCGGTTTTGCCGCGCTCTCGCTCTACCTCGTCGAAGGCGCGTTCGGACTGCCCGTATTCAGCCCGGCGATTCTAGGCACCGGGATTGCCCACCTACTCGGCCCGACCGGCGGATTCCTCATGGTCTATCCGCTCGTGGCATTTGTGGCGGGCTGGATTTACGAGCGGAGGCCGGAACAAAGTTCGCGCCGTTTCGCATGGGCCGCGTTGTCATCGGTGGCTGCGGAGCTGGTGCTCTTCGCGGGTGGACTCAGTTGGCTTGCCGTGCTTACACACTCCGCTTCTCTGGCGATCCGGTATGGCCTTTACTGGTTCGTTTTTGCCGAAATCATCAAGGTGCTGATGGCCGCCGCAGTTGCCGCGCGCTGGCGCCAAGGGAGTTCCTCGTAGCTTTGAAGGGACGTCGTTGGAAGTAAACGAGACTTTTTTGGGTGGAGTATAGCCCCTCGGTTGCGATCACTGGGAACCTGGCAGTGAAGCTTATAGAACAGGATTAAAGAATCTTATGAGTACAGTATCTTCTCCAGTGCGCGAGATCTCGGTTGCGCACAGTCCCGACTCCGACGACGCTTTCATGTTTTACGGCTTGGCCACGAACAAAGTTCGCGTGCCCGGACTGAAATTCAGCCATACCCTTTGCGACATCGAGACGCTGAACCGTCAGGCGCAAGAAGGTGTCTACGACGTAACCGCGATCTCTTTCCACGCCTTCCCCTACATTCAGGAAAAATACTCGCTGATGTCATGCGGCGGAAGCGTGGGCGACGGTTATGGTCCCATGGTCGTTTCCACCCGGCCCTTTACGCAGGATGAAATCAAGCAGAGGAAAGTTGCGGTGCCCGGCAAGCTCACCACCGCTTATCTCGCGCTCGAACTGTTCGCGCCCGGAATTCAGGTGGAAGTCGTTCCTTTCGATCAAATCATCCCGCAGATTCTCGAAGGCAAACACGAAGCAGGTCTCATCATCCACGAAGGCCAGCTCACCTATGACAAATCCGGATTGCACCGCGTCGTCGATCTAGGCCGGTGGTGGCAGAAAGTTACGGGACTGCCGCTGCCGCTCGGGGGAAACGCCATCCGGCGCTCGCTTGGACAGGAAACGATTGCGAGCGTCACCCAGGCGCTGCGTGAGAGCATTCAGTACGCCATTGATCATCGCGAAGAAGCGCTCAGCTACGCCATGCAATTTGCCCGCGATCTTGATGCCCAGCTCGCCGATAAATTTGTCGGCATGTATGTCAACGAGCGCACCCTCGACTACGGGGACGACGGCCGCGAGGCTGTGCGCCGCCTGCTCGATATGGGGCACAAGGCAGGAATCATTCCGCAGACACCGCGGGTGGAGTGGGTGTAGGAAGGGCTACGGGCTTCGAGCCGCGAGCAAGCTTTCCAACCAGGCGTGCCAAGGACCACCGCCGCGACCGACAGATGACGACACAACCGTATCCCGGACAAATCGACTGTGTTTGGATTGCATCCGACCGTGACGGCCACGTCGGAGCGTTTGTTACAGCGGGTGTTGGCCCTATCCCAGAGCTAGCCTTGAACAGCGCTGAGCCGCTCTTGGTCGAAGATATTGAAGAGGCTATCCTGAAGTTGCCGAAGGTTTCGGATTGTCGTCTCCTGGTCTCGATTCCGCGACCGGATTCGTTTATTGACATGGCGGAGCGTGGATTGTTCGTGTACGACTGGAGCGATGTACATCGAACAACAAGGTAGTCACGTCACGCCTATGAGGCCACGGCGGTATCGCTGAATCCTATTTTGCTCGATAGTTTACCTGGCGCACTAAAGTTATACGCAATGAGTGTTAAGTTTGACGCTGTGGTCTTCTCTGACGGGAAACCCCTCAACGTAAGGGCCCATTTTGAATGCAGCGGCGTTCAGTAATGGCACTTTCCCGCCCGCAGCCCGCAGCGCCCTACCTCACCCTCTCCGGAAACGAAAACACCGGGTCAATATCCACAGGGACATCGGACGCTGCCTGCAGCGACGCCTTCAACTCCTCCGGCATCGTGCCGTATTTCTCGAACCAGTTCTCCGCACGCGAGCGGTCGCCTGTGGCTTCGATCTCCAGCAGTTCCTTGGCTAGATCGGCCATCGCGCCCGGCATCTTCTCATAGTCAATCACGTACTTGCCGTTGGCGTTGCGACTGACCGCGCCACGCTCCGAGAGATAGTTGAATTCCATCATCTGGGCTTGACCGTGTGCTTCGGCCGTTCCGAAGCGAACGGTGCGAAAGATTCCGCCCACATACGACGCGTAATACTCTTCCAGCTTTTCTTTCGGAAGTGCGTCGTGATCAACCAGCCATTTCAAGGCGAACATTCCGGTCACGTCGGCCTTTGCTTCTTCGAGGCCGCTATAACCCGGTCCAATCGCTTGCCGGATCTCGACTTTGCCCGCCGGTCCACCCGATGGCGTGCGCGCGAACGCCGGACCGAGCCCGTGACAGATCTCGTGCATGATTGTGAACTGCAGATAACCTTCGCCAGACACCCGGGCAGCCTGGTCGGGCTCCATCAGTTTGCGTGCGACCGGCAATACGACATAGTTCACGCGCGCGTCCATGAAATTCTTGAAGAAAATCTTCTTGCTGCCCTTTTGTTCATGTACCCGTGGATCGTTCGGCAGATTGTCGGCCACTGCCTGGTATCCGTGCGTCAGATCTCCGGCGCGAAACGGAGCGTCCATCACTTCCATCGGCGTCTCCAGACCATGTTTCGACGGCCGATCTTCCACTGCGAGCGGCAGAGCGTCCTGAATTTCCGGCACATATTTCTGGAACAGCTCCAGCTTCTTGCTCTCGCGCTCGTTGCGCACCAGCACCGCCGCACCGTACGAACCCTTCACGCCCAGCAGTCCGTCGAGATAAGTTTCATAAGGCGCAAAAATGATGTCGAATTTCGGATTCTTCAACTCCAGCCACGCCAAGTCACTCGGAAAGTAGTCGTCACTGAGCAGCGCATCGGCCCGCAACCGGAGAAACTTCGCGAAAGCCGGGTCATCACTAAGCGTAGCCGCTGTTTGCAGAGCCTTTGCCGCCGGTTCGAGAAATGCGCGAAATGCGATGTGGTAGGGAACGGCCTCCAGTTTTGCCTGATGCCATCGCACGATCGTGAATTGATCGTAGATCGCCGCTTTCTGATCGGGATGCTGATTGACGTATTGCTCCACCTGGTCGCGCGTCAAATTAGCGGGATAAAACCCTCGCCCGGGCGGCGCGGCTTCCGTCCCGACAAACGGTTTATTTTCGTCAATCAGATCGAAGCGCGAAGCGTTTATCCACAAGTAGCGTCGCAGTTGCACGTCGCGCCGATTCCGGCTCGCGGCCAGCGATTGATACAGCGTCAAACCGTCGGGATCGCTCTGCCGCCAGTAGATACTCTCCAGGTAGACGCAGGCCTCCACCAGTTTGCGGACAAGTTGCTGCTCGCGAGCGCTCAGACCTGCCGTTCGAAAGGGCATCTGGACGCGCCGGAACCTGGCCAGGCGTTGCTCCAAGTCAGCTGTGACTTCCAAATCTGACGGTGCGCCGCCCTTGGCTGCCGAACCCGTCATTACCCGGGCACTTTTCTGTTGCGTCGCGCCGAAAGTTGATATCAGGAGGATGAAAACTAAAACAAGCCCGCAATCCATCGATAAATAGTTGCTAATACTACAGCTCTTAGGCTGATCATTTTTCATAGGGGACACAAGTCTATCAAAGCGGCGAATCCGGGCCGGAGCCGTTATCATGAATGCATGCGCGGGGAGAATGGCGCCCAGACGCTGCTCATCGATGCCGATGACACGCTCTGGGAAAACAACATCTATTTTGAACGGGCGATCGCCAAGTTCATTACGTTCCTCGACCATCGCGAACATTCGCCCGAAGCGGTTCGCCTGGTGCTGAACGACGTGGAGAAGGATTCCATTGTCAAACACGGCTATGGCCTGCAGAGCTTCGCGCATTCTCTGGTTGACACCTTCGAGAAACTTTCCGTCGACCCGGTCACGCCCGAGTTGCATGAACGCATTCGCAGTTTTGCCCACCAGATCGCCGATCATCCCATCGAAGTGCTCCCCGGCGTACCCGAAACCTTGCAGTATCTCGGCGAGCGCCACCACCTCATCCTGATGACCAAGGGACACCCCGCCGAGCAATCGGGAAAAGTCGAGCGCTCAGGATTGAAAGAATATTTTTCCGCCGTTGAGATCGTCGCCGAGAAGGACGAATCCACCTACCGAACCGTCATCGCCAAGTATGCTCTCCCGGTGGATACCACCTGGATGGTCGGCAACAGCCCCAAGTCCGATATCAACCCGGCCCTCGCCGCGGGCCTGCACGCGGTCTTCATACCCCACGACAACACCTGGATATTGGAGCACGAAGACCTGGCAACGGCTCCGCCAACCCAGCGATTGCTGGTGGTTGAGCGGTTCGCCGATCTCAAGACGCACTTTTAGTTCCCGGCTTCTGGCCGCCACCCGTTACTGAATGGTAAAAGTCACGGCATTCGAGTTTGCGCCGCCCGAGTGCACGTAGACCTGCACCGAGCCCGGATTCATGACGTCCTCTTCCGTGACATCCGCCGTCACTTGAGAAGCGGAAACGTAGGTCGTCGTCCGAGTCGCCGTTCCCCAATACACCAAAGAGTCCGTGCCAAAGCCCGAGCCAATGACCTTCAGAACAAACGCCCCACTGTTTGCCGTGGCGCTGCTCGGCATCAGTTGTGTGATCGTGGGCGCTCCGTTCCCGTTCATGTAGTTTTGGGAACTGTACCCGCATCCGGCACTCATCAACATAATCCCCAACAAAAGTCCCAAACTGATCCGTGACATAGTCACCTCCGATAACCATGCATATTGGGGCAGCGTAGCAATGACGGGGAACGGCGTTGTCACAGGCTCGTCATTTTTGTGTATAAAAAAACAGACAGAGCAGTTCCGAGTTGTGGTCCATGGTTCTGCCGATGGGTCCTGGTGGGACCTGAGAACGTAGGATTGCAATAGACACAGCCCGGGAGCCCGGAATTTCTTCCGGTCCCGGCCTGCGCTTCTATCAACTTGGAAACCGACTTAGTTGGCCGGCGTGGGGTTAGCGTTGGCGGTAGTTGCCGTCGTCGCTGGCGCTGCTGCCGTGGTAGCCGCAGGCGCGTTGGTGTTGCTGTACCGTGCAAGTCGCGGGTAGAACGGCGTCACCTCAAACGGCATCTTGTCGCGCGCTGAAGTGATTGCCACCGGCTGTGCCTTCACGATCTCGACTTTGTCGTCCCACGGGTTCAGCTTGACGCGTCCACCCAAAGGCAACGCGGCGATCTGGTCCAGCTTATTCCAGTCGAGCGCCGGAGCCGAGGTGGCGAGCGCCGCCATGCGCGTCACCGTCCCATTGTCAGTGATGCTGTTGCCGAGGTGCGCTTGCAGCAGAGCGCTCAATTGTGGAGCGCGCTGTTGCAGAGCCTTGATGAAGAGTCCGGCTGTTTCCAGTTTTTGCGCGTACGGCGAAGCCTTTAGCATCTCGATCGCTTTCTTGTCGGCGGCCGTTTCTTCTTCGGGGATGTGTTTGAACCCGAAGTTCTGGTAAGTCGACTCGTCGGAGAACAGCATGCGGTCGTTGAAGGCATACTGGCTGCCCAGGTTATGTCCCAGAACGATGTGCGCCAATTCGTGCGAGAGCACCATGGCCAGGCTGCCCTCATCGGGAAGCACGTCGATCAGCCCGCGGCTCACGACAATCGTGTTACCGACGCTGAAAGTCTCCAGCGGAGAAGTCGTCAGCACTCGCGTCCTGACCGGTCGCGGCAGTTCGATGTTATTGGTGATTTCCAGGTTATTCACCACGGTTTGAAGAATCTTATCCACGTCGCCTTCCGGCGCCAGCAGTCCAGCGCGCTCCAGCCGTTCGATGACGTTGTCTTCGGCCTGCTGTTGCCATTCGCGCTCGGCGGCCAGCGGGGTGGCATCCTGCGCGGTTGGTGTGTCGTCTTTCACGCTATCGACCCGGATGTTAGTAAGTTCGTCGTTTGCTGTCCCCGTCTTCAGGTTATATCCCCACATGCGAGTCTGCGCTTTGAAGGCGATCGTGTTATGAGCTCCCGCTGTGAAGTCGCCTTCTTCGCTGTAGATGTATGATGGCACCCAATAACCCGGGACCAAATTCAACCGCCAGCTATCCATGTGGAAGTAATAGCTATTACGCGAAGGACGGGCATAGGTGCCATTCAGCCGGACGATGCTGAAGTCCTGATCCTCAACCCAGATACGTCCGAGAAAGCGTCCGCGACCCGCGTCTTTTTTCGGCGTCAGATCAAACACCAGGCAGCGCACGTCGCCCAGGAATTCGCGCCGCGCATAATGAAAATCGTAGTGCTGCCGGTCGAAATCGTTGCGATCGACGAAAATCATCCAGGAAAAACCCAGCGGCTGGTACTGGAACTTGAACTTCTTCGTGAGACCGCCGAGAAGGCGCTTCTCC
>Ga0181532_10000826_pt1 | contig 30886 bp, 23 predicted proteins | sample PEATcosm2014_Bin_33_FD_119768 | JGI IMG/M metagenome (GOLD analysis project Ga0181532, IMG submission 119768) | Peatland microbial communities from MTU Mesocosm Facility, Houghton, MI, USA - PEATcosm2014_Bin11_30_metaG | ecosystem: Environmental > Terrestrial > Soil > Wetlands > Peat | place...
CCGAACCTCTGTCCCGGCTTCAGCACAACGCCGGCCGCGATAGCAGCTGGACGAAGGTGATCTGCTGCCAGAATGCTGGCCGTTCGCGGCTGACGCCCTTTAAGACGGGAGGACGCAAAGATCTAGTCGCTCGGCTGCGCGTACGGGGTCTGCTGGCGCCAACACTTTAACACCTCCCCCAATGTGGGACTCATCGTGGCGGGAGCTTCGGACTGCTCGGTCTTCATCCGCTCCACGACTTTGTTGTCCACCCATACGCGGCGGAGATTGATCCGCTGATTGGCATAGTCCACATCCTGCCATTGCAGTCCCAGCGCCTCGCTGATGCGCAAGGCGGTGGCAGCAATCAAGAGCGTGAGCACCCTCTCCATTTCGGGTAAGGCCAGCAGGATTTTGAAGGCTTGCTCCGGGGTGACGATCACGGCCTTGTAGTGACTCTTGCCGGACTGCTCCACCCAATTGACGGGATTGGTTTCCTCTTTGCAGGGGATCAACCCGTGTTTCTGTGCCTTGAAGTAAACCCGGAACATCGTCCGGCGCAGCTTATCTTTCGTTGGATTCGCCAGCGGTAGTGATCCGAGCCAGGTCTCAATATCCAAGGCGCGAATATTGAGGGCGGGTTGCTTACCCCATCGCGGGTTTAGATAAGCGGCAATAATGTGGCGAACGGTGCACTGAGTGGTGCAGGCGAGCTTCGGTGGGGCGTGCTGTTCGTAGCTGTGAGCCAACTCGCCAAAAGTGATGCGGCCCGTCAGGGAGTTTGACCCGTCGATATTGTGGTTCAAGCCACGGCGTTCCACTTCCGCCCAAGCGTCTTTCTCTTTCGGGAAGGAAGACAGCGGCCCGACCACGGCCGTGTTCTCGACTCTCTTGCCGTCGCCGGATCGGACTTTAAGCCAGTGGAAGATCCAGACTCGTCCGTGCTTCTTGCGGTTCCTCCTCGTTAACCATCCCCGCTGCGACATTTCAGCCTTCCATCCCGATAGCGCCTGGCACTGCCTTGAGCTGAACGGTACTGGTTCTCTGCCGAGAACCCAAGCCAGATTTTCCCGTTTGGGAAACGGCGGCTGCGACTTCGCTCAAGCGGAATCGCCAGACTCGTCTCGCACCATCGCCGATAGGATGGCCGGGCAGCTTGCCAGCTCGTGCTAGTTCAAGGATGCGTCGCCGGGTCAGAGACAAGAATGCCGCGGCTTCGTCGGCATCTACGAATGGTTCCAAGGCCGTAAACACGTCACCCCACCTGTGCAGTATCAGGGCAACAACACAACCCGCTCAGTCGGAAGGACAGAGCCTTCGTCTCTGGCGTTTTCCGCTGCGCCGTACGCGCTCCCATAGTCCACGCGTGTCGTCCTGTTAACTTCCAAGGGTGCCTGCCTGTTCAGCATGTCGCGTTAGACTAGTCTCAGAATAACGGGCAAATGCCTCTTGAGTGGAGGACAGCAACGCGATTAGGATCGACACCACAAGTGTCCGCCGTGTTAAGGAGGGATGGAAGTGACAGCAGAACGAAAGACTCATCGTACTGTCTCCAGAAGGGGTCCGAGCAAAGCGGAGATCGCCAAAGGCAAAGCGGAGCTCGCCCAAAGCATTTTGAAGGATTATCGCCCTTCCGACGGCTGCCCTCCTCTTAAGACGCACTGGGGCGGCGGTATGATTTGGCCGCAACGGAGTGGCTGAGCACATGTGCGGAGAGAATAGCTGACGACGAAAGCCGTAGGAATGCATGGAACAAGCTAAGAGACAAATGCGACACTTCGTTCATAATTGAACTTCTCTACTTATTCACCTTGCCAGATGAAGCTAGTCAGGAAGCAGTCGAGAAGCAGATTCGACGGTGGACTAAGCTCCTGAACGCCAAAGTTATTAATGGTCGTGTGAAGTTCCCACTTGGCGGCGACAGGTCGCAGCCGCCTTCCCCGGACCCGGGCGTCGATGATAAGGACATACCCTTCTAGGCTGGTTGGGAGATGTGTCCGAATTGTCGCTGAATCCCACCTCTTGATAAATCTAGCAGTGTTGAGCGCCTCCTAAACGTCTAAATTGGCAGCCTGGGCGAGCCGGGTTTCCGCCTAGCTTCAATTGTGATGCAAAGGGGACAACAAGCTCGTCAACTTCGCTGCCCTTGCTGTCCTAGGTCTAACTCCGTTCTAGGGGTACTCTGAAAACAAAATGGGACAGACAACTGATTATCTCGTAGTGCGAAAGCACCCTGGATGTCAGAACATCTGATTGGAGAGCAGATGGAACCAACAGAAGATCAGCAGCGGGAAGAGTACTGCGAGGTTTTGAAGCAGCTTATCCTATCGTTTCGGCAGAAAGACTACGCTACAAGGTTCGAGATGGGGAAGCACTTATGGCTACTTCAGAAAGAGCGGGCGAAACCTGGAACCGAAAGGTTTTTAAAGGATTTAGACGAGCTCGGATTCAGCCATTGGGCGGCTTATCGGCTGATCTCCTTTTACGAAGTGGTTATGGCAGGCGAATCTGACCCGCCGCCCGAGCATCTTTTGCAAAATGCAAATGACGCGGCGTGGGGAGAAATTGAGGACGTCGATGCCGCCGAGCGTGCGGAAGCTCAAAAGAAATCCGATCTAGAACAGAAAGCGTTGCAAAAGTACATCGAAGCCGAACAGCGTGACGTCGCTGAGAGGAAAGCACAACGGCAAGCCGCACCTCTCTGCATCAAACTCACTGTGATGGTCAACACCAAACAGGAGAAGCAGGAACTGCAAGACGCCTTTGACGCGTTAATCGAGTTACTCGGTCTGGAGAATGCATCACAAATTGTCCGGCATAAGAGAGATTTCGCGAACGCTCGGTATCGGCTACGGGACGGTCCGGCATCGGCTAGAACAAGTGAGCTAAAAACCCCATGCCGAGAGACCTGCAAAAGGGGGCGAAACATGGGCACTTAGGGTCAGCCGTTTCGTCGGGCGCAAATCAGGAGTTTTCCGCTCGGGGGCCGCGAGAGTTGTCCCCTTATATAAAGGTTGCGGCCGGGGCAGTTTCTAGGAGCTTCGATGGACAAAATGCAAATGCAAACCACCGAGCCGGACTGGATTCGAACCGCGATTGATAAACACCGCGGCTGGATCGAGGCGGCGCTAGGGGTCCCCCTCGAACGGGCGATCATCTTGGAGGTCGATAACAGCCTCACAAGCTTAGCCGTGCCGCGGGCGTTGGCTGGCGTTCCGCTCGTAAAGACGGACCCAGAGCCGAGTGCAGAGCTGCGCCAACGTTTCGAAGCGGTGGAATTTCCGACGGCCATGCCGTTGATGGTTACCGCCCACGCGTTGAGGGAAAGCGATAAGTGCATCTGCGAGCGCAAAAACCTGTGGGCAGCCATGTGGCGCGATGCCCCGGTCGCGTTACGTTTTAAGGGTCTACGTGGCGCCGTGATTGGGCTCAATGTTCCTTACTACGAGCGTGACGGAACCCACTGGAACGAAGTGGTCGTCTGCAGGCAGGACGAAGTCGCAGGCGTCATGGAGATTCTTCTAGAATCGACTTCGCGCCAGGAGTCGGCAATACTCTCGCTAGCTGGTAGCACTAGACAAGTGAGAAAGTCCAACTGGGATGACCTTGTGCTGGATGCCTCGGTGCTACACCTGGTGAAGAACGATTACGAATCTTTCTTCGCGCGTGAGTCCTGGTTTCGCGCGCTGAATCTTCCGTTTCGTCGTGGGTATCTGTTCCATGGCCCTCCGGGCAACGGTAAGACCAGCGTCATTCGGGTCATGCTGTCTCGCTCGGAGATGAGCGCGTTCACCCTGAGCTTCTTCGGGCAGGAGACCGATGACAGCGACCTGCAAAGGATGTTTGATCGGGCTGCTGGGCGCGCTCCCTCGCTGGTGGTGTTGGAAGACATTGACCGAGCATTTCCAAAAAACCAGGCCGCCCAGCCACGCAGCAAAATCAGCTTGTATCAATTGCTCAATTGCTTGGACGGCTTGGCAACGAATGACGGCGTAGTGGTAGTGGCCACCGCGAATGATCCAACGGCGCTGGACCCGGCCATTCTTCGTCGGCCGGGCAGGTTTGACCGGGTGGTGGCTTTTCCCAATCCCAATGCCGAGCTGCGTACCCGATACTTTCGCAAGCTGAACCCGAACCTCACCGACGACGAGCTGAGACCCGCGGTCGCCGAGTGCGAAGGCTTCTCGTTCGCACAATTGCGGGAAAGCTACGTTCTCGCCGGGCAAAGCGCATTCGAGACTGGGAGCGATGTCGGTCCGGCCGAACTCCTTGAAGCTATCTCAGCGTTGCGCAATGGCATGAAGATCTCAGCGCAGAACGGTCGCGAGCTTGGCTTCAGCAACACGCCCCGCAACCGTACCTTGGCCGCGGCCGTCAACGATGCCACCGCGGAGGCCCGGTGAAAGCCCCAAAATACATGGGTCGTTCTACCTCAGAGTGTCTTTACATAAACCCAAACGCTGGCAAGTCCCTCCGGAGAAGATTCTCCTCTGGAGGTTTCGCATTGAGAATGGAGGATGCATATGGCCACTAAGAAAGGACCGCGTCAGGAAGTAGGAAGCCTGTTTTATCCCAAGACAGGGGCGCACAGCTTTGTTATAACCTCTATCGGGGCCAATGAAAGAATAATTGCGCAGCGAATCGAAACTACCAAAGGCGGGCACCACAGCTCCGAACGCGTCTACAACGGAAAGAGGCTGCCATAAACTAGACCAAGTGCTCTGTTGCCGGGCTTTTGCCCGCGGGTCTATGGCAGCGTATAGTCTATGCAAAATCCATCCAGTTTCTCCTATGGACACCCAGGCAAGGGCCCGGTTCGGAGCACGTAATGAAGTCCGCCCTAACGGTTTACTTTGAGCGCTTTCTAGCCCGGCGGCAGGACTCGAAGGCGCTGCAAGGGCCGCGTCTGCTGATTGTGTTCTTTGCGGGGATGGCCTTGATTTGCGGGGCGACAGTTTTTATCGGTGCAGTTCCTACGAAGGTGTTCGGTCACGACATCTTCGTACCGTTGGAGATTGGGTGGCGCGTCATCAATGGGCAACATCCGCATTTGGATTTTACGAGTGGATGGGGCCCGCTCTGGTTTCTACTTGCGGCGTTAGGTTTGACGATTTCGCGGCACTCGGTGAATGGCATTGGATACGCCAACGCGATCATGGCGCTGAGCGTGGGAATCTGGTCCTTTTTCTTAGGCAAGAACCGGCTGGCGTCTTTTCCGCGAATCATCCTGAGTTTCTTTCTCGCGGCGTTGGTATCGGCTCCCTATCCTCTGGGCATGCCTTTCTTCACTTCGAGCCACGCGATGGTCTATAACCGCTATGGCTATGCTCTGCTGGGGATAATACTTCTGGAAAATATCGCGGGCGTCCACGGTCCGAAAGACGCCCAGCGCGAGGGATGGATCGGCGGCATTTCCACCGGCGCAGCGCTTGGCCTGACCCTGTTCCTCAAGGCCAGCTATTTCCTGGTGGCTGGCGTTCTTATCGGGGTGCTCTCGCTGGTGTTGGGGCGTCTTGGCTACCGCCGCCTGCTTGGCATTGTTCTTGGGTTCTCGGCCGTTTCGCTGTGCCTGCTTTCGTATTTGCGCTTCGACGCGGCAGCAATGCTGAGGGATTTGCGGATGGCCGGCGCCGCGCGGGCCGAAGCACTCACCAGCTTGACCTTCGCGCAGAACACGTTAAATCATGCATCGGTCCTGCTCGGGGCCGTGCTTTTTGCTCTTGCTGCCGCGCTGCTGTTTGGCGATCGAAATCCGCGATGGCGCGGCTTGAGACTACCCATTATTGGAGCACTGCTCTTTGCCACAGACATTGGCCTGATGTCGACCAACGCGCAATGGGATGGGTTTCCGCTGTGCGCTGTTTTCGCCATCCTGATCGTGAGCGAGCTCACGAAGGACCAGCAGTCACTGGCGGCGACGCCAGCGCCTTCCAATCTTCCCCTTTATGCGGGAGCGATGTTCTTGGGAACGCTGTTGTTTCTGCCACAGTTTACTTCTGATCTTGCCGGTTTGGCCTATGGAGCGTGGGAGAAAGAGAGGCCACTGACCCCGCCCGCCGTGCTGCACTTCACATCCCCAAATCTGTGGCCGCTGCTACTCTATGATGGCTACCAACCGCGGAACAACGGCCGTGTATTCACTGCCTACGTGAACGATGGCGCCGCCCTCCTCGAACGGGAGACCCGTCCGGATGAAAGGGTGCTGTCGATCGACATGACGAACCCATTTCCCTACGCGTTGGAGCGACGACCGCCGCACGGAGGCATTGCCTCTCCAACCTACCGCTCCAATATCGACGATGCGCATAGGCCTTCCGACGACCAGTTCTTTGGTGACGCTGACATCGTGATGGTGCCCAAACACCCGGCGCTTGGCGACGAAGCCTTCTCCGATTTCTATAAAGCGTATGAGCACGGGCTGGATCAGCGATACTATGTTGCCGCGCAGACCGACTGGTGGTGGATGTACAGACGCAAGTAACTTCACGGCCGGCCGCACCTTTGACCTGCAAAGTCAACTCTCCGCCAATCAGGAAAACGGCTGCTCGCGAAGGTGACTTTCTCCTGCGGCGCAGAACAGCAGTGGATGAGCCAGTGCAGTTGGGCCCGCGGCCACACAGACTGAAGCCTAAGTCGGTCTAGCCAGCGTCCTTCAATGGCGACCGAGGTGTGAGTGATAGGATTGACGACTTGAATTGCCGTAGCAAACATCGCAATAGAGAAAGGACAAGATGGACATTCAAAGCGTAGTGGCACAACTTAGGCAGGAAGTTAGCCGTATCGAAAACGCGATCACTGCTCTCGTGGGCCTGGGTTCCCAACCAGCACCTCGACGTGGTCGCCCACCGAAGGCAAGCCAAGCTACACCAGCAATCGGTCCGAAACGGCGTCGCATGAGTGCAGCAGCACGGGCTAGAATAGCTGCCGCGAAGAAAGCCTGGTGGGCAAAGCAGAAGGGCAAGGCTGCTCCAAAGAAGGCTGCACCAGCCCAGAAGAAAGCCCCTGCGAGGAAGCCAATGAGCCCTGCTATGCGGAAGAAGTTGTCGGCGATGATGAAGAAAAGGTGGGCGGCAAGAAAGAAGGCGGCGTAGATCGATAGATTTTACTAGATCATTGCCGATGGCGGATTCGCTGTCTCACCCTGCCCGTTTTAGATAAGCCGGACTCTAATTTGTTGACCTCGCTCCCGGCTGCCGTTTCAGCCAGTTCTCGTGTAGGGGCATAACCCCAAGACACGAGTTCGTCAGGGTTTTGCACGGAACATATCATCCAATGGTAGAGACTGCCTCGGTAGAAACGCTCCGCTTCGAATGACAAGACGTAAGAATTGGCGGCGCCTAAATGGTCAGACGCAACACGGAGAGACAACTTGGGAGCTGCGGTTGGGTTTCGGCGCATACTGCTTCTCCAACTTCACAAGTCTGGCAAATTCTGTCGCGCCTTTCATCCCCACGAAGTTGTAGCCAACGTGTTACGTCACTCTCAGCGGCAGGAGCGGAGTTTTCCGTTGGTGGATTATTTCCGGGTTGCTCGTTGACTCGGGAATAATTTTCTGGACAGCCAAGAAGCCGTTCCAGGTCGTCCTGGGCGGCTAACGCTACACACCCGAATCGCCTCCGCTTCTGAGCTTTTTTTCACGGAAAAACCCTGCGAGAGTTCCCTTTTTTCTTCAGATTCCTGTGTCACAGAGGAAAGCAGAGGATTTCGGTGGCCAATCCTTTACTATATCTAGCGAGGGTCTACAGAGCGATTCGCGCATGCGACCATTTTCTGCACTAGCATTGCTTCTGCGAGCCTTTGCGACCTCGTTCATTTTGTCGTTACTGTGCCTGTGCAGCGTGGCACAGCAGCAGGATCAGGCTGGCGCCACACCAGACGCGCCCTCAGCCAACCACCAACCGGACAAACCGCAGGCGAGCAGCCCGATGCAAGGCGGCGCACAAGTTGTCAGCTTCCTGGCGCGGAAGTCGATCGTATTTCCTGATCTGGCCACCAACAGCGGCCCACTCTCGCCGGAGCAGAAGTTTAAGCTGTTCGTCAGCAACGGTGTCGCCCCCAGTACCATCTTCGCCGCGGGGATGAGCGCTGGTATCAATCAGGCTCTCAATTCACCCGCGGGCTACGGTCAAGGCGGGGAGGGCTATGGCAAGCGCTTCGGAGCGGCGATGGCTCGCAGCGCATCTTCGCGGTTCTTCGGGACGTTCCTGCTCGCTTCCGCGTTGCGCGAAGATCCGCGCTTCTTCGTGCGCAACGACCTGCACTTCGGCGGTTCAGTCAAGTATTCCTTCCGCCGCGTCTTCATCACCCGCAGTGATTCCGGCGATCAGGTCATCAACTGGTCGGGCCTGCTGGGTCCGCTGGCCGCTGAAGGCCTAGCGAACATTTATTTCCCGGACAACTATCGCACCGCGGGCAATACGTTCAGCCGTTACGGACGTGACTTGGGCTGGATCGCGCGCGGCAACCTCCTGCGTCAGTACTGGCCCCGTATCAACCGGAAGCTTAAACTGGTGCCAGAGCAAACTACTCTGACAACACCATCCGGGCAACCGTCGTCAAAACGATGACGGAAAAGATTACTAACCCTTATTGATTCTTCTGAATCACCTTTGCAGCCGGAAGGGCCTCCTACCCGTCGAGCAGGAATAGTTTGAGTCATGCGCAAGCTGTTACTCCAACTCTCTCTGACTCGGCAGCTGCAGCTTACGGAGCTACTTCGGAAGCCGTGGTATAGCTGAGTTGGTGGATCGCCATCCAAGTCTGCGCGTAAGAGTTAAGAGCGTTCAAGGTTATGGTGCGGTCATCCTGTAGTGCACTCAGATAGTCGATTAATGCGAAGCCGCCACGCTGGTAGGCATACTGCGCTATGGCCAGCACGTCTTTCGCCTCGGCCAGGTAGTGTTGGTTATAGCGATCTGACAGTTTTTTTGACGTGGTATAGGCAATCCACGCCTGGTCGACATCGGAGTAGACCTGATTGTGCGCCGCTATTTCCGAAAAGCGACTGCCTTGCGCCAAATACTCTGTGGTCTCCTTGTTCCCCTGATTGCGGTCGAAGATACGAACGGGAACGCTCACATAGAAGCCGTAGCTACTAAGATTGCCGTTGTGGTCGTACTCCCCTTCAAGTGTGGGGTCCGTCGTGCCGTTAGCATATGCGAGCTTGACATTGGCGTCCGCCACCCGCACCGCAGCCTGCGCGGCATGGTAATCAGGACGATTAGCTAAGGCTCTCTGTTCCAAGTCCGTCAAGCCAACGGTGATTGGGGGAGGGATGAGGTCGCCCGTGATATCGAAGCTTCTCTTTGGCTGCTCGAAACCCAAGAGAGTTTGAAGCTGGTCGCTGGCTTGGACCAGATTCATCTCCGCAGTGGCTTCGTCGCTCTCATACTGTGCCAACTGCAGGTCCAGTCGCTCGAAATCGATCTTGCCAATATCTCCCGCCTTATAGCGAGCTTGGAAGATATCCAACTGTTGTTGGTAATTCTTCAAGTTATCTTGCGCCACCTTCAATGCTGCCTTGGCCAGGAGCATCGTGGTAAATGCTTGCTTCACGGCCAGAACCGTTCCACGCTGCTGATCATGGAATTGGGCTTCCGTCTGAGAGGTCGTAGCTCGCGCGCTGTCTAAACGCCAGCGACGTTTTTGGCCGCGCTCAAAGAGTCGCGCCAGCTGCAAACTGTACCCGTAGGGCGTTGAGGAAGTTGCTGGATTGCTGAGATTGGTGCCGTATAAGGTAAAGTCAGGATTCTGGCGTAGTCCTGCTTCCACTTCCTGCCCATTCAGCGAGAGGAGGTTCTGTTGCGACGAAAGCAGGGTTGGATTATGAGCCACGGCATAATCGACCGCCTGTTGCATGGTAAATGGCGTGTTGGCGGATGGAACTTGGCCGCATACCCTCGGCTCCGCGGAGAATACGACAGCCCAAAATAAAAGGGTCCAGAAACGTTGGTATGGTTTCACTCAATCTCCGTTTCCGGCACAGGTAGAGCATCGTTATGCCTTGCAACCCAGACGTAAAGCGTTGGCAGCAGAAAGATGCTCATAACGAGATCAGCGATTAACCCGCCCACGATCACAATGGCGAAAGGCCGCTGCGAATCCGATCCGATGCCGTGAGACATAGCCGCTGGAAGCAGTCCGAGCGTGGCCACCAACATTGTCATCATGATGGGACGCAACCGCAGGACCGCGCCCTCTACCGCTGATTCTTCAATCGTATGTCCGCGCGCGCGCAGCTGATTGATGTACTCGAGCATGATCACGCCCGTTTGAACGGAAACGCCGAAGAGCGCAAGAAAGCCGACATCTGAGGACACGCTGAAGTTCGTGCCAGTTACCAGCAATGCCAGCAATCCGCCGATACGCGCCATGGCGACGTTCGCTAAGATCAGCAGCGCCCACTTGGCAGAGCGGTACATTGAATAGAGAATGATGAAGATCAGCAGTACGGTTATCGGAATGATGATGAGCATCCGGGCTTCCGCGCGCACCTCGCTCTGGTATTCACCTTCCCATCCAATGTGATATCCACGCGGAAGCTGTACCTGCGCGTCGACTTTCCGAATAGCCTCCTTCACCGCGTCACCCAGGGCGCGTCCACGTACGCTGTACTTGATAGCAACATATCGCTGGTTTCCCTCCCGATAGATTTCGGAACCTTCATCTGCCTCCCGGATCTTACAGAGCTGCTCCAGAGAAACTCGTTCGCCTGCCGGCGACAGCAGGCGAATGTTCCTGATCGCTTCCCTGGTATCTCGATACTTAGGGAGATCGCGCAGGGTGAGGTCATAGACCTGCTCACCCTTAAGGACCTGCGTCAGCGCTGTGCCGCCGACGGCGGTCTGGATGGCATCCTGCACATCTGCCACATTGATCTGCCAGCGAGCGGCCTTTTCTCGATCAACCACGAAATTCAAGTCAGGCTGACCTGTAACCTGGAAGACCCCGAGGTCTGCAATGCCCGGGACGGTGCGCATAATGGCGGCAATCTCGCCGGCTTTCTCCTCAAGCACGTGCAAGTCTTCACCGTAGACTTTGGTAGCCAGCTCACCCTTGACCCCGCTGACTGCCTCTTCCATGTTGTCTTCGATCGGCTGCGAGAAACCCCAGACCACGCCTGGGATTTCCTTCTCGAGTTGCATCTGCATGGAGGCGATCAGTTCTTCTTTGTTCTGATGAAACACAGGACGCCACTCCTGTTTCGGCTTCAACCCTACGAAGTACTCGGTATTGAAGAAGCTTGTGTGGTCGGTTCCGTCATCTGAGCGGCCGGTTTGACTGGTGCACTCAGTGACTTCAGGGAAGGAGCAAAGGATGATTCTCGCCTGATCGGCGATCCGGATGCCTGCACTGGGTCCTGCGCTTTGGGCAAGAGTACCCCGCACCCACAAGGCGCCTTCGTCCAGATGCGGAAGGAATTCGGAGCCGATGACGCCACCAAACGCGAGGTAGATTGCTACGGCCAGGCCGACTACGCCCACGCCAACCGTAAAACCGCGGTGGTGGATGGTCCAATGGACGCTCTTACGGTAGCGCGCCGTAAGGAATTCCATGACCGGGTTTTTCCATTCTCTGGCGCCTTTGCGGAATAGAAAACTGGCCAGCACCGGAGCAATGATCATGGAAAAAATCAGAGCGCCCAGCAGAGCAAAGGCTACGGTCCATGCCATAGGCCTGAAGAGTCGCCCTTCCACTGCTTGCAGTGTGAAGATGGGCAAATAGGCTGTGATGATGATCAGGATCGCGTAGAAGACCGGTCGCTGCACCTCATGAGCTGCGTCACGGATTTTCTCTTCTGGAGTTAATGTCCCATCGCCGCCGCGATGCAGATGACGAATGATGTTTTCCACCATGACCACCGCGCCATCCACGACCATGCCGAAGTCCAGCGCGCCCAGCGAAAGCAGGTTGGCTGGGATATGCCTTAGGTCTAGGCAGATTGCGGCGAACAACAACGAAAATGGGATGGTGAGTGCAACGATGATTGCGCCGCGAACGTTGCCCAGGAAAAGAAAGAGGATAATGACGACTAAAACGATTCCCTCGGTGAGGTTGTGCAGGACGGTATGGGTTGTGAAGTGCAGCAGGTCGCTTCTGTCGATGAAGGGCACAAGCTTCACGCCCTCCGGCAGAATGTGCTCATTCAGTTCCTGTACTTTCTTTTGAATGCCTTTCAGCACGGGCTGGGCATCGGCACCCTTTTGCAGGGCAATGATACCCGACACTACATCGTCGTTATCGACGATCTTTCCTTCTTCGCGATGGTACGCCCGGGCAAACTGGCCAAGCCGGATCTTTGGACCTTGCGTCACCACTGCAATGTCCTTCACCCGAAGTGCCGTGCCGGCTTTGGTCATGATGACAGTGTTTTCGATGTCCTGAATGTTTCTCACCAGACCCACTTCTCGAATGTTGATCTGCTGCAGTCCGGCTTCGATGAAGCTGCCGCCTGCATTGGCATTGTTGTTGGTGAGCTGCTGCTCTACCTGGGCGATGCTGAGTCCGTACGAGACCAGTTTGTCCGGATCGAGGCGAACCTGATATTCGCGAGTGGGGCCGCCGAACGGGCTGTTATCAACGACGCCTGGGACGGACTTCAAATTCTTATCCACCACCCAGTCTTCGAGCGCCTTCTGCTCCATGACGTCGTACTCGGGATTTGTGCTTTGCAACGTGTAGAAATAAATCTGTCCGACCGGACTCCAGTCGGTGCCCATCTGCGGAACGACTCCCGGAGGCAACGTTACCTGCGAAAGCCGCTCCAGAACTCGTTCCCGGTTCTCGAAATCGGTGGTTTCCTCACCAAAGACCATTTCCACGGTCGAGAGCCCGAAAAGCGACCACGAGCGGACATGGACGACTCCTGGAATACCGTTCATCACCGTTTCGATTGGGATGGTGACTTGTTGTTCGATCTGTTCAGCGGAAATTCCGGGCCACTGCGCGATTACGTCGACGTAGTTGTTCGCCACGTCCGGATACGCCTCGACGGGAAGTCGATGGAACGAGACGACGCCCCACGCAAACAGCAGCACCGCACCCACCAGCACAAGAAAGCGGCTGCGCAACGCAAAATCGACAAGCCGTTGAATCATTGCGTCTCCAGCGTGGTTTCCAGTTGGAGAACGTTCGATACCACCTGCTGGCCAGGCGCAATACCGGCAAGAATCTGCTGGTTGTTGCCGGGCAGCATGTCGCCGGCAGTCACTTCAACGCGCTTGAATTGCTTCCCTCCGGCCGGGATAAAAACCCAGTCGCGATCATGCAAGTGCAGAATGGCGGAAGCAGGGACGACCCCAAAGGCCTCTTTGGTTCTGCTCTCAAACGTCGCGGTTACGAACATGCCCAGCTTGAGTATCCCTGGATTGGGTATCTCAATGCGGACCTTGGCGGTCCGGATGTTGGGATCGAGGACCGGGCCTATGTCAGTGATGTGGCCTGTCAATACTGTATCGGGATAAGCGCTCGCCCGGATCAGAGCTTCTTGCCCAAGGTGAATCTTGGGAATGTCATTCTCATAAACGTCGCATAGGATCCACACGACCGATAGATCTGCGATCGTGAACAGCGTAGAGGTTCCCGAGTACGTGACGCCGGCGGCTGCGGCGTTGGTTACGTTCTGCGCGACGATAACGCCGGTGATCGGCGCATACACGTTGACGATACTGGAGGGATGGTTCTTATCGACGCCAAGGGTTTTGAGTTGCTCTTCTGCGGCGACGAGATCGGCTTTCGCATCTTTCTCCCCATCCTCGGCCTGGTCGAGCTGACTGAGCGGGACAGCGCCATGATCGTAGAGGTCTTTGGTGCGGAGGTACGTCTTGTTGGCGAATTGCTCGTCGTTTACGGCTTTCAGGTATGCGTCAAAGGCATTTGTAGCGTCAGTGCTCTGCACCTGCAAGAGCAATTGGCCCTTGGTAACATTGTCATCAAGGCGAGCCTTGATGGAGACGATACGACCGCTTGCCAGCGAGATTGCCGGCACCTCGCGAGCGATATCGGGGTTCACGGTTCCGGTTACGTTCAGCTGGGCATGGGCTTCCATCCGGGTCGCCGTAACCAGCGAGAATTGCTCCGGTTTTTCAACGGTAACCAAGCCTGTATTGCTTGTCTCGGTAACTGGGGCTGACGGCGCTGCACCATCTGCGGGATTGAATTTCTTCTCACATGCGGCCACTAGGCTGCACAATATCAAGGCACAGCAATGCCATCGCAGCTTTTGCATCCATGACTTCCCTTCTTGAAGAGGAGCTCCCTGCTAAGAATTTGGCGATCTTCTTGCCTTTCGACACCTGCGGGTGGCACGCTGATTTCTTGAACGCTTCCGGGCACCGAAGCCCGACTTTCTGGACATCAATTCGACCATGCCGGTGGCAACCACCGCGAGGTACAAGCAAACAACCAAGAAACTGATTCCCACCAGAACGTAACCATTGACCTTGTCTAAATTCACTGGATATCCCGAGCGCCTGGTTGGAATCCACTGAGTTCGTCCTGCACTTATTAAGAACGTGGAAAGCGTTTGCAATCGCTGATGGACGATTGGCACGACGCCTTGGCCGGGCTTCGAACACAAAAAGCCCCGAGCATCACCCGAATCCCGAGCGCAAACGTTCGCCTCTTAATGATCTCCCAACTTGGAAACACCGGAAGGCTATCTTTCGGCTACCGTAGGCTATCTTTTGGCCAACTCGATCTATCTTTCGGCTATTTTGTTCAATATTGGGTTACAGCGTACCTTGGGATTTGGCAACATACTCCTGGAAGGAAACCATGCGGCTCCCGAACGCGCTTTCGATTTATGTTCCCGAAAATCGCACGAGGTTGCTCTGCCTGGCAGCCGTTCTTGTGGCGGTAATCGCTCTGGTTGACTGGTGGACGCAGCCTTATATTTCGCTGGGATTTCTTTATCTGTTTCCGATAATGATCGTGGGTGGGTTTCTTTCGCGCACGCAGATTGTCGGCGTTGCCATTCTCTGCGCGTTCTTGCAAGAAGAGTTCAGCAATCTTCCTCCAGCGGATGCCATACCGCGCCTGGTGCTTTCCTCGGCTGGTTTTATCGGCACCGGATTGTTAATTTTTGAATTGCTCCGAAATCGGCGCATCGTCCTCAAACACCTTCGAGAAGTAGAGGATCAGGTACAACTCCGCCGGGAGGCTGAAGAGCAGGTGCGGGCACTCGTGGATAGCAGCCCCGCGGCGATCATCACCTTGGACTCAGAAGGGACAATCGTTCTTGCCAATGAGGCCGCAGGACATCTACTGACTCCTCTTGGACAGCAGCTTCCCGGGAGTAATATTTCTACTTACGTGCCGGCTCTGCTCGCAGCGGTCCAATCCAGGCGGCCACAGGGCTTCCGTACCAGCTTGCAATGCCGCGGCAAGCGCAGCAATGGCGAGGTATTTCTGGCTGGAGTGTGGTTCTCGACTTATCCCACGTTGTCCGGCAATCGGCTTGCAGCAATTGTTGTTGACCTCTCGGAAGATCTCCGTAACCGGGAGGATCTCAGCCTCGACTACCTGCTCAAGAACACTCGCATCCTGATGAGCGCTGTCTCCCATGAAATCCGCAATCTTTGTGGGGCGGCATTGGTTGTGCACAAGAACTTAGCGAGAGTGAATGTCCTACAAGACAATGCCGACTTCGAGGCCCTCGGCACAGTGATACAGGGTTTAGAAAAGATCTCTTCCATGGAGTTGTCTGACCCATCCGAAAAAGCTCGCTCGGCCACGGAATTGACGTCCGTGCTGGATGAATTGAGAGTGCTGATTGAATCGGCATACCACGAAGCCAATATAGAACTGAACTGGATGGTAGAAGATTCCATACCTTTGGTGTGGGCTGACCGCTACGGCTTAATGCAAGTGTTCCTCAATCTGGCGAAGAACAGCCGTCGAGCCATGCAGAGCACCGAGGAAAAACGCCTCACGATCAGCACCTCGGCTCAAGGGGGAACAGTGGTGGTACGGTTTGAGGATACAGGCACAGGCATCGCAAAGCCGGAAACCCTTTTTCGTCCCTTCCAGAGGGATGCCCAAGCTACCGGTTTGGGCTTATACGTCTCTCGCGCTCTATTGAAGAGTTTCGGCGGCGATCTCCTATTTGAGCCGCGCGATCATGGTTGTTGCTTCGCGGTTGTGCTTCGGACGGTAGGTCCTTCGCAAGGAGTAGCACATGCCTGAGCACGGACAAAGTGCACGCATTTTGCTAATTGACGACCACGCGCTATTTCGGGAGAGTGTGGCTCGCTTCCTGAATGGCGAGCGTGGACTGGAAGTGGTCGCAGGCTGCGGAACCATTGAGGAAGCACGGCAGATCCTGGAGGGCGACGCAGTTGATCTCGTTCTCCTGGACTTTGATCTTGGCCAGCGGGACGGCCTGGACTTCATGCGAGTCGCCGAAGGACTTCATTTTAAGGGCAAGGTTCTGCTTGTCACTGCTGGGCTTAATGACGCCGATGCAGCAAAGTTGCTGAAGCGCGGCGTTGCCGGAATCTTTCCGAAGCACCAGCCTCCCGAGCTTCTCTCAGAGGCAATCCACGACGTCTTATCAGGAAAGGCGTGGTTCGACCAGGGCCAGCTTCAGAGGATCGTTGGGGCTCGTCCTCAAGAGGAAGACGATCTGGCCCGCATCAGCATCCTCACCGAGCGCGAACGCCAAGTACTCTCATTCGTTTTTAAGGGTTTGGCAAACAAAGAGATTTCCGATCAGTTGCAAATCTCGGAAAGTTCAGTCAAAGGTACATTGCAGCAGCTTTTTCGAAAGACGGGCGCTCGGACGCGCGGCCACCTTGTGCGGATTGTACTCGAGAACTACAAAGATCAGCTGTGAAGGTCCGGCACATTGGCGGATTCGGGTCGTTCGCAAAACCTTGTGCGTCCGCAGAATCACTCACTTGGCTGGTCGGCCGCAACGCTAGAACTCAAGGCGTGCCTGAAACGCGATCATTCGGGGACTGCTGTCGCCACCCAATCCGACTCCGAGTAAGCCGGTGGGAGGAGAAGTGGTGTAGGTTAGCGCTCCGAAGCCCGTTTGTGTAGAAGGCTTTCCGGGAATACCGGCCAACACCATATTTGGAAGCGCGAAGTTGGGATGGTTGAAGACGTTGAAGAATTGCGCGTCGAATCGAAGTTTCACCCGTTCGCCGAGCGGGAACCACTTGGTCAAGTACAGGTCGCTCCAGAAGAAGTCGGGGCCGCGTAAGGCGTTGCGGCCGAGATTCCCGAATTGACAGTTCTGTGGGGTGTTGCCGCCATAGCAAGCTCCAGTCGCCGGATCGACCGCGGACACAAATGCATTTGGATTCAGCCATTGAATCGTTCCAGGTTGAGTCACGCCTGGAATATTGCAATTGCGACAGTAGGGATCTGCCCCAAGCACAAGGCTTGCATATTCCGGCCCGCTGCCCTGCACGATGCCGTTCCCATTCGCCGAGTAGGGCGTGCTCAGCACCGAGAACGGGAGTCCACTGTGCCAGAATACGGTGCCCGAAACTTGCCAGCCATTCAGCGCATAGCCAAGGGACTCGTTTCTAACTTTGATCGGCAGCTCGTACACGTACTGCCCGGTCAGGTTGTGGCGGACGTCGTAGTCGCAGGAAGCGTAATTACGACTGAGCTCTCCCGGCAGAGGAGAGAGAATTCCGGCTGAGGAGAACTGCAGAAACCCTCCGTTGGAAACCTCGTCCAGGCAATGGCTCCAGGTGTAATTGACCTGCCCTTGCAGCCCGTGCCCCAGCCGCTTCTTGGCCGTGAGTTGAAGGCCGCTGTAGTTGCTGTTAGCGCCGGTCGAAAGCTGGGTTACCGCACCGAATCGCGGATCGATTGGCTGCATGTAGGAAAACGGAGCAAAGCATCCCTGGCACACCGTCTGGTATCCATTGACCTGGGTGAGAAAGGGTTGATCCACGGCGCGAGTCCCGACGTACTGCGCCTGAACGCTGCCTGTGTTTCCAAATTGATGCTCGATGCCCAAACTCCACTGCATGAAATAGGGCGCGTGGAGTTTGCCGTCCGGGACGGCTGTGATGGCGACGGGTGGAAGACAGTTCGCCTGGTTTGCCAGCGGAGATGCGCAGGAAAGCTCGCCTTGCGGGAAGCCCGCAGTGAATGTCTGATTCGCCGCAATGGTTGCATCGACCGCACTGTTAGGCACTCCCGGCGCGATCGCCGTGCCACCCACGGTTCCCAGCAGACCACCCTGAAATGTTTGTACGTAGGGTGGGTTGACTCCGACCAGGTCGGCAACGCTTCCGGGCAAGATGTCGCTGAACAGGCCGAAGCCGGTTCGAAGAACCGTGTTAGGTTCGACCTGCCACGCGATGCCGGTTCTGGGTTGCAGAATTGCTAATGGCGTGGACGCGAATACATTGCCGAGGTGAGTTTGAATCACGTCGCTGAGCGGCTGGCTGACATCGTGCGAGATGGAGTAGAACGAGCCGTCGAGACGGGCAATCTGGTCGTGCGGATTCAGCGGGTTGGAATTGTAGGTATCGCGCAGCCCGAACGTCCAGGTCACCGTTTTCGTGACTCTCCACGTATCCTGGGCATAGAAATCCAGATTGAGGAAATTGAAAGGCTCGTTGGGCGATGTTGGGAATGTCTTGCTGGCCGTGGACGCCACTCCATAGATGAATTGCGGCAGTGTCGTGTATGTCACCGTTGGAACTGTACCTTCGCCGAAGTCGAAATCATTCAGGCGAAAGATTCGGGTGTTGGTGCCGAACCTCAACTCATGAGCGCCATGGCTCCATGCGAGATTGTCGTTGATGAAAAAACGGGTGGCGCGCCGACCCTGCAACCAAGTGTTGTCGAGTCCGCCAATTGTGGTGAAAGGTGCATTGGCGCCCACTCCCTGCAACACAATCGGAAATGCAGCCAGCGTCGCCGGAAAGTCGCTTGGCGCAAACAGGCTCGAATACCAGGAGAATGCGGGGTTGAAGTAGTTCACCAGATTCTGCGAGAACACGTGGGTGTATCCGGCCGCGAACGAATAGAGCGGCTGCGGGGAAAAGGCGTTGAAAATCGGATTGATGGCATCGGTCCAGGCAGCTTGCAATCCGGTATCCGCCTGAAAACGAAACCATGTGGTGTCGTTCGGACCGATGTTGTAGTCGATACGAGCTGTCTGCACCTGCTCGTGGTCGTCACTGGAGTGCGAAACGCCTTTCCGATTGGCGCAGCCGTTCCCATTTGGAGGACTGCCCGAGGCTGGAGACCCGTTCGAGTTGAAGGGACAGCCCAGCACCGCCAGTGGTGTTCCGCTGGTGTTCCCGTACAGCGAGAACATCTTCTGGTAGAACGGCACCTCTTGCGGAGCAGGTGCATAGTGCGATCCGGTAACCGAGTCGGTTCCACCGAGCGGCAGTTGCTGCAGAACATATTGCTGGAATTCGGGGGTTGGAACGGTCGCAGTCGTATAGATAGGCAGCGCGATCCGCACCCACTCACTATCGAAAAAGAAAAACAGCTTGTTGTGAACGATCGGCCCGCCCAGACTGCCTCCAAAGTGGTTCACGGTAGAACCCGGTTTGTGATTTCCGGGTGTGGCGTTGGTGAAGTAGTCGGCCGCATTGAGGACCGCGCCGTTCCACAGTTCGTATAGATTGCCGTGGAACTGGTTGGTCCCTGACTTTGTAATGTAGTTGGTCTGGGATGCGCCATAGCGGCCCTGGTCGACCGCATACGAGAGCGTATTCACGGTTACTTCCGAGATCGAATTCAGGCCCAGCACGAGATTGGTCGAAAGGCCGCTGTTGAGATTCGTAAGCGGGTCGTTCGTCTCCAGTCCATCCACGATGTATCCGTTGGAGAGCGCGGGCAAACCATTGAATTCCACATTACCGTATCCGTTGCTGCTGCCGACAAAATCGTTGCTGCTGCCCGCCGTATTGATCAAGGCCCCCGGCGCAAACTGCAGCGGATAGGTCAAATCTCCGCCCGGGTTCGGCAGGTTCTCCAACGCCGGCGCGGCCAAAGTGGTGGATGTGTTTGGGTTGCTGGTATTGATGATCGGCGCTTCCGCACTGACTTCCACCGTTTCCTTCGATTGCGCCACTCGGAGCGTGAGGTTGACGGTCTGCTTCTGTCCCAGTCCCGAGGAGACGTTGTCGGCTTGCTGCGGCGCGAATCCCTGCGCTTCCACTCTGACAGTGTAGGTACCCGGCTTGAGTTGCGGGAAATTGAAATGCCCGGTGTCGTCTGTCTTGGCACTGCGTTTCAGCCCCGTCTCCCCGTTGATAACGGTCACTGTGGCCCCTGGAACGGCGGCATTCGTCGAGTCCGTAACCTGTCCGAGAATAGCGCTGGTGGTTTCTCCCTGTGCGAGCAATTCCGCTGGAAGCAGTAAAACGATGGCGGCGGCCATTAGACCGAGTCCAAGGTGGCGACGCAGAAGTCGCTTGGCACTCCTCTTCACGGTGTATCCCCCATCTTTCAAGGCGAGCCACGGCAGCACTCGCCACGATGGTAATCAGCATACACTATGAGATGTTAATTACAATTAATATCGCTATAAATATTACGGTTTCGACACCCAGACCTTCTCGGCCGCCGATGTGCCCAGGCGAATCTGCCGTTTATCCACCGACAAGGAAACCGTGCCATCGTAATTCCGAGCTTGCACCACCAGCCGGACTCCGGGCCGGATCCCCTCCTCTTCGAAGAACTCCAGAAGCTTGCGATCGCGCTCGTACACGCTCGTCACCACATATTTCGAACCGGGTTCCGACTCGCTCAGCAGGCGCAATCCTCGCTTGCGGCGCTCCGCAGGACTGCGCAAAGCCATCCCGTTTCCGTGGGGACAGGTGTCCTTGTGCCCCAGCTTTTCGATCAGCTTTTTCTCGAATGCCGGCGACACCGCGTGTTCCAATCGTTCGGCCTCATCATGGATCTCGTACCATGGCATGGCAAAAATCTCCGACAACATGCGCTCGACCAGGTGATGACGAACGATTGTCCGTTCGGCGATCTCTCTTCCTTGCCCGGTAAGAGCAATGTGACCATCGCTCTTGATCGACACTAGGCCGTCCCTGGTTAGACGCTTGAGGGCAGAAGTTACGGCCGGTCTGGTTACGGAAAGCCAATGTGCCAGCGTGGCGGGAATCACTGTCTGACCCTCAGCTTCCGCCTCGGCGATGGCCTTGAGATAGTCCTCTTTGGAGATCGTGATCATGGTTGCGGGAACCTCAATAAATGTGTGCAGTCTAACACTCTGCCGTTCTATTCCAGAGCCGCTAGTTGATGACGTGTCAGCAATGGGGAGGGATACCCCAGCCTCACGGCTCCACTGCGAGCTTCCATTGAAAACGGGGGATTCTTGCAACGGCTTTGGTGCACGCGCGTCGTGAACCATGTACGCGCTCCCTGGCGTCCGGCCAACCGACAATCCAACACAGCTGTATCTTCTTGAGTCCGGCACGCGGCAGAACATTTGGTTCCGGATGGATTTCTTGCTAGGGAGAAGAATTCACCCAGCATCGCAATTCCTTCGCCCCGGAAGTGGCTTCGAAACTTGATGATGTTACGATAACCACGCAAATTAATACGTCCGTAGATGGGCAGAGGCGTCCGATGAGTAGAGGCGTCTCGATGACTCGAGACGAAATCCCCGCCGAACAGAAGCGAATCAGGCTCAGCCGGATTCTCGCTGTGCCGTTGCTCGTCCTTCTGCTGCTACCGTCCCACCTCCCCGGCCAGACTACAGCCCCGCCTACCGATGTGGCCAAGACTGGCACCTTGGCCGATTTGCATTGGGACAAGCACGTGGTTCAGAACGGCCGCTGGATGTTGCTGCGCGAGTTCACGGTGGATTTTGCGGTGCGAGACATGGCGACCTATTGTGGCGAAATCACTACCACCGACGCTACCGAGGCCCATGAACTGATCGACAGCAGCGGTCAGGCGGTTGAGATCATTGAGAAAGGTAAAGACCTCTACGTGACGCTCAAGAGTGGCCGCCGAATCAGGGCACACCGGCTAAGCGTGACAAGTGTCCGAGTGGGCACTAATCCGGCGGCGGAGCATCTCATTAATCGCCTTATCACTTGTAATCAGGAAAACCGTTTGTGCGGAGCCCTTTCTTTTCGGCATGAATCCACCACCGCGACATAAGTTCGCTAGCCCAAAGGCAATTTAGATGCAAATTGGATCGGAGGAGAGAGAAAAACTGAACACGAGGTTTCTTGCGATGGGTTCACGACATCCTTATTGTTGATGACCAGCGTGTGTTGATGCTCGGTTGGCGACGGTTTGCAACTCGCGAATCACCCAGAACAGCCGCCAGGCCGATACATAGCTGTGCTGGCCACCGTTGCGCAGGTCCGTGATCCGGGATTTCGCGATTAGCTTTTGGATTTTCCGCTGCGACAGTCCCAGCCCTAGCTCAGAGTACACGATGTCGGCTGCTTCCTCGGAGATGTCGGGTATACGTTAGGTGTGTGCGGCTCGCCGCGAGGAGCCCTCTCGGCCTCCAAACGGCAGAGCGAGTGATTCTATGTCGCGTTCCCACCTGTGATTGTCTTGCAGAGGCTGGCCGAAAAATCTCACCTGTAAAATCACCTGTAAGAACTCCGGCTTAGGCGTACTTACACGTATCGTGGCGGTCCCCGGCGGCCTCTAAGTTGTTGAGAGTATTGAACGACGGAAGGGTGTCAAGGTAGCGCTCTAACCAACTGAGCTACGCGCCTATCTTTAGCCGTTTCAATAGTTTACCAAGCTCTTGCTGACGGCCGAAAACGGATCACACCTGTAAAACGTCACCTGTAAAAGTCAGTTTACCGCGTTCGAGCCGTTTCGCAAAATCTCCTTCAGCATCGATTCCTGCGCTTCCACCATCGACGCATTCACGCTCTGCGCGCCCCAACGCCTCGCTCGGAGATGCGCAGGCCGGTGGCGGCAATCAAGAGCTTGAGCACCGTCTCCCCTTCGGGTAGCGCCATCGGGATTTTGAAGGCTTGCTCCGGGGTGACGATCACGGCCTTATGACTCCTGCCGGACTGTTCCACCCAATTGGCAGGATTGTTTTCCTCCTTGCAGGAGATCAATCCGTGTTTCTGTGCCTTGAAGTAAACCCGGAACATCGGCCGGCGAAGTTTATCTTTCGTCGGATTGGCCAGCGGGAGTGACCCGAGCCAAGTCTCAGTATCCAGAGCACGGATATGGAGGGCAGGTTGCTTCCCCCATCGCGGGATTAAATGGTCATCAACGATGTGGCAAACTGCCACAGATTGCCGCACGTTGGACACGAATTGGCTTGCTGGGTCAACAGATCGTCATCTATGGCAGATCGGTGAGTAACGTTCCGATGGAATCCGGAGTTCCAAAATCCGCATGTTTAGGCTAGGATGAACGGGCCGCAATCAGCTTAATAACGAATGTGCCACAAGAAATGAAGGGCAGGTAATCGGATGGTAAAAGTAATGACCGGCAGCAATGCGTTCATTCTGACGAGTGCTAATGCCGATCAATCAGTTGATACCCCTAACATTAATGGACGGGAGTTCAGGCTGACGCTCACGATTCACTGAGAAGAGTATCGCAACCCGTCTCAGCCTGCCGGAAGCCTTTGGCTCGAGTATCAACTTGGCATGACTACGCCCGCACTCCCGGGAGCCGAGGCAGTCGTACCAATCGTCCTTTCGGCACCAGAAGATTGCAAGACCTTCCTAATCGTGACCCGTGGTGATGTTGACATTCATTACAACGGTCAGGCTAAAGCGCACGTTTGGTTGAGCTACTACGCAGAATATGTCGAGTAGCGCCCACGATGTTGCACTTGAGTGCGCAACAACTATCCCTGCCACAGATTGCCGCACTTTGGACACAGAGCCGGCTTCCGGCCTCTAAACCAGGTTCTCCATCCGTCAGCTACTCACTGAAGTGCGAACGATCTCTACCGAGCATTTAGCATGGCGAGCGACGAATTCCGCCACGCTTCCAAGCAAGAACCGTTGAACGCCCCTTCGCCCATGGGAACCGACGACGATCAGATCGGCACCCCACTCTGCTACCGAATCGAGGATTCTCTCTCTGATGTCACCTACTTCGACCGCGGTGTCCACCGTGAACCCGGCGCTACGCAACTCGCTCGCAATTCGCTCGACCAACTCAAGGGCCGGCTTCTTCTGATCTTCCAATTCAGGAGCGTAACCTGGAGCCATTTGCGGCGGAGCCGGAGCACTCGGCTGCAACACATGCAGAACCCGAACCGCAGTATGCTCAGTCCGAAACTGCGCGACAATGGTCCGCATCACATCCTCGGAGTATTTCGAATCGTCAATGCCCATTAGGATCTTCATGATTCCTCCCCAGCCTCAAGAAGTAATAAATTATCGATGAAAAGCTAAAGTTGGCCTTATACTGTGACGGTTACTTTTCGACGTTGGCACTTTACACCCGACTGATGCCCGATTTCCAGCAGCAGCGGCCAGCTATTGAAGTCGCATTCCGTTGAAATCCTTCGCGCATTCTTCTGAACAACTTAGCGGCTTTGCGCGGCCACGCGTCACCCTCCCCTATGATCTACGTCACAGGAGGCTGGGCCATTCACAAATCACAATATAAGGGTTGATTTTGCCCGGAGGTGATCGCATGGCCACCACGGTTTCGAGAGTACGATCCGAAACATTGCGCACGCTGCCCGACGACAACGTCCGCCAGATTCTTTGGCGTTTTGCCGACCGCTATGACTTGCAGATGCTGGTGCAGGCCGCCCGTGAGGTGGCACGCGGGCCGGTGGCGCGACTTGTGGCCCAGGGGCTCCGCGGCACCCATGAGTGGACTGCGGAAAAGGCTACGCTGCTCGATGCCTTCGATCAGTCTGGCATCACCGCAGTATTCATGGATCCCGAACAAGGCGGCTACCTGGCCGGACCGAAGAACCTGGCTCTGGCGCTGACCGCGTTCGAACTCGCGTGGGTTGACGCCGGAGCCGCGACCTGCAGCCTCGCTGGATGCCTGGCGCTGGCCCCCATCCATGAGCGCGGCACCGCGGAACAGCAGGCCCGCTACATGTCGCTCGCAGTTCCACCCGCTCCGGGAGATGACCGTCAACCGTTGCGCGGAGCCTTCTGCCTTACGGAGCCGATTCCCTATGTGGGTGTGGATACCGGCATCCTGAACGGCAAGCTGCGCGTGGAGAAGTGGGCCGACGGCGATGGGCCTCTGCTACGCGTGGAAAAGCGCGGCCGGTTCATCACCAACATGGGATTTGCGAACTTCGTGACTGCCGCTGTGGACTCCGGCGACGAGCGCATCAAGGGTTCCTGCATCGTCATCATCGAGGAGACCGATCCCGGCGTGTTCGACCGCGGCACGCCGACGCGCAAACTTGTACACCAGCTCTCTTCCACTTGCGATCCCATCTTCAACGTGACCGTGCCCGCAAGCCGGATCGTCGGCGGCTATACCGTGAAAGATGGCACCATCATTCCCAACTACAGCCACAGCGAGGTGATCGAGGCAGTCTTCAAGCGCACGCGCGTGACCGTAGCGCTCATGACTTCTTCCAAGCTGCTGTCTGCGATTGAGCCGATCATCCGCTATCAGCGCGGCCGCTTCCGCGGTTCCGAGCAGGCGAAGGCCGGAATGTTGCGTTACGAACTCGGGTTGCAGCAGCGCCAGGATGCACTGCATCGGCTCGCCAGCCTGTGGGCCATTGGCGAAGCGGGCGCTTCTTTGGGCTTTGCCGCAGCGCGCTTGTGCGACGAGATCGATGCTCTGGAACACGAGAAGAACGAGATTCTCGCCGCGAAGGGCGTCAGCCGCGGCAGGTCCGAAATGAAGTTCTTCCGTGATGTGAACAAGTCTGCAATTGAATTTCTGCGGCAGGAAAACACTCCGCCCGCGAAGCGCAGCCGCGCCTACGAGGACCTGAAGGCCGATCCCCTTGTGCAGTTCGCCTTGAAGGATGCCATCTCCAACGTGTTCTGTCCGGCTTGCAAGCTGTGGAACACCAGTACCGGCTCGGCTGCAATGCGCGAAGCGCTGAGCCTGATGGGCGGATACGGGATCACCGAGGATTGCCCCGGCTTCCTCACCTACAAGTGGATGGACACGCAATTGGAAGCCACTTACGAAGGCCCCGAGGCGGTGCAGCGACGCAACCTCAGTGTCACTATGACCAACGAACTCTTCCTGGCGCAGTTCCGGAACTGGATTCTGGAGATGCGCCGGGTCGCCGAGCATCGCCCGGGAACTGGCGCATGCTCGCTGGCGACCGCGATGGAGTTGTGGCTGTGGACCTACAACCATCTGCAAGTCGCTACCGACGCCGATGGCGGCGCGCTTTATCAGAGCGCGCGCCAGGGAGTGACGTTCCCGCTGGCCGATGCGCTGTGCTGGCTGCTCGCCGCCCGGCAGCAGACGCTCGATCTGGTCGAGTTGGAAACGCAAGGTCCGGCGAACCCCGTCGTGGCCGAGGGACTGGACGGAACGCTGAGCTTCTTCACCGACCTCTGTCACATCCAGGCCGCGCGTTCCGCCGGAGAAGTTGGCCGGATCTGCGCCGAACTGGTCTTCGGGTACAACCGCCATCCGGCTTGGGACGAGGAAGGTTACAAGGGCTGCTATCGCGCCGACCAACTGGATTCGCTGGAAGGCTTGATCCCCGGCATCGTCGCCATGGCGACCGACGTAATCGGAACCGATGGTTCGCATCCCATCAAAGCCGGCCCCTGCGCGTCGTGCCGTGGGCTGGAAGAATTTCAGCGCTTGCGCAGCAAACTCGATGGCTGCCTTACCGGCGCTCAGTTGTCCAAGGACAGCGCCGCGGAGGCGATCTCGAAGGTCATGATCCCCGAAGCGTTGGATTATCCGCGTTAAGGAATGTGATTGAACACGCCTGAACAACTCACAGTTGAGCGCACCGCCATGGATGTGGACATCGCGTGCGTTGGCTTTGGCCCGGCGATGGGCGGCTTCCTGACCACGCTCTCGCGTAAGCTGCTTAACGACGAGGGCACTCCCGTGATCGAGAGCGGAACCATGCCTGGCTTGCCGCTGCAAGTCATCTGTTACGAACGTGCGGATGACATCGGCTTTGGCGTCTCGGGAGTGGTCACGCGCGCGCGCGGCATTCGCGCCAGCTTCCCCGGCCTCGATCTGGCGCAGATTCCGATGGCGACACCCGTTTCCAGCGAGAAGCTTGTGTACCTGCTGGATCCCACCGGCGCCAGCCGTCGCTCACTGGCACTGCGGACCAGCGATCGTTTTCTGAAAACATTCCGCCGCTTGCTGCGCGTCAAACACGATGCACTCGAACTCCCTTTCACTCCCAGCTTCCTGCACAAGAAAGATGGGTTGGTGCTTTCCATCGGACAGTTCAATCAGTGGGTGGGCTCGCAGTTACTGTCCAGCGGCACGGTACAAATCTGGCCGGGAATGCCGGCGAGCGAAGCGCTGATCGAGGACAAGAAAGTTCTCGGTGTCCGTCTGCTCGATCAAGGTGTGGATCGCGCCGGCAACCCGGAAGCCGGCTTTACTCCGGGAATGGATATTCACGCTGCGTTGACGGTCGTTGGAGATGGGCCGGTCGGCGCGGTGAGCCGCGACATCGATCGCCGCCTGGGGATGCCCGAAGGCAACGAGGTCCGCGAGTGGGCGGTGGGCATGAAGTTCGTCATCGAGTTGCGCCCTGAGGTCAATTTCGCACCCGGCACTGTCCTGCATACCTTCGGCTTCCCCGAGCCAGAGATGTTCGGCTTCTTCTACGTACATCCTGGTAGCGTGGCGTCGGTTGGCATCTTCGTTCCCTCGTGGTTCGATTGCCCCACGCGCACCGCATACAGGTATTTGCAGCACTACATTCAGCATCCTTATCTATGGCGCTATCTCGAGGGCGGCAAGCTGCGCTCGTGGGGCGCGAAGTCGCTGCAGGAATCGGGCAAGCGCGGCGAGCCATTCCTGGCAGGCGATGGCTACGCGCGAATCGGTGAGTCTTCCGGCAGTACGAATGTGCTGACCGGCTCCGGCGTCGATGAAGCGTGGACCACCGGCGTGCTGCTGGCGGAAGGTGTCATCGAGCTTCTGCAAGCGGGCAAGCCATTCACCCGAGAGAACCTGGCGCAGGCTTATGGGCAGCGCCGCCGCAACAGTTGGCTGGAGAAGGAATCTCGCATCGCGGAAAAATCTCGCGACGGATTTCAGCGCGGCGTCGTCACCGGCCTCATCGGAATGGCAGTGGCCGCTTTCAGCAACGGGCGGCTCTCTCTCGGCAGCCATCCTGTAAATCCCACCGAGCGGCTGGCGTCCCTGGCGGAGTTCTATCGCGGCAAGTTCACGCAAACAGAAATTACGAGAGTCGAAATAGACTGCGAGGTCCGCGGCGTCTCCGTTCACGATCCTCTGATGGACCTGTGCGGCTGGCCCGCGATCCAGTACGACGGTTCGCTGCTGGTGTCGCACCAGGATGTGCTGCTGATGGGCGGTAAAGTCCAGGCTGCGGCGGGCTACGCCAACCACGTTGTCTTTCGCGATCTGGAAGTCTGCCGCGGCTGCGGTAACAAGTTGTGCGTGGAGATGTGTTCCGGACAGGCAATAACTCGCAGCCTGGAAGGCGTGCCCAACTTCGATCGCGAGAAGTGCGTGTTCTGCGGCGCGTGCATGTGGAATTGTCCGGAAAAGGTGGACGGCGAAACCAATCTGCAGTTCCGCGTCGGCGTCGGAGGACTCCACTCAGCCGAAAACTAACCTGGAATTTTCGCAAGGAACATAAATATAAAGATGAGCACACCTTTTCAAGTCGTGGTTTGCGCCAGTGTCGTGCCCGATCCGTTGCAGACACTGGAACCCGTCACCGGGCCGACCGGCCCCGCGCTGAAAAATGAAATGATGCTGCCTGCCATTCTCGATCCGTGGCCGGCGCACGCGCTTTACGAAGCAGCGAACCTGGTAAAGAAGGTTGCCGGCAGCGCGCTCTGGCTGGTAAGCATGGCGCCCAAGGCCAAACTCCAGCAGGTGATGATGACGGTGGCGCAGAAAGTTCCGTTGCAACTGGTCGCAGTGGACGGCCCTTCCAGCGGCTTCGCCGACGCCCAGCAGACCGCGACCGCGTTGGCCGCGGCGATCCGCACCATCCCCGCCATCGACCTCTCCCGGCTACTGTTGTTTGGGGGATGGGAATCCGCCAGCCGCAGCGCCGGAGTCACGTTGCAACTGGTGGGCGAAGAACTGGGCATCGTCGATCAGTTTCAGGGGGTGGATGCAATCACTCCGAACGACGACGGTTCGTTCGAGGTGCTGGAGCGCGTCGAGGGCGCGCGTCACCAGGTATCGCGGTGCGCGGGCGCTCCGGCTGTTCTGGGATGGGCGACCGGCAGCCTGGGCGAGCCGCGCAACGATCCCCAGGTGGGCATGGCGAACATGCGAGCCATCATGCCGGCGTTACAGCGTGCCGTGGCAGCGAAGATTACCGCCGATGGTTTGCAGTATGCCAACGTCGCTACGCCGAAACAACAACGCGAAACCCGCATCGTGAAAGACACGCCCGCCGACCAGATCGCAAACGAAATCGTGCAGTGGATCAAGCAGGAGTAACGGGAACTATGGACAACATTCTTTTCCTGGCGCACACCGAAGCCGATGGCACGCTGAATAAGACGGCGCTGGAGGCGCTAAGCTCCGCAGTGGAACTGAAGCAGGCGCTCAACGGAACTCTCGACGTCGCGCTTTATGGAGCGCAGATTCAGCCTGCGGCCAATTCGATTGCTGCCTGTGGCGCAACCCGCTTTCTCGCGGTGTGCGGAGAGTCGTTTGCAGACGCACGCTTTGCCACCGATGCCGCTGCGAGCGAAGCCCTGGTCCGCGCGTCGGGCGCAACCATCGTAATTGCCGCTGCCACATCTCGGAACGCGCGCGTGATGGCAGCCGTCGCCCATCGAGTAGGCGGATGTGTGGACACCCACGTCACCGACGTCACTGCCGTGTCTGGCACTCCAACGGTGACCCGCTGGTTCTATCGCCAGCGCATCGAAGGCTCGCTCACTCGCACCCAGCGTCCGTGGATTCTGCTGCTCGATCCCGGCTCGCGTCCCGCGTGGAAAGGCGAACCTGGTTCCATCACTCCACAGATGATTGATGTTCCAATCGGCGATAGTCTGCTTCGCACCAGCGTCAAGGGCCTGGTGACGCCGCCGGCGGACCAGCAGACAATTCGTCCTGATGCAGATCTGCTGTTCGTCGCGGGCGCGGGATGGACGAAGAAGCAGAAAGATGGCCAGACCCACGTTCCCGAAGCCGAAACCATCATTGTGGAATTTCTGCGAAGCTCCAAGGCGTCGCTGGGCGGAAGCAAATCGCTGGTCGATATCAGTGGCGAAAATCAATCGACGCTGCACTTCATGACGCACCTCAACCAGGTCGGGCAGACCGGCTCATCGCCGCGCCATCCCAAGGGCTTGGCCGCGTGTTGCCATGGCGAGGAGCCGCACACCGTCGGCTGGCGCTTCATTGGCGAACGGCGCGCGATCAATCTCGATCCCAACTGCGGATGGGCGCGCGGCAAAGCCGACGTGCTCTATGTCGCCGATGCCTTTGAGGTGATGTCGAAGGTCAATGCGCTGCTTAGCGCGAAGTGAGAGCGTTCCGTGGTCCGGCAGCAGCAAACGCAAAACGCCAGCGTAACTGCCCCACCCTCTAGCCGATAGCTGGCATAAACAAGCCAACTCGTAACCAATCGTCAACGGAAACGCGCAGCCAGGATACGGGTGCGATGGGAAGTAGAGTCGAGAACAGGCGCAGTGACTGTAGTCTCCCGGTGGATATTTGACGAGGCTTTCGCCTCGTCACCTCAATCCGGTTTGGCTTGGCCCTGTTTCCTGTCCCCGCTCATCGAACCGGACTGGCAGATTTCCCGCATCCGGCTCTCGGAAAAGACTCACGCTGGCGCCCACGGAAGGCTCGCAGTCCG
>Ga0181532_10000828_pt1 | contig 30839 bp, 26 predicted proteins | sample PEATcosm2014_Bin_33_FD_119768 | JGI IMG/M metagenome (GOLD analysis project Ga0181532, IMG submission 119768) | Peatland microbial communities from MTU Mesocosm Facility, Houghton, MI, USA - PEATcosm2014_Bin11_30_metaG | ecosystem: Environmental > Terrestrial > Soil > Wetlands > Peat | place...
CGACCGAAGCCGGCTCCCCGGACCATCGTCCCGATGAGTCTCCGACTGGCTATTCCTCGGCGGGTTGGTCTCCACCAGAGCCCGCTTCCGCTTTACCAGCCGAGGAGCATTCTGAAGGAGAAGAGGCTGTTTGAGTAGAAAAATCCATGGAACGGCAAGTGTGCCAATCGAGGATTGTCTCAACCGAGGGGTTCACCCCACTAAACCGTGCCCAATTTGTGCCCAACAGGACGATGCAGGACTTAGCCGTTATCCGCGTTGACTGGCCGGGTACTGTCGCATACAGTGGGGCCTTTCAAGTTCATCCGTAGCATCCCCGGAAGCAAGCGAGGTCAACCGGCGATGGCGAACCCTGAGCATCTCGGAATCCTCAAGCAAGGGGTCGGGTCGCGGAATCAGTGGAGGAAGGAACAGCCCGACGTGCGCCCAAACCTGATCAAAGCGAGCCTCATGGGGACGAACCTCCGTGAGGCGAACCTCCGCGGGGCGGAGTTCAGCGGGGGCAGACCTTAGCCGGGCGGACCTTACGAGGGCAAACCTTCCGGTGAGCGGCGGAAATATTCGACCTCGGCGGGAGTCTGGCTGAGGGAGATCGCGCACAGTGAGAGGCATATAATAGCGATGCCGACGACACGCAATGATTTAGTCATCTCATCGCACCAAGGAGTACAGAATTGATGGCGCTGCAGCGACCAAGCGGGAAGCGCCCGCAATGGCGATCATTGATTTCTGGAGCGGCGACGCCGGCGCTTTTCGTCTTCATAGCGGGGCTGGCATTCGTGCTCTGCGTATATTTCAGCGCCGCGCACTGGAGCTGGAACGACGAGTACTGGCAGGCGCCCAGCTTATCAACGCCGTATGCAACGGCGATCTACTTCGCGATAGTAGGGCTGGCCGGCGTTGCTTTTGTGCTCAAGTCTGAAAGATGAGCGGGCCGGGGTTGGCCCCCGGCAAGTATTAGATTTCCCGTTTTCAAATTCGATGATGGAGAAACCCGCCAGCGGCGGGTTTTTCATTGGAGGAATCGTGGGAAAGACAACACCTCACAGGCAAACCTACGCCTTGGCCGAGCAGATACATAGTAACCGTTTTCCGCGTTGACTGGCCGGGGACTGTCGCATACAGTGTGGCCTTCCAGATCAGTTGTAATATCCCGGAAGCAAGCGAGGTCACGCGGCAATGGCGAATCCTGAACATCTCGAAATCCTCAAGCAAGGGGTCGAGGAATGGAACCGGGGCCCTAGTTTTCAAATCATCTCGGTATATATTTTGGCCCACACTCAAAATCAAGTGAAGCTGCGGTTTGAGCTAGCCGACGCTAGCTTGTATCGAAAAGAAAGTATTTTGGGAATGCAACTGCCGAAGTCGATTTCGGTATCACGTCGAACACGGTTATCCATCACTGCCAGTAGTTCCCATTGGTGCAATGCTGAGAACATCAGGACATCGTTCCCCGCGCCGAGGGAGGCAAGCTCATGTTCTCGCCAACCGTTACACCACCGAAGCCAGTGACGCCAGTTAGCGCCCCGCTCGCCACTTCCAAACAGCTTCGGAAATGGCTTGGGCCGCTGGCCCTGGGACTCATACTTCTGCTGATACCGGCGCCACCCGGTCTGACCACGACAGCGTGGCATTACTTCGCGCTTTTTGCCGCTGTCATTGCCGCGCTCATCACAGAACCGCTGCCGGGTGCAGCCATTGGCTTCATCGGCGTTACTATCGCCGCCGGACTGCTATTGGTTGGGAAAACGCCGGCCGACGCCACGAAATGGGCGCTCTCGGGATTCTCCAACGACGCAGTGTGGCTCATTTTTGCCGCCAACATGTTCGCGCTGGGATATGAAGCAACTGGGCTAGGCCGACGTATTGCGCTGCTATTGGTGAGGGCTCTGGGTCGCCGGACCCTCGGCCTCGGTTACGCGATCGCTCTCTCCGATCTATGCCTCGCTCCAGTGATGCCGTCGAACACGGCTCGTAGTGGTGGCACCGTCTATCCCATCGTGAAGAATATCCCGCCCCTCTACGGCTCGTTTCCCAACAATAACCCGCGAAGAATCGGCGGGTATTTGCTGTGGACCGGCTTCGCCACGACCTGTGTCACCAGCTCAATGTTTTTGACCGCGCTCGCGCCCAACCTGCTTGCGGTGGAAATTGCACGCAAGGTCGCGCACTTGGACATCTCGTGGGGCTTGTGGGCTTTTGGCTTTCTGCCGGTCGGGATTTTGTTGTTCGCAGCGACACCGCTGCTCGCCTATTACCTTTATCCGCCCGAGATCAAACGTGGCGACGAGGTTTCGCGCTGGGCTGGCGGAGAACTCATCACCATGGGTAGAATCACCCGGCGTGAAGTGACCATGGGTTTGCTGGCCGTGGCAGCACTGGTTGGCTGGATCGGCGGCAGCCGGTGGATAAGCCCGGTAACCGTCGCTCTGGCCGTTATCTCGGTGATGCTGCTCGCCAAGGTGGTCACGTGGAATGACATCCTTGCTAATAAGCAAGCCTGGAGCGTCCTGGTCTGGTTTGCCACGTTAGTTGCCATGGCTGAAGGGCTCAGCAATGTGGGCTTTCTGGCTTGGTTCGGCTCCCGGGCAGCCGCTTACATGACCCGCATCCCACTGATCCCGATGCTGATTACGGCAGTCGCGGTCTGCTTTATCATCCATTATCTTTTTGCCAGCATTACGGCGCAGACGACTGCCTTGCTTCCAGTGTTCCTGCTGGCAATCTTGTCGGTACAGGGCGTTCCCGCAAAGGCCGTCACTCTTGTTCTGGTTTACTCGCTGGGTCTGATGGGCGTCCTCACTCCTTACGCCAGCGGCCCTGCGCCAATCTGGTATAGCAGCGGCTATATCCCCACCAAGGACTTCTGGAGACTGGGTGCAATCATGGGAGCGCTGTATCTGGTAGTGCTTCTTGCGGTCGGCCTGCCGTTTGCAGTTAAGTTCCTGCGGTGACGGTGGCTGGACCTTGGTTACTGGCGGAGAGTCGTTCAGTTTATTGGTCAATCGCGTTCTTGAGGGTGTCTCACTGCGGCCCTGCGGGCGCAGCAATTTGTGCGAGCGCGCCCAATTTGTGCCCAGCGGGACGATGGAGCAGGACTGTTCCGTTTTCCACGTTGACTGCCCAGCGGCTGTCGCATACAGTGTGGCCTTCGCTGTGCGTCCTACCACGGCGCCTAGGCGACCCAAGAGTGGATCCGTGCTTTCGTTAGTCGTTCTCTATCGGCATGTCGTCTCCTGAGACCCCGGGAAGCTCATCAGCTGCATGCACCCAGTTCCTTCGCCGATGACGCTGGCCTTCGACGTGTACGGAAAGTCTCGGCACTTCCAACGCCCGCACCCTCCGATTCTCGTGGGGAAACCCATTTCGGGGCTTAACTGCAGTTCGCTTTCGCTACAACCCGTCGATTTGTTCGCCTCCCTTGTCAGAGCTGACCAGGGTTCCCCCCAGCCAACCGAGGCTTTTACTTCCGGGCTTTCGACGGCTTGATCACTCGCACCGTCGCCGGATATGGCTACAGTGGCAACTGGGCAAGTTCCACCGGCGGGATTTACACCCACTAGAACAACAACTAGCATCGCTGCAACCGTACTTGGGTTGGTTTCGTGACTGGTCGCCGCGATTTCGAGCGCAACGGCCCCTCGTTGTTTGCGGTCAGCTTCCAACTTCCGAACCGCATCCACAATGTCGTTTTCAGTGATAATCGCGTATCTGTCAAACACGCTACGAGTCCGCCATCCGCCAATCGGCATGATGACGTTCTCCGCTACTCCCGCACGCCTGAGATTGCGCGCAGCCGTACGCCGCAGACCCTGGAACAGTAGACCCGGAGAACTTGCAGCCTTGCAGATTTGCCTGCCGACCATCAATGTCTTTCGCTTCTACAATCCGTTGGATTAGGTCTGGCTGTTTCGGGGCTGCGCCTGGGAATCGCTTGCTGCGGTTTTCAGGCTGACCCACGAACGTTGACGATTGTTGTGAGTGAGAGCAGAATTTTCACGGCCCTACATTCCCGAAGTTTGCCCCACAAAAAGGAGCCGACATGCGCTATCTCTCCCGTATTCCTTTCCTTCTATCCATCCTGGCGATTATTGCGCCGGCTGTTGTTTTGACTCAATCGGCGCAGGCCCAGACTTTCACCGTGCTGCACAACTTCACGGGCGGGCAGGACGGTTCGCAACCGGTTGCGGGCTTAACGATTGACCAGGCAGGAAACTTCTACGGAACGGCCTCCGCTGGCGGGGCCGGCTACGGCACGGTCTTTAAGCTAACTTACAAGAACTCTGCTTGGACCATAGGTCCGCTGTACAGCTTCACCGGAGGTAATGACGGAGCTGGTCCTGTCGCGAGGCCAGTCCTGGGGAAGAACGGCACCCTCTACGGCTCGACGGCGGCTGGCGGAGGAGGGTCGTGCAGCAAGATCTACGAATATAGCGGCTGCGGGTTGATTTTCAATCTCCGCCCGCCGGCGGCGGCTTGCAAGACTGTACTCTGTTCCTGGTCGGAAACTGTGCTCTATCGATTTGCGGGAGGCAGCGATGGGGCTTACCCGATTGGCCAGCTCGTGTTTGACCAATCGGGCGATATTTACGGCACGACCTTCGATTACTTACAATTTGGTTCGTTGGGCACGGTGTTTGAGTTGACGCCCTCCGGTGGCGGCTGGACGAAGAGTGATATTAACCGTTTTGACGGCACCGATGGGCAATATCCCACCGCAGGCGTAATTTTCGACCAGAGCGGCAATCTTTACGGGACAACCTATTACGGCGGGGCCCACGGAGACGGGGCGGTTTATGAGTTGACACCATCAGGATCGGGCTGGACAGAAAACCTCCTTTACAGCTTTCAAAACGGAAATGACGGCGCTGATATAGCGGCTGGCCTGGTCTTTGACAATTCTGGCAATCTCTATGGCGCCGCCACCGCGGGAGGTTCGGGCGGAGGCGGCACGGTTTTTGAGCTAACGCTCTCCGGCGGCCACTGGACTCTGAGCGTAATTTATTCATTTACGGGAAGCGGTGGGACGGCTAACAGCCTGGTCATGGACACCTCCGGTAATCTCTATGGCACTACGGTCGCTGACGGCGCTTACGGAGCAGGCAACGTCTTCAAACTGGCATCCTCGGGCGGCGGCTGGACCTATACCGACCTGTACGATTTCACCGGCGGTAGCGACGGTGCAAATCCCTTCGGCGGCGTGACACTCGACGCCAACGGCAACCTCTACGGTGCGACGGAGTCGGGTGGAGCGAACGGCTATGGTGTCGTCTGGGAGATCACGCCATAACTGAAAACACATAGCGGTGGGGAAGACCCAACGCGCTTAATATGGCAGCAATTCCAGTTGCTTGCTCGCCAGCCGTTTTGCGATGTCCGTCGAAGTGTCGGCTGGGAGCGTGCCCTGCCGCGAGATCGTGATCGGGAGCTGCCGGGAGCACCCGGGGACAGGCTCCGTGCTCGGTGGGACAACACCCACAATACCGCAGCGCAGTTGTGAACGAATATCGTCAAGCGCCATCGCAGTGGCCGATCTCCCTTTGCTAACAACCACCGCCGTTATCGCGGCACCGCCGGCAGCCCACAAACGCACCATCGAAAGCGTCTCATTTGCCAGGACCACCGATTCGGGATTACGTTCCAGCACCACCACAACGATTGACGAGTTGTGAACCGCTACACGACTAACCGCGCTTGGATGAGGAGGAAGATCCATTACTGCGAAATCCGCTATTTGCAGAAGGCTCGCGACAAATGCTTCGGCCTGGGCGGGGTTCCAATACTTGAACTCGGCGGCAGTTTGCGGACCGTGCAGCAACATCAGGTTGTTTGAGTTCGTGACCAGCAGGTTCTTCAAAACCGATTTCGTAATGGCTCGGGGTGGCAATGTTCCGATGGCGCTTAGATTCCTTGCCGGCTGTTCACCGAGATACAGAGAAAAGTTCCCGCGAGGCCAGCACCATTCTGTGGCGATGGTGGTGTGGTCTGGCAATGCGAGGGCGGCAGCGACGTTACCGCGTGTTGCCTGGGCGCTGTCACTGACGGAAAATGTTTGAAACTTGGGCAGGAGCCGCATGAAGAACGTCCGGATGGTGGCTGTGGCAGTGACATTGACCAGCGTGTTGCCATAGGCGTCCGTAGAGAAACTTACGTTTATCGTCGGAGGATTAGCGTCAAGGGCGGACACTTCATAGTTCCCATTGAACGAATTCGTCGCTAGGGCCCCGGCCTTCGCTTGCCCTTGGGCAAGGTTTCTCAGGGCTGTGAGGCAGGCGGCATCAACCGCCTTGGACAGTTTCGCTTTGGTAGCGAAGGCGAATCCCACATCAATTGCAAACGCTAAGAACAGCAACATAAGAGTCAAGGAGACGGCTAACAGCACAACAATCTGCCCGCGTTCACTCTCTTTATTCCGGCCGCGACTGACGAGTTTCACCCTCTCCGCTCTTTGTCAGTAGTACGCCACGTCATACAACTTCTTCGGCAACACGACTTTGGTCAACAGGCTCCCGATCGGCGTGACCGGCTGGTACTTGTAGAAGACCTCCGTGACAAAAACGGTTTGGTTGAGTTGAGGAACTACTGTGGCGGGAAGGCTGGCTAGGCCTCCAATCACGCTTCCTATCAGGCTCTTTGCCCCAAGCCCACCCTGCGATACCTGGCCGGTGAGCTGAATTTTATTGTTATTGTTGAAAACCGACGACACGATTACCTGCCCGCTGGTGTTCAGGTTCAGATCCGAGTCCGTAACGATTGCTGCAGCCGTTGCCGCAAGACTGGTTCCACGGGACGCCATGCTCGAGCCCTCCCCTGTCAGGTTGGTTATCACCTGTTGGATGTAAATGGCGCAGCTGAAATCGATCAGCCCAAACACCAGGATGAGCATCATCGTTGCCGAAATGGCAAATTCCACCAGCGCCTGGCCAGAATCGTCGGCCCTTATCTTGTTACGTGCTGTGTCATCGTGCCCGGATGCCGCCATCTTGGTTCGCCTCCGCTAGCTGGTATTGCCTGGCGGGAAAGGCTCATTCTTAAAACTGACGCTGACCGTAAACGTATAAATGCCATTCTCAAAGAACTGTGCAATGATGGGCGTCATGAGTTGCAGGTGGGTGGTCAGAGAGATTGTCACCGTGTCTTCCGGACCGCCCGCGCTGCCGTTTCCCCCAGCTAGGCTGGAGATTTGTATGCCGGCGACGCTAAGGCCGGTTGCGTTCTGCCCGCAACTTGAATAATCGAATTCACGCGTGAGAGGTTCTGTCCCTGGTGTTGTGGATCGGGCAGATGATTCCCCGTACTGGCATACCGCCCGGCCGCCGGCACAGCATTCTGAAGAGTCATTTCAACGTAGAACAAACGCGAAAAATCGAAGACAGCGAAGAACAGGAGGAAGAACATGGGCCCGACGAGGGCAAATTCCACCACTGACGTTCCACCAAGTCGACACACCTCTGCGCCGTCGCGATCTCACAGCATTGGAGCCCGACCATTCAGACGAGGCCCCAGCTTCGAACCCACATCCGCGCACTACTGCCGCGGTCGATTGTTGCTGCTTACTTCGCATACCGGTGCCAGTTTGTACAGAAAGTTATCGGCAACACCCGCGCTGGGCTTTAGAAGTGTTTCCCATGACGAGTTCCAGAAACGATTATGAACAGCTCGCTAATAAAAGCGTGGGCCGTGTTTTCGGCTGCGTTCGGTGCGCAACCGATGCTCGGCGGATTACAATGAATCTCTGTCTTGTGGCCCAAACCCCTATGAGCACATCCGTTAAACCTGCTCCTTCCAAACGAAGGCGAACATCTGTTCGCACCACCTCCGCAACAATTCGCGCGACCGCCGCCTCGGAAGCGCATGGCCGCGCTCCCGCGCCGCCGGCTCGCGAATTCGACGATCCAGAACTGTTCATCAACCGTGAATTGAGCCTGCTGGACTTTCAACGGCGTGTGCTGGAGGAGGCCCAGGACAGCAGCAACCCGTTGCTGGAGCGCCTGATGTTCCTGTCGTTCGTTGGCTCCAATGTGGACGAATTCTTCATGGTGCGGGTGGCCGGCCTGAAGCGGCAGGTCGAAAAGGGCGTGAGCGACCCGGGGCCCGACGGCATGAGTTCCTCGGAGCAATTGCGCGCCATCCGCGCTTCCGTGATGCGTCTGTATCGCGGCGCCCACGATTGCTGGAGCAAAGAACTCGTGCTTGCGTTGGAGCAGGCTGGCATTCGCATCCAGAATTATGCCGACCTCACAGAGGACCAGCGTTCCGTCGCCGATTCCTATTTTCAAGAAACCGTTTTCCCCACCTTGACTCCTCTAGCGTTCGACCCCGGGCGCCCGTTTCCGCACATTTCGAACTTGAGTTTGAATCTTGCGGTTCTTCTGCGCGGAGCTGAAGGCGAGCAGCACTTTGCGCGAGTGAAGATTCCCGACACGCTGCCGCAACTGGTTCCAGTGAGCGTGGCGCCAAGAGCCAAGAGCCGTGCGAAAAAGCCACCCATAAAGGAACAATCCTTCGTCTGGTTGGAGCAGTTGGTCATCGCTAACCTGGGAGCGCTTTTCCCGGGCATGGAAATCCTCGATGCCCATCCCTTCCACGTCACGCGCGACGCTGACAGCGAAATCCAAAACCTGGAAGCCGGCGACTTATTGGAGTCGGTCGAGGAGGGCGTGTGGCAGCGCCGGTTTGCTGATGTTGTGCGCGTGGAGATCAACGAGGCGATGCCCGCGTCCGTGCTCGACATCCTTGTCGAGAACCTGGAACTCGATCGCGACGACATTTACAAATTGTCCGGCCCACTGTCGCTCGTGCGGGTACGACACTTGACGAAAGTGGATCGCTCGGATTTGAAGTTCGCCCCCTTTGTTCCTGCGCTCCCGGCGGCGCTCAAGGAAGCTGAAGAGGAAGACATCTTCACCACCATCCGGCGCGGCGACGTGCTCTTCCATCATCCCTTCGATTCATTTCAGCCCATCGTTGGTCTCCTGCAACAGGCAGCGAAAGACCCCAATGTTCTGGCCATTAAGATCACGCTCTACCGGATAGGTCGTAACGCCCCCGTGGTAGACGCTTTGCTGGAAGCCGTGGAAAACGGAAAGCAGGTTGCTGTTCTCCTCGAGCTGAAAGCCCGCTTTGATGAGGAGAGCAACATTGAATGGGCGCGCAAGCTGGAAGAGTACGGTGTACACGTCGTGTACGGCCTGATGGGGCTCAAGGTGCATTGCAAGGCGTTGTTGATTGTTCGCAAAGAAGGCGACGTGATTCGCCGCTACGCGCATCTGTCCACGGGCAACTACAACAGCGTCACCGCCCAGCTCTACACCGACATTGGCATGCTGACTTGCGATCCCGCCATCGGAGCAGATTGTACTGACCTGTTCAACTATCTGACCGGTTATTCGGTGAAGACCTCATACCGCAAGTTACTGGTGGCGCCGGTTACCCTGCGCGAGCGCTTCCAGAAGCTGATCGAACGTGAAATCGAACACCAGCAGAAGGGACGCGGCGGTCACCTGATTCTGAAGATGAACGCGCTGGTGGACAGGAAAATGATCCAGTTGCTCTACGAGGCGTCGCAGGCCGGCGTCAGAGTTGACCTGCTGGTGCGTGGTATCTGCTGCTTGCGTCCCAGCCTTCTCGGAGCCAGCGAGAATATCCGCGTCACCAGCATCGTGGGCCGCTTTCTGGAGCACAGCCGGATCTTCTATTTCCGCAACGGAGGACAGGACGAAGTGTACCTGGGCAGCGCCGACCTCATGCCGCGCAACCTCAATCGGCGAGTCGAGGTGGACTTCCCAGTACAGGACAAGAACCTGGTTCGCATGATCCTGGATGAGGTCCTCGGTACTTACCTAAAAGATCAGGCCAAAGCCCGCCACATGAACGCCGAGGGAAAATACTTGCGCGATCCCGACTTCCAGAAAAAGAACGCCTTGAACGCGCAGGAGACGTTCATCGCACGCGCCACCAAGCGCCTGGCGACGTGACTTCTCCGCATAACTTGGATCCGGTAAATTTGCTTCCAGCTTCTGGTTGTCAGGGAAATCCATCTGACTCCCCGCAAATCCGCGGTTAAGGGTTGCGTTCTTGCTAACATCATTGAGTGAGCACTGCTTCCAAAATCCGCGTCCGATTTGCTCCCTCACCCACCGGACAGTTGCACGTCGGCAACGCCCGCACCGCGCTCTTCAACTGGCTGTTTGCGCGGCAGAAAGATGGCGTCATGGTCCTGCGCATCGAAGACACCGATGTGGAACGAAGCGAAGAGCGCTTCGAAAGCCAGCTTCTGGAAGACCTGAAGTGGCTTGGTCTCGACTGGGACGAAGGCCCGGATATCGGCGGACCGCGCGCGCCCTATCGTCAGAGCGATCGTCTGGATTCCTATCGTGAACAGGCCGAGAGGCTGCTCCGTGAGGACAAAGCATATCTCTGTTTCTGCTCGCAAGAAGAACTGGAGCGTGATCGTGCGCATGCGCTCGCACACCAGCAGCCGCCCAACTACTCCGGTAAATGCCGGGCACTCGATCCGGCAGAGAGCGAACGCCGTCGCGCGAACGGCGAAGCGGCTGCGATTCGCCTGCGCATTCCCGATCATCCCATTCGCTTCCACGACATCGTGCATGGCCCGGTCGAGTTTTCGAACGAAGTGGTTAGCGATCCCATCATCGTGCGCTCCACCGGCATGCCGGTTTACAACTACGTGGTCGTGGTCGACGACGCGCTGATGAACATCACGCACGTCATTCGCGGCGACGATCATCTCTCCAACACGCCGAAACAGGTGGCGCTGTACGAGGCCTTGGGCTGGCCGGTTCCGGAGTTCGCGCACCTGTCCACCATTCTCGGCAAGGATCGCGAGCGGCTGTCGAAGCGGCATGGCGCAACTTCCATCGCCAACTTCCGCGAGACGGGTGTGCTGCCTGAAGCACTGATGAACTATCTCGCGCTGCTCGGCTGGGCGCCCAGCGGCGGCACGCGTGAGATCTTCACCCCCGAAGAACTGAAGAAGGAATTTTCCCTGGAGCGGGTTACACCCTCGCCCGCAGTCTTCGACATGGAGAAGCTATACTGGCTCAATCGGCATTACATCAAAGAGAGCCCGCCGGAGCGCATCGATCGCCTCGCAGAGCCATTCTTTCGCCGCGCGGGACTGCTACCGGAGAATCCTGACGAGCGGACACAGGTCTGGTTAGCCAAAGTTGTCGCTCTGCTGGTTCCTTCGGTCGACAAACTGGAGCAACTCCCCGAACGCGCCGCGCTGATCTTCCGCTACGACGCCGCTGCGGCGTTAGCTGCGCCTGACAACGCTGAGATTCTGGGCGGCGCGAAGACCAAAGAAGTGCTCGCCACCTTCGCTGAGTTGGTCGAGGGTAATTCCTCGCCGATGACGCCGGAGCGCTTTAAGGCGATCATGAACGAAGTTAAGGCGAAGACCGGTGCCAAGGGCAAAGACCTGTTTCATCCGGTGCGCATCGTGTTCACCGGCTCGCACTCCGGGCCGGAATTCGACAAGTTAATTCCGATTCTGGAAGAGGGTTCGTTGCTTGATCTTCCGCGGCACGTGACGAATGTGCGCGAGCGGCTGGCAGCGTTTCGCGCGGCGCAAGGCCTATAGACCGCTATTCCAACGCTTTTCTTAGCGCGGCCCTCGCCAGAATGCGCGTCGAATCGAGCGTTGGCAGAGGAGAGCTAGTGTCGTCGATTAGCAGGGGTATCTCCGTGCATCCGAGCACAACGGCGTCACAGCCCTCGCAACTCAACCTGCCAATCACTCGCTGGAAATACGCTCGCGACTCTTCGGTGAAGATTCCGTTCACCAGTTCGTCCATGATTACGGCGTCGATGCGGGCCCGTTCGTCAGTATTGGGCATGAGGTGTTCAATTCCATACTCCGACAACTTCTGCGGATAGACCGGCCCTTCCATGGTGTACTTCGTGCCGGTAACAGCCAGCTTGTGGAAGCCGTGCCGCCGGGCCTCGGTGGCCACTTCCTCCACGATATGCAGCCAGGGCAGTGGGGACTTAGGAGCAACCAGATCAAACGCAAGATGAATGGTGTTATCGGGACAGATGAGAAATTCAGCTCCGGCCTTGGCCAGCTTGTTGGCAGACGACAGTATGAGGCCGGCGACACCCTGCCAGTCGTCGCGACAGATGAACTCCATATACTCGGCAAGGCAGTGCGTGTGCATGCTGACCTCCGGGTGCATGTGGCGGCCCATCAACGCAGGCGCTTCCGTGCAGACTGTGCGATAGCACAGCGCTGCTCCTTCGGCGCTGCATGCCACGATTCCGATGTGCTTCGGCATTCTTGCTCCGATTCGGCAATTTCTAAGGCTAGAATCTTGCCAGAAACTCGTGCTTCTTCTCCTCCGGCAAGAACGACGCGCGGAACGAATTCTTCGCCAGTTCGCGAAGCTCAACCTCGCTCAAGCCAAAGACTTGCTGGGCGAGTTGATACTCGCGCGTCAGCGTTGTGCGAAACATGTCCGGATCATCCGTATTCAATGTCACCAGCACACCGGCATCGAACAGCCGTCGGATCGGATGCTGCTCCACTTCTGCACAACATCCCGTAAGAACGTTGCTGGTGATGCAAATCTCAACCGGAACCTGATTTTCAGCAAGATAGCGCACCAGTTCCGGATCGTCTATCGCATGTAGGCCATGACCGATGCGATCTGCCTTCAGGTCACGTAGGGCGCCCCAAATGGATTCTGGTCCGGCCGTTTCTCCTGCGTGCACGGTGAGACGCAGACGGTGATTGGCCGCGTGCTCATACATCTCACGGAACTGCTCTGGCCCGGCGCGCCGCTCGTCCCCGCCGAGTCCGATTCCGACGACGTTTCTGTCTTTGAATCGAACGGCCTCCTCAACGACGCGCTGCGCTTCCTCGACTCCGAAATGCCTCACCGCGTCAAAGATCCAGTACAGCGACACACCAAACTCTCGCTCGCCGCGCTCGCGCCCGCGTTCCGCACCTTCGAATAGCGGCGCGAATTCCTGTCCCCGCCACTGCACTACTCCGGCGGAAATGTACACCTCGGCGTGAAGAACATTCTGCGCGTGTAGCTTCTGCATCATGCGATAAGTGACAAGCTCATAATCTTCTGCTGTGCGCAGCCGCTCCGTGACCGCCTTGAACGCCCAAAGAAATCCGGTGAAGTGCTTGTAATGGTATAACTCCCGCGCTTCCTCTTCTGTGAACACACGTCCGCTGTCTTCAATGTTCCTGTAGCGGTTATTTGTCGTGGAAAGGGGCGTGGGATGACGGCGGCTCAACTCGGCCAGCGTCGACGGATCAACCGTGCCCTCGAGGTGCAAATGCAGCTCGGCCTTGGGAAGTGAGAGGAGATAGGCGCTGTGAACCCCAAGACCTTTCGCCGGTTCGTTCATAGACTCAGGGTCCATCACCGTTTCGGCGACGCCTGTTGCGCGTTTTGTGGGCTGAATTCGCTCCGGTGGCGGCTGTACAGAATGTAGACCGTCAGTCCGATAACCAGCCACAGGAAGAAGCGCAGCCAGGTCAGGATCGGCAGCCCGGCCATGAGTAGCACGCAGAACATGACGCTGAGCACGGGCGCAGCGATCCCGCCCGGCGCACGGAACCCGCGACGTCGCTCGGGCTGCTTGTAGCGCAGGATGATGACCCCGATCGACACCAGCACGAACGCGAACAGCGTGCCGATATTCGACAAATCGGCGAGTGTACCGATGTCGAGAATACCGCCGGGAATACCTACAAGAAATCCCGCGATCCAGGTCGCCGTCGAAGGCGTACGAAAGCGCGGATGAACGCGGCTGAACAACTTCGGCAGCAGACCATCGCGCGACATCGAGAACCACACCCGCGCCTGGCCAAGCTGAAACACCAGCAGTGACGAGATCATGCCCATCATCGCGCCAAACAGCACCGCAAGGCGCGTCCAGCGCAGCGTCTGCGAGTGTGTCAGCAGGCTCAGTTTCTTCAGGCTGTTGACCACCGGCGCAGCATCGTCAATCAAGGATTGCCACGGCACGATTCCCGTTAGCACCACTGCCACCGCGATGTAGAGAATAGTGCAGACGATCAGGGTGGCGATAATGCCAATCGGCAAATCGCGTTGCGGATTCTTGGCTTCTTCTGCCGCAGTTGAAACCGAGTCAAATCCGATGTACGTGAAGAAGATGATGGAGCCGCCGGTGAGCACCCCCGACCATCCCTCGGGCACGAACGGGTGGTAGTTCGACGGATGGATGTATTTCATCCCCACGAACACGAACGCCAGGATGGCAGAAATCTTCAGGATGACCATGATGTTGTTCGTCTCGGCCGACTCGCGAATACCACGCACCAGCACCACTGTCAGCAGCATGACAATCAAGAACGCGGGAATATTGAAACCGAAGTGCCAACCTGGGGTGTAAAGCACGTTGCCGCTCACGCCAGTAAGTCCTCCGGGCAGGTATGCGGGTGTAATCCAGCGCAGGTCCGGATGCCAGCCGAACCAGTCGAACATGTCCACCAGGTGCGCAGCGAAGCCAACGCTGACCGCCATGTTACTGACCGCGTATTCCAGAATGAGGTCCCAGCCAATGATCCATGCGATCAACTCACCCATGGTCGCGTAGGTGTAGGTGTAAGCGCTGCCCGCGATCGGGATCATGGACGCCAGCTCTGCGTAGCAAAGCGCAGTAAAACCGCACACGATGGCGACCAGCACCAAAGAAACCGCCAGCGCGGGGCCTGCGCCGGGGCGTCCGAGCGTCGCTGCGTGGTGCACGATATAGTCGGCCAGTGGCGCGTTGAGGATTGACGAGGTGTCGAACTTCTGCCCGGCTATGGCGGTGCCGATGACGGTGAAGATGCCCGAGCCAATGACTGCACCGATGCCCAAGGCGGTTAGCGACCACGGGCCGAGCGTCCTCTTGAGCCGGTGTTCCGGCTCTTCCGACTCGGAGATCAGCTTGTCAATGGACTTGCAGGTGAAGAGTTGGTGCGCCAGGGTAAGGCTCCGGGAGTGCTGGAATGGATGCCTCAGGATTGAAACAGAAATCTGCGACGCAGGGCAAGTGTGCGTAAAGAGCCGGAAATCTGTGCGACCTCACCGCAATTGAATCGTCCGCTCAGCGGGTTGGCGTGGTGTCCGCCTGCTGGCGCGTCTGGATCTCGATATACACGTTAATGAGGGACACGGCGGCGTGCGTGACGCCCGGGATGCCGCTGGCCTGGCCCAGCGTGCGTGGACGGACATGCGTCAGCTTCTCGTTCATCTCGCGCGACAGGCCGCTGACCTTGCCGTAGTCGAACCAGTCGGGGATGACGCGCTCCTCGGCCTTCTTCAGCCGTTCAATGGCCTTCGTCTGCTGGTCAAGGTAGCCGGAGTACTTGATCTCGGTTTCGACGGACTTTAACTCATTGCGAGGAGCAGTTGTCAGTTGCCAGTTCTCAGTTGTCAGAAATCCACGATTGTCGGGAGAGTTTTCAGTCGCTGCTGACAATTGACCACTGACAACTTCTTCCCGTTGGAAGAACCCCGGCATAAGCCGCGCCAGCACCGGCGCCAGTTTTTCAATCTGCACTTCCGGGCGCTTGAGCAATTGCGCAAGAGTGGAACCTGTCGCGCTGTCGCCGAACGTCTCCAGCAACTCCGGCAGCTCGTTGTTAACTCGTGTGCGCTCCAACAACTCGCGCATGGCCTTCAATCGCTCCTGCTTCGCCAGAAATTCAGCCCAAGCCGCATCGTCAATCAGTCCCACGCGCCGTCCGTGCGCCGTGAGCCGCCGATCGGCATTGTCAATACGCAGGTGCAGCCGAAACTCCGCGCGCGAGGTGAACATGCGATAAGGCTCGTTCGTCCCCTTGCTGATGAGATCGTCGATGAGGATCGCGGTGTAGGCCTCGGTGCGGTCGAGGATGAGCGGCGGGCCACCCTTTACCTTCAGGGCGGCATTAATGCCCGCCATGATGCCCTGGCACGCTGCTTCTTCGTACCCGCTGGTGCCGTTAATCTGCCCGGCGAGGTAGAGGCGCGCGATCTTCTTCGTCTCCAGCGTGCGCTGCAGCTCGGTCGCATCGATGGAGTCGTACTCGATGGCATAGCCGGGACGCAGCATCTCCGCTGTTTCCAAGCCTGGAATCGACTTGATGATCGCGAGTTGCACGTCGATCGGCAGTGAGGTGCTCATGCCGTTCACGTAGATCTCGTAGGTGTGCAGGCCCTCGGGTTCGAGGAAAAGCTGGTGCGTTTCCTTGTCGGGGAACTTGACAATCTTGTCTTCAATTGACGGGCAATATCGCGGCCCGACGGACTGGATCTGCCCGCTGTACATGGGCGAGCGATGCACGTTCTCTCGGATGATGCGGTGCGTTTCCGGCGTGGTGAATGCGATGTAACACGGTACCTGCCTGTCGTGATGCGCCACTCGCTTCGTGCGAAAGCTGAAGGGCGTGGGATCGTCGTCGCCCGGCTGAACTGCGAACTTCGACCAGTCGATGCTGCGGCCGTCGAGGCGCGGCGGAGTACCGGTCTTCAGGCGGCGCCCACGCAGGCCGAGGGCCTTGAGCGCCTCGCCCAGCAGCACAGCCGATGGCTCGCCGCTGCGGCCCGCCGGATACTGCTGCTCGCCACAGTGAATGAGCCCATTGAGGAATGTGCCCGTGGTGATGATGACTGCCTGCGCCGAGACCGTGCGGCCATCGCGCAGCTTGATGCCCCGGACGACAGAAGTCGCCAGTGGCCGGTTGTCAGTTGTCAGTTCGGCAACTGCCGATTCGCCAGCGCCTACTGTGTGCGCATCATCGCTGGCAACTGGCGACTGGCAACTCGTAACTGGTTCCACGATCAGCTCCGCCACCTCGGCTTGCTTGATCTTGAGGTTGGGCTCGGACTCCAGCACCTCGCGCATCTTCAGGCGATACTGCTGCTTGTCGCACTGGGCTCGAGGAGACCACACCGCCGGCCCGCGCGAAGTGTTCAGCAGCCGGAACTGGATGCCGACTGCGTCCGTCACTTCGCCCATGATGCCGCCCAGCGCGTCCACCTCGCGTACCAGATGTCCCTTGGCGATGCCGCCCACCGCGGGGTTGCACGACATCTGCGCGATGAGGTCGAGGTTTAGCGTGTAGAGGGCGGTCTTCAGACCCATGCGCGCCGCGGCCATGGCGGCTTCGCAACCGGCATGACCGGCGCCAACCACTACAACATCGTAGGTTTCAGTAAATTGCCGCAAAGGTGAATTGCCCCACAGGCCGCATAAACAGCACGCGGCATCTATTCTAATGGAGCTCTGGTTCCCTAAGAGCGCTGCTCGCCCGGTGCCGCCAACTCGGCGAGCTTGCCGATATCTGACACTTCCAGATCAGGCATCACGTCGGCCAACTTCGACGCTGCCGCCGTTTTTCCTTCCCTGCGATTCACCCAGACGGTCGCAATTCCAAGAGAATGCGCAGGTGCCACATCGTGGTACAAACTCTCCGCAACGTGCAGCAGTCGCCCGCGAGGAATCGCAATTCGGCGCAAGAGCGCTTCGAAATTGTTGAGGGACGGCTTATAGCTGTGCAGCTGTTGCGCAGTTACAACCGCATTAAACGGAACTTGCAGCAGAGGCGCCGTGTGAGCAAACAGATCGTCGTCGATATTGGAAAGCACTGCCAGCTTGTAACGAGAATGCAGCTGCATTAATCCGACGATGGTATCGGCGAACGGCTTCCAATCGCGAATCGATTCCGCGAGACCGTCAGCTTCATTGTCGCTGACCTCGAAGTGCAATTCACGAGCGAAGTCGCGAACCACACCGGCCTGCACTTCGCGATAGCTGCGATATTGTCCGGCCTGCTCCTGCGGTTCAAATTCCGAGTACAGCGCGAGAATCTGAGCGTCGCTGACGGTACAACCCTTGCCCTGCAGCAAGGAACGCAAATAGACGAGAATCCCGGTTTCCCAGTCAATCAGCGTGCCATAGCAGTCGAAGGAAAGCCAGTCGAAGCGGGAGAAGTCGAGCATCAGCGCTCTCAATTCGATTTGCCGCCGACCGGCGTGACCTTGTGCGACGCGAACTTGCGCTCCAGGGCTTCGAGTGGCGAGGCCGCTGCCAGGTCATTCGGCGTCGCACTCGCAGAATTATCGGGCTGCTCGTCAACCGGCGCGAGGGCAGGAGTTTCTTCTGCTGAGCTCGCGGCCGTTGTCGCGGCAACTGGCTTCGGCGGCTCGACAACTCTCGACGCAGCCAGTCCCTTCTCCAGAAATTTCTTCGTGTTGAGCAGCGGACGCGCGAGTGACGGGTTGTAGCTGGTCCAGGCGCTGTCGAGTTCCCCTTCGCGCTCGAATTGCGCGCGCATGCTTTCCATTTTGGAATCCAGGTCGTCGAGATAATGCAGCATGAGCGCTTCGGGAAACATCGGCAGCTTGGGCGAGCCAAACTCATACTGCCCGTGATGGCTGATGATCATGTGCTCGATCAGGATCTTCAGTTCATCTGGGAAGCCCGGCAGATGCGCCAGCTTCTGGTGCAGCATCTCCAGTTCGATGATCATGTGTCCCAGTAGCTGCCCCTCCGTGGTGTACGCGATCGAACGCTGGTAGGCGAGCTCATGCACTTTCCCGATGTCGTGCAGGAATGCGCCGGTCAGCAGCAGATCCCGGTTCACTTGCGGATAGTTGCGGGCTGCGAGGTCGCACACCGTGAACAGCGACACTACGTGGTCGAGCAGACCGCCGACGAACGCGTGATGCAACGTCTTGGCAGCAGGCGCGTTCTTGTATGCGGTCGCAATCGCCTCGTCGGACACGAACTCCTTGACCAGGGCTTTCAGCCATGGGTTCTCGAAGCTGTCCACAAATTCGCCCAACTTGCGCCAGAGTTGCTCGATATCCTTCGTAGTCTTGGCAATGTAGTCGGAGTAGTCGATCTCCTGCTCTGCCAGCCTTCGCACCTTGTGCATGGTGAGCTGCCAGCGGCCGTTGTACTTGTGAACGACACCCTTCACCTTGACGAAATCGTCCTGCTCGAAGGCCGAGATCGCGTCGGAAACGTTGTCCCACATATTGGCCTGCAACTGGCCGCTGCGGTCAGCGAGGGTGATGGAGAGATAGAGGTCCCCGTTCTTCTTCGACTTTACCTGCTTAGACGCGACGACAAAGAGCGAGGTGATGGTCTGGTTCTCCACCCGGGCGCAATCAGAAATGTAGAACTCTTTCATAAGGGAACCTAGGCGCATCGCGATGAAGGAATGCAGCCGCGAGTTCATGGTATCGCACTTGAGTGTGGATCGGTTATGGCGCGGTCAACACCGTCTGGTAAGGATCGAGCACCAACTGCTTCACGTCGGTAGGGACTGGAAGGTTGAAGCGTGTCTCATCCCCTTCGGCGAAGACGCGTCCCAGATAGACCTTGCGATCTCCTGCCACTCCGTACACTGGAACGCTGGTCACAAGGTCCGGCGGGGCGGAGTTCTGCCTTATTGTTCCGCTCACAACAGTGGCTCCTGAGTTCCGCGAAAATTTCACGCCAGCAAGTTCTAGCTGCGGGAATGCTGTGCCGTTCACCCAGCCGTCGAAGAACCAGTCCAGCGACTTGCGGTTCTCGAACCACAGCGAGCGCGGCAGCACCTCTTCGATGGCCTGCTCGAAGTCGGCATTGGTGATCTCCTTGCCCTGATAGCGATCGACCAGGTTGCGCAACAGCGCAAGGAAGACGGTGTCGTCGCCGGCCGGGTTTTCCGCCGTGCGCGAGGCATCACGCAACATGCCGCGCAGCATGTGCACCAGCCACGTCCCCCGACCGTAGGCAATGATCTCGTAGCCATTCGGAAACATCGAGGACGACAGCCGCGCTCCCAGCGTCACAGGCCCAGCCACCACCTGGCGGCGGCCGTCTTTCGATTCTTTGCCCAGGATCTGCCGATATCCTTGCAGCAGCACCTGCACATCTGCTGGCCGGCTGCGCTCCAGCAGCAGGAGCGAGCAGTAGTTTGCCAGCGCCTCCAACAGCCACTGCTCGTGATAGCTGGCCCACGACACCTCATCTCCATACCATTGGTGTGTCAGTTCGTGGGGCATCATCACTTCGCTGTAGATAACTCTGTCCACCTGCGTGAGATTGATCGCTGCCAGCTGTTCGGGGGACAGGTACGAGTAAGTGGAAAGGAAAATGAGTCCGGGCCATCCCTGGCTGGTCGCACTTGGATTTTCGGTGAGCGAAAGGCTGGTGAAGGGATACGGTCCGAGCATCCGGGCAAGGTCGGTGAGCGTTTCTGCCGCGCGGTTGGCCAGCAGTTCTCCCGTGCTCGCCGGATTCGGCAAAGGCGGAGGGTCAGGCACCGGGTCGAGAGTTCCTGGTGCGTGCGGCGATTGCAGTTGACCGGCTCTGTCTCCCGCGTTGGGCGCCGCTCGCCGGTATTCAGTCCCACGCGCAGCGAAGGCGTCCACAGCGATCTCTCCGGACTTGGCGCTGCTACGCACATACTCGCCCAGGTTGAATCCGGCAATGGGGATGGGCTTCTCGCTGATCCAATGCCCAACGAAGTCGTTGCCGTCCCTGTCCAGCGACATGCGTTTTCCGGTTGCGATCAGCGACCACGGCCGCGGGAAGCGAAAGGTGAGGTCGTAATTCGCCATAGCGATGCCGCGGTTGGGATACCAGGTGCCGCGCGCGCCCACGTAGAGCAGCCCGCCGCCTGCATCCGAGATGACTGACCCCGCGTAGCTGAAACGCAATTGAAAATGCGCGCCGGGCTGTAGCGGGACAGGGAAGACAATCGCCACGGCGTCGTCGCCTTTGCGCGACATCTCGCTTCCTTCCACGGCTTCGTTCTGGATGAACTCCAGCGGCTTGCCGGCATATTCCACCTGCTTGATTTGCAGGTAGCGGGATAGCTCGAAGAGCACGATGCGCGTCCCACCCTGTTTTACCTGCACTTCGAGTGTGGCGTCGGCCGTGAGCTCGGGCGGTGGGTCTAAGCTTGCCTTAATGGTGTACTTGCTGATGGACATCACGTCCGGCGTCCACAGAGGACCGCTGGGCCCTTCGAACCGAGTGTCTGACAGAGTGGTCTTGCGCAGGGACCGCATGGGGAAGCTCATCCACAGGTCGTAATAGACTCCGTTCTCCCGAGGCGATGAAGCCTTGCCCACCATGACCTGTTCAGGACTGCGCGTGTCGAAATAGATATCGAAGGCTCCATAGTGCTCGCCGGCCACGACGACGTGCAGCAAGCGATCGGGAACTGGCAGAGTTTCACCTACTGCCGTCGCCGGCATGCTGGTAAACGAAATGCAAAGCCGAATGGCGTCGATCTGGGCAAGCGGGCGCGCCTTGGCGTCGTTGCGGGCAGCGAAATCCCCGGCATCTTCCGCGGGGCGCAAGTACTGTTCCAACTCTTTGGCGGTATCGTCGTTGAAGCGAAGGTAAGCGGAGGAAAACTTCTCTTCCAGCACGCCGGCGCCAGTGAACAGCCCAAGGGAGGCGCGTTCCATGCGGTCTGGTGGACGCACCAGCACTTCGCCTTCGCCCTCGAAGTAGGCGCCCGTTACTTTCCCATCAACGGCTTGCGTGAATGCAATGGTCCCGTCGGTGAGCCAGACGTGTAAGTCTTCACGGTCGATCACAGCTTCGCGAATTGCGAACACGCGTTGCGAATCGAGTCCTACACTTCGCAGCGCTCGATACAGGGGCAGCACCGGTCCCGAGATGAGTGGAATGGACTGGATTTGCGCCGTCGCGCCCAGCGAACACAGGGCAACCAATGTGCACGCAAACCAGTGCACAACAGAGGTGATGAAGCGGAGGGTCATGATGCCTGTATTAAAGATGATACCGGAGCAGGCGACTTGTCATCTTTGGAGCTCCGCAGTATAGTGCCGCAGCGGACCGAGCCAGGCGCTATCCACTCCGTCCGATCTCGTGAACTATATTTCCCTCCGAGGTGTTTTATGGCTCTCAGCTTTGCCAAAGATATTCGCCCCTTGTTCCGTGATACTCCCGACGTCGATACCATGAAAGAGTTCGGTATGGATCTCTCGGCTTACGAGGATGTCAAGACTCATGCTGAAGCGATCCACTCCCGCCTGGAAGACGGCAGCATGCCTTGCGACGAAGCGTGGCCCAAAGCTCAAGTCGCCAAGTTTAAGCAGTGGATGGATGAAGGTATGGCACCGTAAACGGCGGATGAAAGAATCAGGCGAACCCCACCACCGGATGGGGGATGTAAGGTTCTTCCAGCGCAGTAAGTTCCTCCGCGGTCAGCTTTAGCGAAAGCGCGGCGATGGCGTCGTCGAGGTGATGCTGCTTGGACGCGCCAATGATGGGCGCGGTGACTGCAGGCTTGTGCAGCAGCCAGGCAAGAGCGACCTGCGCTCGCGGCACGCCACGCTTCTGCGCGATCTCGCCGACGCGCTCGACTACATGGCTGTCGGACTCGTTCGCAGTGGCGTATAGCTTCTTCCCGTACTCGTCGGTTTCCAGGCGGCTGGTGCTCTCATCCCACGCGCGTGCCAGGCGGCCACGCGCAAGAGGGCTCCATGGCAGCACGGCAATTTTTTCCGCCGCACACAGCGGCAACATCTCGCGTTCTTCTTCGCGATGCAGCAGGTTGTAGTGGTCCTGCATGGTGGCGAATCGCGTCCAGCCATGCTGGTCGGCGAGGTGGAGCGCCTTGCAGAACTGCCACGCGAACATGGATGACGCTCCGATGTAGCGCGCCTTGCCGGCCTTAACGACGTCGTGCAGCGCTTCCAGCGTCACCTCGATGGGAGTGTCGTAGTCCCAGCGGTGGATCTGATAGAGGTCAACGTAATCCATCCCCAGGCGCCGCAGGCTGGCGTCAATGTTCGTCACGATCGCCTTGCGCGAGAGCCCGCGCGCGTTCAGCCCTTTGCGGTGCGGGAAGTAAACCTTGGTTGCGATGACGACTTCGTCGCGATTGGCGAAGTCGCGAATCGCGCGGCCCAGGATCTCCTCGCTGGTACCGTCGGAGTAGGTATTGGCGGTGTCAAAAAAGCTAATGCCCAGCTCGAGCGCGCGGCGAATGAACGGACGCGCCTGCTCCTCTGGCAGCGTCCAGGTGTGCGCACCGCGTTTGGGATCACCGTAGGTCATGCATCCCAGGCAGATGCGCGATACTTCCAGTCCCGTTCGGCCAAGGCGTGTGTAATCCATGAATCCTGTTCCTTATGAAGCGATTACTGCCGGTGTGGCGCCGCGCTTTGCGGTGCGATTTTCTCCGCGGTCACGAAGATCGGCTCAATATCTACGGGAATATTGCCGAGCTTGTCCAGCGCCTGCTTGAACTGGGGACGAATGACGCCGAGCGTGTCCAGCATCTTCTTAGCGCCAGCGTAGTTTCCTTCCGCCTCCACGGTCAGCAGATCATGCGTCAGGTCGCGCACGGCATCCTTGATCTTCGCGTAGTTGACGGCGAAGGTGCCATCCGGCCGCACTACGAATCCGTCTTTGTCCATCAGGTAATTCACCTGCAACGCCATGCCTTTGCCGTGCGCGTCGTTCAGTCCGAAGCGCAACGTGCGGAACGACGATGCAAGATAGGTGGCATACAAGCGCTTCTCAAAGACGCGTGCCGGCTTCAGCGCATCGGCCAGGCCCATCGCCTGCGCGTGATCGAGCATGTATTGCAGAGCGAACAGGCCCGTGACGTCGGCCTTGGCTTCCTCGATCGCACTGTAGAGTTCCTTCAACTGCTCGCGCGGTGTAGTCGGCTTGCCATCTACGGTGATCTGGTGCGGCCCAAGGCCGTGGCACAACTCGTGCGTCAGGATGTGGGTAAAGAATGCCTCGAAGTTGACCCTGTCCTGTTCGTCACCGCCCAGCAAGCGCCTGGAGATGGGAACCAGAGTCTGCTCGAACTTCGCCTCCTGCACGTTCTTCAGCATGACGCGCTTGCTGCCCTTTTCGGCGATGACGCGCTCGTCGTTGGGCAGGTTGTAAGCGGCGGTCTGTACGCCGTGGTTGCCGTCGCCCGCGCTCAGCACTTCGTTCACCACGCGGATGGGCGCCTGCGCGCCGATCTTTGGATTGCGATACTTGGGATCGATCGGAAGATTGTTCTCGATCTCCTGCAGGTTTTTCGAAAACGCGCCCAGCTTCGCACTCTCCTGCTCATCGCGCACGTTGACGTAGGCTTCGTACGACGCCTTGTAGCCGAAAAGTTCGTCATTGTATGTCTCGTAGGGCCCGATGGTAATGTCGAGCGGAGCGTCGAGGTCCATCCAGCCAACGTCGCTCTCGTAGTAGTCATTGGAGAGGAAAGCCGCAGCGCGCGTGGTCAGAAAGCGCTTCAGCGTCGCGTTGTCGGTGAGTGACGCGGCTTCCTTCAGCAGACTTGCCGCGCGTGTGAGATCGGCCTTGTAGGCTTCGCTATAAGGAATGATCTTGAAGCCGCCCTTTGCATCCGAACGAATAATGGTGAAGAAACCCTTCGCCTGCTGCTGTTCTTTTTCCAGCAGCGTATTCACCCAATTTTCGAACTGCTCCTTGGTCATCGTCTCCGGATAAAAGTTCGCACCCAGAGGCTTGTGCTCGGGTACGCCGGGGATGAACGCCGTGTTTCCATTCAGCTCCGACCATGGGCTCTTGTTGATCCAGAAGTAATGTAGCCGCGCCTTGCCCAGCGGAGAAGTGTCCTTCTGAAGTTTGGCGTAGAGCTCAAGATCTCCGCTCCAATACTGCATCATGAAGATGTAGTCGATGATGCGCGCCGCCTCCACCAGCTTAACCAGCGCCTTGCTGTCGCCGTCGGAGAGATTGGAGATATCGACGTCCAACTCCGTGGGCGCAAAGCGGGCGGTCATCTTCTGAAGCTGGGCCAGGTCGGGAATGCTGTTTGCGAGTTGCTCACCGGCCGACGCCACAACCGGGCCGAACATGAGTAGTAGAGCGAAGAACGCAAGGTATTTCACGGGAAGAGTCTCCTGCGTCCGCGGAGCCACAGGTGGCCACCGCGGACCTGCAAACTCGCCATAATAAACCCAGGCCCGTCGCGGTGGCAGGATCCCTTCCCGTTACCGCTTGTTTACCGGGATCTGCGCCGCGCGTCCAGGCTCCACGGCCCCGCACCTGACTGCGAAACCAGCAAAGCTCCGCCCAGCATCGACAGGTTCTTCAGGAACATGATCATCTGCATCTGGGCCATCATGGGGTCTTTCACCGCCCAGAAGTTATGCATCATCGGTGTGACCGCAATCAGGAACAGCGCTATCAGCCAAGCGCCGATCCGGGCGTGATAGCCAAGCAGAATGCTGAGGCCGCCGGCGATCGCAAGTACGCCGGACAAGGGTACGGCGATGGAAGCCAGCGGCACACCTTGCGCCGCCGCGTAGGCTATCGTCTGGTGAGAGAAGTGGTTCAAACCGGCGAAGATGAAAATGAACGAAAACAGCAGCCGGCCTGCGAACACCACTGCGCCGGTCAAGGTGCTGGCTTGTGTGTTTTCGGAAGCGAAACTGCGGGAAGCGTGAAACGGAACTGAAGCGGAATTGCTGGACATCGAAGTTTCTCCTTTTCTGGAGTATTCGATGTAGGAAAAGCCTTTTGGTTACTAAAAATAAGTAGTGACAAGAAGGATGCAGTTGCGCTAAAATAACCGAGTGAGGAAAAAGTAACATGAGTCGCGCCAAGCCGCCGCAGAGTCCCTGCCCCATTACCGAGTTTCTTTCCGTGCTCGCCGGACCCTGGACCATGCACATCCTATGGGTGCTCGGCAACGACGGTCCGGCCCGTTTCGGCGAACTGCGGCGCAAGGTCGAAGGCATTTCCGCCCGCATGTTGAGCGACCGGCTTCGCCTCCTCGAGGAGCGCGGATTCATCTACCGGCACTACGAGCCGACCATTCCGCCTGCCGTTACCTACGGCATGACCGACCGCATGAGAGACATCACCAAGGTCCTGGATGAACTGGACAAGCTGGCGCGCAAGTGGGCGCAGCAGGATTCCGAGCACAAACCTGCTCGCCACGCCCCGGAGTCACACGGAAAGCCTGTCCGACCGGATAAGCGCGGGAATCACGCGCTCCGCCCGGTGTGATAACTAGGCGGTCTTGTGCTTGTGCGTCAGGCCGGGCTGCTGGGCGGGACGTCACAGTCTACAACGATAAGCGCCGGCCTTCGATCCTCCACCGGAGTTCTCGCGTCGCGTTTGGTAAATATTGGTTGAGTTTTGTTGCGATGTGACCTGCGCACTTGCGGAAGCGAAGCCTGATGCGGTTCAGAGAGCTGCCAGGACCGGTTTGTTGTGTCTTCGTTGGCCGCACCCAGTGTGCAGGCCTGGAAAGATCTTTGAAAAGCAGTCGCCGGAAGGGCAGATGTAGTGGTCATATCCGCCCATTTTCCCGCTTCTAAGTCCATAGGAATCTATATTTTACGTATAACTCATTTGTATGGAATATTTTGCGGTGATTTTTGCTCTAAGCTGTTGATTCTAAGTGATGGGAAGGAGGGGGAGTGGTATTGACGAAGTGGTAATATCGTCCCAAAATGGGAAGGGCGATAGATAGTCAGTAAGGGGCACTGGATCGTGAACAGCTCGTCCTTACCAGACGCTCATCCGGAGCGACGCTGCTCGTCCTCATAGTCGCAGATAGGGTTTCCCCGCAAAGGGGAAATCTGACGAGCCAATTCCGACGTATTTCCATCAGCAATTCCTGCTGAACCGTTCTCGCGGCATTAGAAAACAGCACTGAGCAGCAAGGCTTGCTCGCGCTTTCCAGCTACTCCGGTGCAACTTTCCTGGCGCTGACGAGTCCTATCAAGAGCGACTCCTTTAAGGTGATGAATGTCCGACGATCATCCAGAAGAACGACAGCGCGTTGGCGAGAGCGAGCCTGAGCAAGAGTCTCAAGCGCAGCGCAGCGCTCAGTCGTCCGAAGAGCAAGATTCGGCGCAGCAGGAAGAGGAAGAAGCTGCCGCCGCCGCTCCAGGCGCTGGTCCCGCTGGTGAACCAATTCGGATCGTCACCCGCGCAGAGCGCAAGCGGATGAATCGTCGCGAGCTTCTGAAGCTGGTCCCGGTTTTGGCAGTAGGCGCATTCGCCATTCCCAAGTTTCGCCAGGCGCTGCTCGACGAAGGGCTGCATTTCAGCGATTGGGCTTCAGGCGAGTTCTTCGGACGTCGTCGCCTCGCGCAGACCTTTTCCAATAGCGAAGTCGTTCCCTTCGAGCGCTTCCCTTATAACTTCTACGACGTTGTCGATCCTGGAGTGGACCTGGAGAAGTGGACGCTCACGGTGCAAGGATTGGTGCAGCGTCCGGGCGAATACAAGCTGGAACAGATTCAAGCCCTCCCCAAGATCGTGCAGAACACGCGGCATGTGTGCGTCGAGGGCTGGGACGTGATCGGCAACTTCGGAGGAGCGCGCGCTTCCGATTTCCTGCGTCTCATCGGTGCCGATACCAGCGCCCGCTTTCTGGAAGCGACGTGCGCGGATGGATACTACGAGTCCATCGACATGGAGACGATGCTGCACCCGCAAACGCTGTTCTGCTATGAGATGTATGGCAAACCGCTGGACCGCGGACACGGCGCACCTTTGCGCCTGCAAATGCCCACGAAGATCGGATACAAGCAGGCCAAGTATCTGGACACCATCCGCGTGAGCAACGTATTGCAACACGACATGCGCGGCTACTGGGAAGATCAAGGCTATAGCTGGTACGGCGGACTGTGAGAGCGGCGATGGCGACGAATGTGGCAATAAAACCCGCGGAAACAACCGCAGCGATCACTGTCTCCTATGAGCATCCCTGGATTGTGCGCCTGGCGCACTGGCTGAATGCAGTCGCGCTGGTTGTGATGATTGGCAGCGGCCTTCGCATCTTTCGCGCCTTTCCCAGCTTCGGTCCCAAGACTCCGCAGCAGGACCTGGTCGACATTCCTCGGCAGCTCACGATTGGAGGCTGGCTGGGCGGCGCGCTGCAGTGGCACTTCACCTTCATGTGGATCTTCGTTGGCAGCGGACTGATGTACGTGATCTATCAGCTAGCAACCGGCCACTGGCGACAGGTGCTGTTCACGCCGAGCGATATCAAGGGTGTGTGGCCGATGGCGCGACACTACTTCCTCTTCGGTCCCAAGCCGGCGGTTGACGCCGCTTATAATCCGCTGCAGAAGCTCGCCTACACTTCCACGATTTTCTTTGGCGTGGCTTCCACGTTGACTGGCATGGTGCTCTACAAGCCAGTGCAGTTCTGGTGGCTGGCGTGGCTGATGGGCGGATTCCATTTCGCGCGCATCTGGCATTTTGCGGCGATGTGCGGGTTCGTGGCCTTCATTCCCGGCCATCTCGTCATGGTCGCTCTGCACGGCTGGAACAACTTCTATTCCATGGTGACGGGATGGAAGCGCGATCCAGAGTACTTGGGATGAATGCGTGCGGACTCTTGCGACGACGACGCTTCCTGGCTCAATTTGACGCCATCTGTTTGCCTTCCCGATTTGGAACAAATCGCTCTATGGGGAGGCAAACAGGCGTTGACGAAGGCGGCATTTGAGAGAAGGATCGAGGTAATCACTGGCAGGTCAAACCATTTTCTTTCACCGAACTCTCCGCCCGCGTGCGTGCCCTCCTGCGACGCGGCCCGCGTAAGGTTGACACCGTGTTGCGCGTCGCCGACCTTGACGAAGAAGCCTCCAATCTCCTGCTCTATCAGCGGGCGTATCAGGCCGCGGCGCAGGCCATTTCAACCGTCGACCAGATGATGCAAACCGTCATACAGATGGGCGGTGCTGGCACATGAGAATCTCGCCCTACATCACCCAGATCGAGCTTAACGCGATGAGCGCAGCCGACCAATCGGAACAGACCGCGCTCCTGCAGATGACGACCGGCAAGCGGGTGAACGTGGACTCCGACGATCCTTCCGCCGCCGCGCGGGAGGTCGACATCGCGTCGCAATCGGATGCTTGCGATCAGTTCCTGCGCAGCATTTCCAGCATCTCATCGGAATTGCAAACCGCCGACTCCGCGCTAAACTCCGCTGTCACCGCCCTGCAGCGCGCCATCACCCTCGGCACCGAAGGCGCCAACGGCACCATGTCGCAGCAGGACCGTGACGCCCTGGCCAGCGAAGTCCAGAGCATTTCGCAGCAGGTGATGAGCGTCGCCAACCTCAGCTACAACGGCAAGTACGTTTTCGCCGGCACTGCCGATTCGCAACCTCCTTACATTGCCACGGCTGGAGGCGTCGTCTATCAGGGCAACGGCTCGGTCAACCAGGTCGAGATCGAAGCCGGACAGACAATCGCGGTGGCCCAGCCGGGCAGCCAGTTGTTTTCCGCCGCCCGAGCGAACGTTTTTCAGGCGCTTAGCGATCTGGCGACTACGCTGCAATCCAGCAGCAGCACCACCGATGACATCGCCAACGCCACCAATGAAGTCAGCGCCGCGTACAACCAGCTCAACTCAGCGCGTACCTTCTACGGCAGCACCCTCGACCAGCTCAACGACTCGCAGAACTTCCTCAAAAGCGAGCAGCTTCAGCTTACGCAACAGACCAGCAACCTTGTCGGCGTGGACATGAACCAGGCGGCCACCAACCTGGCCAACGCCGAAACCGCGCGCAATGCTGCCTTGCAAGCTGCTGCCAGCGTGGGCAATCTCAGCCTCTTTAACTTCATGTCGTCGAACAGCATAACGTAGTAGCTCTGAACAAGTTTCTGCGGACGATAACAGCGCTTGTCCCCTCCCCTACCTGTTTGCTATTTAGAATCAGTAAGTTAGACATGGAATCGCAATTAATTGTAAACATTAGACTTATCGTAAAATATTGATTCGCAAGTGCTTACAAGAGGGAAAATTCTGAACTCTTGCCTCGTCACGTCAGGGGATAAGGTAATCCAGTAGTCAGTTCCACTCGTCTGACAACTGGCAACTGGTTTTTCAAAGAGCTTCTAATGTCCGCACGGTGGGTGCGCCCGACGAAGACACACAACAACCTCTCCTCCCCGTCACTCATAACGCACTGGGCCGGCTACGGCAAGGACGCGGGTCACGTTCGGATGTGACAAGCCGCGCTCAATGGAGCTTTGCCTGGGACGAGGTGATACGCTGTTCTCGTCATGACGGCTGACGAAGTCAAGCAACTGCTGCAACTGGAGCCGCTGCCTGTCGAGGGCGGCTTTTTCCGCGAAACCTACCGCTCACGCTGGGCCGTCTCAGAGGAATACCTGCCGGAGGGCACTCGCGGCTCACGCTCCATCGGCACCGCAATCTACTTCATGCTCACGCCGGAGACGTTTTCGGCGCTGCACCGCCTGCCAGGCACGGAGATTTTTCATTTCTATGTTGGCGACCAGGTGGTGATGCTGCAATTGCTGCCGGACGGAAGTTCGCAAACGATCACGCTCGGCTCCGATCTTGCCAACGGGCAGCGACCGCAAGTCGTAGTCCGTGGAGGCGTGTGGCAAGGCTCCCGGCTGGCTCCGGGCAGCAAGTTCGCGTTGATGGGAACGACGATGTCGCCGGGGTTCGACTACGCGGATTTTCAGATTGGAGACCGCGCGCAGTTGATCGCGCAGTATCCGGGCGTGGCGGAGTTGATTCGGCAGTACACGCGATAAGGCCGCTCTTCGCCCTTCGCCATTTGCTTTTAGCGGTAACAGAGGAAGCAGGTACGGATAAACTAGGTTTTTCCAACTTCCGAATAGCCGACGGCCCGGAAGCAACCGGCTCAGTTCCGGCGGTTGCAAGTGTAATGGCGATTTGTACTAAACCCGCTTCGCGGGTAGGCGTCAGCGTAATACCATTTGGCAGGACAAATTGCATGCTGTACATCGCCGCACTCACGGCAGGTCACGCAAAATTCAGCACAAAATTGCTGCGATGCAATGAATCCCCATAAAGCAATTGTCCTGCCAAATCCC
>Ga0181532_10000830_pt1 | contig 30794 bp, 25 predicted proteins | sample PEATcosm2014_Bin_33_FD_119768 | JGI IMG/M metagenome (GOLD analysis project Ga0181532, IMG submission 119768) | Peatland microbial communities from MTU Mesocosm Facility, Houghton, MI, USA - PEATcosm2014_Bin11_30_metaG | ecosystem: Environmental > Terrestrial > Soil > Wetlands > Peat | place...
CACGCTGAGCAGAAGGACGCTGTAATCAGATGTGCTGGACGGGCACACGCTGAGACCGCCGATATGCGGGCAAGCGCCTCCCGGCGAAAAGGACCCGGTGGGAATTGCGTTCCGGTGTCGACCCGTACGCCGCCCGATGGCGGGACCGGGACTGCTAGCGGAGCCGGACAGGGCAGAGCCAGGAGCTTCCTATCGGTATCGAGGGTCACGACCTGCGCGATCGCGATCTGAACCGGCCCGCACAGGTTCCACGTCCCTGTTCGCTCGACAGGCCAGTCAGCCGGGACCGAGAAACGCAGCCCTGTGAAAGACACCGACTGCCAGGATGCCGGAACCGAAGGCGCGATGGCGGATGCGAGAGCTCTTGCACGAGGCGAAGGCATCAACGTGTTGATGATGCGCTGGGCCATGGGACCCTCGGCGGTGACCTCGACACCTAGAGAGGGTGCGTAGTAGGTGTAGCTCGCAAGCAGCTTGTCGAAGGGGCCGAGGTAGATCGTCACGCCTTTCAAGGCGATGGGCTTGGCTCTCGCGTACCTCGGCGGAACCTGTCGCGTCGCGATGACGCTCACCAGTGTCCTGTGAGCCCCGGTCGGACAACTGGAACCTCGCTCGATCACGGGCGTCGGCGCCACATAGAGCACCCCCGGAAGGGACCCCGGCGCACACAGGGCGCTCCCACTCGGGTACAAGACGGCGAACGAGCTGGATATCGAGACCTGGGCATCGCCATAGGCCACCGGTACCCACGGCGTCGCCACGGCCGAAAGGTCCGCCACCGGCAGCGGTCCGGTGGCGATGGCGGACTCGGAGCCGGCGCATGCGCCAAAGCCGAGCGCCAGCACGCCAAAACCAAAAGGACCCGTCTTAGTGCGGTCATGCACCATGAAGTTGCGACCCGGTCGCTTCGCCTACCCGCGCCAGACGGACCATGGAGCACGGTCCAAGGTCGCAGGAAGTTGTGTCACGCGGTCTGACGGCGAAACTTTCGCGCCACCAAAGCGTCACGGTCGAGGAGGGACCCTGTCGAGGCACGCTCCGTCTCTCAGCCCGGCAGCTGTTCGAGTGCCCACGTGTGGCCCCCGTTGGTCGTGTGCCAGAGCTGAGAGGAGCCGTCGATGGCCCAACCACTCATGGTGTTGACAAAGGCGAGCGACCCTGGCATTGACGGGCCGCTGAAGTCGAGAGTTGTGGGAACGCTCGACCAGCTGAAACCGCCATTGATGCTGAGGTACAGCTTGGTGCCCGCCGCCATGACCCAAGTGGTGGCTGAGACGACGTCCACCGGACCGGACGTGGACGACGGCAGTCGACGCTCGACCCAGGTCCTGCCGCCGTTCGAGGTCGAATAGAAGGCTGCCACGCTTCCGCGAGGGGTCCCACGCCAGGCGACAAGAGATCCTCTCGAGTCAGTGGAGAACACCGGAGACCACGCTTCTCCGCCCCAGCCCCTGGAAGGATCCACGAGACCACCGCTTGTCCAGCGCTTGCCACCGTCGGTCGAACGGTAGACGCACGGTGCGAAGTTGCTCGCCCCCGTGAGCCAGAGCACGGGCGCATGAGAGGCGCCTGAAGTACTGAGGCCCGTGTCCCCACAGTTTCCCGGGTTGTCTGGGGTCCCCGGCCTGCCGGTGAGCGACATGCTGCGCGAGACGACCGACCAGTGCGCTCCCGCGCTGGTCGTCTCGTAGACGGTCACCGACGAACTCCCGCCTGCCGCGCCGTTGCCGACCGCCACCCAGCCCCTGCGGTCGTTCAGGAAGGTGACCCACGCTTGGCCCGCGCCGTCTGGGAAGGACCCGATCCGCACCCAGCGCCGTCCGCCATCTGTGCTGTGGAACAGGTACTGGGGAACGAGGTGACCCGAGCTCGAGTCATACACGCTCACGAAGAAGTCTGACCGGCTGAGAAACGACCCGCCCGACAACCCGCTGGCCAGGGCCCAGCCGTGCCGAAGCAACAAAGGGGGTGACACGTCGCGCCAACGGCTGCCTCCGTCGGTCGTCATGACCATCCGCGTGTCGTTGTCCTCGGTGGCCCAGCCCACGTCCGGCGTGAGGAAGTGAACCCCGTCAACGTCCTGACTTACCCGTCGGGTGGACGACCCCTGCGCCGAAGCGGCCGAGCCTTTGCCTACCCAGATGGCTGAGCTCGCAGCCACCAACAGGCCAACGCCGCCCGCGATCGCGATCACACCCCATTTGCGCACTCGGCCATGGTCCCACCGATCCCCGTCGCGATGAGGTCGACCGAGGACCGCTCGCCGGGCGGATGCGGCCCCGCGCCGCCTGCCCTTGTCCCTCATGGCGCCCCGCGCTCCAGCTCCACAGATGCCTGCGACCTGGAATCTCGAAGAAGCCAGCGAACCTCCGCTTTGGCCAGGACACCTCAAGCCCGGAGGGCTAGCTTGCCTGTCGTCGACGCATCGCGGCGTCGATTCCAATAGTCAAGGGGTCGTCAAGTGAGCCACTGGCAGTATCCGGCGCTAGGTGGGACCCAGGACGTGTTCTTCGACCGTGCAACCGCTCGCAGTCTGCCGACGATCGTCGCGGGAGACGGTCCCTACCTGATCGATGACCGCGGCAGACGCCTTCTCGACGTCTGTTCAGGGCCGTTCCTCGCGGCGTTAGGGCAAGGGAACGAGCGAGTGCTCCAGGCCATGGTGCAACAGGGCCGCAAGCTCACCTACACGTACTCACGAACCACGAGGCACCTCGCCAACGCGGCTCTCACCGAACGAGTGTGCGCTCTCGCAGGCGCCGGCTTCGAGCGGGTTCACCTCACGTCCGGTGGCTCAGAGGCCGTTGAGATGGCACTCAAGTTCTTGCGGGCCCATGCTGTCGCCACGGGACAGCCCGAGCGCCAAGCCGTCATCTCCTTGATGCCCGGCTACCACGGCGCAACGCTGCAGACCCTCGGCCTCAACGGCGATTTCCGCACGGGCGCGCTGTGGGGATCCATGACCGTGTACTCGGAGAAGATCCCGGCGCCGCTCACTTTTAGAGCGTCCAGCCCGGAGGTGGCCGCGGCGACAAGCCTCGCTGCGCTCGAGGAGACGATCGAGCGGATCGGCCCCGAGCGCGTGCTTGCCTTCGTCGTGGAACCGATCGGCGGTCAGGCCTCTGGGGTGAACGTGCCCCACCCGTCGTTTGCTCGCGGAGCCCGCTCCATCTGCGATCGATACGGCATCCGGTTCGTGTTCGACGAGAGTGTCAGTGCCTTTCGAACGGGCGGGTTCCTCGCGGCTCATCTTGTCCCAGACGCCCTGCCCGACGTGGCGGTGCTCGCGAAAGGCCTGGCGGCCGGTTACGCCCCGCTCGGTGCCGCGCTCATGCCAACCCGAATGGTGGAAGAGCTGGCGGCGACCTCGGGATTCGTCGTGTCCCACTCCTACGACGCGAACCCGATCTCCTGTGCCGCCGGCGCGGCCGTGCTGGACGAGATCGTCGAGCGTGACCTGATGGGCAACGCTGAGCGGCTGGGCGCGAGGTTAAGGGCAGGTCTCGACACCCTGGCGCAAAGCTCACCTCTGATCGGTGACGTCCGGGGCCGTGGACTGCTGCTTGCGATTGAGCTGGTCGCTGACAAGGACAACATGGCGCGGTTTCCCGCCGAGGTCGATCCGGGCGCCGTTGTTCTCCGTCACGGGCTCGACCGCGGGCTCTTGCTCTACTCGCGCCGGCAGAACAGCGGGCGCTTCGGCGACTGGCTGCTGATCGCCCCTCCCCTGGTGATCGACTCGCAGCTTGCTGATGACCTGCTCAGCCGGCTCGAATCGACGCTCGCCTCCGCTGCTGCAGAGCTTCTCTCGTACCACGCGTAAACCGGGAATCTCACTCAGAATTACGCGAAATGACCTCGTGACGACTTCTTGCCGTCATGATCGCCGAGCACATTCCGATCCGAAGCGGTGGGAAGACACCGGCTTCGCCTGAGTTGTCGAAGCCCAGGGCCGGCCTTGACACGAAGGCACGCAAGCCCGGAAGGACACGCTGGCCCGTGGCCCTGCGTGCCGTCCTTGCCGCGAGCCTTACCCTGACAGGCACGCTCGCGGCATACGGTCAAGCGGGGGCGCAAAACGGGCGGCCCGCCTTGACGCCGTCACGCCCGGTCCTTCTAACGCTCGCTGGTCGAGACGCGCTCTCCCGGCGGGACCTCGCGCTCAAGGACGCGGCTCACCTGCTCACGCTCGTCCGGCTCCCAAGCGGATCGGCGCGAGTGGCCAAAGAGCCGAGCGGCGACTCGCAGCTGTTGGGCACCGCCGCCGAAAGCATCGCCGATCCGAACCTCGTCGACCTGCACAGATTCTTCGTAGCGCCGCAGAACGCCTGGACCGTGTACCGCTACGAACGGAGTCATCCACCGCTCCGGTCCACGAGCCGTGGCGGTTACAACGGCTACGGCACCGCAGGCACGTCCGGAAACACCAATGAATGGTTCGTCTCATACAGCTGGCCGCCCGAGAAACAACTCCTGGACTCGCGCGTCCTGGTCATCTCCATCGCTGCCCTACCGGGCCATCGAAGCGGCATCCGCCTGGACGCCGAAGTGACGTGGCTGCCGGCCAAGCCCGTTGGTGACGTTATCCCGACAGGAGCGAAGGTCCTCACAGCGGTCTTGTCCGCCGGCATGAACCCGGGAGAGGCCGGGCACGCCCCGGTCACGACGACTGATCCGGCAAAGATCGAGGGGGTCCGGAACTTCGTGAACCAACTGAGCGTCGTTTCCCCCGGGGGGAGGTTCTGCCCCGCCGACTTCGGCCAGAAGCTCACGATCAGTTTCGCCGAGAACGCTCAAGTTCCTCCCTTCGCAGTTGTGGTGGCCGACGTCGCGGGCTGCGAGGAGGTGCAGGTCCAGCGCTTCGGGCACGCCGTTCAGCCGGAGCTTTCCGGGTACGGCCTTGTCTCCTTTGTCGAGCGCGAGCTCGGTTTCAGCTGAGACCGAACCTATGGTGGCCACTGCTCAACCCGTGAACGTGGTGGACCCCGAGCGCGTTGCGCCGTGGTCGAGGCCGGTGAACCCGTCGACTCCGGTCCGGGGCGGGAGTGCAGACACTGACAGGGCGGCCGTCGCAGTACCGCGCCGCTGTCCTGAAAGCCTTGTCGACAACACGTCGAACGTCACCGAGGAATTCGAGGACTTCTTTGTCCGCGTCCTCCCGCGGACGCTCCGCGCCGTGCGCAGGCTCACCGGAGACCCCAAAACAGCTGAGGAAATCGCCGTGAATGCCCTCGCCCGGGCGCATTCACGCTGGGCGCGGATCGCGCCCTTGCCGTGGCGCGACGCTTGGGTGTTGAAGGCCGCCTCACAAGAGGCGCTCCGTATCCGCCGTCACCCTCACATGTCGGCTCGCGGCGACAGGGATGAACCGGGGGCCGCGGCCACGGCGCCACGCGACCTCGTTGCCTGCCTTTGCGAACTGCCCCGACGTGAGCAGGAGGTCGTCGTCTTGCGCTTCGTCTGCGATCTTGCCGAACCTGACATCGCTCTGGCGCTCGGCACATCCGCGAGAGCGGTGAGGGCTCTTCTGCGCCGCGCGCGGGCATCGCAGCGCGCCAAGATTGGTGCTGACATCGAGGAGGTGCTCGTCCATGAGCTCTACGCCTGAACCTGCTGAGCGGGCCTACGTCCCGACGCCGATCGAGGATCTCCTCCTCCGGGCCAAGCGCCGCAGCGCGGCGATCCGCAGGCACCGACTTCTCGGGACCGGCGCTTGCGTGACAGCGGTGCTTGCCCTCGTGCTCGGCTTAGTGCTTATACCCGGTGAAAGCGCGGGACCACAGACGTCCGCCGGCAAGCCGGGCAAGATATTCATCTCCGACCGAATCGGAAGCGCCTACGAGCTCAGCGCAGATGAGCCGCCATCATCACCGGCACCACGAGCGGTGGCCAAGGCGGTGGAGAACGGCGAAGTCGGTTTCTCCCTCGAACTATTGAACAACCTGGCTGCTGCGAGCGACTCCAACGGCTCGACCAATGAGCTCGTCTCGCCGTCCAGCCTGGCAACTGCTCTCGCCATGCTGGAGCTAGGCGCTTCGGGGTCCACAGAGCAGGGCATCGCTTCGGCCCTGCACACAGCAGGCCTGTCCGCCACCGAGCAGGCAGAAGGTTGGTACAGCCTGGCTGCGCTGCTCGCGCGCGAGACCTCGACGTCCGCGGCAAACCTGAAACGGGTGCCCGAGCTCGATGTCGCAAACTCACTCTGGGTCCAGCAGAACTTCGCCGTGCTGCCGGCGTTCGTGCGTGCTCTGGAAAGCGAGTTCCGAACCGGAGTGTGGCAGGTCAACTTCCGCAACGACCTCGGAGCCGCCGTCGACGCGATCAACCAGTGGACGAGCGAACACACCAAAGGCTTGATAAAGCAGCTCTTCAGCCCGGGCGCCCTCACGCCCGCGACTGTTCTCGTGCTTGCCGATGCCGTCTTCTTCCATGCAGACTGGGCCACCCGGTTCGAGAGCGCCACCAACCAGCAGCTCTTCTACTTGGCGGCTGGAGGAAGCGAAAACGTCCCGTTCTTGAGTTCGGAACCAGTCAATTCGAACAAGGCCCTGACGCTGGCGGTGTCGAGGACCGCCAGGTACGTGGCCGTCGAGATCCCCTACGCGGGCAAGAAGCTGAGCGCGCTCGTTGTGATGCCGACGCAGCCTTCCCTGCCACAGTTCGTCTCGTCGCTCAGCTCAAGCTCGCTGCGCCAGATTGTGAGCGCCTTGTCACTCGAGCGCGTCCAGTTCTCGATGCCTACATTCACATTGCGTTCGGACAACACCCTGAACCAGACGCTGTCGGCGATGGGCATGTCGAAGGCGTTCGAGGCCGGAGCCGACTTCACCGGGATCAACAGGACCGTGCCTCTGGAAGTTGAGACCGTGGAGCAGCACGCTTACCTCCAGGTCACGCCAAAAGGCACCACGGCGGCGGCGGCGACAGGTATAGGGGTCATCGCCACGGCCACTCAGGCCGGCGATCAGCCGATCGTCATCGACCATCCCTTCTTGTTCCTCCTGCGCGACGACGCGACCGGTGCCATTCTCTTCGAGTCCATGGTCGAGAACCCGGCGTCCTGATCTCGGTCTGACATTGAGCTGGTTCGTGCCAAAAAGCGCCACGTGCTCCCGGGCCCGGCAACGAGAGGACAGGGGCTACTGGTGGCTGCAACCAAGACTGCCGGCCGGCAACCCTCGAACGGCGCGAACCGCCCCCGGGACCCGAGGTGCCGGGGGCGGTCACGGAGTGCCTCTCGCGAGGGACGGCAGCTCCGCCCACAGTCTACGGGCCGGCACGAACCTCGTGCCGGCCCCCAAAACGCCGCTCCCCGGCTGCAACCGCCTCGGCGGTTGACTAGGTGTTGGCGTGGCTAGATCAGAACCTGCGCCTGCCCGCGTGGCGGAACACGAGGTACAGCACACCACCGATCACTGCGAGCACGATGATGGTCTTGATGAAGAACGCGATTAGGCCGACGATCGCATGCAACGCCACGTAGGCCACGAGCACTGCAACGACGGCCGCCGCGGCGACGGTCAGCTTGTGCCCGGGCCGCAGCCCGCGCTCTTGCTTAGATGTGGGCTCGATCATGAAACCTCCCACCCTGAACCGTACCTCCACCCGGGGGGACGCGGAGGTCGTCCAGGGCCCGCAGCCGTCCAGGAGCGGTCCCCCGCGCGCCTGCAGGGTTCTCCGCGGCCGGCGCCGACCGGCCTCGGAACCCGTCCGGCGCGCGTCCGGAGCCTCTCAATAGCCTGCCTATAGTTGGGAAGAGGACGCGTAACGAGCTGGAGAGCCCAATATGGGCATGGGAGAAGTCACGACGAGCGGTGAGCGCAGGCCGCGGCGGCGCGTCCTTGGAAAAGTGGCAGGCGTTGTCATCGTTGGCGCCCTCGGTGCGGCCGGGACCCTGATCGCCCTGCAACACTCACACACCTCTGCCTCGAGCGAGCCTGCCACCCCCTCGACGACCACCGTCCCGCCGTCACCTTTGACGATCACCTCGGTGACGCCGTCCCCGGGTACCTCCAACGCCGCGTTCGACACAAGCGTGACGGTGGACTTCTCCCAGCCGCTCGCGACCAACAGTCCCCTCCCGACGCTCTCGCCGGCGCCACCCGGCAACTGGGTGAGGACCGCTCCGGCGGCTGTCCGGTTCGTTCCTAGTGGTTACTTCGCTCCTTTCACGACGGTGCAGCTCAGCGTGCCTGGCGGACCTGATGGGATCCGTAGCCGGTACGGTCAGGACCTGTCGAGCACCCTCCGGAAGAACTTCGTGATCGAGGGAGGTTCCGAGCTGCGGCTCCAACAGCTCCTGGCCGAGCTCGGCTACCTTCCTCTCCAGTTCGTGCCCGCCGCGCCAGCGGTGTCGCCAAGCCTGCCCGTCGGCTTCGCCCACCTCACCTCCGGCGCCAGCCAGGCGGACCTGAGCACCACCACGACATCAGCTTCACCGCTCCCGGCGATCGACTCCGAGCCTTCGGTCGCGGCCGAGATCCCCGTCCAGGCCGTCGCGGGCAGCTTCGTCTGGCGCAACGCCAACGTGCCGGCCCCGCTCGTGGCGCTGTGGAACCCGGGACAGCTCAACGTGATCACGACCGGAGCCGTCATGGCTTTCGAGAGCGCCCACGGCCTTACGGTCGACGGTGAAGCCGGGCCGAAGGTCTGGTCGGTGCTCTTGCAGGCGGTCGCACAGCGCCAGGTGTCGACCGCGCCGTACGACTACGTCGTCGTCAGCCAGAGTCTCCCCGAGACCGCCTCGGTGTGGCGCGACGGTCAGATCATCTTCTCAACTCTCGTCAACACGGGGATCGCGGTCGCGCCGACCGCGCCCGGCACCTATCCCGTCTTCGCCCGCTACCGCGTCACGACGATGACTGGTAAGGAACCGGACGGCCAGCCCTACTCGGACCCAGGCATCCCGTGGGTGAGCTACTTCAACGGCGGGGACGCTCTGCACGGCTACATCCGGGCAAGCTACGGCTTCCCGCAAAGCCTCGGATGTGTGGAGATGACCTACGCCAACGCGGAGACGATGTTCCCCCTCACGCCGCTCGGGACCCTGGTCACCGTCCTTGCGAACCCGTTCCAGGCGGTTCGCCGGTCAATCTAGGGCGGACGTTATCCCCCAGCTCGCGTGCCACTTCTCGCCCTCTTCGAGCTCGATCACGCCTTCACCAGTTCTCAGCGCATTCGGTGGGCAGGTCATCGGCTCTATGGCTACTGCTCTCCGCCGGTCCTCCTCCTCGCCCAAGGTGTCACCCGTGTAACACATGGCGCACCCGAACGCGGCATCCGCCCAGATCACCGTGCGGCGCTCGTTGGCTTGCAGCCACGCGTACCAGCGGCCGTCCTGCTCGATCTCGAGGCCCGTGTAACAGTCGTCCAGCTCGAGGCCCCAAAGCGCCCGCCCGCCGAGATCGAAGGCGGAACCGGATGCCGGCTCGTCACCGATAGGAAGTCCCCGCTTGTCCAAGATCAGTCGCCGCTTTGCGAAAAGACCGATCTCGGCTCGGTCGATACCACCTTTGCCTGCGTCCAAGTACGGATGAAAGCCCAGCCCGAAAGGCGCGATCCCGTTGCCGGTGTTCGTCACCCCGCAGGCGACCTCGAGACCTGCTTCACTGAGTAAGTAGTCGAGCTCGATCCGAATGCGGAACGGATAGGCGGGCTGGGGGTGGACGACGCAGGAGAGCACGGCCCTGTCCTCGCGACGCTCCTCGATCGACCACGGCAGCCACCGCACGAAGCCGTGGATGGCGTTGGACCGCTCCGGCTCGTTGATATCGGCGCGGCCGACGACGCCGTGCGACCGGTAGGAGCCGTCCTCGAGCCTGTTGGGCCACGGAGCAAGCACCTGTCCCCGGCAGCCGGACGCGATCTCACTCTCAGGGAACTCCCAGATGACGGGTACCGACCGGTGCCGCAAGCAACGCAGTGTCGCACCGACCTCGGTTACCACAGCGTCAAAGTCGCCGTGAACGAGCATGATTTGCTCGCCTGAGGGCGGGAGCATGGCGATATCGTAGCTGTCAAGCCCCCTCACAAAGCTCGTCCGACCGGCGGGCCGGAGACAGGCTCAGGTCTCGGCCACGCGAGCGATTCGGACAAGGAGCGGGCGGGCATGCGGATTCTGGTTACCAACGACGACGGATTCGACGCGCCCGGTCTTTGCGTACTGGCCCGCGCGTTGGCCGAGGCTGGCCATGACGTGCTCGTGGTCGCACCTTTGAACGAGGCGAGCGGCTCAGGTGCGGGCATTGGCCCCTTGCGCGCCATGGGGGGCGGCATCCACGTCGAGGCTGTCGCGCCTCCCGGTCTCGACGGGATAAAGGTTCTGGCTGCGGACGCCCTGCCGGCACTCATCGTGATAACCGCCTGCCTCGGTGCCTTCGGACCGCCGCCTGACCTCGTGGCCTCCGGCATCAACCCTGGTCGCAACGTAGGACGGGCGGTGCTGCACTCGGGCACAGTGGGTGCGGCCCTCACGTCTGTCCACTTCGGTCGCAAAGGGCTCGCCACGAGCCTGCGGGCCGTTTCGGCGCCGGCTCCCCATGAGCACCACGACGGCTCCCGCATGCATTTCGAGAGCGCGGCTGCGCTCGCGGTGGCGCTGACCGCTCACCTGGAGCGAGCTCCTGCCCGTACGGTGCTGAACTTGAACGTGCCCAACCTCGCCCTTGCCGAGATCCGGGGCGTCCGTCGCGCGGGCCTCGCGTCGTCTGGGCTGATCATCGCTGCACAAGCAGTGAACGGAGGGCCGAAGGTTCGCTTCGACCTCGGTGCCTCACCGTCCGACGGTGACGAATCGGACGAGACATTGACCCAGCTCGGATGGGCCGTGGTGACCCCTCTCGTCAGCGTCTCAGAGGACAAGCGGCCGGAGACAGCCGAGATCGTTACGGCCGCCATGGCGTCCGCGGCCGAGTGCCTGGAGATGGCTCGCGCCACATCGAACTGAGATCCACCTTCGGACGCACGGGCTGGTGCGAACACAGCTGGTCGGAATCGGACGGGCAGTCCCAGGCGACAGACGCAGCAAGCTTTCCACTGGCACGCTGGCGCCAAGAACCAGGACTGCCCAGTTGAACGGCGGGTCGCGGCACGTATTGTTCACCCTGCGTACAGCTTGCAGGTACCTGCCAAAGGAAGGTCACAACCTGGCAATTGGCGGAAGGATCGCTTCGGAGGAAGTACTCCCGTCATCGCCATTGACGATAGATGTCATCTCTGTCGCTCTTTCCACTTGCGCAGAGCCAACCCGTCTCGTAGGGTTTCCGCCACACCAACTGTCAACGACGAGCGGTGCCGAAACGCCCGGAGCTGTCACGCCGGGTCGGGCCAAGGCTTTTTGCCTGCCCAGGCATAACTGGATAACTCGGCGCCTGCGAGCCGAACCGCGCGAGCGGCGTTGCTCGTCCCGGCCTGTGCTCCCAAAGGAGCGAAAAGGAGTCGCGACAACAAAGAAGACAGGGCGAGACCCGTCTGCACCTCGTCCGGACGTCCCAACGTCCAGATCCGGCCAGCCCTTCCGGCACCGTTTCGCGAGTCGCATGCAATAGACGGCCTGCCCGCATCAACGCATCCACCTGGAACCCACCGGGTTTTCGACACTCCAAGGAGGAGCAAGATGCGCAAGCACCCCCTGATCGCGCTCATCGCGTTCACTTTTGTTGCTGCATCCATATTCATCGGCACCGCCGGTGCCAGCAGTATCAGCGCAGTACCTGTTCGCGCCACTTCCCACCTGGTCAAAGGCGCAACTGCAACGCCCCCGCTGCCCACCAATCTCAGGTGGCTGGCAGCGACAGTGCGCGAGCGCGCGTACGCGGCTGCGCAGCTCACGGCCCTTGTCGCGCGTGAAAAGAGCTCGCCGTTCTGGCAGGGTCTTGCCGCCGATCGTGTAGCCATCCACGACGCCGGACGCCCAGCAAGAACCCTGCTCCCCGCACGATGGCGTGAGGTGCAACAGGAAAACGCCCGTGCCGCAGCCGTTCGCGCCGCCGCAGCCGCCTACGCGGCGGCACAGGCAGCACAAGCCGCACAGGCGGCACAGGCGGCACAGGCGGCACAGGCGGCACAAGCCGAACAGGCAGCACAGGCCGCACAGGCAGCACAGGCCGCACAAGCGGCACGGGCCGCACGACAAACATTGGCGGCGAGGACGACAAGACTCAAGCGAAGACACCCAACTTCGACAAGCCCAGTGGCAGCTGACCCGCCAACAACTGACCCGGGCGGAGTCTGGCTGGAGCTGAGGCTTTGCGAGTCCGGTGACAACTACGCCGAAGACACCGGAAACGGTTATTTCGGCGCTTACCAGTTCGCCCTCGGGACCTGGTGGGGACTCGGATACTCGGGTCTTCCGAGCGATGCTCCACCGGCCGTGCAGGACCAGGCTGCCGAAAGGCTCCAAGCCGAAGCGGGTTGGGGACAGTGGCCTGCCTGCAGTGCAGATCTCGGCCTGTGAAACCGTTAGTAACGCTCCTTGCCGACGAGTAGTCGTCAGGTGAGTGACGGCAGACAGCTGCAATGACTTCGACAATTCTGGCGGTGCTGCGTCCAGTTCTGTTGCACATTCGCTGACACATTCCTACAGGACCGGGCTTCGCTCGCGCGATGCCCGGTCCTGTCGCGTTGCGGCACCTACAAACCGGGCCGTCCTAAGCTTCGGGCCAGGAGGTCGAGCGATGCGGTTCAGCATCTGGCTGGGAACAGAGCAACTCTCGGGTGAGCTTCTGGGTTCGGCCGAGCACGCCGGCGCCAGCGGATGGGACGGGATCTGGGTCGCCGACCACTTCATGCCCAACGGTGAGCGGAGCTCCATGCCCCGTCTCGAGGCCTGGACGACCATCGCGGCGGTCGCGGCTCGCGTCGACCGCCTGCGCGTAGGCGTGCTGGTGACAGGCAACACGTACCGGCACCCCGCTGTGCTCGCCAAGATGGCGGCCACGGTGGACCACATCTCCGCAGGCCGCCTGGTACTCGGCCTCGGCGCAGGATGGCAGGTGAACGAGCACGAGGCGTACGGCATCGAGCTTCCCGCCGTCCGCGAGCGACTAGCGCGCCTCGAGGAGGCATGCCAGGTCATCCGCCTCTTGCACACCGAGGAACGCAGCAACTTCGACGGCCGCTACTACAACCTCGTCGACGCGCCCTGCGAGCCGAAGCCCGTCCAGCGACCACTGCCGCTTCTCATCGGCGGAGGCGGCGAGAAGACGACCATGCGAATCGCCGCCCGCTACGCGGACGAATGGAACTGCTGGGGGCTGCCGGACCTGATGGCTCACAAGGCCAAGGTTCTCGATCGCCACTGCCTCGAGATCGGCCGAGACCCGACTTCTATAAGGCGCTCGGCCCAGGCTGTCGTGCTGATGAGCGACGACGCGGCCCAGCTCGAGTCCTGGCGCGCCACAGAGTCTCAGCTCCCCCGCATAATCGGCACGGCGTCAGAAGTGCTCGAGGTCATGGCCCGCTACGGCGAGGTCGGTGTGGACGAGTTCGTCGTCCCGGACCATTCCCTCGGTCGCGACGCCCGGCAAAAGCGCGAGAACATGGACGCTTTCGCCCAGGAGGTGGCCGTTCACCTACAACAAAGCTCCGGCTCCTGAGTGCCGGGAAGCTCGCGCCCCCCGGGCCATCTCGTCGCCGCCCCCGACAAGTTCCGAGGCACCGCAAACGCCGCGCAGGCCGCGGCCGCTGCCGCGCGCGGGGCGCGCGACGCGGGCTGGACGGCCGCCGAGCTGCCGCTCGCCGACGGGGGTGACGGACTGCTCTCCGCCTTCGGCGGCGAGCTTCGCCACGACGAGGTGACCGGACCGCTCGGAACGCCCGTGATCGCCGAGTGGAAGCTCGTTCCCGCTACCGCCCGGCGCTCGGGCGCGACCGCGGTGATCGAGATGGCGAACGCTTCGGGACTTGTTGTCGCGGGCGGGGAGCTCGCCAACGACCCCATGAGAGCGTCCACGGTCGGGACGGGCCAGTTGATCGTGCGTGCCATCTCGCTCGGCGCGACGCGCGTCGTCGTAGGTTGCGGCGGCTCGGCGACGACCGACGGCGGTCTTGGGGCGATCGAGGTCATCGGCTCGCGCCAGGCGCTCCGAGGCGTCGAGCTCGTGGCCGCTTGCGACGTGACGACCAGGTTCTTGGAGGCGGCGAGGATCTTTGCTCCGCAAAAAGGCGCCACCCCCGAACAGGTCGAGGCGCTCAGCGCCCGACTGGAGCGAATCGCCGCCCGCTACCTGGCGGATTACGGCGTGGACGTCACCACGATCCCTGGGGCCGGCGCCGCGGGCGGACTCGCCGGTGGCCTCGCCGCCCTCGGGGCCGAGATCGTCTCAGGCTTCGAGCTCGTGGCCGACTTCGTCGGCCTGGACGGTCACCTGGCCGGAGCCGACCTCGTCATGACCGGGGAGGGCTACCTCGATGAGCAGTCCTTCTCGGGCAAGGTCGTCGGGGGCGTGGTTGCTCACGTCGCCGGGAGGGTGCCGATCCTGTGCATCGTCGGCGACGCCGCCGATGGGGCAGCACCGCTGGTCGAAGCCGGCGCGGCCGCCTTCGAGCTTGTCAGTCTCGTCGGGCGGTTCGGACCCGAAAGGGCGCGTTCGGACGTCCTCGAGCTGTTGGAGCAGGTCGTCTCGCAACACATATCCGCCTTGTGACTCAGGCGCGACAACGCGCACCGGGCTCAGCTTCAGCGGACGCCAACGCCGAGCCGGGCCACGTCGGCGAAAAAGCCCGGGTACGTCTTGGCCACACAGCCGGGGTCGGAGAGCTCGACACCGGGCACGACAGCACCGACGGCAGTGAAGGCCATGGCGATGCGATGGTCCCGGTGGGTGTCGATCCGGCCGCCGTGCAGTGGCGTGCCCCCGTGCACGACAAGGCCGTCCGGTGCTTCTTCGACCTTGGCGCCGAGCCTCCTCAGCTCGGTCGCGACCGCCGTGATCCGGTCGCTCTCGTGGCCGCGTACGATCTCGACACCTCGGATCACGGTGTCTCCCCGCGCCAGCGCGCCCAGCGCGGCGATGGTGGGAACCTGATCGGGCATCGCCGCGAGGTCGACCTCGACGCCACAAAGCTCGCCTCGCCGCTCGATCCTGGTGCCGCCGGGTCCGCGGGAGAACCTGGCACCCATGGCGGCGAGAACCTCCGCGAGGCCCCCGTCCGGCTGGGCTGTCGCGAAGGCATTGGCGACGGTCAGCGAACCGCCCGTGGCCACGGCGAGGCCGTACAGGTGCGCCGCGGCGCTCGCGTCGTGCTCGACGGACTCGCTCCTCGGGACATAGCCGGCGCCCGCGCCCACCTTGAACCGTCCTGGCGCCTCCTCGAGCACCGAGGCCCCCCAACGAGCCATCGCGAGGGCCGTGAGGCGCACATAGCCGAGCTCGCGGAGACCCAGCACCTCGACGACGAGGTCGTCGTCGGCGTAGGGACCGACGAGAAGCAGCGCCGTCGCGAACTGCGAGCTGGCCGAAGCGTCCACTTCGAGCCGCCCGCCGCAAAGGCCCCGGCTCGAGATCCGAAGTGGGGGCCTGCCCCCGTTACTTTGCACCTCCGCCCCCGCGGCGCGCAGCGCCTCCAGGAGCCCGGCCACCGGACGACGGCGCAACGGCTCATCACCGTCGATGATCACCGTTCCTTTCGCGAGGAGCGCCACGGCCGCCAGGAAGCGCAGCGTGGTGCCGGAGAGTCGCGCGTTCAGCGCGGTCCCTGCCACCGGCCGGCCCGCGGTCCCGGTCACCTCGGTGTCACCGTCGACGACCTCGATGCCGGCACCCAGTGCACGGAGCCCTGCGGCCATCGCCACGGTGTCGTCGCTCTCCAGCAGACGGCGCAGAACGGACCTGCCCGCCGCCAGGGAGGAGATCACGAGCAGGCGGTTGCTCAAGCTCTTGGAGGAAGGCGCGTCGAGCGTGCCTTCGACCGGGCCGGCCGGGACGATCTCGAGGCTGTCGCGAGAGAGCCAGTCGGTTTCCTCGGAACCGGTCACCGGCAAAGACTAAACCGGCGCCAGCGGCCACCTGCTGGCCGCCCGGCCCGGTTTCAACCTCAGGGGGCGAAGGTGCGACGATGACGCCGTGAGTTTCCGGATCTGTTTCGTGTGCTCGGGCAACATATGCCGCTCACCCATGGCCGAGGTGGTGCTCGCGCAAGAGGCCGCGGAGGCAGGGCTCGGCGACCGCTTGGCCATCGACAGTGCCGGCACCGCGGCCGACGTCGGCTTCGACATCGACCGGCGGGCCCGCAAGGCGCTCGAGCGACGCGGCTATGTGAGCATCGGTCATCGCGGGCGTCAGTTCCAGCCCGGGTGGCTCGACGAGCGCGACCTCGTCGTGGCTATGGAGAAGAGCCACGTGAGATGGCTCGAGAGCCGTGCACCGAGGCCCGGCCAGCATGGCACGGTCCGGTTGCTCGGGAGCTACCCGACGGGCCTGAGGGGCCAGGACGGCCCTCTCGAGATCCCTGATCCCTGGTACGGCGACGAGGCGGACTTCGAGTCCTGCCTCGATCTCGTGCAGGCCGGGTGCACGGCGCTGCTTCGTGAGCTGGCCGCCGAGCTTTCGTGAGGGCGCTGCAGCCGTCAGGTCGCCGGGCTCACCGAGCTCATGTTGAACTCGGCCACGCGCAAGGCGGGCATGGCGGTCCTGTTGAGCCACTCGTTCCATTCCCGCGAGAGCGCCCGTTCTGTCCGACCGGCTTCGACGGTCTTGGCCAACAGGTCGACCGGGCTCTCGTTGAAGCGGAAATTGTTGACCGACCCGACGATCTCGCCGTGCTCCACCAAATAGACACCGTCTCGCGTGAGGCCCGTCAGCAACAGCGTCTCGGGGTCCACGTCGCGGATGTACCAAAGGCACGTGAGCAATAGTCCCCGCTCGGTGTGCTCCACGAGCTCCTCGAGAGTGCTCGTCGCCCCGGGCACCTCCAAGATGAGGTTGTCCGCGGGCGCGGCCGCCTCGACGCCGGATCGTTCGGCGCCTGCGCGGTGGTACTGCAGACGTGCGAGGCGCCCGTCGGAGATCCAATCGGTGCGCTCGAGCCTCAGGCCGTTGTCGAAGACGGACACGTCCTGGCCCGAAGCCCCCGTGACGAGGAACGGTGTGCACTCGAGACCCGGGGCGAACGGATCGCTGCGCAGGCTGAAGCGCTGGGACGAGAGCGACTCGCCCACCCTCGTCGCGCCCCCCGGCGCCGAGAAGACGCTGCGCCCCTCTTCGGCCTCGCGGCCCGAGGTGGCGTAACCGAGGGGGGCCATGAGGTCGGCGACCGCGTCGGGCGGCAGCACCACCTCGTAGCGACCGGCCTCGAGGTCGAAGCGGTGCTCGCCCCAGGCGAGGCGGCGGTCGAGCCGTTCTCTCAGCTCCTCGACATGCACCGTGGCGAGATCCTCGGCCCCGACCGCCACCCAGGCCGAGCGTGCTCCCCCGTCCGCGCGGGCAACGGTCTCGAGCTTGCCGGTCTTCTCCACGTGGCGCAGCCGCACGCCGGTGGAGGAACCGAGATAGACGGTCGACACCTGGTGCTCGGCGTAGCCGGCGAACCTCGTCCCGGCCGCACTCGCCCTCTTGAAGGCGTCGCCCAGGCCCGCCAGCACGCTGCCGAGCCCTTCCAGGCTCGTCATGACCGGTGGGTCGGCGAAGTCGCCCGCGGGCGCCGACTGTTCCGGGGTGATGAGCGGCGCCGCGTCCTCGGCCGCCTGGGCCGTCGCCGCGTGCGCCTCGGCACGGCGGAGAAGGTCGATCGCGTCGGTGGCACCGCTGGCGCTCGCCGTCCCGACAGCCGTCCCGCCCTCGGTCTCCCGGAACGCGATCACGCTCACGCTACGGTCACGGCGCACGCCGTTGGTCGTCACGGTGTTGTTGGCGAAGCGGACCTCGGCTTGGCTGAGCTCCTCCACGATCACCACACAGCCGTCCGAGGCGGAGGCCTCGAGCACCTGGTCGACGACACGGTCCGCAGGGCTCAAAGGGCCCGTTGCGCCGCTCATCGCCCCGACTCCGCACGCGTGTTCAGCACGTTGACACCCCTGAACAGCGCCGAGGGGCAGCCGTGGCTCACGGGGGCCACCTGGCCGGGCTGGCCCTTGCCGCAGTTGAAGGCGCCCCCTAGTCGGTAGGTGGACTCACCGCCGACGGCCTGCATCGACCCCCAGAACTCGGTCGTACGTGACTGGTAGGCAAGGTCCTTCACCTGGCCGGAGAGCCTCCCCTTCTCGATCCTGAAAAAGCGCTGGCCCGTGAACTGGAAGTTGTAGCGCTGCATGTCGATCGACCAGCTCTTGTCCCCGACGACATAGAAACCGTCTCCGACCGACGAGATGAGCTCTTCGGTGGTTGGCCCGTTGCCCGCCCCAGGGCGCAGCGAGACGTTCGCCATGCGCTGGATAGGGGTGTGGCCGGACGAGTCGGCGAAAGCACAGCCGTTGGACCGGCCGAGGCCCATGAGCCGCGCTATCCGTCGGTCGAGCTGGTAGCCCACCAGCACGCCCTCGCGGATGATGTCGAAGCTCTGGGCCTCGACGCCCTCGTCGTCGTAGGCGACAGTCGCCAGGCCATGTTCGACGGTTCGGTCGCCGGTCACGTTCATGACCCCCGAACCGTAGGCGAGGGTGCCCAGCTTGTCGAAGGTGGCAAACGAGGTGCCCGCGTAAGCCGCCTCGTAACCCATGGCCCGGTCGAGCTCGGTCGCGTGCCCGATCGACTCGTGGATGGTCAGCCAGAGGTTCGTGGGATCGATGACGAGGTCGTACGAGCCCGGCGCGACAGAAGGCGCATGGAGCTTCTCGGCGAGGTAGTCGGGTATCTGCGCGAGCTCGTCGTCCCAGTCCCAGCCCTTGCCCAGCAGGTACTCCCAGCCCCGGCCGGCTGGCGGGGCGAGGCTCTGCATGGTCTCGAAGCCTCCTTCGTCGTTGTTGACGGCGGTGGCCTCCACTTCGGGGTGCACGCGTACGCGGCGTTGGGTCGTGACAGTCCCGGAGAGATCCGCATAATGCTTGTCCTCGACGACGGCGAGCACGGAGGCCGTCACGTGGTCGACGCCCGCCGAGGCCATGAGGCGCCCGCTCCACTCCTCGAGCAGGGCCACCTTCTCCGACAGGGGCACCTTGGACGGGTCCAGGTCATAGGAGGAGGCCCACGAGACCTCGCCGTGCGGCGGCTCATCGGCGAGCTCGACGCGCTCGGCCACTGCTGGGGCGCTGGCGCGTGCCGCGGAGACCGCCTGGTCGGCGAGCGCGGCCGCGGCGTCCACGTCGAGCTCCACTGTCGCTGCGAACCCGAACGAGCCCTCGTGGACGACCCTCAGGCCGAGGCCGAGCTCGACGTTGTCGGCGGACGTCTCGAGCCGGCCGTCGCGCAGGCTCACGACCTGGGAGCGGATCCGTTCGATGCGCGCCTCGGCGTGCCCGCAGCCCAGAGAGCGTGCCCGTTCGAGCACGGCGCTTCGTATCGCCTCAAGCGGAAGGGCCTGGAATTCGCCGTCGAGCTCCACGGTCGACATGGGTGATCTGCCTCCTCGAGTTCGGGGCCAAGTGTACGGGGAACGAGTCCACCGGCTCGGCTGCTGGCGTAGTGCCGTGAACGGCCGTCGCTCAATCGGGCCGGTACTTCTGGTCGTAGAAGACCTTCCCGTCCGGGTTGCGGTGCGGGGGCCGTTTGGGCGGCATCAGCTCGAGGGGAAGATGGCGGCGCTCGCCCGACCACGGAGCGCGCGGTGCCACGACGTGGTCCGCCAACCGGTACGCCAGGGACTCGTAGTTCACGCGCCAGCCCCGGAAATGGCGCCACGCCTCCTCGGTCGCCCGCTCGGTGGGAAAGCCGGTCTCTTTCACCAAGTTCACCGCGTAGGCGAACTCCTCGTAGGTGAGTTGGATGTCGCCCGTCGGCGAAGGGTCTTTGTCGAAGTCCCAGTGCAGGGTCTGGGCGATGCGGCGAAGCGCCGTGAAGCCCATCCGCAGGCACATCCGCGCCTCGGAGGGTGCGTTGGTCGGGTTGAGCGACAGGTGCATGGCGGCCGCGTCCAAGACCGCGAGGAGCGAGATGATCCATGAAAAGCCGGGCTCGGGCGAGCGGAACCACAACAGCACGGGATAGGAGATGTGGCTCTCCGCCAGATCGGCGGCCCACAGCTCCCAGTCGCCGTAAAGCCGGGGCAGGGCGTCGGTGATCCCGACCAGCTGGTGGCGCATGAGGACCTCCGGTCCCCAAGCCGGCACCCCGGCCCGGCTCTCCATCAAGGTCACGAGCGCCTCTCGACGATTGAAAGCCTGGTAGATGGCCGGCAGGTAACCGATCTGGAGCGCCACGGCTATCGCCCCGGTGGCGCCCGCCAGAACGACGACCGCATCGTTGCCGGTCGTGCTGGCGTGCACGAGGCCGACGGAGAACAACGAGGCGGCCGCCTCTCTCAAGCCGGCGGGGAACGACTTGGTCCAGGGCCACTGCACGAGGCCGTAGCCGAGGATGTACAACCCGAGGAAAGCTGCGAGCTGGGCGATCAGCGCTACCGGGCCGACCGCCGCCAGAAGGCCGTCCTTGCGGGCGAAGCTGGCGACAGGGCGAGCCGCGAGCAGGAAGCCACGCCTGACGATCCGGCTGACCAGCATGGCCAGGCCCTGGAATCTGGAGCCTCCGCGCGGCAGCACGAACGTCGTGACGAGGCTCACGGTGGCGAACGCCACGACGAGCACCCCGATTACAAAGCCGACCCAGGCCATGAGGCTTGTTTCCTACACGATCTGCCCGACGAAAGCCAGGGTTGTGGGACTGCCCGTCCGGCGCCGTGTGGCCGCCGGCCGGGCGGTGCGGGGCGTCTGTTGGCTACGACTCCTCTGGGCGGCCCGAGTTCGGGCCTTGTGCCCTCACCTCTTCGACACGGGCGAAGGCCGAGCGCAACTCTTCGATCCAGGCCGCTTCGTTCCTGCCGACGAGCTCGACGCACCAGGCGAGCGCCTCGCTGCGGCTGCGCGCTATGCCGGCGTCGATGAGGGTGTCGAGCACCTGCCGCTGCGACATGCGCAGGCGCGTCATCACCGGCACGTTCGCCGTCGTGAACAGCCGGGTCGTGCCGCCGGCAGTGGCACCCCAGGACACGACGCGTCCGAAGCGTGCCTGGGCTTCCTCGGCGATGCGGACCCGGTGGTCCCTCGTGTCCTCGCGGAATCGCTCGATCCGTGCCTCCGCGGCGGTCGCGGCCTCTCCGGCCGTTGCCCCTTCCCCGAGCTCCACGGCGTCCAAGGCACCGATGACGAGGATCTCATCGTTGTCGACGGTCACCTCGGGAGCCCCGAGATAGAAGTCGCCGGGAAGCCGGCCCGTGAACCAGGCCTTGATCTCGGCTCGCTGCTCGGAAGAAGTGCGCTCCTCGGAGCCCGAGCTCCATCGGCGCGCCCAGCGCGGGCCGGCACCACGCCTGCCGCCGCGCTGGCGAGGGTCGTGTTGATGTTCGTGAAATGTCATAGACTGAGATTACATGATTACTTGTGAGTTTGCAAGTGTTACCATGATGGAGAGGCGCGGGCCGTCCAACGGCCTTCCTCCCTCGTCAAAGTCACCGCCAGGCCGAAGCAGTCCTCCAATGAGCGCTCCGTGAGCACGTCCTCGATCGGTCCCATCGCCACGACCTCGCCCTCCCGCAGCAGTAGGGCGTGGGAAGTCGTGGCCGGCAGCTCTTCTAGGAGATGGCTCACGTGCACCGTCGTAGGGGCGTCCGAGGAACGAGCCAGTGCCGTGAGCGCGAGCACGAGGGCCTCCCGGCCTGGAAGGTCCACGCCTGCGCACGGCTCATCCAGCAGCAGCAGGGGATGTTCGACGAACAGCGAGCGGGCGAGCAGGATCCGCTGGCGCTCACCCTGGGAGCACGAGCCGAACGGGCGCTCTGCGAGGTCCTCGCATCCGAGCGCCTTTAGGATCCGCCGTCCCCGCAAGAGATCCGCCTCGTCGCTCGAGGCCCACCAGGGCGCGAGCACACCGCGACCGCCTGTCAGCACGATGCCGAGGGCGGCGGCACCAGGGGGGAGCCGGTCCGCCACGGCATGGCTCACGACCCCGATCCGCGAGCGGAGCTTGCGCAGGTCGCTCGCACCCAAGCGGGCGCCGAGCACGATGGCCGTACCCGAGGAGGGATGACGCTCGGCACCGAGCAGGCGAAGCAGCGTGGTCTTGCCGGCACCGTTCGCGCCGAGCACCGCCCAGTGCTCACCGGAGCGGATGGCAAGCGATACCGGCCCCAAAAGGCGTCGCCCGTCGGGTGTCGTGACGGTCGCGCGGTCGAGCAGCGCAGCGAACGCCGTCGTCGGCTCTGCGTCAGCCTCGACCATCGGCTCGCCCGCCCTTCATTGGCCGGAAGTCTCGCGCAGCCCACGACCTGTCAGGCCGAACCGGTTGTCAGACGAACCGGGGCCCTCGACCGGCCAGAGCTAGTGAGGCGAGTGCCTGTTGCCGTGGACGACCACGACGGCACAAGGCGCGTGACGCACGAGGTGCTCGGAGACCGAGCCGATGAGCATGCCCGCGACAGCGCCATGACCATGGCTCCCGACGACGAGCAGGTCGGCGCCTCCCGCCGCGGCCAGGAGCACGTGAGCAGCGTGGCCCTCTTTGACGAGCCTTTCCACCTCTATGTCGGGATCGGCGCCGAGCACGGTTGTGACCGCCTCGTCAAGGGCTTGTCGTGCCAGCACCTCCGGGTCGTAGTCGACCGGGAACGTCGGGACCCATCCCGTGCCTGTCGAGACCTCCCAGGTGGTGACCACGCGCAGTTTCGCTCCGGTGAGACGTGCCTGTGCCGCAGCCCAACCGAGGGCCTTGAGCGACGGCTCGGAACCGTCGACTCCGACGACGATGAATCGTTCGGTCTTCTCTCCGGCGTCGCTCATGGCCTCACACGTTAGCCGGTCGAGCCTGCTGAGCTGCCCAACTAGACTTGGGAACATCAAGGCGCTCAAGACGGTTGAGTGTTGAGGACTCAATTACGAGAGGAAGATCGACTGGTGTCAACAACTCAACAGCTCCCGGTTCTGCCGCTCGCCGATGTGGTCGTGCTGCCAGGCATGGTCGTGCCCGTCACCCTCGACGACGCGGAGCGGCAAGCGGCCATCGACGCCGCCAACGCGGGAGGTGAGGACCAGGTCCTCGTCGTTCCCCGTCTCGACGGCAGGTACGCCGTCGTCGGCGTCGTCGCGACGATCGACCAGCTCGGCAAGCTCCCCGGTGGTGAGCCTGCCGCCGTGCTGCGGGCCGTCTCGCGCGCCCGCGTCGGCTCGGGGGTGACCGGACCGGGATCGGCGCTGTGGGTCGAGGCAGAGGTGCTCGAGGAGGTCGGCGGCGGCGAGGCCGTGAGCGAGCTCTCCCGTGAGTACAAGAACGTCGTCGTCTCGATCCTTCAGCAGCGGGGAGCCTGGCAGGTCATCGATTCGGTCCAGCGCGTGACCGAACCGGGCGAGCTCGCTGACCTGGCCGGCTACGCCCCTTATCTGTCGCTCGAGCAGAAGCTGTTCCTGCTCGAGACCGTTGAGGTCGAGCAACGCCTGTCCAAGCTCATCGAGTGGGGCCGGGCGCATCTCGCCGAGCTCGACGTCGCCGAGCGCATCCGCAGCGACGTGCACGAGGGCATGGAGAAGAGCCAGCGCGAGTTCCTGCTCCGCCAGCAGCTTCAAGCGATCCGCAAGGAGCTGGGCGAGAGCGAGCCTGACGGCGCCGACGACTACCGCGCACGCGTGGAGTCCGCCGATCTTCCCGACAAGGTCCTCGAAGCGGCGCTGCGCGAGGTCGGGCGGCTCGAGCGCGCGAGCGACCAGAGCCCCGAGGCGGGCTGGATCCGGACCTGGCTGGACACGGTGCTCGAACTGCCGTGGAACGTCCGCACCGATGACAACAATGACGTCAAGGCCGCCCGTGAGGTGCTGGACGCCGACCACGAGGGCCTCGAGGACGTGAAGGACAGGATGGTCGAGTACCTCGCCGTCCGCAGCCGCCGCCAGGCTCGCGGCCTTCAGGTCGTCGGGGGACGCGGGTCCGGAGCCGTGCTCGCACTGGTCGGCCCGCCCGGAGTCGGCAAGACCTCGCTCGGCGAGTCCGTCGCCAGGGCCTTGGGGCGCAAGTTCGTCCGCGTGTCGCTCGGAGGGGTGCGCGACGAGGCCGAGATCCGTGGCCATCGACGCACCTATGTGGGCGCCCTTCCCGGCCGCATCGTACGGGCGGTCCGTGAAGCCGGTTCGATGAACCCGGTCGTGCTGTTGGACGAAATCGACAAGCTCGGCAGCGACTACCGTGGCGACCCCACCTCGGCGTTGCTAGAGGTGCTCGACCCGGCGCAGAACCACACCTTCAGGGACCATTACCTCGAGATAGAGCTCGACTTGTCGGACGTGCTCTTCCTTGCCACCGCCAATGTCGCCGAAACGATCCCCGCGCCCCTTCTCGACCGGATGGAGCTCGTCCGCCTCGACGGCTACACAGAGGACGAGAAGGTCGCCATCGCTCGCAACCACCTCGTGCCACGCCAGATCGACCTCGCAGGGCTCGCTCGCGATGAGGTCGCCTTCGACGAGGAGGCCCTCCGGGTGATCGCCACCGAGTACACCCACGAGGCTGGCGTCCGCCAGCTCGAGCGAGCGATTGCGAAAGTCCTCCGCAAGGTCACGACGCGTCTCGCCGGCGGGCCCGAAGGCACACTCTTCCAGGTCGGGACGACGGAGCTGAAAGGCTTTCTCGGCCGGCCGCGCTTCACGCCGGAGTCGGCCGAACGCACCGCCGTCCCGGGTGTCGCGACGGGCCTGGCTGTCACCGGCGCCGGCGGCGATGTGCTGTTCATCGAGGCCACTGTCATGGAAGGCGAGCCGCGTCTCGTGCTCACGGGCCAGCTCGGCGATGTCATGAAGGAGTCGGCCCAGATAGCTCTCTCGTACCTGCGCTCGCACTCGGACGCCCTCGGCATCGACACAGAGCGCCTTGCCAATGGTGCAATCCACTTGCACGTCCCGGCGGGGGCCGTGCCCAAGGACGGGCCCTCCGCGGGCGTCACGATGGTCGCCGCGCTGGCCTCTCTCGCTTCGGGACGACCGGTACGCTCCGAGGTGGGCATGACCGGGGAGGTCACCTTGAACGGTCGGGTGCTCCCGATCGGCGGCGTCAAGCAGAAGTTGCTGGCGGCTCACCGCGCGGGGCTGACCGAGATCTTCCTCCCGGCCCGCAACGGCCCCGACCTCGACGACGTTCCGGCCAACGTCCTCGAAGGCCTTAGTGTGCACCTCGTGACCGATGTCGCCGAGCTCGTCGCCTCGGCCCTCGAACCCGCGGGCGGATCGGCCGTGTCGAAGAAGGGATCGGCCGCGGCGTGAGGGCCTGGGCCCTCGACCACCCGGCGCCGGCTGCCGAGCACTCCCTGCGCCTCGTCGAGCGCCCGGTCCCTAGGCCCGGACCGCACGAGGTCCTCGTGGAGGTGCACGTCTGCGGGGTCTGTCGCACGGACCTCCACCTCGTGGAGGGTGACCTCGCCCCTCGCCGCCCGGGCGTGGTGCCCGGCCACGAGGTGGTCGGCCATGTAGTCGCAAAGGGCCCGGGTGCCGGGCGCTTCGTCGAGGGCAAGCGAGTCGGGATCGCCTGGCTGCGCTCGACTTGCGGCGTCTGCCGGTTCTGCCTGCGAGGTGACGAGAACCTCTGTACGGCGCCCGCGTTCACGGGCTGGGACGCCGACGGCGGCTACTGCGAGTTCGCCGTCGTGGACGAGCGCTACGCCTACGGCATCCCGGGGGTCTTCTCCGACCGCGAGGCCGCCCCGTTGCTTTGCGCCGGCATCATCGGCTACCGCGCTCTCAGGCGCTCCGGACTACGGCCGGGTGGCCGGCTCGGCATCTACGGCTTCGGGGGTTCCGCGCACCTGACCGCCCAGGTCGCCCTCCACGAGGGCGCGACGGTGCACGTCATGACGAGGGGGGCCGACGCGCGAGAGCTCGCCCTCTCCCTCGGGTGTGCGTCCGCCCAAGGTGCCGACGATCCCCCACCGGAGCGGCTCGACGCGGCCATCTTGTTCGCGCCGGTCGGGACCCTCGTTCTCCCGGCTATGGCCGCTCTCGATCGCGGTGGCAGGCTCGCCATAGCGGGCATCCACCTCTCCGACATCCCGGGGCTCGACTACGACGCCTACCTGTTCCAAGAGCGTGAGCTCGTGAGCGTGACAGCCAACACCAGGCGCGACGGCGAGGAGTTCCTGGCCCTGGCCGCCGAGATACCGGTGCGGCCCACCACGACCGAGTACCCCTTCGACAAGGCGGCCGACGCGCTCGAGGACCTTGCCGGCGACGCCGTGAACGGCGCCGCCGTCATCCGCGTCTCAAAAGGGGGCTGAACCGCGGGAGTACCTCGCTCCCCCGACCGTGTATGAAGCAGCGCCCGGGTCTGGGCACCCGGGCGCTGCTGTTTCCCTGATGGGGAGGGATGGCTACGCGACGACGAGCCCGTCTTCGGCGACCGAGGGTCCGAAGAACTCGCTGCCGCTGCAGGAGGCGACGATGCCGTAAGCACCGACTGCCAGCTGCTTGGCGAGGAGGATTGTCTGGCTGGTGGCCGGGTCATAAGCGATCGAGGCGCCTGAGCGTGCAGAAGGACCCTCGCTTGGCGCGAAGTGCGTCAGAGGAGCGAATGGTGAGCTGCCGTTATCTAGCCTTTCAGTCAATGTCCGCTCCCTTGCGTGCTGGACATGAGACCTCGACTCCGCTCATTTCCGTCATCGTGCTGCGGAAATTGCGGAAGGGACTTCCCGTTTCAAGCATCGGCACTGTCCTCTGATAGGTCAAGCAACCGAGGCAATATCACCTCCGTCCTCACCCCTTTTGGGCCTCAATCACCCTCCGGTTCACCTCGCCGGGCACACATCCTTCCCATCACCGGCATACCCACCCGCGAGTATTGAGCGCAATCGGAAGACGGTTCCAAAGAAGTAGCACGAGCTTTGACGGTTCGTGGACGCGAGGCAGTCCTTTCACCAAATCGGTCCGGACGGGACGGACGAGAGTCCCGCCCCCGTTCTCTTTAGTCGGGCTCTTCCGAGAACAAAAGCTCGTGCTCACGAGCCTTGGTGAGCGTCTCTGCGCGAGTGCTGCTTCCCATCTTTCGATAGATGCTCTCCAGTTGGGTCTTCACGGTATTGACCGACACGAACAGCGAGTCGGCGATCGACTGCCTGGAGCCGCCGCCGGCCAAGGCTTCCAGAACCGACTGTTCGCGCTCGCTCAGATCGATGAACACGAGTTCCTCGGGATAGACCGGTGCATGACGGGCAAGGATTTCGGCATCGTCGGGGTCCATGTCCCGTTCGGCAAGCTCGAGGAGTCGGGCGAGGTCAGCGGCCGGGATCGTGGCGAACGGCCGCAGGATCCTTGATTCCCCGTACAGATAGAGCGCTTGGTTCACGAGGTGCCGGGCAGTAGGCGTGTCTTCTCCGCGAGAGGCTGCAACCGCCCCGAGCAACAGCATCTCGAGCCGGTCACGAGTTGAGGTCGCCGGATCCCACGTCAACGCGTCGATGCCCCCCGGAGCTGTGCAGCTTCCGCTCAAGAGGCGAATCCTCGCCGCCGGTACCCGGTTGAGGGGCTTGCAGGTGCCCATGGCGGTGACGAGGTGTTTGGCCTTCTCGCCCCTCCCGCATGCGATGAGCAGGTCGGTCTTGGCCCGAGACATGAGTGCCCCAACGGCCCCTCTTGTGGACTGGCCGTCTTCGCAGGCCGCTTGCAGCTCCTCGAGGCGAGCCAACGCCTCGGTGGCATTGCCCGAGTGCAGCGCGTGCTGCGAATAGAGGAACGATATGAACGCCCAGAGCTCGAGAGGAGCTGAGCCGTCGCCCAGGTGGTCAAGCTCAGACAGGACCCCGGCATCATCAAGTCGGTCGAGGGCCAGGAACCCTGCTGCCAGGTGGCCACCGATGCCGATCAGATAGTTCCCCGGCCAGTCTCGGGTGTCGAAGCTGCGATGACGCGACAGCCACTCGTGCGCCCGCGCCGTGTCGCCTGCGATCGCGTGCGTGAGAGCCAGGTTTGCGGCCGCCTGGGACTGGAGAAAGTCGGCTCCGGATCCCGTCGAGTAGTCCCACGCGCGCTTGTAGGAGCGAACGGCGTTGCCGTCGTCATGAAGCAAGGTGTAGTTGAGGCCGCGCTGCGCGTGGAAAAAGGCGAACCTGGCCTTGCCCGCTCGCTCTGTCACAGCCAGCGCGCTCGCCCTGGCGCTCACACGGTCAGCGAATGCGGCCGAGTCCTGAAACCGCCCGAGGAGACGCAGCTGCATCAGGTAACCAGTGGCGACGACAAGGAGCTCACTCAGAGACATCTTGTCCCAGTGCAGTTTCACCAAACGTGAGCACGACTCGGCGAAGGCCCTCTGGGTTGCCCGGCGACCGTCCGAGTCCATGTCCGCGACCGCGACTTTGAGCAGGTCACGAAAGACCTGCATGGAGGGGCGAGCGGCGAGGATCTCCGGCGGCAGCTCGTCGAGGGTCTCGCCCAAGATGAGGGGGTTCGCGATGAGCGTCATCAAGAGGTGCTCCGACCAGAGCCTGTCCATCAGCTCCCAGTCCCCGCCGTTGGCAACATGACGGAAGGTCTGGGACATGTGACTCCCGTTGGTGTGCGAGACGAACCACTCACCGAGGCGGCGGTGGAACTCTTGTGCCTCGTCGGGCGCGGCCGACACGTACTGGTCACGAAGGACCGCGCGGATCGGTTTGGGGATGGTGAACAGCAGTTCGTCGTCGCCCAAGACGCGCTCCAGTAGTCCTGTTGCCTCCAGATCCTCGAGAAGTCCGCGCGGGTCGGAGTCGTCGCACAGGTCGCGAAACAGCCTCCAGTTCACCGTTTCCGCGAGCGAGAAGCGCATCAGCTGACCCATCAACGCTTCACTGCCGAGATCTGGCAGGACCTTGGTACGGAGGTACTCCTCAATGCCGCAGTGCCCGTTCCCTCGACCGTTGGCGGTAGTCAAGGCCATGCGGACCATCGAGATCCAACCGCCGACCTGCCCGTACAGATGATCGGCGCCGGGGCGGTCGAGAGGCACTCCCATGGCTTTCGCGAGCTCGATGATCTCGTCCACTCCGAGCCGCAGTTCCTTGGCGTCTATGACGTTGACTCGCACCGTTCCGGCGGCCGACGACTCGATCGGATGGTAGCCCCGGCTGCACACGAAGAGATGGAAGTGCCGATTGCGTTCCACGAGGCCCATCAGCTCTGCAATCACCCGCTCGTCGCGTACATGGTGAAAATTGTCGATGACAAGGACGAATCTCTGACCGGGAGACATCTTGAGCAGCACGGAGCTCAGCTCTGCAAACACGGTTAGTGATGAATCGGTCGGCAGCGGTCCGTTCACCAGGCCGGCGTTTCGCATCGACTGGCCCAGGCAGTCGGCAAAGGACCCGGAGCCGTCGCTCCCCGGGCGAGCCGACACCCAAGTTGCCGTGACATCTTCTGAGCGTTGACCCGCCAGCCAGGCCGCGACTGCAGTGGTCTTCCCGTAGCCGTGAAGCCCGCGCACAGCCGTTATCGGGGCCCACTCGCTCAATCGCTGCTCAAGCTTCGGACGCCTGACGAGATCGTCGGCGAGACGCGGAAGTGACAGTAGATTCGCAGGACCCATTGCCCAGCCTCCCTGCTGTTGCTCTTGGCTCCGGCACTGAAGTCCGGATAGAAGAGCGGGGTCTGGGCTCGACTTGCTGTTCTAGCTTACCGAGAATTCTAGCTACTTCGCCCGGAAAAAGGAAAACCGAAAATATGCCCTGACCAGGGCATCTGTGTGAGCATGGTGCTCGCGATCTGGTCTCAATGTTGACACGATGGCTCCTACCACCCTTTGGAAAGCGATTGGAGCCACCGTGCTGCGTACCAAGGTAGACCCACAACCGAGTCTGTGGGAAACATTGCTCCCAGACGAGTTTCGCCGCCTTCCGCCAGGGCTTTCCGCCATCGACCGTCTCTTGGACGACCCGGTATTCTTTGAACCGTTCGGCGCCTACTTCGATCCGGAGTTCGGCCGGCCGTCGATCCCGATCGAGACCTACCTGCGGCTCATGCACCTGCGGTTCAGGTACCGGCTCGGCTTCGAGACGCTCTGTGCCGAGGTCACCGACTCGCTCGGATGGCGGCGGTTTTGCCGGATCGGTCCCTACGACAAGGTGCCGGACCCGTCCACGCTCATGAAGATCACCAAGCCTGCGGCTCAGAGGTGGTCGCTCAGCTGAACAAGGCGCTGCTCAAGAAGGCCGATGCCGCTCATCTCGTGAAATTGGACAAGGTGCGTGTGGACACGACCGTTGTGCCGGCCAACGTCGCCTACCCGACGGACTCGGGCCTTTTGGCGAGAGGTGTCGTCAAGCTGGCTGGTACCGTCTCCTCCCTGAAATCATTGGGGTTCGCCTCGCGCACAGTCTTTCGTGACCGCACCCGCTCGGTGCGTCGGCGTGCGCACTCCATTGGCACATGGCTGCGCCGGCGCAACGACGAGGCGAGGACCGAGGTTCTCGCTCTCACCGGCGAGCTCGCCGACATTGCAGAGGCCACCATCGCCGAAGCCCTCGCTGTCGCCCGCAACGCCGGACGATCACTCGCTCGTGCCGGCAGGTCCGCTCCGGGAAGAGCAGCCGCCCTCCTTGCTGAGATCGAGCAGACTGCCAGGCTCCTCGAGCAGGTCGTCGCCCAGACACGCACCCGGATCGGCGGCGAGGTCCCCGACGGGTCGCAGCGGATCGTTTCGCTTCACGATGAGGACGCCCGTCCAATCGCAAAGGGCAGGCTCGGAAGGCCCGTGGAGTTCGGCTACAAGGCA
>Ga0181532_10000832_pt1 | contig 30741 bp, 30 predicted proteins | sample PEATcosm2014_Bin_33_FD_119768 | JGI IMG/M metagenome (GOLD analysis project Ga0181532, IMG submission 119768) | Peatland microbial communities from MTU Mesocosm Facility, Houghton, MI, USA - PEATcosm2014_Bin11_30_metaG | ecosystem: Environmental > Terrestrial > Soil > Wetlands > Peat | place...
AAGAAAGACCATCCGTCGCAAGTCAAAATAGCCGCTTGATTTTGACTCAGCACCAAGCCAACCGCTCATTCTATCACAATCCGCCCGCCTCAACAGGGGGACGCTCCTTTACCGCTTACGACGGTTTTGAAACTTCGGCAATTCATTCGGATTAAAATTAGGAACCGGAAACCGCCTCCCAAAAAAGTCAAATGCTGTGCGCCTAGTTCAATGGCACGCCGCGACGGATGTAGGTGGGCAAGTCGAGGTCTTCGCCGTGACGAATGGTCGGTTCGCTCTTTTCGAAACGGCCCTTGAAGACAATTTCCAGGGGCAGCTCTTTTTGCAGGCGCGACAGCTTCTTGCGGTTCCTGACGTTTTGCGTCTTGAGCAATTGTTCCTTTTGTTCGGCGGTCATTTCCGGCGGCGGCGGCGTCATGCGCGTCGGGGGGCGGACGTCGTCGGCTGTATTTGTATCCAGGAAATGCAGGGGGGACGCTTTGGCGACGGAGGTGTCGCGCGCGGATTGGGGCGCTCCCGATCTGGCCTCTTCCGGCTGCCGGCGGGAGGCGATCAGGGTGACGGAAAGGCGGTGGGCGAATTGTTCGTCTATGGCCGCGCCAAAAATGATGTGGGCATTCTCGCATTGGCGCTTGAGCGGCTCCATCATTTTGTCGATCTCGACCAGGGTAAGGTCGGGTCCGCCCACCAGGCTGACCAAGACGGCGTCGGCCTCGGTGAGAACCTGGCCGCCATCGAGCAAGGGATGGGCCATGAGTTTTTCGACGATCTGCTCGGCGCGCCTTTCGCCGGAAGCCTCGGCGGTGGCGAAGGAACTGGCGGCATGACGGCCGCGAGTGACGGAAGAAAGATCGGCAAAATCCACATTAATCAAACCGGTCCGGGTCAGCAACCGCCAGATGCCCTGCAAACCTTCCGCCAGGAGGGCGTTGCTGATTTTGAATCCATCCACGACGCTGGTTTTTTCATCGAGCAGTTTGAAGAGTTTTTGATTGGGCAGACAGATGACGGCATCGGCGGCGGATTTGAGCAGGTCCAGACCGGATTGGGCCTGTTGCTGGCGGCGCTGGCCTTCAAATTCAAAGGGCATGGTGACGATGGCGAGGACCAGCGCGCCGCTTTCCCGGGCCAGGCGCGCCAGAACCGGGGCCGCTCCGGTGCCGGTGCCGCCGCCCAATCCCGCCAAAATGAAAACGATGTCCGCGCCGGCGCAGAAGGGGGCCATCTTGTCCACATCATCTTCGGCCGCGGCCCGGCCCAGTTCGGGATCGCCGCCCGCCCCCAAGCCGCGGGTGCGCCTGGTGCCGAGGACCAGTTTATCGGCGGCGGCGGCGGCGGCCAGGGCCTGCGAATCCGTATTGACAGCCAGAATATGGACGCCCTCGAGGACGGAAGAATCCAGGGCGCTGACGGCGTTGCAGCCGGCGCCGCCGATGCCCCACACTTTGATGGAGATTGTCTTTTTGAGCGCAGGCTCGTCCATTTTTTCGATGGGCAGCGTCATGATTATGCCTTGAATATCTCGGCCAGGGTTCGTTTCAAACCGCCGGTCAGGCCGTTGTTGGGTTTGCGCTTTTGCTGAAGGGAGCCAAATTTGACCAGGCCGATGGCGGTGGCAAATTCAGGCTGGTCCAGGCACGATTTCAACCCGCTGATCGAGTTTGTTTTGGCGGGACAGACGGGCAGTTGGAAGACGTTTTCAGCCAGGGTCTCGATGCGCGGGATGCGGGCGCCGCCGCCGCATATAAACACTCCGGCCCGCAGCCGATCCAGGAAATTGAGATGAGAGAGGTCCCTCTCAATCAAGGTGAAAGTCTCCTCCAACCGCAACGACATGATGCGGCGCAGATGTTCAAGATTGATGGTTTTGGGCGCCAGGCCCAGTTCGGAGGGGGCCGAGATGGTTTGACCTTTGACGGAGGCATCCAGCAGTGCGGAACCATGGTCGCGTTTTAATTGTTCAGCGCGGTTCATCGGCACCTTCAGGCCATAAGCCAGATCGTTGGAAACGTGGTCGCCGCCGACCGCCAGGACCCCGGTGTGTTTGATGATGCCGTCGCAATAAACGACGTACTCGGTCGTGCCGCCGCCCATGTCGATGACCAGGGAGCCGAGTTCCTTCTGCTCGTTGGAAAGGAGGGCGAGGGCGGAAGCCAGCCCGGTGAAAACGATGTCATCGACTTCGAATTGCAGGCCCTTGACCACCGCCGTGGAATTCTTCAGCCGGTTGATGTGGCCATGCACCACATGAACGTCCACTTCCACGCGCGCGCCGTACATGCCGACCGGATTCAAAATGCCGTTTTGTTCGTCCACCTGAAAATGCTGGCGAATGGCGTGGACCACGGTGTGGTCGGCCGGAAGATTGATGGCCTTGGCGTTCTTGACCACGTCCTGCACGTCTTCCTCGGTGATGTTGCGATCGGCCGAAACCACGGGGTGAACGCCATGATTGTTGAAGCCGCGAACGTGATTGCCGGTGACCCCCAAATAAACGCTGCGAATTTCGACATTGGCCATCTGCTCCGCTTCGACGATGGCGTTGCGCACGTCTTCCATGGCCGTGTCGGCGTCGGCAATTTCCCCTTTGCGCACGCCGCGGGAACGGGCCTGGCCGACACCGATGATGTTCAAGGTGTTGGCGGCGTTGAACTCGCCGACAACAGCGCAAATTTTTGAAGTGCCGATTTCGAGGCCGACGATGATTGAGGAGGAATCAAACATGTTTTTTCTTTGTTCGAGGTGGTTTGGCGGGCTGGGGCGGCTGGGAGGGCGGCGCGCCGTTGAGCACGACCGAGCAGACCGGCAGATTGTTGGAAATGGAGAGGTCGAGCGAAGTGATGGTCCGGCCCCATTTCTGGAATTGATCGTGGATGAGCCGCCAGCGGCGCAACTGGGCGTCGAAGTGATTGAGTGAAAAGGTGATCTGCGCCCCCTGGCTGGTGGTGACCTGGAGAATTTCCGGCACCCCGACATTGATGCTGTGCAACTCAACCATTCCGGCCATGGGGGAATGATCGAGTTCAGAAATCAACTGGAGCGCTCCGCGAATTTGCGGCGACTCGGTCTGCCGGCCCAACTGCACTTCGCCGGCCGGCACGTCAACAAGAATGGGCAGCCTTTCGCCGGCCGGCGGGGGAGTGGCGCGCCAGCGGGGATCCAGCGGTTTCAAGGTGTAGCCGTCCTCGTCGAAATCAAAGATGACCTGTTCCACCCCGCCGTCGGCCCGGCCCAGGGTGAGCAGGGTTTGCGCGACAGGCTCGCGCTCGGTGACGCTCAACTTCAAGGTGCGCGGCAGGACGCGCTCCACGGCGGCAAACTGGACCGGCGGTTGCATTTCCAGGTCGCGCTGCACGCGCGCCAAATCCAGCGCCATCAAGTTCTGCCCGGTCCTGACCATGGCCCAGCGCCGGATCGTTTCGGAGGTCAGGACGCCATCGGTTTGCACTTCGATTTGTTGAATGGCAAACGCGTCGTTTTTGTAAATGAGACTGTCCAGCAGCCACTGGCCGCCGCGCCACGCCGCGACGAGGGAAAAGACGACGGCGACGCCCGCGCCAAAAACGCGCAGGCGCGCGGCCCGGGCCTGGCTGGCGCGCAGTTTGACGTCGAGCAAATGCACGCGCTCACCAAACCGGCGGTTGCGCCGCCTGCCTCCAATCCAGTCAAACATATTGTTGTGTTTCCGATCTTTCCAGGGCCAGGTTGATGATGCGCTGGCACAACTGCGGATAACCCAGTCCGGCGGCGGCGGCGGCTTCGGGCAGGATGCTCAAATCCGTCATGCCGGGCAGTGTGTTGACTTCCAGGACCACGGGGTCGCCGTTGGCGCGCACCATCACATCCACCCGCGCATAATCGCGTCCGCCGACAGCGTCAAAAGCGTCCAGGGCGGCGGCCTGAATCCGGGCGGCCGTATCTGGGGGAAAATCCGCCGGGCAAAAATGTTCGGCCGCGCCGGGGGTGTATTTGTTCTTGTAATCGAAGTGGCCTTGCTTGACGCGGACCTCGGCCACGGGCAGCGCCTGGCCGGCAAGGATTCCCACCGTCGTTTCGCGTCCCGCTATTTTTTCCTCCATCAACACTTGCGTGTCATGACAGAAGGCTTCGGCCAGGGCGCTTTGCCATTGCCCGGTTTCTTCCACCATTTGCAAGCCGACACTGGAGCCTTGCCGCGCGGGCTTGAGGACGACGGGCGGCTGCCAGCCCGCGGGCCAGCCGGATTGGGGCGAGTCAAACACCGCGAAGCGCGCCGTCGGAACGCCGGCCTTGATGAAGCGCTTCTTGGCCAGCACTTTGTCGAAGGCCAGGCGGCTGGCTTCGGGACCGCAACCGGTGTAGGGCACGCGCAAAATCTCCAGTTGTTCCTGCACCGTCCCGTCTTCGCCGTAGGAGCCGTGCAGGGCCAGAAAGACAACATCGGTGCCCGGCGGCAGTATCCAGGAAGGCTGCCGCGGATCCAATTCGTGGACGGTGTGGCCGAGCGAGCGCAAGGCCCTGGCGACGGCGGCGCCGGAGCGCAGCGACACTTCGCGTTCGGCCGACGGACCGCCGAGCATGACGGTTATGTTCAATTTCTCAGTCATTTTCTTCTCCAATGATCTCCACCTCGGTCCGCAATTCGATGCCTCTTTCCGCCCTGGCCCGGGTTTGGATGATTTCGATCAATTCCAAAACATCGCGGGCCGTAGCATCGCCCTCATTAATGATAAAATTCCCATGCACAGTCGAGACAACCGCCCCGCCCCGCCGCGCGCCTTTCAACCCCAGTTCCTCGATGAGTTTGCCCGCCGACAATGTCTGGGAAGGATTCTTGAAAATGCAACCCGCGCTCGGTTCCCTGGGTTGGGAACTCCAGCGCCTTTCGTTGAACTCGGCTGTCCGCTTTGCAATCGCCTCCTTCGCGCCGGGTTGCGCGCGAAATGTGGCGCTGAGCGCGATATTCGCCTGGAAAAACGGACAGGAGCGATACTCGGCCGGCACTTGGGCGATGTCCCGTTCATGCACCTCTCCGGCGCCGTCCATGAAGCGGACCCGCGTCACCACCTCAAAAATGGCGCTGCCCATGGCCCCCGCATTCATGCGCAGGGCGCCGCCGACGCTGCCGGGGATGCCGTCCAGGAATTCCAAACCGGTCAGGTCCAATTCGCGGGCCTTGGCGGAAACGGCTTTGAGCCTTGCGCCCGCGCCGCAATGCAACTGCGTCCCGTCCGCTTCGATGCGGGACAGGTTCGGGTGGGACAGACAAATGACCACGCCCCGAACACCGCCGTCGCGCACCAGGAGATTGGAACCGCGCCCCAGAATCAGGAATGGGACATCCACTTCGTGGCAAAATTGAATCGCCCTGGCCAAATCGTCCTCGGAAACAGGTTCGAGACAAACATCGGCGCGGCCGCCGACTCGCAGCGTGGTCCTTTTTGCCAGCGGTTCATCCTGGCGCACCGCGGAATGAGGCAGCAGAGCTTTCAGCTCGTCGAAAATCCGGGTTGGCCGCGCCATGTAGTCAAACATTGAGCGGTCCCAGATTTTGAGGTTTTAGTTTTGGGCCGGGGACATGGCTGGAATGATCCGCTTCCGCCGGCCAGTGAAGGATCCTTTCGGCCATGTCGCCCGCCGCCGCGGGAGCGTGCCAGCCGGCCAGCGCGCTCTGCATGGCTGAACGTTTCAGCGGATTGCGGATCAACTCGAGGATCTCGTGGACCAGATGGTCGGGCGTCGTGCTGTCTTGAGGCAGCATGGACGCGGCGCCGCTTTGCACGAAGGCGCGGGCGTTGTGAAATTGATGATTATTCGCGGCCGAAGGGTATGGGATCAAGACGGCGGGCAATTGCCGCGCGGCCAGTTCAGCCAGTGAAGAGGCTCCGGCCCGGCTGACCGCGACATCCGCCGCCGCCAATGCCAGGGCCATCTCGCCCCAGAAGGCGTGGACCAGGGCCGGAATGTCGAGCGCCTTGTAACGGGCGCGGACCGATTCCAAATCGTGCTCGCCCGTCAGATGAACGAATTGAAGGTTCGGCATCGCCTGCCGTAACCGGGGGGCAAAGCGAAGGATCAATTCATTGACCATTCTGGCCCCTTGACTGCCGCCCATGACCAGCAAAACCGGCGCTTCGGGGGCCAAGCCCATCGCCGCGCGGGCCGCTCCGGGAGCCATGGGTTCGAGAAATTGCGGGCGCACCGGCATCCCGACCACTTCAACCCGGCGCGCGGCCAGCTTTTCCGCCGTCGAGGGAAAAAAGACAAACGCTCCATCCACCGAGCGCGCCAGCCATCGATTGGCCCGGCCCGGAATCGAATTCGATTCGTGCAGAAAGGTTTTTGCGCCGCAGCGTTTGGCGGCGATAATCGGAGGGGCGCTGATGAAGCCGCCCATGGCCAGGACAAACCGCGGCGGCCGCTGCGCGAAACAGGCTTTGGCCAGGCGATAGGACCGCCAAAGGCCGCGCGCAAAACCTGGGAACTTCGCCGTGCTCAGGCCAACGGCGGGCAGGGTGACAATGCCCATGCCGGTTATGGACTGGATGGCTTGTTGGTCGACGTCCTTGGGGGAAACCATCAAGGTCACCGCGCAGCCGCGCTGCCGCAATTCCTGGCCCACGGCCAGGCCGGGAAACAGATGCCCGCCGGTGCCGCCACAGGCGATGACGACGTTTTCCAGCGGGCTGTTCTTGAATGTTTCTTCAGGCATCGGGATCGGCCGGTTCAGGCGTGGAATCGAACGGGTTTATTTTCTTTTTTGCCGGCACAATGGCAAAGCGGGATATGCTGAGCAAAAGCCCGATGGCGATGAGCGTGAGCAAAAGGTTCGAACCTCCATAGCTGATGAAAGGCAGCGGCATCCCCTTGTTGGGCAGCAAGCTGGTGACGACTCCCATGTTGATGAAGGCTTGCAAGCCAATCATAAATGTGATTCCCGTGCCGAGCAGCAATCCGAACGTGTCGTTGCTCCGCCGCGCGATATAAACTCCGCACACCACCAGGGCGATGAAGAGCAGCACCACGCTCAGGGTGGCAATCAACCCCAGTTCTTCGCCGATGATCGAGAAGATAAAATCGGTATGATGTTCAGGCACGAAGCCCAGCTTTTGCCGTCCGTCCCCCAGTCCCAACCCGCTCCACCCGCCCGAACCCAGGGCAATCATGGCTTGATAAGCCTGATAGCCGGCGCCTTCCTTGTTTGCTTCGGGATGAATCCAAGCCATGATGCGTCGCAGGCGCATGGGATCATGCCAAAGCGACAAGCCAAGGCCCGCCAACAGCCCCAGAGCCGGCAGCAGCAGAAATCGCAACCGCACTCCGGCGACAATCAGCACCGTCCCGGCAACCAGCGCCAGCAAAATGGCGCAGCCGCGATCCGGTTCGACATAAATCAAAGTCAGCACCACCGCGATGATGCATCCGGGAATGACCAAACCTTGACGCAACCCGGACATTTGCCTCTGAAACCATTCGCCATAGGCGGCCAGGAAGAGGATCAAACTGAGCCTGGCCAGTTCGGACGGCTGAAAGTGCGGCAGCCCGGGAAGGCCAATCCATCGATGCGCGCCCTTTCGTCCAATGCCTACCACGGGCGCAAATACCAGCAGCAACAGAATAACGGACAAGACCAGAAAATAAGGTGAAACTTTCTTCCAACGCCGGTAATCAATCCGGGCCGCGACGACACATCCAATCAGGCCGAAAGTGAGCCAGACGACTTGTGAGAGGAGATAATCAGCCCCCACCGCGGATTTTCCCGTCTCCATGTTCATGCTCGCGCTGTAGAGCATGACCAACCCCAAACCAACCAATACAGCCACGCAAAAAATCAATATTGTAGTGGCCCATTTCATCGTCGTGCCGAAAGGGAATGGACGCCAGGCCGAGGAGCCTGACGTCCACAATTTCTTTCGATTAATTCGCCGCGGTGGTGGGAGCCGCCGCCGCCGTGGTCGTGGACGCCGGCGCCGGTTGCAACGGCACGACCGCAGCCGAGGCCGGGGCCGCCGGGGTCGGGGTTTCAGTTCCAGCCGCTTTGACGGGCAGTTTCAGTTTCTGGCCGACCTTGATGGAGGTTGTCTTGAGGTCGTTCATTGCCATGATCTTCTTGAATGAGGTGTGGTTCAATTTGGCAATCTTGCTCAGCGTATCGCCGGATTTAACCGTGTAGGTCGTGGTATCACCCGCGGCGGCGGCCATGTCCGGGGCTGCGGCGCCAGGGCCGGCAGCCAAAGCAACAGCGCTTGCGCCGGCGGGAATTTGCACTTTTTGACCGACCTTAAGCTTCTTGGGATTAACCCCAGGATTGGCATCCAGCAGCGCTTTGAGGGTGATGCCGTTTTTGTGGGCCAAGGCCCCAAATGTATCGCCCGACGCGATCACATACTCGCTGGCGCCCGTGGTGGCGGGAGGCGCGGCCGGAGTGACGGTCGCCGGCGGCAGCGGCTGCGCGGGCGGGAGCGGCGCTTGCGTCACTTGCGGCGGTTGTGACGCGGGCTGCTGCGGATTCGTCACCGCGTTCGAAATGCCCGTGGTGGTCACCGGCGGGAGATTGGAAGTATCGGTGCTGGCCGTGTTGGTGTCCGGCGCAGGCGTGTTGGAGCTGGTGTCCGTCTTGTTGGTGTCTTTGCAACCTTGCAGGAGCATACCGCCGATGAGAACGACATGCACCGTCAAGATCATCACGACCTTGAAGAAAAAGGTGGATTTTCCCCGTGAAGGCGTTGTGCCTTGGGGAATCAGTGGGCTTGGAGTATTCATAATAACTTCGCTCTTAATTCATTCTGAGGTGTTGTTTGTTTGTTTGTTTGCCCCGGGGTTTTCCCTCAAAAAACCCCGGAGCAAAGCCTGAAATTGTTACTTCCCTTTCAACAATTGTATTTAACAACGGATTTTGCGCCATGCAAGCGGTAAAATGCCCTTGCGAGGGAATAAATCTGTTGTGGCGCTTCATTTGTCGGTTGTCAGGGTTCATCTGATCTTCAAGGTGCTCAGGGCGACCACCGCGCAGAGCACGCAAAGAATGTAAAACCGGGTCACAATCTGGGACTCGTACCAGCCCATCTTTTCAAAATGATGATGCAGCGGGGCCATCAAGAATACGCGCCGCCCCTCGCCAAAGCGGAATTTTGTGAACTTGAACCAGCTTCTTTGCAGGATGACCGAACCCGCTTCCGCCACGAAGACGCCGCCCGCAATGGCCAGCACCAGCGGCTGGTGAATCAAGACCGCAATCATGCCCAGGACGCCCCCCAGCGCGAGCGAACCGGTGTCCCCCATGAACACTTGCGCCGGATGGCAATTGAACCAGAGAAAACCGAGGCTGGTGCCGATCATGGCCGCGCAAAACACGGTCAATTCACCCGCGCCTGAAACATGGGGGATTTGCAAATAAGCCGCCGCTTTTACATTGCCCGCCAAATACGTCAATACGAGAAAGACAAAGGAAACAATCGCGGTGCAGCCAATGGCCAGGCCATCCAAGCCGTCGGTCAGATTGACGGCGTTGGAACTGCCGACGATGGTCAGGGCGGTCAGAAGAACGCCCACGATTGCTCCGGATGTTCCAGTCAGCACGGGATGTTTGAAAAAGGGAACCATCACCTGGCTGATCAACGTGCTGGTCGCCGGGAGGCGCCACAGATAGACCGCCACGAAAACCGCCAGCAGCCCCTGCACCCAAAGCTTGATAAATTCCTGGACGCCCTTGCTGTTTTGCCGGGTGATTTTTGCGTAGTCGTCCAGGAAACCCAGTCCGCACAGAACAACGACGGAGAGCAGCGTCAGTTGAATCAAAGTATTCCATTGCGCCCAGAGCAACGCCGTGACATCGAGCACCAACACCATCATGAGTCCGCCCATGGTGGGCGTGCCGCGCTTGTTGAGGAGGCGGGCCTGGAGGCCGCCGTTTTCCTCGGCCCGATCCGCATAGTCCTGGCCGAACTTCAACCGCTTGAGCCAGAGGATGCAGTGGGGCCCGAGCCACCAGCTCAACAACAGGGCCGTGACCGCCGCGCCCGCGCTGCGAAATGTAATGTAACTAAAAAGCCGCAGCGGCGAGACCCCCGTCTCAAACGACGTGTGTTTTGCCAGGGCGAGAATTCTTTGTGTCACGTAAAAGAGCATGTTAGTCGCGGGGGTTCTTTTCCAGGTTCGTTCGCAAGGCTTCAGTGATCCGTTCCAAGCGCATGGCCCGGGAGGCCTTGATCAGGACCACGTCGCCGGGCCGGGCATATTCCCGGACGGCGCGGACGGCCGTTTCCACTTCCGGAATCTCGACCACGGTCTGCAAACCGCCGCGCCGCGCCGCGGTCGCGATTTCCCCGGCGTGCCGGCCCACGGTGAATAATTGGTCCAGGCGGAATTCCGCCGCGCGTTGGCCGACCTCGGCATGGGCGGCCTGCGAAGACTCGCCCAATTCGGCCATGTCCCCCAATACCGCCACGCGGCGGCCGGCGCAGGGCAGATCGCACAACGTTTGCAACGCGGCCACCATGGAATCGGCGTTGGCGTTGTAAGCATCGTCGAGCACCCGGATGCCGCCGGGGTGGCACAGTTGGAGGCGCATTTTGGCAGGGGCGCAGATGGCGAGGCCATGCTCGATGGCGGCCCGGTCCAATCCGAGTTCCGCGCCGAGGGCGAGCGCGAACAAGGCGCTGGCCACCTGATGCCGGCCCAGGAGTTGGATGTGGTAATCGCCATTTAACTCGGGCTGGCGACACTGCACGGAAAACGTCGCGCCGCTGTCGTCCACCCGGATGTTTCGCGCCACCCAATCATTGGCTTCGCCGAAACCGACGCGCACGACCCGCGCCCGGCACCGCTGGATAATGGTTTCACTCCAGGCATTGTCGCCGTTGACGAAAAGCGCTCCTTCAGGTGGGAGAGCTTCGGCCATGGCCCCTTCCTCCCGGGCCACGCCGGGGAGGTCGCCAAAAAATTCCATGTGTTCGCGGGCAATATTGGTGATCACGCCAAAATGAGGGGCCATCATCCGGAGCAACGGCGCCAGTTCACCGGGATGATTGGTGCCTGCTTCGAGCACGGCGGCCTGATGGGAATGTTCCAGCTTGAGCAGGGTCAATGGCACGCCGATTTCATTGTTAAAACTGGCTTCGCTCCAGAGGATCGTCCGCTTCTGCCGCAGGACAGAAGCGATCAGCTCCTTGGTGGTGGTCTTGCCGTTGGAGCCGCCCACGGCCGTCACGGGCAGGGTGAAATCGCGCCGGTAACGCGCGCCCAGCCGCCCCAGCGCCGCGCGGGTGCTATCCACGGCAATGACGGCGCATCCCTGAAAATTGGCCAGCAATTTTGCCCGCTCGGCCACAACCGCCGCCGCGCCCCGCCGCGCCACTTCGGGCAGGAAGTTGTGGGCGTCGAACCGTTCGCCAGTGAGGGCGAAAAACAAATCGCCCGCCTGGGCCTGGCGCGAATCAACGCAGATGCGCGTGACCGTGGTCTCCGGCGAGCCGTTGCGCAATTCACCGGCGGTGGCTTCGGCAATGTATTTCAGCGAACGCGGTTCCATGGTTCATTTTGCCACGATGCGCATGACGGCGCCCTGGTCCCCGGCGGCGGTCAATACGGGATTGCCGGACGGCTCCGGTTCGATGTCGGGTTTCAAATTCAGATAATTCGCGGCGCGTTCGGCGATGGCATGGAAAACCGGCGCCGCCACCAGGCCGCCGAAATGGCTGTCCCGGGGTTCATCCATGACTACTGATATGCAAAGCTCGGGATTGTCCGCGGGAAAGAAGCCGATGAAGGAGGAGAAGAACTTGTTCACATACACGCCGTGTTCGACTTTTTCCGCCGTGCCGGTTTTACCGGCGACGGTGTAATGTTCCAGGCCGCCTTGCACGGCGGTGCCGTCGCGGGTGACGACCGTCTTCAAGGCGGTGACCATTTCCTGGATCGTCCCTGCGCTGGCGACCTGCCGCACGGGCTGTGGCTGATACTTGAACACCAATTTCCCGGTCGGATCCTCCAGCCGATCCACCAGCATGGGACGCATCAACAGGCCCTTGTTGGCGATGGCGCTCATGGCCATGATCATCTGCAAGGGTGTGACGGTCACCCCCTGCCCCATGGGGATTCGCGCGATGGAAAGCTTGCTCCATTGCTTGAGCGGATGCACCGTTCCCCCCACTTCTCCGGGCAATGGAACATCGGTGCGCCTGCCGAACCCGAATTTTTGGATGTATTCAAATAATTTGTCGTCGCCGAGCCGGATGCCGATTTTGGCCGCGCCAATATTGGAGGATTTTGTGATGATGTTCTCCACTGTAAGCAGCCCGAAGGGTTCGTGATCGTGAAGAATCCGTCCGGCGTAAGCGAAATGCCCGTGCTCGCAATCGAACACTTCATTGAACGAAACCGCATGCTGGTCGAGTCCAGCCGTGACGACGACGATCTTGAAGGTTGAACCCGGTTCAGCCGTGTCCGAAACCACGCGGTTGCGCAACGCATCCATCGGCGAATGGCCGGGCTGGTTCGGATCGAAATTGGGCAGGGTCGCCATGGCCAGAATTTCGCCCGTGCGCGGGCGCACCATAACGCACGAGGCGCTGATCGGTGAATGCTTCTCCATGCCCGCGGCCAGTTCGCTTTCGACAATGTTCTGCAAGCCGGCATCCAGGGTGAGGACCACGTTCAAACCGTCGCGCGGTGCGACGTCCTGATCACGGTAGGCAACCAATTCGCGCTGATGTTTGTCCATTTCCGTTTTCCGCCAGCCGGGAATGCCGCTAAGGTCCGTGTTGAAAGCCAGTTCAATGCCGCTGAGCCCGGTCTGTTCCTCGTCGCTGGAGACGAAACCAAGAACATGCGCGGCCAGACGCTGGCTGGGATAGACCCGAATCTGGTCGTCCTCCGCAAAAATGGCTTTGGTGCGCGCGTTGCGATCGAAGGCGCGCTCGTCGGCTTTGAGTTTGGTTTCATCCAAACCAAAGGAAAGCCGGGCCATGGTTTGTTTGATTTTTTCCCAGGTTTCCAATGGCACTTTGTTCTTGAGCACGACGTATTGATTGGTGGTGGTTTTGCCGTTGACCACGGTCAGGCGCGGGGCCAGGCGCGCGGCCAGGGCGCTCTCATCAATTTGAAGCAGCGGCGCCAGCGCCCGGGCCACGGCGCCGCGCCGGTTGCCGAGCAGAAATGGGTTCGCGCAGACGGTTTTGGCCGGGAGACTGGTGGCCAGGGGATTGCCGCGGATGTCCATGATTTGTCCGCGCATGGGTTGGCGCGGAATGGTGCGGACGGTGTTGGTTTGGGCCAGCGCGCGGAGTTCGTCGTGGCGCACGACTTGCAAATCAACCAGCCGGCCCCCCAGCACCGCCAGCGCCGCGCTCAACAAGAACATCAGCAAATAGAGTTTCCGATATTGCGTCGCCACGATCATATTCTTTATTTCAGCCGCCCGCCCGCGCCGTTCGGTTCCTCCATCCGAACAACGCGAGCGACGGCCAAATCAGTTTTTGCGCTCCGCCGAGCCCGCCTGCGCCTGGCGCTGGTCCGGGAACGGCTGGCCGGCGGTTTGTTCCACCCGCGGCGTTTCGACCATCCAAATGACTTGCGATTTGGCCGGCGGCCCCAGGCCAAGGTTCAATTTCTTGACACGCGCGTCCAAAGCCACGGGGGAACAGAGGCTGGCCAGTTGATCGCGCCGCATTTTGTTTTGGCGTTGCAGTTCGCCCAGGCGGGTTTCGCGATCCTTGATCTGGCGGCCCAGGAGAACAATCTGGTCCTTGTACCAAAGATAGCCCACGCTCAGCAGGACGAACAGCACGCACACCGCCAGCGCCGTCAGAACGGAACCCGGGCGAAGCCGCGACTCATTTCTTTTATTTCGGGCCATGATGGCTCAAATCTCTTTCATTCGCCGGCCGGTTGCCCGGCTGACTCTCCAACTTTTCAAACACCCGGCATTGCGCGCTGCGGCTGCGCGGATTTTCCCTTGTTTCATCCGCGCCCGGCACGATCGCTTTGCGCCGCACCCACTTGAGTTGCGGCGGCCGCGGACGGCGCAATTCGGGCGCGTCCACCCCTGCCGCCGCCTCATAATCCCGCGACAGCCGGCGGCCGAATTCCTTGACCATCCGGTCCTCCACCGAATGGAAGGTGATTACGGCCAGCCTGCCGCCGGGTTTTAAAACCTTCACCGCCGCTTCCAATCCGCGCTCCAAAGAACCAAGTTCATCGTTGACCGCGATGCGCAATGCCTGAAAAACTTTCGTGGCCGGATGCGCTTTCCCGCCGGCCCTGGGCGACATCCTTTCGATCAGCGCCGCCAACTGCCGCGTCCGCCCGAAGGCTCCCACCTGTCTGTCATGGACAATCGCCCGCGCCAGACGGCGTGAATCCCTTTCCCCGCCGTATTCCCAAAAAATCTTCGCCAACTCATCCGCGCCCAACTGGTTCAGCAGGTCCGCCGCCGTCGGACCCTGCCTCGGGTCCATGCGCATATCCAGCGGGCCGTCCTGCTGAAAGCTGAACCCCCGTCCCGGCTCATCGATTTGCGGCGAACTGACGCCTAAATCCAGCAGCACCCCGTCGCAACTTGCCGGCTCAATCCATTCTGCCACGTCCGCGTAATTGCCCTGTCGAATTTCAAAACGGCCGGGAAACCCGGATAATCGTGCCCTGGCTGCCGCGACTGCGCTGCCATCCCGGTCGCAGCCAAAAAGCCGTCCATTCGGCGCGCTGGCCTTCAAAATTGCCGCGGCGTGCCCACCGCCACCGACGGTTCCGTCCAGGCACAGGCTGCCCGGCCTTATTTGGAGGCTTTCCACCACCTCCGCCACCAGCACCGGTTTGTGAATAAAGTCCGCCACTCGTCATGGGTCGTGCCGTTAGCCTTGCGCGCTCAACTCTGGAGACACCTTCGTCTCCGCTTTTGGGCTGAACGCGTTTTCGTTGCTTCTCTTGCGGAATAGCGCGGTGAGCTTGTTCCAAGCCTCTCCCGTCATGTCCGTTTTGCTGACTCTGGCCAAAGGCTTCTCGCCCGTCCCCACCTTCCTTTCGACCAGCACCACCTCCAGGTCGTCTTCGTTCAAATCATTTCTCATCACGGTCACCTTCTCCAAGGCCAGTTCCGTCTGGACCGTCTCTCCATGAACCGGACGGCCCTTGCGCCCGAAGACAAATCGTTGAACCAATCTTTTGCAGAAGCTGGCTGTTCGGCGCCAAGTGCCACGGGCGCAGGCCTTTTCGGGTGTTCTGGCAGCTTGCGCAAAGGGACTCTGCGAGAGACCCGGTTCGGACGGTTTGACGGTCTCAACCGGCAGAGCCACGATCTTGGGCGCCTCAACCACCGCCGCTTTAACCGCTGCCGGCGGTTGCTCAAAAAGCGACGTTTGAGCTCTTTGCGGGGCGGAGTGTGCCAGCTCTGACGGCGGTCGTCTGCTGGCCGCGAATTTAGGCAAAGCCCTGCTGGCAAGCAGTTTATACGCGCCCGGATGGTCCGCCATATCTTTAAAAGTTCGTCCTTTGGTCAATAAACAAAGCGGGTTCATAACTTTTTATTACATCATTTCAAAAGCCTTGCTGCGAAGGGCATTGTCCAGGATTCTAACCTGCTCGTAACGTTTGGGGTTCCAAATCTCAAAGGAATCCAGCACGCCGGCCAGGACCGCGTCATTCGTGATCTGGGCTTCCTCGGCCATATCGTCTGGAATGGTAATGCGCCCAACGCTGTCCAGTTTTGCCTGGATCGAAGCGGTGCCAATGCATCGTTTCAAAACTGATTTGCCCGGATCGTTGTTGGGCATGGCATCAATCGCGGCGCGGACTTTGGCCAATTGGCCCGGAGGCAGCACCAACAAACATATTCCCGCCTGATGCTTTGGCCAGACCACCAAAGTGAACTCCATCTCCCCTTCCGCTTCTTCCGGCCTCCAGCGAAACGGAACGGGTACGCGGCGCTTGTTGTCCACTTTGTGACGATAGCACCCGTTATACGTTCTCTCTTTGATACCCACCTCTGGCATAAAATCCGTCGTAAACTGTTCAAAAATGGGATTTTTCTCCCATATTTAATTCGCTGTTCAACACTTTGCCCCATTTTCTCCCACCGGTCAAGCGGTTTTTTTAGAACTTATTGACAAGTTATTCACAATTGCCAGACTTGTGCCTGATGCGCACCGCCGAGTTTGATTTCGCATTGCCGGCCGGGCTGATCGCGCAAACCCCGGCGCCCGCGCGCGATCAGGCGCGATTGCTGGTGCTGGAACGGGCCGCGGGCAAACTGGCGCACCGCCGTTTTGTTGATTTGCCCGAATATCTCCGGCCCGATGATGTGCTGGTCTTGAACGACTCGCGGGTCATTCCGGCGCGCCTGCGTGGCCGCAATATTCGCACCGGGGGGAAATTCGAGCTTCTGCTCCTCGAAGAGAACGCCGCCAATGACTGGTGGGCCATGCTCAAGCCCGGCAAGCGCGCCCGGCCCGGCGCAAAAATCAGCATTCTTGACAGAAGCGGCGAGCCTTCATCCATCCAGGCCGCCGTCCTGGAAACCAACGCGGAGGGACACCGCCGCCTGCGCTTCTCCGGCACAGAAAACATCCTGGCAGAATTGGAGGCGCTGGGCGAAGTTCCCCTGCCCCCCTACATCAACCGCCCTTCTCCCCGCCCGGAAGACCGGGACCGTTACCAGACGGTTTTCGCGCGGGCGGACGGCTCGGTGGCCGCGCCCACGGCCGGGCTGCACTTCACGCCGGAGTTCCTGGAAAAAATCCGCGGGCGCGGGGTGAAGGTTTGTTTTATCACCCTGCATGTCGGTCCGGGGACCTTCGCGCCGGTCAAGGCGGCGGGCGTGGCCGACCACATCATGCACGAGGAACGCTATGAAGTGGAGCCCGAAACCGCCCGCCTGATCAACGGCGTCAAGACCGGATCAAGAGTCATTGCCGTTGGCACAACCACGCTGCGCGTTTTGGAAAGTGTCGCGCGCGACCATGGCGGCCGGATCGTGGCCGGCGCGGGACGGACCCGGATTTTCATTTATCCTCCGTTTCAATTCACAGTTGTTGACGCGCTGCTGACAAATTTTCATTTGCCCCGCTCGACCCTGCTGATGCTGGCCAGCGCCTTCGCCGCGCCCGGAGAGACCCGTGGCCGCGAACTCATGCTGGCAACGTATCAGGAAGCAATCGCCCGCCATTACCGTTTCTTCAGCTACGGCGACGCGATGTTGATCATTTAACCCGCGATAATTCAGGTTGACGATAGTCCAAATGCAGTCTATTTTTGGATCAAAATGAAAACCTGTAGTTTAAGCGAAGCAAAGAGTTCCCTTGGCAGATTGGCCGACGCCGCCCTTCAAGGCCATCCGACGGTCATTTCCCGCAGCGGGAAATTGCTTATTCTGAGGGCCTTTGAACCTTCCGATCCCGACGAATTTGATGCGCTGATCGACGAAGGAATAAAGAGCGAACATTTCTCGCTAACCGATTCGGTTTGGGAGGGGATTCGCCAACGAGGCAAGAAGCTGGCTCGGAAGCTGAGAAAAAGGTAAATGAAAGCCCGGATCAGCGCCAGGGCGCAGAGCGACCTTGATCGCATTTTCGCCTTCATTTTCGTCCGACAAAGCCCGGAGGCGGCAGAGCGATTTCTCGAGTTGGCGCAGGAAGCTGCAAGGTTCCTTGTCCAACATCCACTCGCTGGGCCGCATCCCAGGTGGGCCACCCGGCACAAAGCCTTGCGATTTTGGGTCATCAGCAGAACAAATTTTCTGATTTACTATCTCCCGGATGAACAAGGTGTCAGCATTGAGAGGGTGTTGGATGGCCGTCGCGATGTTGCCCGCATCATTGAACTTGGCATGGAAAATCCGCCCGATTGGGAGCAGCCATAGATCATAAACGATCAAGGTCAAAGCAAACCATGGTTTTCCCCAATCCTCCTTATGACAGTCAGCAATTCGGGCGAAAATCGGTCAAAACTATGGTTTGACGCCTTTGCCCTTTGCGCCTTTGACGCTGTCTATGGGCAGGGGCGGCAAGCGGCGGAGACGGCCTTCCAGACTTTAGTTCGTGTCGCCGCCCGTCGCCAAGCCTAACGGACTCGCCCACCCCCGTCCATAGGCGCGACCGTGATGTGCAAAAGCTCCGTCAGCCTGTCAAAAAAAGTTTGCAAAAACCCGGAATTGGCCCAAAATCACCCACAGAATATGCGACAGAGCCGAATTTACATTTAGCAGGATTTTCAAATGAAATTGCGTGAATTGTCGCTGACGAGTTTTCGCTGTTTTGAGCAGCTTCGTTTGGAGTTTGCTGAAGACCTGACAGTGTTTGTTGGGAACAATGGTGCAGGTAAGACAACCGTGTTGGACGGCATAGCTTACGCATTAAGCCGAATTCTTACGCGCCTGCCTAAAAGCAAAGGTTCAAAAAACCTTCGCACCGAAGATATCCGCATTGATAAACGTGGTAATCCACCGAAAACAGCGAGGAACCATTCGATCTCAGACGACGTGCGACGTGTCAAGTCCCTCCCCGAAAATGCCGATACCGAGACACCGTAGTTATGGGCTAATAATCACATGGCTGAGAAACGCTTGTTGATCGCCGACGCTGATGTCAAGGCATGGGATGAAGTTCGCCAGGTCCTGGGCGAATCCTGGGTCGTTGTTGGCGCCGCCTCGGGCGGCGCCGCCCTGGCCGAGGCGCAAAAACAGCCTTTTAACGTCGTCGTGGCCAATTACGATCTGCCCGAGTTGGGCGGCGCTGTATTGCTCAATCGCCTTCGCGTGGCCAATCCCGAGACCCTGCGGTTTATCGCCGCGGCTGCGGCTCTCAAAGAGAAAGTCATGTGCCACGTGCTGGGCGGCCATCAATTCCTGGCCGTCCCTTTCGACCGCGCCACGCTTAAAACCTCCATCGAACGCTCCCTGGCGGCCGATTACGGGATGAGCAACAGCATGCGCGAACTGGTGGGTCGCATCCGCACTTTCCCCACCATCCCGTCGCTCTACGTGGAAGTCGTCAACGCCTTGCAGAACCCCAACGCCACCACCGCGGACATCGGCGCCATTATCGCCAGGGACATGGCCATGACGACCAAGCTGGTGCAAGTGCTCAATTCAGCTTATTTCGGCCTTTCGCGGACCATCACCGATCCGACTGAAGCCGTCGGCATCCTGGGATTTGAAACCATCAAGTCCTTGATCATGACCGTCAAGCTTCTGAGTCAATACGATAAAGTGAAGCCGGTTTATTTTTCCATCGACAATATCTGGCGGCACAGCACCAACGTCGCGCAGACGGCGAAGGTCATGGCCCTGCTGGAAACCGGCGACCCCGATTGCAGCGGCACCGCTTACACGGCAGGTTTGATGCACGACTTGGGCAAGGTCATTCTGGCGGCCAACTTCGACGATCAGTATCACGGCGCCCACGCCGTCGCGCGCAAGCAGCAGATACCGTTGTGGGTTGTTGAGAAGGATATTTTTGGAGCGACCCACGGTGAAATCGGCGCTTACATGCTGACCCTTTGGGGCATGTCGACCGAGGTCGTCAAGGCGGCGGCGATGCATCATCATCCCTTTCGCTCCGACGACAAGACGTTCACCGCGTTGACGGCGGTCCATGTGGCCAACGCGCTGGAATACGAAGGAAATCCTGACAACGACGGCTTGCCTGTTCCGATCATCGATATGGCCTATTTGAAGCATTTGGGCCTGGAACAACGGCTCGAACTGTGGCGGGACGCGCGGTGCGACCCGGACGCGACCAAGTTCGAAACCATGATGCAGCGCGCCGAATCCGCAGCGAAGTCTGCCAAGAAGGCCGTCCACCCGGCGCCCGCGCCCGCGCCCCAGGCGAACAGGTTTGCGCCTGCGGAATTGCCGTCCGAACCGTCCATGATCAGAACATTATGCACGTGGCTGGGAATCGGGCTGGGTGTCAGCGCCGCGTTAGTTTTGCTGGCCCGGTTCGAGATCATGCGATTGGAGAGCATGGCGGAAAAGACCAGGGTTCAGGAAGTCGCGGAAAACCCGCCGCCTGTCAAGCAAGACATTGTCGCCGTCGCCGCCCCCGTTGCGCCAGCCAATGTGGCGCCAGTGCTGGCCGCCCAGCCACCACCGGTTCCAGTTCCGGCTGCGCCACTGCCACCCGCCCCTGCGAAAACGGCCTTCGACCTGCTGAAACTCGAGGCGATATTCTTCACTTCCCAGCACCCCTCCGCTCTGATCAGCGGCAGACTGGCAGGGCTGAACCAGGAGGTGGCGGATTGCCGCGTGCTGGACATCAGTCCCTCTTCCGTCACGCTGGGATATCAGGATCAGCGCAAGATCCTCACGCTTCGGTAGCACCAGCCAGTCTCGGATTTCAGAACCTCACCGTGCAGGTTTCAGTCCTCACTTTTTACACTTTTCGCGCAGGTTGGTCCCCGTAAGCCAGTGGGCGCGCCCGCTCTGTCCACTAATAAATTCCCGCCTTCACCGAGCGTTCTCATCGGCATCGTTTCTTGCCGATTCTTCGCGTCAATTTTATGTTTTGCCCCCCGTTTTTGCCTTCCCTTCTTCAGATGGCTAAATTTATACAGCTTCTCACGAGGCAGCGAAAGACGAAAAGCCGCAACATGTTGCGGCTCTGTTGCGCCTCGTGTTGCGGGCTAAGTCCTTGACCATAAACACTTGTTGCGGTGTTGCGGGGTTTTCAGACTTATCTATCAATCTTGCCCTTTTTGCCGTTTCTTCGCGGCAAACTGGCGGGCGTGGACCAGGAGGTGGCGCAATGCCGCGTGCTGGACATCAGTCCCTCTTCCGTCACGCTGGAATGCCAAAACCAGCGCAAGACCCTCATGCTTCGGTAGCGCCAGAACTTCCCGCATATTTTGGGTTAATTGCCATCTGCCAGCGCAGTCATGAAAATGTTTCCCACCGGTGATATTTTGATGTGGCGCGCAAGGGCATCCAAAGAGGTCGGCCTCGGTGAATTCGAAAGAGCAAGAGTTTGACGCGCCTTAAAGCTGCCTTGAAACAGAACCCCCAGAACCTTGTGCGTTACGGTGACACGAACTGAAGTGGAAACGTATTGATTATCTGAAAACCCCGGGCCTACGAATACTCCGGTGCCATATTCTTCCTGGTAATTCGATACCTCTATTGTCAAATCCGGGTCGTCCACTGTTGGCTGCCCAATTTGATCATCGAAGGAAAATGAATACTTTTTGGTGTTCTTGTCAAAAGTGACTTTTGGCTGGTAAATTGGGTCAGGGCAAAGAGGGTCTCTAAACTCGAGCTTCTTTCCGGGATTTTTACCCAGCAGCAAAAAGCCTCCCGGATAGTAGTCACACTTGAAAAGCTGATAGGATTGATTTCCTGTGACCAAAACACCATGGCAATGTCTGAGCTGGTTTTTTTCATCATCGCTGAGATCTCTTTTAATGGATTGCTGCAAACGTCCATTGACACAACTCGTAATGACAAGGATCAATGAGATGGCCGCGCCCGCCGCGATGGATTTTGATGCGAATCTGAATGCCAAAGTCATATATGAAAGCGATGCAATGTGGATCATTTGGTTTCCGTTTCAGCCCGGCGCGCCAGCAACCAGAGCGCGTCGGACAGGCGGTTCAGAAAAACAATGATTTCAACGTTGCCAGGTTGCCCGCTTTCCTGCAGCGCGCAGACGCGCCGTTCGGCCCGGCGACAGGTGGCGCGGGCCACGTCAAGCGCGGCCGAAGCGGGGTTTTCGCCCGGGGTGGACCAGCCCTTGAACGAAACCTTTTGCGATTCAATCTCCTGCACGATGCGGTCGAGCCTGGCAGTCAACGCCGGCGTCACCACCGGAAAGCCGTCCTTGACGTAGCGCGGCAAATCATCGGGCTGCGTGGCCAGTTCGCCCATGACAACGACCAGGTCCTTTTGGATTTCCAGCAATCGTTCGCGCAGGAACGGAGGTTGGGCGGCGGCCCGGGCCGAACCGAGGGCCGTGTTCAATTCATCGACGCTCCCGTAAGCTTCCACGCGCGGATGACATTTGGAAACGCGGCGGTTGTACATCAATCCGGTCGTGCCGTCGTCTCCCTTTTTTGTGGCAATGCTCATGGCGGGTTGAGTTTAAGGGGTGGAATTCGAAGTGGAAAGCAGGGATTAACTAATATTGACGCTGGCCGCGATCCTGCCTATTGTCGCAAAAAGAACAGGCGTCATGAATTTTAAACTGATTTTCAAAACTCTTTTGGTCATCGCCCTGCTGGCGTTGCTGGTCGTCATGGGCATGTACAACACTCAAACCGTCCAGTTGCATTTGCCGCGTGACAGGACGCAGACGGGCCCGGCCGCCCTCATGTATTTTGCCTTCTTCGGCATCGGCTTTTTGTCCGGCACATTGTTGATGGCCGGCGGCAAAAAGGGCGGCGGCAAATCCAGCAAGGTCCAGACCTGAGGCGCCGCTGGCGGGCAGCCTTTTTTACGGCTTTTCCACCGTCCTTTTGTAAGCCAGTATGCCTTCCACGATGGCTTGCGCCATTTGCCTGCGGAAGGCCGTGTCATAAATGTTTTTTGCATCCGCCGTGTTGCTCATGAACCCGCCTTCAATCAAGACGGCCGGCATGGCAGCCTCGCGCAAGACTTCAAAGCGCGAGCGCTTCATGCCGCGATCTTCCAACGGCACGCCGGCTGTGATGGCCTTCAGCATTTCATAAGCGAGCAGGGCGTTTTGGCCGTCGTGCGCGTTGCCGGCTTCGCGCGGGCGCGGGGCCTTTCCTCCGCCTTCACTGCTGGAATTCATGCCGGCGGGGGCCAGGCAATAAACCTCCAATCCCGCGACGGCATGCTCCGGCGCCGCGTTGTAATGCAGGCTGACAAACAAGTCCGCGCCCTGGCGCCGGGCCATCAGGGAACGGTCGGGCAGCGGGACAAAGTCGTCGCTGTCTCGCGTCAACAATACTTGCAATCCCTCGCGCTGCAACAATCCGGCCACTTCCCGGGCCAGGAGGAGGGCGTATTTTTTTTCGTAATGGCGCCCGTCGGTAAAGCCCTTGTCCTTGCCGCCGTGGCCCGGATCGAGGCAGATGGTTTTCAGGCGCGCGTCCGATTTTTGCGGAAAAAGGATCGGCTCAATGGTCTTGCTTGCATCGACCACCGAAAGGAGGAGCGTGCCGTTGCGGTTGACCACGGGCAAAGACAGCCAGACATTGACGCCGCATATTTCCGCCCGGCGCGCATCCACCGTCAATTCCAATCTGACCGAAGGACTGCTCAGAGTGATCGTCCCCTGCGTTTTCACCCATTTCATGTTCAACCCGGCGCCATCGGCCCAATCGTCCAAGCGGATGTACTCGCTGCCGGAGACAATGGTGCGATTCAGGCTCTGGAGGGAAACGCGCGCTTCAGCCGCCAGGGCGGCGACCAGAAACAGTGACACAGCGAACGCTTTCATCTTGTCAAGGACTTTGCCCGGCGCGCGCGGCCAATTCAAGCCAGGACTGCCAAAATCAGGGTGCATAAACCCGCCAATTGCGCAGCAGGTAGTATTCGTTGAAAGGCTGGTCGTCGGTAATTTGAATTTTGGGATCGGGGTTCAGCATGGGGGCCATCGGGAGTTCCCCGGACACGACTGGTTTGAAAAAGTCGGGCAAAGTCCGGTAACGCTCCACATCCATCCATTCCATAAGGTCCTGCCGGGCTTCGGGCGGCATGCGGGCGGCCAGTGCTTCGGTCGTTGCCAGCTCAATGGGTTGCATGGACCCCAGAAAATGCGCGCCCCAAAGATCCACCCCGCTAAAACAGCGCGCAAAAGGAAACGATTCATGCAGGGAACGAACCACCGCATGCAGCGTGGCCACGGTCCCGCCGGGAACCCAGATTTGCAGGATGCCGTTGGGTTTCAAGTGCTCTTTGGCCAGTTCGTAAAATTCCCGCGAATAAAGCAGGCTGGAACCAGCCGCTTCCGGCGGCGGCGGGGGGTCGACCACGATGACGTCGTATTTTTCCCGCGTGCGTTTGAGATGGCGCCGTCCATCGTCAATGACGATCCGGCCTTTGGGGTTGGCAAGCACACTGGCGGCGTCAGCGTGATAAAAGGCAAACGCGTCCACCACGCTGGGCACCAATTCCACCGCCGTCGTCCGGACGCCCCAGCTCAGAGCCGAGCGGTAGCTGGTTCCCATGCCAAAACAGATGACCAACACGGACTCCGGCCGCCCTTTGTGCAAGGCCATCGGCAAATGCACCATGAACTTGGTCTCCGACCGCAGCGTGGTCATGCCGACGCCGTTGACCAGCAGCCCCCGGCCAAATCCTTCCCCGAAGGAAATGACCGACGCCGCGTAATCCCGCCGGACGGCGGTGTGGACTTTGCGTTCTTTCAGCAATCCCTCGAAATCATTGGCGAAAAACAGGCTCCAGACCAGCGCCGCGCCCGCCGCGGCCGCCGCGGCCAGGCGTTGCCAGGAGGGCAGGGATTTGCGGCAAAGAAGACCAAGGCCCAGCAACGGCAGGCCCAGAATGACCAGCGCGTATCGCTCGCTCATGCCCGGCAGCAGAACATACGACGCGCAAAGCGGCCCCAGGATGCAACCGACCACGTTGATGCCATAGGCTTTGCCGGCGGCGGCGGGATGGCCGGCCGCGTATTGGTCGATCAGGCCGGGGGTCAGATACCCCAAAACGGCGCACATGGGGCAAATGCCGGCCAGCACCAGAGCCACGGCGCTATTGCTGTCAAAATAATTACCGATTTCCATGTTCAACTGCACCGGCAGCAACCGTGGATCCACCGCGATGATGGGCAGAAAGGCCGTCAGGGCCAGGAGGGCCATCAATTCCCCGAGCGGGCGCCGCGAGTTTCGCCGCAAATGGCGCCGGTAGAGCATGGACCCCAGGAAAGTCGCCCCCAAATATGTGAAGACAATCAGCGCAAACGAATACACCTGCGTCTTTAGAATGGGGGTGAAGGCCCGCGTCCAAACCACTTCCATGGCCATGGCGCTGAATCCTGTCGTGAATAAAATCCACCGGATCAGGCCGCCGCGGGCGGTGTCGGATGGCGAAACCTCCGGGGCCGGGGCGGCGGCGGGCGCGACCGCCGCCCGCGCCGTTCCGCGCCCTTTCCATCCGATCTCGGCGCTCAGGGCGGCGATGGCAAAGTTGCCCGCCGCGGCCAGGGCCAGCGTATGGTGGAATCCCATCGTTTCCACTAGGACAAACGCCGTCACAATCGTTCCCGTCATGGCGCCCAGCACGTTGGCAAAATAGAGATAGCTGAAGCTGTCCGCATTATGCGCTTCTTCTTCCCGCACATAGGCCATCATGAAGGGAAAGGTCGCGCCCATGCAGACGCACCAGGGCAGAATCGAAGCCGCCAGGACCAGGGCTGACAGGAAAAGATAGCGGAAGGAATCTGTCTGACCCGCCGCCAGGAGGCAGTGCTGGCCGACGGCAAACAACGCGGGCGTCGCAAACGCCCCCAGTCCAATGGTCAATTCGGCCCCGCCATAAAAGAAGATTGCGGAGAGGCGGGACTTGCGCACCAACCAGGGAATCATTCGCCCGCCAGCCCAGGCGCCGACCGACAGTCCCAGCATGAAGACCGAAAGCACCACCGAAAGGACCGGGGTGATGATTCCGAAAGAGGCGAAGGCCAGGCGCGTCCAAACCATCTGATAGACCAAACTGCAAAAGCCTGACACGAAAAAGAGAAGATACAACCGCTGGCTGTTGGCAATGCTCATGTCAGTATTCCCGCTGGTGTACCTGCAGAGCCGCGCCCATGCACGCAAAAACGGATTGGTCGGCTACGGTCTTTTGGAGATGGGCCGCTGGAGTGAACGCGGCCCCGAAAGCTTTCGGGGCACTTCAGGACGCTCGCGCGTTATCTGACGATTCGCGAAGGACGCGTCACGAATATGTCACAAAATCTCTTTTGTTTTGTTTGATGGTGTGGTTTACTCGGGCCAGTGAATGTCACCCACAGCATTTGGGACAAGCTGACGCGGCTGGTTATGGCTCTTTTGGTGATTGCCGGCGTGCTGGGCATCGTCGTCTGGTACGAGCCTGTGGTGCAGGAAAATCAACGGATGCGGGAGGAAAAGTTCGAACTGGAAAAGAAAATCGAGCAGGAAAGCAAAATCGCCAAAAAGCTGGAGACGCAACTGCGCTCCTTTGAGAATCCGGCGCTGGAGAAAACACTGGTCGAGCGCCTGGCGCGCGAACGGCTCAGCTACGCCAAGCCGGGTGAGAATGTGATCCATTTCGAGCCGCCCGCCAGCGGCATCGCCCATTAAACGGTCATGATTTCTTTTTCCTTGGCGGCCAGATGGACGTTGATTTTCGCAATGTAATCGTCGGTCAACTTCTGAATTTCCTTCTCGGCCACCTCAACCTGGTCCTCCGTCACGCCGCCGGCTTTGGATTCTTTTTTGACGGCTTCAATCGCATCGCGGCGCACATGACGAACGGCCACGCGGCCGTCTTCGGCCAGTTTATGCACGAGCTTGACCATTTCCTGGCGGCGTTCCTGACTAAGCTCGGGCATGACCAGGCGAATGAGTTTTCCCTGCACGGCCGGGGTCACGCCGAAGCTGCTTTTCAATATCGCCTTTTCGATGGCATGGAGGGTCGAGGCGTCCCAGGGCTGAATGACCAGAACGCGCGGTTCGGGGGTGGTAATGCCCGCCAATTCGCGGATGCGCATGTGGGAGCCATAAACCTCGGCCATGATGTTTTCGACCAGGACAGGCGAGGCTTTGCCGGTCCGAATGCCGCTAAATTCATGTTGCACGACCTCATCGGTCTTGGTCATTTTCTCTTCCGCTTCCAAAAGAATGTCGTCCAGAGCCATAGTTTCAATTCAGGGGTTAAGGTTAAAAGTCAGCTTGTGACCAGCGTGCCAACCCGTTCGCCGAGCACGACGCGTTTGAGATTATGCGCTTTAAAAAGATCGAACACAATAATGGGCATTCTGTTGTCCATGCAAAGCGAAAAAGCCGTTGAATCCATCACTTTGAGCCGTTTGCCCAGGGCCTCCGCGTAAGAAATCCGATCGTAACGCCGGGCCTTGGGATGGGTCTTGGGATCGCTGTCGTAAATGCCGTCCACCTTGGTCGCTTTTAAAATGACTTCCGCGCCGATTTCGTTGGCGCGCAGGGCCGCGGCCGTGTCGGTGGAAAAATAGGGGTTACCCGTGCCGCCGCCGAAAATGACCACCCGGTCTTTTTCCAGGTGGCGGACGGCGCGGCGTCGAATAAAAGGCTCGGCGACCTGCGACATGGCAATGGCGCTTTGCACGCGGGTGGCGACGCCGAGTTTTTCCAGGGCGTCCTGCAAGGCGAGGGCGTTGATGACCGTGGCGAGCATGCCCATGTAATCGCCGGTGGCGCGTTCGATGCCCTGGCCCGCGCCGGAGGCGCCGCGAAAGATATTGCCGCCGCCCACCACGACCACCACTTGCACGCCCATGCGGCGGACTTCGGCGATTTGCCGCGCCATTTCCTGGAGGAACGTCGGGCAGATGCCGACGCCATTCTCCCCGCCCAGGGCCTCGCCGCTGAGTTTAAGAAGAACCCGGTGGTACTTGGGCTTTTGGACCTTTTTCATTAGCGTCCCGTCTTTGTAACAAGCGGGCGTCGAAACGTCAATGCCGTTGGGGAAATTAAGAATTAAGAAGCAGGAATTAAGAAGTGAAGCATCCGAGTTGGCGGCTGCTTTCTTGCTGTTTGTTAATTCTTGCTTCTTGCTTCCAAATATTCTTCATGCCGCCGGACTGTCGCCCACCTGGAAGCGGGCAAAGCGCCGGATGACAATTTCGTCGCCCAATTGTTTGGCAATGCCGCCGATGTGTTCCTTGACCGAGACTTCGGAGTTGCGCTTGACAAAGCCCTGGTCGAGCAGGCAGCAGCCTTGAAAAAACTTTTCCAGTTTGCCTTCGACAATTTTGGCGATGGCTTGGGGAGGCTTGCTCTTCACTTGTTCGGCGGCGATTTCCCTCTCCTTCGCCAGCGTGGCGGCGGGGATTTCTTCGCGGGAAATGACCAGGGGATGCCCGGCCGCGATTTGCAGCGTGATGTCGCGCACCAACTGCTTGAAATCATCCTGACCGACGGTGCTTTCTTTGGCCGCGCCCACCTCGACCAGCACGCCCACCTTGGCGCCGGTATGAATGTAGGCCGCGATCATCCCGTTGCCCTGGACCTCGTAGCGGCAGAAACGCGGGATTTGGATGTTCTCGCCAATTTTTGCCACGGCGGCCACGCGGTCCGCTTCCAGCGATGCCAGGGTGGCCTGGGCCGCCAACTTGCGCGCCACTTCAGCGCAAAACGCGCCGAAGGTTTCGTTGCGCGCCACGAAATCGGTTTCGCAATTGATCTCCACCAGTACGCCCGCTTTGGCGCCCGGTTGGATATGTTGCACAATGGCCCCTTCCCGGGTCTGACGCGACGCCTTTTTGGCGGCGGACACGGTGCCTTTTTTGCGCAAATAATCGACGGCGGCGCTGACGTCGCCCTTGGATTCAGTCAACGCTTTTTTGCAGTCCATCAAGCCTGCGCCGGTCATTTCGCGCAGCTTGCCAACATCCGCGGCAGTGAATTCAGCCATAATCGGTAATAAATGGGGTGAAAGAAGTTTAGGCCGGAACAGTGGCTGCGGCGGGCTCGGTGGCCGGAGCAGGGGTTGGCGGGAGGGCTTCCACAGGGGCTGGAGCCGCGGCGCTTTCGGCGGCTTGTTCCGCTTTGCGCCGGCCATATTTGGCTTCATACTCGGCGCGCGCCTGGGTGATCGTTTGCACGAGCGTTTGCAGGATCAATCGCACCGAACGGATGGCGTCATCGTTGCCCGCAATGGGGTAATCCACCAGCTCCGGATCGCAATTGGTGTCCACCAGCGCCACAATGGGAATCTTCAGCCGCCGCCCTTCGGCCACGGCGTTGTGCTCGCGCTTGATGTCAACGACAAACATCGCGGCTGGATATTTGTCCATGGTGCGAATGCCGTCCAGGTTCTTGAACAGGCGGGCGGCTTCGCGGCGGTACATGGACTGTTCCTGCTTGCCGTAATTGTTCATGCTGCCATCGGTGTCCCATTTCTCAATTTGTTTGAGGCGGGCGATGGAGCGTTTGATGGTGTTAAAATTGGTCAGGGTGCCGCCGAGCCAGCGTTCGGTCACATAAAGCTGGGCGCAGGCTTTGGCCGATTCCTTGACGGCTTCCTGGGCCTGCTTTTTGGTGCCGACAAACAGCACGTTGCCGCCTTTGCTGACGACGCCATGCAGGAAGTCGCAGGCGGTTTCCAGTTGGGTGAGGGATTTGCTCAGGTCGATGATATGAATGCCGTTGCGCGCATCGAAGATGAAGGGTTTCATCTTGGGATTCCAGCGCCTGGTCTGATGTCCGAAATGGACGCCGGCGTCCAATAATTCCTTAATGCCGATACTGATCACGTGTTTCCTTTTGTTGGCAGCCCGCGCCGATGGGGCGGCGGACCATCCCGCGGAAGACGGGATTAAGTTGAGTGTTATTATGGCCGCCCGCCTTCACACGAAGGCGGAATTTGAGGCCGTTCCAATCCGGGCGCATTCGCCCAAAGAGGGATAAACATAGCTGAATTGGCGGCATTCGCCAAATGATTTTTTCAACTTTCTGGCGACCGGGGGTGGCGCACCCCACTTCCCACGAAACAACAGTTGCCCCCGTTGACAAGCTGTCAAGCCAAGGCAGAGAACCGGCGTTCAAAGGCAATCAGAGCAGCCAATGCGGAGCCGAGCAGCAGAAGCGTGCTGCCAGTATCCGGCACCGAACCACCCGGCCCCTGCACCTGCACCTCCGCCGGCGGCGTATTAATGGTGGTGTCTTCCAAGGTAACCGCGCCACCCACTCCACCGCCCCCCATTGCCAACAGCCGGCCATCCACCGTTGAGTCGCCGTCGTCCGTGATAGATGTGTAGGCCAGGATGTTCCCGTCGAAGTCAGTGCCTGTTCCGAGCGTTGCCGAACTCCCGATCTGCCAAAAAACACTGGTGCCCTCGACCGTGCCCACGCCCGGGTTGAGCTCCACTACTGCACTATCCGAGGCCGTGGTGAGGGTTGAACCGATTTGGAAAACGAAGACTGGATCCGTTTTGCCCTCGTCGTTGAGATAAAGGGTTCCCGTGAGCTGTGCTGAGGAAGCAAAGAAGTAAACCCCAGGCGTCAGAGGGTCTTGTTTCGTACCGACAGTACCGAGAACCTCGCCCGTCAGAGTCGCAGTCCGTGCGAGTCCAAACGCCTGGTTATAGGCTGTGGTTAAGTCGTTCTGGGCTTTTAGGGCAACCCCGCCAGGATCGGCCGCGTAAGTGGTGTAGGGAGGGGTTATTGCAATCGGGCCAGTAATCGAAGACGCACCATCCGGGTACAGCCCAACGTTGCCGCCGTTAATGACGGAGGCGCTGCCACCGGCGGATGATATTGCGGAGGCACCCAGAACCGCAAAATTGTTGGCCGTCCCAAGATTGACCTCCTGCGCGCGGGCGTTATGGTGCAGGAATATCATGGCAACTGCAAAGACAAGTGCGATGGAAATTCTCTTCGCGCCGTTCTGCACAGCCGTCAGTGAAAAGCTCTTTTTCATTGTATATTTTTCCTTCATTGTTGATTCAAGTTTTTTTATTTCGCGTTTAATCGACCGCACTTCACTACCAACCAACGATAAATTTACGTCTTAACCTGCATTTCTCACCAATAGAATGAACGAGGCGGGGCCGGGAGCAGTCAATATGTTTGACTAGAACAACTTATGACTGACTCCAACGACTCCGCCTTGAAAACAGACTGTAACCCTCA
>Ga0181532_10000838_pt1 | contig 30676 bp, 30 predicted proteins | sample PEATcosm2014_Bin_33_FD_119768 | JGI IMG/M metagenome (GOLD analysis project Ga0181532, IMG submission 119768) | Peatland microbial communities from MTU Mesocosm Facility, Houghton, MI, USA - PEATcosm2014_Bin11_30_metaG | ecosystem: Environmental > Terrestrial > Soil > Wetlands > Peat | place...
AAAACGCAAGCCGCTTTGTAACAAGGGATGGCCCCATGCCGCAAACCTTTGATCTGATCCTGAGGGGCGGCGTCATTGTCGATCATAATGGCGTCGGCGTCGCCGATATCGGCGTCACGGCTGGCAAGATCGCCGCGATCGGCGATCTCGTGAATGTCAGCGCCGGCTTGGCCATCAACGCCGAGGGGCTCACCATCCTGCCTGGCGTCATCGACACGCAGGTGCATTTCCGCGAGCCGGGACTGACCCATAAGGAGGATCTGGAGACCGGCTCCCGCGCGGCCGTGCTCGGCGGCGTCACGGCCGTGTTCGAGATGCCGAACACCAATCCGCTGACGACCACCGCGGAGGCGCTCGCCGACAAGGTCGCGCGCGCGAACCATCGCATGCATTGCGATTTCGCCTTCTGGGTCGGCGGCGCGACGGACAATTTCAAGCACATTCCCGAGCTCGAGCGCCTGCCGGGCGCCGCCGGGATCAAGGTGTTCATGGGCTCCTCCACCGGCTCGCTGCTGGTCGGGGACGATGCCGGCATTGAGGCGATCCTGCGCCAGACGCGAAGACGGGCGGCGTTCCATAGCGAGGACGAGGCGAGGCTCAACGCGCGCAAGGACCTGCGCGTCGCGGGCGATCCCTCTTCGCATCATGTCTGGCGCGATGAGACAACGGCGCTGCAATCCACGCAGCGGCTGGTGCGCATCGCGCGGCAAGTTCGCGCGACGGTGCACGTGCTGCATGTCTCCACCGCCGAGGAGATCGACTTCCTCGCGGGCCACAAGGACATCGCCAGCGTTGAGGTGACGCCGCATCATCTCACCCTTTCGAGCGACGACTACGCTCGGCTTGGCACGAAACTGCAGATGAACCCGCCGGTGCGCGAGGCGCGTCACCGCGATCGCATCTGGCATGGCGTGCGTCAGAGCATCGTCGACATTCTCGGCTCCGATCACGCGCCGCATACGCTGGAGGAGAAGGCCAAGCCCTATCCGCAGAGTCCCTCGGGCATGACCGGCGTGCAGACGCTGGTTCCGGTCATGCTCGATCATGTCGCGGCGGGACGGCTGTCGATCGAGCGCTTCGTAGATCTCACCAGCGCCGGACCGGCCCGCCTCTTCGGCATCGCCGGCAAGGGCCGCATCGCGGTCGGCTATGACGCCGATTTCACCGTCGTGGATTTGAAGCGCCGCGCGGTCATCGAGGATCGCTGGATCGCCTCGCGGGCCGCCTGGACGCCCTATCATGGCAAAGAAGTCGTCGGCTGGCCCATCGGCACGATCATCCGCGGGGTAAGGGTGATGTGGGAGGGCGAGGTCGTAACCCCCGCGCGCGGCGAGCCGGTGCGGTTCTGGCAGGCGCTGTAAAGGCCGGACCCCAAGCGCGCCGTCGCCTGGCCATCTTGCGGCCTGTCAGGTCCGGCGCGCCAGGGATCGCAGAAACCCCTGATAATCGTCGGTCAGCTCCATATCGACGGCGGGGGCGAGCTTCAAAAGCAGATTGGCGATGAAGGGCTGATCGTTGCGCGCGTCGGCCAGCGTTTCGCGCAGAACTGGAACATTATCCTCGATGTGCTGCAGGAAGGCGACGCCCTTGTCGAGCGTCTCGGTCCAGCGCTCGCGCGTCCATTTCGCCAGCGGAAACATGATTTCGTGGATGAAGCTCGAATTACGCGCCTTCTCGAAGAAGCGCAGGCCCGTGCTCCAGTTCTCCTTCGCGCGCAACGGCGGCGGGGGGATGTCGCCGATGAGCAACTTCTTGCCGGCCTGACCGACAAAATCCTCCAGCGTCTGCGGATTGTCGATTTTCGAACGAAAATGCCACAAAGCGAACGCGCCCGGGTATTCTTTGCCCAAGCGCTCGACGAGGGCGGCCTCCACCTTGTCCACCGCCGCAACGTCGCCTTTCAGCGCCGCCGTCATGCAGAAGGCGGCGACCGCGTCATTGGCGACTTTCTGGACGCCGGGGCTTTGCAGCTGCGCCTCGGAGAGCGCCGGCGTCACGCCATCGGGAGGAACCTGCGCCTCGCCGGCCCGCTGGGCGGTGATGAAGGCGGTAATCTCCAGCCAGCCCATAAAATGTTCGATGAACAGATCCGGATCGACATACACAATCGCCAGATTGAGCGGCTCCTTGCGCTTTCTCAGTTCCACAATATCCGTCATGAATCAGACCCCGGCGTGCTGACCTCGCACTCTCGCGCGTCTTCCCAGCTAGAAACATGCCAGCCGGAAACACGCCGACGAGGACATCCTTAAAGCGTCTTCAAAAATCCGGCGAAGCGCATCAGGCCCTCGGGCCAGGGTCCATGGCCGCTGTCGGCGTTGATATGGCCGGAATTGCCGGCATCAGTGAGCTCCGCGCCGAGGGTTCCGGCCAGCCTTTCGCTATCGGCGTAGGGCGCAAAAGGGTCGTCGCGGCTCGCGATGACGAGGCTGGGAAAGGGCAACGCCTCGAGCGGGGGCGCGGCGAAGGCAGGGTCGATCGAGGGGATCGCGGCGATCGTCTCGGGGGCGGGCGGCGCGACGAGAAAGGCGCCTTTGACTTGGAGATCGCGCAGGAGCGGCGCGGCATGGGCGATGGCGAGGACGCCGAGACTGTGCCCGACCAGAACGACCGGCCGCTCCGCGCGCGCGATTTCCTCGATGAGCCGCGCGCGCCAGGCGTCGAGATCGGGCCGGTCGAAATCGCTTTGCGTAACGAAGCGCGCCGTCGGCAGCTTGGCGTCCCAGCGGCTTTGCCAATGATCGGGGTTTGATCCGCCAAGGCCCGGAACAAGCAATATGTCGGCGTCGGAGGTTCGCATGGCTCACGCGTGCGCGAGCGTTTTCGGCCGCGCGAGATCGGCGACCAGCGCGTCGATGAAGGTCTCGTAGAGCCGCGCCTCGATCGCCTCCAGCTTTGGCGCCCGCGCCGCGAAATCCGGGTCCGCCGCGCCGATTTCGGCTTCGACGTCGGAAAGATGCTTTTCTTCCTCCAGCAGCAGCCCGGCGATGCGGGCGGCGACGGGCGAAGCGCCGAGCGCGTCCTTGTAGACGCCATAGACCTGCAGCGCGCGGCGCTCGATCAGCCAGGTCACATAGCAATAGACGAGTTTTACGCGCTGCGCGTCGGGACGGTCGGCGAAAACCTCGTCGCAAGCTGCGTCGAGACTCTGGAAATAGTCCTCGGCCTCGTGGCCGCAGAGCATGTTCTCCGGCGCATAGGTCGCGAAGGCCTCGCCGCCGATCTTGAGCGCGATGTTCTTGAGGCCGAGGGCGTGGCGGCCCTCCTCCAGCGCGTGGGTGAGGACTTCGGCGGTCAGGGCCTCGGCGCGCTGGCTCTTCACGATTTTGCGGAAGCCGACATATTCCAGATAGGAGAATGTGTTCAGCCAGCGCGCGTGAAGGCTTGCGTCCGCGACGATCGCGCCGACGGCGGCTTCAAGGCGGAAATGGGGGTTCATCGGAGTCGTCTTCCTTTGCTCTGGTTCAGGCGTGCGCCCCTCGCGCCGAGGGCCGCGCGAGCCGCGTCTCGAAGGATGGCTCCGAGGGGCGGCCGATGCATCAGCTGTGCCCAAACACCCGTTCAAATATGTAATCGACGTTTTTGAGATGATAGCCGAGATCGAACAGCGATTCGAGTTCCACCGCGGTGAGGGCCTTGCTGACGTCGGGGTCGGCCTTGAGCAGCGTTAAAAAATCGCCTTCGCCGCGCCAGACTGGCATGGCGTTGCGCTGGACCCAGGCGTAGGCGTCCTCGCGGCTGACGCCTTTTTGCGTCAGGGCGAGCAGAACGCGCTGCGAATGAATGAGGCCGCCGAGCCGGTCGAGATTTTTCTGCATATTGGCCGGATAGACGAGCAGCCTGTCGATGACGCCGGTCATGCGGGCAAGCGCGAAGTCGAGCGTCACCGTGGCGTCGGGCGCGATCATTCGCTCGACCGAGGAATGCGAAATGTCGCGCTCGTGCCAGAGCGCGACGTTCTCCATCGCCGGCAGCGCCATGCCGCGCACAAGGCGGGCGAGGCCCGTCACATTCTCGGTCAGCACCGGATTGCGCTTGTGCGGCATCGCGCTTGAGCCCTTCTGGCCCTCCGCGAAGAACTCCTCGGCCTCCAGCACTTCGGTGCGCTGCAAATGCCGGATTTCGATGGCGAGCCGCTCCAGCGAGGAGGCGACGACGGCGAGCGTCGCAAAAAACATCGCGTGGCGGTCGCGCGGAATGATCTGCGTCGAGGCGGGTTCGACGGCGAGCCCCAGTCTTTCGGCGACATGGGCTTCGACGCGCGGATCGATATTGGCGAAGGTGCCGACGGCGCCGGAAATCGCGCAGGTCGCGATCTCTTTGCGCGCGTTGACCAGCCGTTCCCGCGCGCGGGCAAACTCGGCATAGGCCTGCGCGAGTTTGAGGCCGAAAGTCACCGGCTCGGCGTGGATGCCATGCGAGCGGCCGATGCTTGGGGTCAATTTGTGCTCGAAGGCGCGGCGCTTCAGCGCGGCGAGCAGCGCGTCGACATCGGCGATGAGAATGTCGGAGGCCCGCGCGAGCTGCACCGCAAGGCAGGTGTCGAGCACGTCGGAGGAGGTCATGCCCTGATGCACGAAGCGCGCGTCGGGGCCGATGAATTCGGCAAGGTGCGTCAGAAAGGCGATGACGTCGTGATGCGTGACTTTCTCGATCTCGTCGATGCGCGCGACGTCGAATTTGACATGCCCCGCCTTGGCCCAGATCGCCTCGGCCGAGGACTTGGGGATGACGCCGATTTCGGCCAGCGCGTCGCAGGCATAGGCCTCGATCTCGAACCAGATGCGGAACCGCGTCTGCGGGTCCCAGACGGCGACCATTTCGGGGCGGGAATAGCGGGGGATCATAAAAGGAGGGCTCCCGTGTGAAGGGAGTGCCCTAGCACGCGGCGCGGGGGAAGCGCAAAACTTCGGGTCGTCGCGGGTGAGGTGCGCGCTGCAGTGAGCTCATCGCATCAAGGCGATCGCCCTATCTGTGCAGAAACGTAATCACCGCGCCAAGGATGGCGAGCTGGAGACCAAAGCCGCCGATGATCAATCTCTGGAGCCTGATTTCGAGCGCGCTTACATCGCCTTTGAATTCGTGTCGCAGTTCGCTGATGTCGCTTTTGACTTCGTTTCGCAGATCGCTGATGTCGCCTTTGACCTCGTTTCGCAGATCGCTGATGTCGCCTTTGATTGCGTTTCTGAGATCCTTGACGTCTTCCTTGGTCGCGAGATTGTCGATCGAGGCGCTGGAAATGCCCTCGGCCAGCGCATTCGCCTGATCGGGCGTGAACTGGCCTTTCTCCTGAAGCGTCCGGGAGAGCTTGAGCGTATCAAATAGCAAACTGGTCATTTGGCGCGCCCGATTCGCATGCGTCTCAACAATGTAAGCCGGGCGACCGTCCGCCGCAAATGAACAGAGCCTCTACCGCGCCCCCGCCTTCTCCCGCGCCGCCTTGAGCCGCGCGACCTCGGCCCGGATCGGCGCGAACGGACCGTATTTATGCTGCGCTTCGCTGAAGCCGTCGGCGTAAGGGCCGTAGGGCGCATCGACCGGCTTATCGAGAAGGTCGGGAAAATCCTTATCAAGGCCGGCTTCATGCGGGCGCGGCTGCGATTCGACATAAGCCGCGGCGTCCCAGGCGTCCTCGACCGAAATGCGCGGGTTCAGATAATCGGCGCCGGCCGGCATGTTGGAATGGACGAAATTCGCCATGGTTTCGAGCCGCGCCATGCCGGCGCCCTCGTTGAAGCTTTGGGCGCCCCAGAGCGGCGGCGCGGCATAGCCGGCGGCGAGCGCCTGCGGATCGCGCGGCAGGCCGCCGCCGTCCGGCTGGTGGCAGGCGGCGCAAACTTCCGCATAGATTTTCGCGCCCCGCGCGGGCTCCGCGGCGCGGTCGAGCAGGGGCATCTCGCCGGAGCCATGGCCGGGCAGGGGCTCGCCCTTCGGCATGTCGGAGGACAGAAATTTCACATAGGCGACCAGCGCCTGCATCTGCGGCGAGTCGTTCGGCAGCGCGCGCCCGTTCAGGCTGCGCGTCATGCAGGAATTGATGCGGTCCTCGATCGAAATTTCGGTTCCGCTGCGGGCGCTGTAGCGCGGAAACAGACTGTAGAGCCCGAACAGCGGCAGGCCGAATTTCTTTGTCCCGGCGTCGAGATGGCAGTTGCTGCAGGCGAGATTATTGCCGGCGTAGCGGTCGGCGCCCTCCTGCGCGTCCGGGCCGATCAGCGCATAGGTTTGCGTGACCAGCGCGCGGCCAAGACGGATCTGCGCGCCATGCGCGTCATCGGGCAGGGCGCCGACGTCGGGAACGCGCCAGATCGAAGCGCCCGGCGCGCCAGTCTCGGCGCCGTCCACGGGGAGGGAAAGGCCCGCTGCAAGCAGCAGGGCGAGAACGCCCGAACGCCCTGAAATGCGCGCCATGCCATGTCCCAATTTGCTGGACGAATCGCCCGACAGCAAATGTCGGCTGGCGCAGGAAGCACCATCTGCGTGACCGACAGGCAAATCAATTCGATCGAATTCGACTGAAAAGTGGGCCGCCGAACCTCGCTTGTCGTGTCACGCGCTTAAGGGTCTTTCGCCCGCGCGGCGAACCTGTCGCGCCAGCTCGGCAGCGCGCCGGCAAAGGGCAGCGCCTTCGCCTCATAAACCGCCCGCGCGATGGCTCTGGCGAGGCAATCGGCCGCGCAGGCGCCGATCTCGGCCTTGTCGCGTAGCGTCGGCTCTCTCGCGGACGCCCCGGTCGCGGCGGCGAAGACCGTGTCGCCGTCCATGGCGGCGTGGGTCGGCCGCAGGGCGCGACCCATGCCGTCATGCGCCATCACGGCGAGGCGCTTCGCTTCGGTCTTGGTCAGCGCCGCGTCGGTCGCGACAATGGCGATGGTGGTGTTTTCCGGCTCGACGCTCTTGATCTGGAACGCGCCCTGACCCCCGAAGGAAGCCGGCCAGCCGCGACCGCCGAATTCGCCCTCGCGTTCGTATGGCGCCGCCCAGAAATGCGGGCCATCGCCAATCGTCGCCGAGCCGACGGCGTTGACGGCGACCAGCGCGCCGACGCGAAAGCCGGCCGAGGTGACTTCGCTCGCCGAGCCGAGCCCGCCTTTCAGACTGGCGGTGGTCGCGCCATAGCCCGCCCCGGCGTTGCCAAGCGCGAAATCCGCCCCGACCGCCTTCGCCGCCTGATAGCCAAGCCGCCAGTAAATCGGCTCTGCGCCGAAATCCTTGTCGCCGCCATTGAGCAGATCGAACAGAACGGCGCCGGGCGCGATGGGGACTTTTATCGCGCCGACCGGAAAGCCACGGCCTTGCGCGCGCAGAAGAGCGAGGACGCCGCCCATTGAATCCAGCCCATAGACCGACCCCCCTGAGAGGACCAGCGCATCGACGCGCTCGACGGTCATGCCGGGTTCGAGCAGGGCGGCGTCGCGCAGGCCCGGCGCGCCGCCATGCACGGCGATCGAGGCGACGGCGGGGGCGTCGAAAATCGCCACAGTGACGCCGGAGGCGAGCTTTGCGTCATGCGCATTGCCGACTTTGAGGCCACCGACGTCGGTGATGAGATTTTTCATAAAGCGCGCCCCTCATCGCAAGAGCCCGGCGCACGCCGCCGCGTTTTCAAGACGCGCTGAACCTGTTGACGACGTCCCGCGCGAGCCGGCCGCCCTCGCTGAGAAAGCGGCCGATGATGATCTGCGCGTTGGGCGTGCAGGTCTGGTAGGACTGCTCATAATCGTGGAAGCTGCGGTTGAAGCTGCCGGCGAAGCGCTCCTTGCGCTCCGGCGTCTTCGCCTCCGCCTCAAGGAATTGTTGCATCCGCACGCGCCAATCCGACTTCGACCCGCAGAGATCGTCGAGATAGGCGAGGGCGCCGAGAATTTCGGCGAGACGCAAAATCTGTGGCTCATAAGGGGGCGGCGGCGGCTCGGGCGCGACAGCCCCGTCGGCCTTGCCGGTCTCCGTCTTGCCCGGTTCAGGCTTGCCGGGCTCAGATTTGCCGGGCTCAGATTTGGCGGCTTGCGGCTTGGCGGGGTCGTCCGCCTTGGCTTTGGCGCCCTTGACGGTCCCGGCCGGGGCGTGGAGGGCCTTCGCCGGAGCGGCTCCCGGCTGCGGATCCTGCGGCGCAGCCATCGCCGCGCAAAGCCCGAGGGCCGCCACCGCGGCGGCGGCGCGCATCGCGTTTCTGGCGACCCAGTTTGCGGCGAAACCGCGCGCAGCCTTCACCATCTGCTCCGTCGGTTCATGACATAGCATTTTCAACAGGATAATTGCCGGTGTTAAGAAGGCGCATCAAGATAAAAGCGCTTGTTTACGATTCCATCAGGATCAGAAAACTACTCTAGGCCAGTTTGCGGCCGGTTGAAACCGGGCGCCCCTACCGGCCCTGCACACGGCCGGAACTGCGCGAGACCATGATCGCCGCCGCGCTCGCCACGACATCGGCGGTCTGCGGCGTGCAATGGAGCAGCCTCAGTCCGGATGGTTCCGCCCAGATGATTTCGCCGGCTTCGGGTCCCGCGGTTCCCTCGCCGGCGATCCAGTCGCCGACGAAGGAGGCGATGACGAAATGGCGCCGGATCGCGCCCGCCTCGTCCCGCTCGATCGATTCGACATGGCGGTTGAAGGCGATGACGCGCGCCTCGACCGCGACTTCTTCGCGCAGTTCCCGCAAGGCCGCCTCGATCAGTGTTTCGCCGGCCTCCACGCCGCCGCCCGGCAGTGAAAAGGCGCCCGCGAAAGGCGCCCGGGTGCGGGTGGCGAGCAGAACCTTGCCCGCGCGGAAGACGGCGAGGCTGACGGCGAGGATCGGCGCGGCGGGGTAATCGCGTGGGCCATAGGTCTGCGTGTCGCCCATTGGGGTCGTCGCCGTCATGGATAAAGGCGCTCCTTGCGCCAGGAGGCGTCCGGCGTCCCGCGGCGGAAGACGATCCGGTCATGCAGCCGGAACGCGCCATCCGACCAGAATTCGAGATAGACCGGCCTGATGCGATAGCCGACCCAATAGGGCGGACGGGGAATGGACCCCAGCGCGAATTTCGCGGCGTATTTCGCAACCGACTTTTCCAGCGCGAAGCGGCTTTCGAGCGGGCGCGACTGCTGGCTCGCCCACGCGCCGAGGCGGCTTTGCAGCGGCCGGCTGGCGAAATAGGCGTCGGCCTCGGCCTCGCTCACGCGCTCCACGCCCCCGCGAAAGCGCACCTGCCGGCGCAGCGACTTCCAGTGCAGCACGCCCGCGGCCCTCGGATTGGCCTCGAGTTCGCGTCCCTTGGCGCTTTCGGCGTTGCTGTAAAACACAAAGCCCGCGGGCGTCGCCTCCTTCAAAAGGACCATGCGCACGTCAGGCAGGCCGTTCGCGTCGGTGGTGGCGAGCGCCATCGCCTCCGGATCGTTCGGCTCGCTTTTTTGCGCTTCCGCGAACCAGGACGCGAAGAGTTCGAACGGCTCCGCAGCCTCGGTGAAGTCACGCCCCGTTAACTCGTTCAAAGTTAAATCTCCTCAAGGTAACGCAATCGCGAGCGGCTTAAACTCAGGACCGGACGGCTGGTGCGCCTTTATCATCAAACGCGGCCCCATCAAAAACGCACTCGCTCCGGGGTTTGGCGTGGCCGGGCGTTCGGACTGTCGCGTCACGCCCATGGGCTGGCGGCGTGTCTGGCGCTCGCCGCGATGGCGGCCGCGATGGCCGGTTGCGCGCTCTCCGTGCCGATCGGCTCTTTTGCAAACGCGAACGCCGCCGCGGACGACGACGCGACGGCCTCGATCCCGGCCGCCCCGCTGGAGCGCCTCCTTCAGCCGGAGGACTGGCGAAGGGCCAAGGCGGCTCTTGCGACGGCGCTCGACCCCCAGGGCGAGGGGGCGTCGGTCAGCTGGGACAATCCGCAATCCGGCGTCAAGGGTTCGTTCGCCCCGACCGGAAAGGCCTATCCGTCGGATGCAAAAATCTGCCGCGCGTTCAAGACGGAGGTCGAGCGCAAGTCCGGCGCGAAAACGATGCAGGGCGTCGCCTGCGCGGACAAGACCGGCGCGTGGACAATCGCCGAGATCGCTCCGCCAGCGCCTGACGCCGGCGCGAAATCGCCGCAGGCGCCGCATTAACTTCGCTGCGCGCCTGCGCGATAAGCCCACGCGAGCCTTGCGCCTTGCCTCGACATCCCCCAAATTCAATCTGAGGCATGGGCGTTCGCGCCGATTCTCGGCTGATTTTTGTTCTTCGGCGATTCTGGGCGATTTTGGGCGAGCGCGGGAGTGGGCTCAATCGATGCGTGATCCTTATACTGTTCTCGGCGTTACAAAATCCGCGGACGCGGCCGAGATCAAATCAGCCTTCCGCAAACTCGCGAAGAAATTTCATCCCGATCAGAGCAAGGAGCCGAAAGCGAAAGAGAAATTCGCGGAGGTGAGCTCGGCCTATGAAATTATCGGCGACGAAAAAAAGCGCGGCGCCTTCGATCGCGGCGAGATCGACGCCGAAGGCAAGCCGCGCCACCCGGGTTTTGAAGGCTTTGGCGCCGGGGCGGGCGCGGGCCGAAGGGCGCATGCCGGGGCTGGTCCCGGCTTCGAGCATTTCGAGTTCAATTTCGGCGGCGGGCGCCCCGGCGCGGGCGCCGCGGGCTTTGAAGGCAGCGACATCTTCAGCGAGCTTTTCGGCGGCGGGGCCGGACGCCGGGGGGCGCGCGCTGCGCCGCCGCCGCGCGGGGAAGATGTCCAGGCGACCGTGACCGTCAGCCTCAATGAGGCGGCGGCCGGCGCGCAGGCCCGCGTCAGCCTGCCGAGCGGGCGCACGCTTGAGGTTTCGGTTCCGGCGGGCATCGAGGACGGCAAGCAGATCCGCCTCAAGCGGCAGGGCCATTCGAGCCTCGCCGGAGGCGAGCCGGGCGACGCCATCGTCACCGTCAGAATCGCCAAACATCCCTATTTCCGCGTCGAGGGGCGCGACGTGCGGCTCGATCTGCCGGTGACCCTCTATGAGGCCGTGCTTGGCGCCAAGATCAACGCGCCGACCCTCGACGGCGCCGTCGAGCTCGCCGTTCCGGCCGGCACGACCGGCGGGCGCACCTTGAGGCTGCGCGGCAAGGGACTGCCCAATCCCGGCGGCGCGCCGGGCGACCTTCTCGTAACCCTGCGCGTCACGCTCCCGGACGAGCCCGACGCGGAGCTATCGAACCTGATGCGCAAATGGGAGAGCGGCAAACCCTATAATCCGCGCGGCGACCTCGGCTGAGGCGCCGTGATACGATAGCGCGTGGGCCAACCTCCGCGCGGAGCCGCCAATGCGCCGCCTGATCGTCGAAGATCCCTATTCCACATCGGCCCTGCTCAGCCGGCGTCTCGCCGCCCTCGCGCTGGCCGTCGCGCTGATCGGCGTCGCCGCGGCGCGCTGGGGAATCGACCCCTCCGCCGCGCTCGCCGTTCTTGGCGGATCCGTAGGTCTCGCCGCCGGCGCGATCCTCTTCGCGCTGCTGGCCTTCGTCGTGATCTGGCGCACCGGCCGCCAAGGCGCGGGGCAGGCGACCGCCGGGCTGTTTCTGGCGCTTCTGCTTCTGGCCTATCCGGCGTGGCTCGCCGCAAAGGCGGCGCACGCGCCGCGCCTCACCGATCTTTCGACCGACATCGCCGATCCGCCGGTTTTCTCGGCCTCGCGCGTCGCCCAGGCCGCGCGCGGCGGAGCGCCGCCGCGCAGTCCGCCCGCCGCGCTGCGCAGGGCGCAGGCGCAGGCCTATCCGAAAATCCTGCCGATCCTTCTCGATCTCGATACGGACGAGGCGTTCGCGGCGGTCCGCAAGGCCGTCGCCGCCAGCGGCTGGCGCCTCGTCGAGGAGATTCCGCCCGGCGGGCGCATGGGCGTCGGCCATATCGACGCCATCTCCCGCAGCATGATTTTGGGCTTTCCCTGCGACATCACCTTGCGCATCCGGCCCCTCGCCGGGCAGACGCGCGTGGATCTGCGGTCCGCGTCGCGCTTCGGGCCTTTCGACTTCGGCGCCAACCAGCACAACATCGATGTTTTCGAGGCGGCGCTGCAGGGGATCGTCGACAAAAAATAGGCGGGACTCGATTCAGGCCGGACGATAATGCCCGTCAAGCGCCGCCAGCCCATCGGTGGCGAGGAGGCCGCGCTCCGCAAGGTCTTGCAGGTGCGCCAGCACGGAGAGGCCCGCGGCGGCGCGAAGCCCCGGCGAAAGACCCTCATAGACATGGGCGACGATCGTCTCGATCGTCGCATCGCCCGCCGCAAGGCGCGATAAAATGGCGCGTTCGCGCAGACGGCGGTGATTGGCGAGCGCACGCACATAGCGCTGCGGCTCCAGAACGGGGCCGCCGTGTCCGGGCCAATAGATGCGATCGTCGCGCCGGCGCAGCTTTTCGAGCGAGGCCATGTAATCGCGCATCGCGCCATCGGGCGGCGTCACCAGCGAGGTCGACCAGGCCATGACGTGGTCGCCCGAAAACAGCGCCTGCTCCTGCGGCAGGTAGAAGGCGAGATGGTTCGCCGTGTGGCCCGGCGTCTCGACGCAGACGAGGGCGAAATTTCGCGCCTCGAAGGCGTCCCCCTCGCGCAGGATCAAATCCGGCGCATGGGCTTTGTCATGCGGGCCTTCGAGCGGCGCCGCGCCGGTCTTCGCCGGCGGCGCGTAAGGCGCGCAGCCGATGATGGGCGCGCCGGTCGCCGCCTTCAGCGCGCGCGCGCCAGGCGAATGATCCTTGTGCGTATGCGTGACCAAAATCGCGGCGATGGTCTCGCCGCGCAGAGATTCGAGCAGGGCGTCGATATGCTCCTTTCGATCCGGCCCGGGATCTATAATTGCGACTTTGCCCGCGCCGACGACATAGGTGCAGGTTCCGGTGAAGGTCATCGGCCCCGGATTGCCGGCCGTCATGCGGCGCACCAGCGGCGAGACGCGCACCAATTCGCCGGGCGCGCCCGCAAAGCTGCGGTCGAAGGCGAGTTCGTCGATTCCCATATCGGAGCGTTCATCCATGCGCGCATCCTAGAACATGTTTGAAAAGACGTCGCTTGTGCGCGCGGGGAACAACATCAAGGCTTGAACGCGGCGGACAGTTCAAACGCAGGGGGAAAATTCGACTTGTTTTTTACGGAATTTGCGGAAAAAGTTGCTTTGACCGAGGCGTCAGGCTTCGGCGGTTGGGGAGGTAAAAGCCATGCGGAAACTTGTACTTTTCGTGACTGCGGCGTCTTTTCTCGCCGTCCCGGTTGTGATGGCCGCGCCAATTCCGAGCGCGGGCGTGACGAGTGTATCCAGCGACGATGGCCTCATCATCAAGACCGCTTCTCACAAGCATAAAAATATGAAGAAGGTGCATAAGGCGCAAGGCGGCGGCAAGATGTAGAGGCGCTGCGGCGTGTATGGACTGATGCGTGCGCCTGATTGGGCCAAAAGCGCGGACCTTTGATTTTATCGATCGAGTTGGGCGCCCGCCGCAGGGCGCGCGCCCAGCCTGCTCCCGCAGCGAGTCTTTTGGTGGTCCGCGCGCTCATTGGCCGGCGGGACGTTTCATAAGCTCCGAGGCGGCCTTTTGCGCAACATCGCCGTCCGTGGCGGATTCCAGGAATCCTGCCGACAGCGCGCGATAAATGCTTTTTGGACAGATCAACTTTGAAGTCCCGTCGGCGATCAACGCGGCGGCCATCAACGGAATGATCATCGCGTGATCTTGCGTCATCTCCGAGACGATGACGAAGGATGTGATCGGCGTTTGCACGACGCCGGTGAGATAGGCCACCATGCCGAGCAGCGCCAGGGCGCCGAGCGGAACGGATGGAAACAGCGAATGAAGATTGGCGCCGAGGCCCGCGCCGACCGCGAGCGAAGGCGCGAATAGGCCGCCCGGAATGCCGCTGATCGAAGAGAACAGCGTACTCAGCAGTTTGAGCGCGCCGAAGGACGCCGGCAGGCTCGCCGTCGCATGTACGATAGAGCGGGCTTCGGCATAGCCTGTGCCGTAGACCGCGCCGCCCGACGCGAAGCCGCACAAGGCCACGCAAATTCCGCACGCCACCGCGAAGATGAGCGGACGCCGTTTGATCCATTCCTTTGCGCCGCCTGTTGAAAACGCGATGACGGCGCGGCTGAACAGGCCGCCTGCGAGGCCGCCGACGATCCCACAAAGCGGCACGATCAACCAGCTCCGCCCAATCGGCAGGATCGCCGCAGTCGAACCGAAATAGGCGTAATCGCCCATGATCGCGAAGGATGTGATGCCGGCGGCGATGACGCAGGCGATGATGAGGCCGCTGGTTCGCGTCTCGAAGGATTGGCTCAGCTCCTCGATGCCGAAGACGATTCCCGCGAGCGGCGTATTGAAGGCGGCGGCGATTCCGGCCGCGCCTCCAGCGAGCATAAGCCCGGCCTGATAGCCGACCGGCGCCCAGCGGCCAAAGGCCGCCATGATCGCGGCGCCGACCTGGACGGTCGGGCCTTCGCGCCCGATCGAGGCGCCGCCGGCAAGGCCCAGCATCATGACGATGACCTTGCCGGCCGCGACTTTCAGGGAGACGAGCGCGCGCCTGTCCTTTGGCTCATGCAGTTCCGTCGCGGCGATGACCTGCGGGATGCCGCTTCCCTGGGAATTGGGAAAGACGCTTCTGGCCAGAAAAGCGGCGAGGCCAAAGACGCAAGGCGTGAGGACGAACGCCGCGTAAGGCGTAATGTCGAGGATTTGGTGGAAGATGACTTGCGCGCGATCGGCGAGCACGGCCATCAGAATCGCCGCGCCGCCGACGCAGAGGCCGCCCGCGACGAAGAGCGTGCGATGCATCAGTCGCTTGAGGGCTGTTCGTGAATGTCCGAGAAGCCTTCGCATGGTCTGGCGCGTTCTTCGTTGAATTGAAGGGGGTGTTTGAAGCTTTATCCCGGCTTTGCCCGCTGCTGCAAATCGGGCCGTCGAAGCGGCGGCGCGGCTCAATGGAAATTGCGGCCTTTCGGCAGAACGCTGCGGATCTTCGCGGCCTCTTGCGCCGGCTCCGGGAGACCGAAGAGGCTCGGCTGAATCTTTTCCCGCGGCGCGCGGGAATCGCGCTCGTTCGGACGCCGCGCCTCGTCGACATGGGCGAAAGACGAGATCTCTCGGCTTGAGATTTTATGCCCGGACAGCAGGCTTAAGAGAGGCGTCAAATCCTCGGCGCGCTCCATCACGATATGGATGACGCCGGCCTCGATCTGCACGCGCCCGCTCGCCGCGAGGAAGCTGGCGCCGAGGACGATGCTGCGCAGCGCCTCGAAAATCTTCGGCCAGACAATGATATTGGCTATTCCCGTCTCATCCTCGACGGTGAGGAAGATCACCCCATTGGCCGAGCCGGGACGCTGGCGCACGAGAACGAGGCCGGCGACGGTCGCACGGACCCCATTGCGCAGCTTCGCGAGTTCTTCGCTGCGCAGAATTTTCTTTTGCGCGAGCCTTTCGCGCAGGAAGGCGACGGGATGAGCTTTGAGCGACAGCGAGAGATGGCGATAATCCTCCACCACATGTTCGCCGAGCGGCATCGGCGGAAGCCTGGCGTCGGCCTCGACCGCGCGCCAGCTCAAACCTTTAAGCAGCGGCAGATCGTCCTTGTCGCCGGCGCGGTTGAGGCCGCGCACCGCCCACAGCGCCTCGCGCCGGTCAAGGCCCAATGAGCGGAACGCGTCGGCGCCAGCCAAAATCTCGAGGACGCTCGGGGAGAGTTTTGCGCGCAGCCAGAGATCGCGCACCGAGTCATAGCCTTTGTCGCGCAAGGCGACGAGCTGCCCCATGTCGGCTTCGCTGACGCCTTTGATCTGCCGGAAGCCGAGCTGGATCTTGTGCGTCGAACGGATGTCGCCCTGCATCGACGCGTGGCGCGGATGCGGCGCGGCCCGCGCGCCCGCCAGAGCGGGATGAGGAAAAGTGGAAGCCGGTTTTCCGCCCGCATCCCGCTCTAAACCTTTAGAATCTAGCATCGAATCCCAGAAGGACCGGTTGACGTCGACCTCCTCGATGGCGACGCCATGTTCGCGCGCGTCGCGCACGATCTGCGCCGCCGCGTAAAAGCCCATCGGCTGGGAATTCAAAAGGGCGCAGGCGAAGGCGTCGGGATAGCGGCATTTCATCCACGCCGAGGCGTAAACAAGGAGAGCGAAGGAGGCGGCGTGGCTTTCGGGAAAGCCATAGGAGCCAAAGCCCTCGATCTGCTTGAAGCAGCGTTCGGCGAAATCGCGCGTGTAATTCCGCGCGACCATGCCCTCGACCATTTTCGCCCGGAATTTGCCGATGGTTCCGACATGTTTGAAGGTCGCCATGGCGCGGCGCAGCTGGTCGGCCTCGGATGGCGTGAAGCCGGCGGCGACGATGGCGATTTTCATCGCCTGTTCCTGAAACAGTGGCACGCCCAGCGTCTTGCCGAGCACCTCTTCAAGCTCCTTCGAGGGATAGGAGACGGGCTCGAGCTGCTGGCGCCGGCGCAGATAGGGATGCACCATGTCGCCCTGAATGGGCCCCGGCCGCACGATCGCGACCTCGATGACGAGGTCGTAGAATGTCGCCGGCTTCAGCCGCGGCAGCATCGACATCTGCGCCCGGCTCTCGATCTGGAAGACGCCGATCGTATCCGCGCGGGAGATCATCGCATAGACCGCGGGCTCCTCCGCGGGCAGGCTCGTCAGCGTCAGGGCCTCGCCATAATGTTGCTCGACGAGGTCGAAGCTTTTGCGCAGGCAGGTCAGCATGCCGAGCGCCAGCACGTCGATCTTCAAAATGCCGAGCGCGTCGAGATCGTTCTTGTCCCATTCGATGGTGGTGCGATCCGCCATCGCGGCGTTCAGGATCGGAACGACCTCGTCGAGCCGCGAGCGCGCAATGACGAAGCCGCCGGTATGCTGCGACAGATGGCGCGGAAAGCCGATCAGCTCCTCGGCGAGCTTCAAGGCCTGCGCGAGGCGCTTCTCGGTCGGATCGAGCCCGGCCTTGCGCGTCGCGTCGGCCTCGACGGCGACGGATGAGCGGCCCCAGATCGTGTTCGACAAGGCGCCGACGACGTCCTCCGAAAGCCCGAAGGCCTTGCCGACGTCGCGAATGGCGGAGCGGGCGCGATAGGTGATGACGCTCGCCGTCAGGCTCGCCCGCGCGCGGCCGTAGCGATCGTAGATATATTGCATGACTTCTTCGCGCCGCTCATGCTCGAAATCGACGTCGATGTCGGGCGGCTCGCCGCGCTCTGGCGAGATGAATCGTTCGAACAGAAGATCGTGAAAGGCGGGATCGACCTCCGTGATGCCAAGACAGAAGCAAAGCGTCGAGTTCGCCGCCGAGCCGCGCCCCTGGCAGAGAATTTTTTGTGCGCGGGCGAAGCGCACGATGTCGTGGACGGTGAGAAAATAGGGCGCGTAATCAAGTTCCTCGACAAGCTGCAATTCATGCGCGATGGCTTTTTCGACATGCGCCGGAACGCCGTTCGGATAGCGAAACTTTGCGCCTTCGCGGGCGAAGAACTCGAGGGCCTCCTGCGGCGTCGCAAAGCCTTCGCGCAGCTCTTCGGGGTAATCGCCGCGCAATTCATCGAGGCTGAAGCGGGCGCCGTCGAGAAAACGCAGCGTTTCGGCGACCGCCTCCGGCGCATCGGCGAAGAGGCGCGCCATCTCGGCGGCGCTCTTGATATGGCGCTCCGCATTGGCTTCAAGACGCAGGCCAATCCGGTCGAGAGGCTCGCCCGCGCGAATGGAGGTCAGCACATCGAGCAAGGCGCGCCGCGCGGGGACATGCATCAGCGCGTCATTGACGGCGAGGAGCGGCAGGCGGAGCCTCTCGGCGAGCGCGATGCGGCGGCCAAGATCGCGGCGCATCGATTCGCCATAGGTCATCGTCGCGGCGAGCCAGACGCGGCCGCCCGCGGCCTCGCGCAGGCGTTCGAGCGCGGTTGCATCCGGGATTATGTTCTGATGTTCATCATATAAATCGGCGCCATGTAAATCGGGATAGATTTTCGCCGCCTGCTTGGCGCCGTCCCTCTCGTCCCATGTGCTGGCCGGCATGATGATGAGCTGCAGGCCCTCGGCCGCTTCGAAGAGATCGGCAAGGCGCAACAGGCAGGCGCCTTTTTGCGCGCGGGAATTGCCGCGCGTCAAAAGCCGCGTCAGGCGGCCGTAGGCGGCGCGATCTTTCGGAAAGCTCAGGATATCGGGCGCGCCGTCGCAAAAGACGAGCCTCGCGCCGATGGCGAGGCGAAAATCCGCCCTCCTGTTGGCCCTCTCGAAGCTATGGGCGCGCACGACGCCGGCCAGCGAATTGCGATCGGCGACGCCAAGGCCGGCGAGCCCCAGAGCCATCGCCGCCGCGACGAGTTCTTCCGGGTGCGAGGCGCCGCGCAGAAAGGAGAAATTCGTCGTCGCCGCCAGCTCGGCGTAGCCATGCATGACGCTTGTCATGCGAAAAGCCAGTGCATGACGTACGTCATGCGAAGAGACCATGCATGAACCAGCGCGGACGCGCCGTCTCGCTGACGAAGAGGCCTTCGCGAAACAGCCAGAATCTGCGCCCCTCGCGATCCTCCGCGCGAAAATAATCGCGGGTGAGCGCGCGCTCGTCCCGCCGCCACCATTCGGGCGCGATGCGCTCCGGCCCCTCGAAGGCCGCGACCTCGTGCAGGACGCGGCGCCAGCGAAACCGCAGTGGCGGCCCGTCCGGCACGCCGGCGATGGCCTCGATCGGCTCCGGCCGCGGCAGCAACCGGATCGGGCGGGCGGGAAGGCCGGGAAAGTCCGCTTCTTCGGAGAAGGCTTTGGAGCGGGTCGAAAGCGCGGCCTGCTTTATATGATTGATATCATGAATATGCCGATCCTTGCCGGCGCATTGCGCCGCCGGCGCGGCGGTGACGGCGAATTCTGGCGCATGCGTGGCGTGGAAGGCGAGCCGCGTCACGCGCCTGACGCCGAGCCGCGCGCCGAGCCTGTCGACGAGATCGGCGAGATCGGCCGCCGCGAGGTTGGCTCCCGCGCCCTGGCATTTGCCGATGTCGAAGCAATCGGCTTCCTCCTCGTCCCTGCGCTCGACTTCGAGCGCGGCGAGGCGGATGACGTCGAAGCCATAGCCGGCGTCGAAGGCCTCGCCGTCATTGGCGGCGCTCGCGGCCTCGAAGCGTTCGCGAAACAGCCTTGCGATGACGCCCGGCTCGCGCAGGGGGCGGCTGGAGCCCACCTCAAAACGCATGACCGCGCCATCGACGCGAAACAGGCTGACCTCGAGCCGCCGCGCGCCTTCGCCATGGCGCGCGAGCAGCCTTGAGAGATTCTGCGCCAGCGACAGGATCGAGGCCTCGATATCCTCGCGCCGCACGAGCCCGTCGAGGAAACGCCGCTCGGCCATGAAGGCCGGTGCCTCGAAGCGCGGCGAGATGGGGGTTTTCGCGCGGCCGAGCAATCCGTCGAGTCGCGCATAAAGTTCAGCCCCGCAGCGGGCGGCGATCGGCGCGCGGGGACGCATGAGGATGTCGCCAATGCGGCGCAAGCCGGCCTCCGCGAGGGCTTTCAGCGTCGCCGGATCGATACGCAGGGCGGCGAGCGGCAGATCGCTGAGGCGCCGGGCCAGCGCCGCCGCGTCAAGCGCCGCGGGCAGGATGCGCGCGTCCGGGCGCTCCCCGCCGTAGCGGGCGAGGGCGAAGGCCGCCTCCGGCGTCGAAGCCAGAGCCGTCCGCGCGAAAAATCCTTGCGCCCTGAGCCGCGCCTCGATGTCGGCCTGAAGGCTCGCCTCGCCGCCAAAAAGATGCGCCGCGCCGCTGACGTCGAGCATGATTCCGTCCGGCGCATCGAGCGCCGCGAGCGGCGTGAAGCGGCGGCACCAGTCGGCGATATGCGTCAAAGCCTCCGCCTCCGCCTGCGGGTCGGCCTCAGCGCAGACGAGCGCCGGATGCATTGCGCGGGCGTCCGGCTGGCTCATGCCGGGCCTGAGGCCGAGCGTCCAACCCCGCGCGTCGAGCGCGGCGAGTTTTTGCGCGCCGTTGATTTTGGCGATCGTCGCGAGCGGCGCGTCAGGCGGTTTGGCGAGGCCGCGCGCGCGCATCAGCCGAATGACCCGGTCGGTCGCCAGCGTCGGCAATGAGATGGAGAGGAAACGCATCACGGAAACAGCCCTCTTCATGATCCCACAGAAGGGCGATGGAAACGGCGCCCTCGGCGCCGCCGCGCGCCTTGACGATGCGGACCGACCAGCAGGCCAGACCAGGCAAAGGCAATCCTGGCAAAGGCAATCCCGGCAGCGGCGGATCCGGCGATGATGAGCCCTTGGATGAGCCCTTCGGCGATCCTCTGGCGAAAACCCCTCCATGCGCAAAAACCTCGAAGCGCGTGTGGGCGCAGGAGGCCAGCCGGTCGGCGCCGCCGGCCATGCCCGCCGCCAGCATCAGGGCGCTCGCGCCGCCCGATTGCGCCGCGAGCGCGAGGCGGCGCGCGGCGGTCAAGTCGTAGATTTTCTCAAGGCTCCATATTTCGCCGATCACCGCCGCCACGCTGCGGCATTTCAGGGCCTCCTCCATGGCCCACAGGCTGTCTTTTGCGCTGGCCGTATGGACGAGGATGAGGCCGGCGGGGTCGACGCCATGGAGGGCGAGCCCCGGGCCATAAGGCGCGCCCCCTTCGATGGCGGCGAAATCCTCGACGATCCAGATGATGGCGGAGCGGCCGCCCGGCGCCATGGCCCTGAGGCGCACTGCCAGCGCGAGGGCGAAGCCGCAGGCCGCCGCGCCATCGCCCGCGCCGCCCGGCGCGATCTCGTGCAGGGCGCCCCCGCGCAGGCCGCCGCGCAGCATCCGGTCGAAGCTGCAATTTGCGCCGAGGCCGCCAATGCTTATGCGCGCGAAAGAAATGCCCTCCTCGCAAGCGATTTTCTGGCGCAAAAAAGCCAGCCGCTCCGATCTGCCGCCGGAGGCATTTTCAGGTTCCGTGGAACCTGAAAATGCCTCCGGTTCTTCGTCTCGTCGCATTTTCTTGACGCGAAGCGGCGGCTTCGCTTGAAAATGCTCAAGCGACATCGGTCTGCTCCATTGGCTCTGGTCTGAATGTTCGCTATTTGTTCTTATAGATTCCCGCAACGGCGGCGGGAGTCAAGCCGATTTTGGCCGAGGCTGGAACTAAGCTGACGGCGCACTTAATCAAGGTCTGCGCGCAACAGCGAGGGAAAGCGGCGGACGCACCAATAAGGCAGCGCCGGCTGGATGGCTGCGCGGCCTCAGCTCTTCTTCGCCTGGATCTCACTCTGGCTGAAATTGCTCGCGTGTCCTTCCCGCGCCGCGGCCTGCCGCCATGATTTTGCGATGGCGGGATATTTTATATCGACGCAAATCTTGGCGACCTGCTGCTGCAGCCTCTCGCCGCCGCAGGAGGGACAGGCCGGGACATCCGAGGATCGGACCAGAAGCTCGAAATCGGCGTCGCAGCTTTGGCAGGTGTAAGCGTAAAGCGGCATCGAATCCTCGCGTTTGTCATCAAGGCGACAGAAAAAACCGCGTTGCGCGGCCTCAAAACTCTATCCAAGCAACTTTTGCGCCGCTCAGTGCGCGCGGCGCAGCTTTGGGGCGAGAGCCAAGATGGCGGTCGCCGCCGCAAGGCTTAGCCGCGCCGCCGTCAGGCCGCCGCGTCGCCCCGGAACATGAATGAAGCCGACGAGTGGGGCGGGATTTTGCGGCGCGCCGCTCTGGCGCAGCGACAGAAACAATGTCTGGTTGCAGACATAATCGCCGGCGTCGATCGAGAGGGCGGCGTCGAAGCCGGCGTTGCGCAGCGCCGCCGCGATCAGGCCGCAGGGGAGGGTCGATTTGAGGCTCATCGGGGCGTTCGGGACGACGGTCCGCGCCGCGGCCATGGCGCCGCTCGCGTCCGGATGGAGGACGCTTGCGCGGTTCAGCGCGCGGGTCTCGACGCAGAGCTTCCTTCGGCGCGGCGCGACGCCGAAATGCAAAATGGCGTCGGGCCGAATTTTCTGCGCGAGAGCGGCAAGGCGCGGGCCGATCTGCGCATAGACCACCGACAGCACGACGAGCTCCAGGCGAATTCCCACGCGGACGAAGCGCGGCCGGCGTCGGGCGAGCTCGGCGATCAAGCGGGCGGTCGGATTTTTCCGCGCGCCCGGAAAGCCGCCAAAGCCGGTGACGAGGATGCGCAGCGGCGGGGCGCTCAATTTTTGTCTCTCCCGCCGGCCGGGTTTGGCGATGCAAGCCATTGTTCCCGCATCGATCCCAGCGGTTTTCCACGCCGCCAAAGAATTTGGCGCGCGCCGGCGGTCGCATTCCCGACACGATCGAGGGTCATTCAAACAGCAACGGAATTTTGTCCTTAACTTTTCATCAATGTTCGACGCGTTGATGGACGCCAAGGACGCTGGAAGATCGATGCGCTGCATGATCGCAGCGATCCGCCCTGCACTCAAGCCAAGCGCTCAAGCCCCGTGTGCTCAAGCCCTTGCGCCGAAGCCAGGGAATCGCGCGCGGTTCGTCCGCGCGGCTGCCAAAGAGTTAAGAAATGCGGCTGGCTCATATGCGCGCGGCGCGGCGAGGATTCGCCGGCAAAGCGCTGAATTGCAAGATTTCCGACTTCAGGCTTCGGGCTGTGCTGATGGCCGGCCTTTGCGCGCTTGGCCTTTCGGGCTGCGGCTCGATGGGCATGGAGGAGATCGGTAATGGGGCCGCCGGTCCGCGCCAGATCTCCGAATTCGTCGTCTCGACGCGCAAGGGCGAGAGCGGCGCGGCGAGCGAAGCCGGCAATGACGGGCAGACGCGGGATTCGCTGCAGATGATCGGCGCGCCGCCGGACCACCGGATTGGTCAGCTGGAGCGCCCCTCGATCGGCGCGCCGGACCCCGAGAAGCATTTTGCGCTAATGAGCCGGCGCGGGCTCGACGAGGCCGGCTTTGCCGCCGAACTCGCCTCGCATCTGTCCGGCCGCATCGGCTCGAACCGCGACATCCTGCTCTATGTGCATGGCTTCAACACGAGCTATGACGAGTCGCGCTTCCGGCTCGCCCAGATCGTCGAGGACGGACGCTTTGGCGGCGTGCCCGTGCTGTTCACCTGGCCCTCGACCAATAGTCTGCTCGACTACGCCGCGGCGAAGGAAAGCGCGACCGTCTCGCGCGACGCCTTGGCGAAATTGATCCGTCAGCTGACCGAGACCCCCGGCGTCGGGCGCGTGCATATCCTCGCCCATTCCATGGGCGCATGGCTGACGATGGAGGCCTTGCGCCAGGACGCCATCGCCGGCAGCCCCGCGCTCGCCGAGAAGCTCGGCGACGTCATGCTGGCCGCGCCCGACATCGATCTCAACGTGTTCCGGCAGCAGCTGGCGCGGGTCGACGCCTCGCATGTCTTCGTCCTCGTCGCCGCCAACGACCGCGCGCTGTCGCTTGCGCGCAGCCTGACCGGCGATCGCCAGCGGCTCGGCGCGATGGATCCGACCAATGCGGCCGACCGGGCCGCGCTCTCGGCGCTTGGCGTGCGGGTCTACGACTTGACGCGGGAGGCGGATATTTTCATCGGCCATGGCGCCTACGCCGACGCGCCGGACGCCCTGCGCACGATCGGCGCGCAAATCGCGGCGCCGCGGGCGCAGGACGCCAATGTTCAGGCCGTGCTCGGCGACAGGCCTGTCGATGACAGCATCGTGTCCACGCCGCTTGCGCCGCCGCCCGCGGCCGTGGGCGCTGCGCCTTTGGCCGCGGCGCCTCCGGCGTCTCCCCTCGCAGGGGCAGCTACGCCGACGACGCCCGCGTCCCCGACGGCGGCCCCGACGCCCTGAGGCTCCCGACGCTGAAAAAATGATCCGGCGCGGAACTTTCCGCCGCCGAAATGGTTCTCGAACGGGAGAGTCTGTGTGCGGCGCCGCAATGCAGCTTTACTGATCAAAAATCTTTTATTTGCGGGCGGGGAGAATTGGTCTTCGCCGCATCAAACTCTTTTGAAGTATAATCTGTCGGCGTCACAACCCTAAATAGGAATTCATTTTTAAGTTTCTTGAAAACCCTGTGCTTTTGATAACTTTGTTAAGAGCTTAAAAAGATTGTGGCGGGAACTTTCATAGTCTTGCTGCAAAGCAACATAAATATTCCATATTGACGCCACGATAACATTTGATTAATCTGCATCATCAGTTCCGTGATCGACGGTAGCGCTACGGCTGTATAGAGCTGCAGCCAGCCGGTTAAATTGGAGGCCCGGCGCACCGCGCGGCGGTTCAGGTGAGTTTGGAAGAAAGCGAGGGTGTCATGTGCTTGATCGCTGAAGTCGTGCATTCCTGCTCCAACGAGAAAGTCGCGCAAGCGGCCGTCGCCTCGATCGGCTCGGAATTCGCGGGCAGGGTCAAGGCCACCGCCAGCGTCTATGGGCTGTCGCTCGGCGCGTTCACGGCGCGCACGGTCATCCAGTTCGACCGCACCTGCGGCGGCGAGGAGAAACAGGCTCTCCGGCGGATGATTCAGGGGACCGATCAGCCCATTCTGATCGCGCTCGAGCATATTCTGAAACCGGTCGTCGATCGGGTCGGCGCCAATGGGATCGTGGACGCCTGAAAGCGAATTTTGCGCGTCGAGATCGTTCTGGCGGAGCCTGAAGCCTCGCCGGATCCATCTTCGGCCGTCCGGTGAAGCCTGAAGCTCTAAATTATTGATTCAATCCAAAATCATCGTGATCTAGTCGGCATCCGCCGACGAAGGCGCCTGATCCGGGTCGTTCGCGACCGGTTGGGCGAGCGGCTGCGTGTGCAGTCCGCACTCGACCTTGGCCTTGCCGCGCCAGCGCCCCGCGCGCGGATCCTCGCCCGGCTTCACGTTCGACGTGCAGGGAATGCAGCCGATCGACGGATAGCCCTTGGCGACGAGCTCGTGGCGCGGCAGGTCATGCGCATCGAGGTAGGCTAGGATGCGCGCCGCCGACCAGTTCGCCAGAGGATTGATCTTGATGCGCTTTTCTTCCGTCTCGAACAGCGGCAGGGCGGCGCGGGTCGCGGCCTGAAAGCGCTTGCGGCCGGTGATCCAGGCGTCGAACCCCTCGAGAGCCTCGGCGAGCGGAATGACCTTGCGAATTTCGCAACAGCGGTCCGGGTCGCTCGACCAGAGGAAGGTTTCGGGATCCTCCGCCGCGAGCCGGGCTTTGGACGGCGCGATGCTGATCACATTGCGGAGGTCGAGAAGCGCGATCAGGCGGTCCCGATAGGCGAGCGTTTCAGGAAACAGCACGCCAGTCTCGAGGAACAGCACGGGAAGCGATTTGTCGATTTGCGCGGCCATATGCAGCAGCACTGCGGAATCGGCGCCAAAACTGGAGACGAGAGCTATTTTGCCCGGGAAAAGATCCTCGATCGAAAAGCGCAGCAAACTCTGCGTATCGAGAGCATTGATCCTGCTGGCGAGGACGCCAAGGGCGCCCGCATCGCCGAGAAGCGCCGGATCATCCGCGCCCGACGCCTTCGCGGGCGACTCCTGTGCGCTGAACTGACGCGCGCTCATCAATCGACTCCATTGGCCTTGTACTTCGCGCCCTTAGCGCGGGTCCGCACCTGACGGCGCATTCAAAGCAGCCCTGAACTTGAAAATCAAATTCATCAAGGCCAATGTAGGAATAATCCGCTCGTTTTGCGATATATAAAAATATATACATCTAATTAATGTATTATGACGGGTTGTGCTGACCGGAAAACTCCGGTAATTTAAAAGTTCACAAAGTCGATAGACAACTTGGCCCGTTTTCGCGCGAAGTTGTAGCTCCGTTCGCGTTACGAGAACGCGACAAAACAAGAAGTTAGCGGCGCCTTCAACGGTCGGAAGGAAAGCCGCTTCCCGTCGATGTCGCCTCAGCCCAGCTGGCGCCGCGCCTCGCCGATTGCGCCGGAACGAGAAACTGACTGTGTCTTCGCTCACCCAACGCAATTCCATCATACCGGGCTTCGGGCTTACGCTTGGCTACACGCTGGTCTATCTCGGCGCCATCGTTCTGCTGCCGCTGGCGGCGCTTGTCTTGAAGGCGAGCGACCTTGGCCTTTCCGGTCTCTGGAGCATCGCCGCCGAACCGCGCATTTTCGCGGCGCTGAAGACGAGCTTCACGCTGGCGCTCGCGGCGGCGGCGATCAATGTCTTCTTCGGCGCGATCGTCGCCTGGGTTCTGACGCGCTATGATTTTCCCGGCCGCCGGCTCCTCGACGCGGCGGTCGATCTTCCGTTTGCGCTGCCGACGGCCGTCGCGGGCATATCGCTCGCGGCGATCTACGCGCCGAATGGCTGGATCGGCGCGCTGATCGCGCCGCTCGGGTGGAAGGTCGCCTATACGCCGCTCGGCATCGTCGTCGCCCTCATCTTCATCGGCCTGCCTTTCATCGTACGCACGGTTCAGCCCGTGATCGTCGAACTTCAGCAGGACGTCGAGGAGGCCTCGGCTTCGCTCGGCGCGACGCGGCTTCAGACATTGTACCGCGTCATTCTGCCGGCCTTGACGCCGGCGCTGCTGACCGGCTTCGCTCTCGCCTTCGCGCGCGGCGTCGGCGAATATGGATCTGTGATCTTCATCGCGGGCAATCTGCCCTTCGTCTCCGAGATCGCGCCCCTTTTGATCGTCGTGAAGCTCGAGGAATTCAACTATGCGGGCGCGACCGCGATCGCGGTCTGGATGCTGGCGATCTCGTTTCTGATCCTTTTGGCCATCAATCTGATCCAGGCCTGGAGCCGCAGGAGGTTCGGCAATGTCTGACGCAGCGGCCGGTTTCACGGCCGCCCCGATCGAAGAGCCGTGGCTTTCGACGAAAGCCGCCAGCGCCAGGCGGGCGCGCAGTCCCGTCACCGGCGAAGGCCCGATTTTCGCCGGCGTCCTGATCGGCGTGACGGTCGTCTTCCTGGCTCTTTTCCTGATCCTTCCGCTCGCCGTCGTCTTCTATGAGGCGTTCAGAAACGGCGTCTCGGCCTATTGGGCCGCGCTCACCGAGCCGGACGCCCGCGCGGCCATCGGGCTGACGCTGCTCGTCGCCGCGATCGCCGTGCCCGCAAATATCGTCTTCGGCCTCGCAGCGGCCTGGGCCATCGCCAAATTCCGCTTTCCCGGCAAGAGCTTTCTGATCACGCTGATCGATCTGCCCTTCTCGGTTTCGCCGGTGGTGGCGGGCCTCATGTATGTGCTGCTGTTCGGCGCGCAGGGGCTGTTTGGTCCCTGGCTCAGGGCGCATCATTTCAGCATTATTTTTGCAACGCCCGGCATCGTGCTGGCGACGATTTTCGTGACCTTTCCCTTCGTCGCGCGCGAACTCATCGCGCTGATGGAGGATCAGGGCACAACCGACGAGGAGGTCGCGCTGTCGCTCGGCGCGGGGGGCATCACGACATTTTTGCGCGTGACTTTGCCGAACATTAAATGGGCGCTGCTCTATGGCGTGCTGTTGTGCAACGCGCGGGCGATGGGCGAGTTCGGCGCGGTCTCGGTGGTGTCGGGCCACATTCGCGGCCTGACCAACACCATGCCGCTGCAGGTCGAAATTCTCTACAATGAATACAACCTTTCGGCGGCCTTCGCGGTCGCCTCGCTGCTGGCGCTGTTGGCGCTGGTGACGCTGGTCGTCAAATCCGTGCTGGAGTCGCGCTTCAACGACGCCCTGCCGGGAAAATCGCGCGGCCACTGAACGATTTTCGATTTCACTCAAAGGCGCTTGAAATGCAGATACGTGCGGTCGATATCGTCAAGAGCTTCCCTGGCGCCGCCCGCGCGGCCCTCGATGGGGTCAGCCTCACAGTCGGCAGCGGCGAGCTCGTCGCCTTGCTCGGACCCTCCGGCGGCGGCAAGACGACGCTTTTGCGCATCATCGCCGGGCTCGACATTCCGACCTCGGGAAAAGTGTTTTTCGGCGACGAGGACGCCTCGCAAAAGACCGTCCAGGAGCGCCGCGTTGGGTTCGTTTTCCAGAGCTACGCGCTGTTCAAGCATCTCACCGTCGAAGAGAATATCGCTTTCGGGCTCGATGTTCGCGACCGCGCGTCGCGTCCGCCAAAGGAGGAGATCCGCAGGCGCGCGCTGGAATTGCTCGACCTCGTCCAGTTGAGCGGCCTCGCCGGCCGGCGTCCCGCGCAATTGTCCGGCGGCCAGCGCCAGCGCGTCGCGCTCGCCCGCGCGCTCGCCGTCGAACCGCGCGTTCTGCTGCTCGATGAACCCTTCGGCGCGCTCGACGCCAAGGTGCGCCGCGAATTGCGCAGCTGGCTGCGCGAGCTGCACGCGCAAACGGGGCACACGACGATCTTCGTGACGCATGATCAGGACGAGGCGCTTGAACTCGCCGATCGCGTCGCGGTCCTCAACGGCGGACGCATCGAACAGATCGGCACGCCGGACGAAATCTACGATCATCCCGCGACCGCTTTCGTCAATTCATTCATCGGCGAGGCGGGCGCGCTGCACGCGCATCTGCGTGACGGACAGGTCTATATCGGCTTGCACCCGGTGACGCTGCCCGCCGCGTCGAGACAGGCGAGCGGCGCCGCCGGCGAAGGCCGGCTTTTCGTGCGTCCGCAGGATATCGTCATCGGCGACGCGGGTCCTGATGCGCTGCAGGCCGAGATCGTGTCCGTGCGCCGCAGCGGTCCGACGCGCCGCGCCGAAATCGCGATCGACGCCCAGACGTCGAGCGTCGAGGTCGATACGCCCTCCTCGGTGGTTTATCGCCCCGGCGAGCAGGTTCCGGTCCGCATCCTGCGCGGCGCCTTCTTCCTCAACGGGGAAGGGATATAGCGGCGGCCTTGGCCTGAGACGGGGGCGGCGCGCCGGTCATTCGAGGCCTTTCCTGCCTGCGTAAAGCCCGGCGCCCCATCGACGAAAAAAGCTGCGCGTGCGAGCGCCGACGCCGCTGTGACCCGCCCGGCGCGAACGCCAGTCCCAGCCCGGCCGCGACGCCGTGAAGCCGCCTGTCCCTCGTCCACAGCACCGCGCCTTCCGTCAGCCTGGTCCCGGCGAGCAGATGGGCGTCGACATATCCGACGCCGCGCCCGAACAAGGCGTGGGAATCGATGAAAAGCAGAACCTCGTCGTCTGTCGCGGCCTTGGCGCGGGGCAGATCGGAGAGGGCGCCGAGCACGGTCGCGCGCTGGCGCAGATGGCCCAGCGCGAGCTCGCCGATGACGAAGGGATGAACGAGGACCGCGCCGGCGTCGAGGAGGCGCGCGAGCGTCGCCTCGCCGGCCCGCAGATGGTCGACCCAGACGGAGGTATCGGCGAGGATCATCGCGGGGCGGGACGGCGCCGCGGCGGCGCTTTGAGGTCCGGTTCGCCGCCGCCGAGCCGCGCCAACCGCCGCGCGCTTTCGCGCTCGATCAGCGCCTTCAAGGCCTCGCGGACGAGGCTCGATTTCTCCATCACGCCCGTCAGGCCCTGAGCCTTTGCGACCAGCTCATCGTCGAGCGCGATCGTCGTGCGCATCTGAAAATCTCCGGTGATGCATGAGAAATAGCATCGTTTGATGCTGAAACCAATGCCTTGCGGAAACCGGATTGGCCGCGGCGGGGCGCTTTGCCTTGAGCGCGGTCGGCGCGCTATCCTTTCGGCTTTGCAACCGCCGGGCGCCGCATGTTCCTCGCCGATCAGATTTCGGCTTTCGTCTCGCATTACGGCTATGCGGCGATTTTCTGCGTCGTCGCGATCGAGAGCGCCGGCATCCCTTTTCCCGGCGAAACGACCCTGCTGTCCGCCGCCATTTTCGCCGGCCATTCGCATAGTCTTGGCCACGACAGTCTCAACATTTTCGGCGTCGTCATGGCGGCGGCGGCGGGCGCGATCGTCGGCGACAATATCGGCTTCTGGGTTGGCCGCACCCTGGGATTCAGGCTGCTGGCGCGCTATGGCCGTCTCATTCATCTCGACGAGGGCCGGCTGAAGCTTGGCCAATATCTTTTTCTGAAGCGCGGCGGCGCGGTGGTCTTCTTCGGCCGCTTCGTCGCCGTCCTGCGCGCATTCGCGGCCTTCCTCGCCGGTGCCAATCGCATGGGGCCGTGGCGCTTTTTCGCGTTCAACGCGGCCGGCGGCATCCTCTGGGCCTCGCTGTTCGGGACGCTCGGCTTCGTCTTCGGGGCTGAGGCCCATCGCATCGCCGGCCCGATCGGGATCATCGGCGTCGCCGCCGCGCTGGCGATCTTTGCGTTCGGCTGGCGCTTCTATAAAAGGAACGAGGCCCGGCTCATCGCGGAAGCGCAAGCGGCGTTGCCAGGGCCGCTGATCGGATCGGCCTGACGCCGGCGCGAATCTCCGTTTTTGGCTGGATCCGTTGGAATCATGATTGGAATGGCTGGAATTTGTTGCGCGCCCGATCTGATGCGGATCGCGGCCAAAAACCCGGAGCTTTCGTGTTCATCGAATATATCCAGCCGCTGATCATCCAGCATGGCTATTGGGCCGTCTTCGTCATCGTCATGCTGGAGAGCGCGGGCGTCCCTTTGCCCGGCGAGACGGTGCTGCTGCTCGCGTCGGGCTATGCCGGAGCGACCGGCAACCTCAACATCGTCTGGATCGTCGTCGCCGCGGCGTCCGGCGCGATCATCGGCGACAATATCGGATTCTGGGTGGGGCGAACCTTCGGCGCCAGATTGCTGCTGCGCTACGGCAAATTCATCCATCTGCCGGAGTCGAGGCTGAAGCTCGGGCAATATCTGTTCGACCGCCACGGCGGAAAGATCGTTTTCTTCGGCCGCTTCGTCGCCTTCCTGCGCGTCCTCG
>Ga0181532_10000839_pt1 | contig 30630 bp, 28 predicted proteins | sample PEATcosm2014_Bin_33_FD_119768 | JGI IMG/M metagenome (GOLD analysis project Ga0181532, IMG submission 119768) | Peatland microbial communities from MTU Mesocosm Facility, Houghton, MI, USA - PEATcosm2014_Bin11_30_metaG | ecosystem: Environmental > Terrestrial > Soil > Wetlands > Peat | place...
ATTTGTCCGGTTGGCGGTGAGCCCGGAGCCCGAGCAAGATCGGCTTACAATGAACCCGCAAGGGAGTTGTAGGAATAAGGTCAGCAAGGGTCTAAACGCGAGCTACTGGCCGAGAGGAATGAGTTCAACATCACCTCGGGACTCTCTATTTTTGCTGTCAGCTTCCAGCCGTTTGCTTCCAGCTACCCCTCCTGAAATATTTTTCCTGGCTTGAGCCTTCTGGAGTGCACCATGACCAGGTCTTTATATCAACGTATTCTGGGATAAGGACTTAGCTTATGGGCGTCCGATCGGACCCCATTTCATCCCGATTGAAAAGTCAAGCTTGACAAGTGTGACCTCAGCGACCCGGGGGTGCGGGTGGGATTCCCGGCCTTTCTTACGCGGTGAGCTGTACCAATTCTCCCGCCCGGATTCTGAATGACCGCACGAACTCGTCGGCATACCTCAAACAATTTGCCCGATCTGGAACCGGTGCCACCACGCGATCTGGATACTCGTCGTAAGTTCGACCATCGAGCAGTCTGCCGTTCTTAGCTTTCCGCACCCCGCCCCACTGCTTGAAGAAGAAAGGCACGCGCTGCTCCCGGCATTGCCGCTGAATCGAGACCACCCACTCCCGCTTCATTGGCCGAGCTCCCGGCCCGCTCTCGCCGCCGACAATCACCCAGGTAATGCCCGACAGATCGATCTTGCCGAGGTCTTCGAGCAGAGGCTCGATGGATAGGAAGCGAACTCTCGCAGGCGCCTGCCGAAGGTGATCCACGCGCGGCAACCCATGTTTCCGATCCTCAACGCTGACGCCCCACCAGATATTCTCCTGGTCCGCCGCAAAACGTAACCGACCTTTGAGCAACTGCAGCAGCCTCTCTGACCTCTTCGTTAAGATCTGATAGGTATGCCAATTCGCCGTTGCCATCACTCGCGAGACGGCCTCCGTGTAGTCATCCGGCACCCCCGCCTGGAACAGATCGCTCATCGAGTTTACGAATACCAACTTGGGAGAGCGCCATGCAAACGGCTCCGTCAGCTTCTCGGGCACCAGCCGCAGATCAAACCCCTGTTCATAAGGATGCCCCTTAACCCCGCGAAACCGCTCAGCAAACGTCTCGGCATAGCAGTGCTTGCAGCCAGGGCTGATCTTGACGCAGCCGCGGACGGGATTCCAGGTCGCGTCGGTCCATTCGATGTGAGAATTCAGAGACATTCATGAGCCCCGCTGCCGACCAAAATTGTCGAAGATATATGTAACTATTTCCTCAGCCGTGTCTTTCTGGGACGCGAAGAAAAGGTAATAGACGATCGAATCCTTGCTGTTTCGCATCGGCAAGGGTTCGGGAACTCTCTTGAACCCAGCGACGTCCCTCAGTCGCTTCCGAAAGGCTTCCGCAAGTCGACGGTTAGAGACCTTCTCCTCCATGGTTCCGAACAAACCGGGAGATCTGTCATAAGCGACATCCCGCCACGATTCGTCGCCCCAATATGCGTTCATTCGTTCAACATGCGCGGGGAGAACCGTTGATTGATCATGGTGTAGAACGTTGATGTTGATGTCATAAATAGGAAAATTGATAAAGATGTCGAGCGACTGCAAAGCCCCGGCTTCCCGTATCACCTTCCAGTCGAGTGTCAACCCGTAGGGATCGAGGGTAGTGTATCAGTTTGAATTTTGATCCCGTAGAATCGCGGCGCGGCCTGTGCGATACTCGCTTCGTGGCCAAACGTCCGCGCGATCCCGTCCAGCTTGCGAAGCAGGTGTTCGACATTGCCATCGGTGAAGCGCAGGACACAGTAAGCGAGTCCAAGCGGCATCCGTCCGGGCGACGGGCTAGCGGTAAAAAGGGAGGTCCGGCAAGAGCGGCAGCACTCACCCCAATTCAGCGGAAAACAATCGCACAAAAAGCGGCTGCTGCTCGGTGGAAAAATGCTACGTGGAAAAAAGGGAAGGTGAAGCCGGAGCATCCGAAAGAACACTCAGGTGCTCCTCGGTGATTTTCCCATCGGCAAGGCCTTTCATCAGCACATAAGGCTGCATCATGGGTTCCACGAAGCTGTATTGAAACCTGCGCTTCTTTCCTTCCTTTTTCAAGACAGGACCGCGCTCTTCTTGTGAGAATTTATCTAAATGCCTGATATACGCCTCTATTTTTACAGGCTTGTTCAAGATTTTTCCCAAAGGCACTCGCACATCCTTGGCCCCGAACAGTCCGTGCTCATCTGTCGAAAGCGCACATGCTAAAAGTACCTCCTCGAACGTGCTTTCCATGGCGCTATGAGTAGCACGCCTATAGGCGTTTCCTAGACTCTGTGACTTTTCCTCTGTGGCAACCTTTAGAGCTTTCTCGTAATCATTCCGAGTGACGTGGCGGCGACCCGCATCAATGGTGGCCAGAGAATGTTTCGCAAGTAGATGAGTGAAATGCGGGAGACCCTTAGACAGATCAACAATGCGTTGATTTAATCCTTCTTCCATGGTGAGTTCAGGGACACGTGCCATGCCCTTTTGGATGAGTTCTAGCAACTCCGCTCTCTGCATTCTTGGTATGGGGATTTGTATTAGCGCCCTGTCGATGGAACCGTGCTCACGAATAAGCTGCTCAACCGAATCAGCGACTCCCACGAGTATGAGAGTTGTGGGAACGTCGCGGTCAGATAGAGTCTTGATTGTGTCCGACATACTGATCGCAACTGATTCATCTACCCGGTCGTATTCATCAATCACAATGATGCTTGGCCGTGTGACTTTGCGAAGAACGTTCCTAATATCTTCCCCATTAGGATTGTGTTCGGGAAGGGTCATGATTAGGTCGCGTGATTCGGTCAACTCTTCTAATTGGCGAAATACCTCCAGCCAAATTTCAGGGAAAGTCATCGAAATGCCGCAAATGACCCGAACAGGAAGGTAGTTCTGTTGGCCCGACGCAAACACCATGTCGTAAATAGAATACCGTCACAAAGCTGCTGGTGGAGTTGGGTACGGCCTGTGAGCAGTTTCACGATCAGCACGTTCGAAATGTGCGCGTTCGCCGGCTACAGGCGGACGAAATTTGGTGCTTCGTTGGCGCAAAGGCCAAGAACGTCAGTGCAGAGAAAAAACAAGAGGGATGGGGAGATGTTTGGACGTGGACGGGCTTGGATGCGGACACTAAACTCTGCGTCAGCTACTTAGTCGGCGGTCGTAGCGCAGATTGGGCAATCGACTTTATGAAAGACGCTGCAAGCCGCATTCGTGGCCGCGTCCAGATCACCACAGACGGCCACAGGGCCTATCTAGAGGCAGTGGAAGAAGCATTCGGGGCCGATGTTGACTACGCGCAATTGCAGAAGATTTACGGTGCTCCAGCAGAGAACGACACGCGGTATTCCCCGGCAACGTGCATCGGCTGCGAAATGAAAACAGTGAGCGGTGACCCAGACCCCAAGCATGTGAGCACGTCCTACGTCGAACGCCACAACCTGACGATGCGGATGGGAATGCGCCGCTTCACTCGTTTAACAAATGGCTTCTCTAAAAAATTTGAGAATCACGCGGCGATGGTTGCTATCCACGCGGTCTATTACAACTTCGCCAGAATCCACAAGACGCTGAGGATCACTCCGGCGATGGCCGCTGGCCTAAGCGATCACGTTTGGAGCCTTGAAGAAATCGTGATGATGGCCGACAATTACATGCCGAAACCGGGGAACCGTGGGCCGTACAAGAAAAGAGCCGCTTAATCGCAATGAAGAAAGTAATGCGGGTCATAACAGAAGTCGGAGTCGCTATCGTGGCAATATGGTTGGCAGCTTGGCCCGTCAATCTTTTTGCATACCATCGTGCTACATGGTTCTATCGCCACACCGCTGTATTCCTCGGTTGCGGAATTGTCTTGTCACTCTCTGGCTTCGCTGGCTTACTGATTGCACGCCATCAAAATTCAAACTGATACACTACCGGATCGAGCAGGCACAGGCCTCTCCTGTAATCCTCGCGCCGGACTTTCGGAAACACGTCTCGCAAGAGTACATGGTTGCAGTTCCCCTCGTGCAAGAAGACGTCTCGTCGTTTCCCGATCGCCTCATTTAGCGCGCCTATCTTGTCACCGTCTAGGTCAATAAGGTGATATTCATGAAAGGGAGGCTGCACAAGCAGCGCGTTCAGAGGGCTTCCCAAGACCATTTCTCCGGTCGTTCTGGACAGGTGAAACCCCGCTCCGGCAAATGCGTCGATATACACGTGAAAGAAAGACGGATTCCTTTGATTCGACAGTATCTTTGAATACTCAACGGCATAGCGCCTGAGTATGTCGAGTTTCACTACTGACCATGGCCCGATTTCATCAATTTTCGGTCCGGCCATAAAATTCGCCTTTTGTTCGCTACATGTCAGCCTTCGATTCTATACGATTTGTGACGCGCTTCAATAGCAATCCAGTTTCGCAGCTGATACCGCGATCCGGTTGGCGGTATTTTCGTCGCCTGCTCTCCGATCCCTATCTGCCAGTCTATAATCGCACCGTGAGCCTGAAGGGCAAGACCGACGGCGTGCTTCCCGATGTGGCGTATAGGGACATCGCTAATCAACTGGATGCCGTGACCAGCGTTCGCCGCGGCCTGGCGCAAGCCCGCAAAGGCGAAGGCCGTCGGGCGGATGAAGTATTTGACGAATTGGAACGCGAAGACGCGAACGTATAGATGACCTTCCGCGTCATCGCCCTTTCGCGGGCAGGAATGCCCGCGCCACACAATACACAACACACGAACTTACAGCGGAATATTCCCATGCTTCTTAGCCGGATTCTTATCCCGCTTAGTCTCCAGCATTTCCAGCGCCTGGATAAGCTTTTTGCGCGTCTCCCGCGGCTGAATCACGGCATCGACAAATCCGCGATCAGCTGCGACGTAAGGGTTCGCCAAGCGGTCGCGGAATTCTTCAATCTTCTGTTGGCGAACCGTCTCGCGATTTCCAGCGCTGTCCAACTCACGTTTGTAGACAATATCCACCGCGCCTTCCGGCCCCATCACCGCAATTTCGGCGCTAGGCCAGGCGTAATTCACATCGGTGCGAATATGTTTTGAAGCCATGACGCAATACGCTCCGCCATAAGCCTTGCGCGTAATGACCGTCACTTTCGGCACGGTCGCTTCCGCAAACGCAAACAGCAACTTCGCCCCATGGCGGATAATCCCTCCATACTCCTGCTGCGTGCCGGGCAAAAATCCAGGAACATCTTCAAACGTCACCAGCGGAATATTGAAGCAATCGCAAAAACGCACAAAGCGCGCGCCCTTCACCGACGCGTTGATATCGAGCGTGCCCGCCAGCATCGCCGGCTGATTGGCCACGATCCCCACCGGCTTCCCGTTGAAGCGCGCAAATCCCACGACGATGTTCTTGGCATAGTGCTCGTGAATTTCAAAAAAGTATGCGTCGTCGACGACCGTATGAATCACGTCCTTCATGTCATACGGCATATTCGATTGATCGGGAATCAGCGTATCGAGTTTTTCGTCCACCCGAGCGATCGGATCGGTGCAAGCCTTGCGCGGAGGATCTTCCAGATTGTTCGATGGAATAAAACTCAACAGCTCGCGGACCATGGACAAACATTCGGCGTCGTCGCGACACATGAAGTGCGCGACGCCGGAAGTTTCATTATGCGTGTGCGCGCCGCCCAGCTCATCCTTGGTGACTTCTTCGTGCGTAACCGTCTTGATCACGTCAGGACCAGTGATAAACATGTAAGAAGTCTGATCCACCATCAGGATGAAATCGGTAATCGCAGGCGAATACACAGCTCCGCCCGCGCAAGGCCCCATGATGGCCGATATCTGCGGAACGACTCCGCTATACAGCGTGTTGCGCAAAAAAATGTCGGCATAGCCAGCCAGCGACATCACGCCTTCCTGAATGCGCGCACCGCCCGAATCATTCAGTCCGATAACAGGCGCTCCCATCTTCGCCGCCAGATCCATGATCTTGACGATCTTCCCTGCGTTGGCCTCGGAGAGCGATCCGCCGAACACCGTGAAATCCTGCGCAAAAACAAACACCAACCGTCCTTCCACGCGACCATATCCGGTGATGAACCCGTCCCCGTAATACTTCTGCTCGGCCATGCCGAAATCGTTGCAGCGGTGCGTGACCAGCTTGTCCGTTTCCTCAAACGTTCCTTCGTCGAGCAGAAACTCCACGCGCTCGCGGGCCGACATCTTGCCCTCTTTGTGCTGGCGCTCGCGCCGCTGCGCGCCTCCGCCTTCCCGCGCCATCTGGTCCCGCTTTTTGAGTTCAGCGATCTTCTCCTGGAGTTTCATAGGCAGACATTATAGACGCGCACCGAAACATTTAAAGTGTGACGAGTGACACAGGACGGTGTGATGCAGAATCGTCGTTCGCTGATCGCTCTTCGCTCCCGAAGCCGAACGGCGAATAGCGAACGACGCCTCTCACGCACGCAGAGTCGCCGAGTCAAACAGATTCAGGAATTCGATTTTCTTTTCCGGCGGCAGAAACGATGCCTCAAACGAATTGCGCGCCAATTCTCGCAGATGTTCGTCGGTGAAGCCGAACGACTCCTGCACCAGCGCGTACTCCTCGACCAGCGATGTACGAAACATCGCGGGATCATCACTGTTAAGAGTCAGCATCAGGCCCTGATCGAAGTAGCGCCGCACCGGATGTTGTGCCAGTTCGGCGCAGCAGCCCGTCCGCAGATTGCTGGTCACACAGATTTCGATCGGAACCTGGCTCTCGGCCAGCTCTTCGATCAATTCCGGGTCCTGCCCGGCAGTAAGCCCGTGGCCGATGCGTTCCGCCTTAAGGTTGAGCGCGCCCCAAATCGAATCCGGTCCGGCGCTCTCCCCGGCGTGCGCCGTCAGATGAAGGCCGTGTTCGGCGGCGCGCAGGTAAACTCCAGCGAACCACTCCGCAGGCCCCGCGCGCTCGTCGCCGCCAATGCCGAAAGCAACTACATTGCGATCGCGAAACTGAATAGCAAGATCGAGCACGCTCTGCGCTTTCTCGGCGCCGAACTGCCGGATAGCATCGAAGATCCACACCAGCGACAGTCCGAAGTCTTTCTCTCCGCGCTGGCGGCCACGTTCCAGCCCCTCGAACATCGCGGTGAAATCCTGCTTCCGCCACAGGCAGACGCCCGCCGAAACAATCACTTCCGCATGAAGCACGTTCTGCGCCTTCAGCCGCTCCATCAGCCGGTAAGTAATCAACTCGTAATCTTCCGGAGTACGCAGGTGCCCGGTCACATCCTTAAAAGCCGTGAGGAAACCGCTGAAGCCTTTGTAGTTGTAGAGTTGCTCAACCTCGGCGAGCGAGGTCCCATCCATCCCGTGACGCTGACGCAGCTCCAGCAGAGTAGACGGTTCGATCGATCCTTCAAGATGAAGATGGAGTTCGGCCTTGGGCAGCGAAAGGATGAAACTGGAGGACTCCGAAGGCATACAGCGATTCTAAAGGATTGGCTTGTGTGGTGGCGGCGCTTTGCCCCGCTAAAACGGGGCCGAGCCCCGTCACCACACGAGATCCGATCATCCGATGACCCGATCATCCGATTGTTTCTTAAACTCGCTATGATGCCGGCTGTAGAAGATGTAAATCACCAGCCCCAGCGCCAGCCAGATGACAAAGCGCAACCAGGTGAGAAGTGTGAGGCCGAGCATCAATCCGCCGCACAGAACGACCGAGATCAGTGGAAACCACGGCACAAACGGCACGCGGAACGCACGCTTGCGATCCGGCTGATTGCGTCGGAGCAAAATAACTCCCAGCGAAACCAGCACAAAGGCAAACAGCGTCCCAATGTTGGCGAGGTCGGCGGCGTCTCCAATATCCACGAGCCCAGCCGGAATTCCTACAGCAAAACAGGCAATCCATGTGGACCAGTACGGCGTCTTATATTTCGGGTGCACGGCAGAGAACAACTTCGGCAACAGGCCGTCGCGAGACATGGCGTACCAGATGCGCGCCTGCCCGTACTGAAACACGAGCAACGAAGAGATCATCCCGGTCAGCGCGCCAATCACGATCACCGAGCGGAAGAGCGGGTGCACTCCCAGATATTTCATTGCGTAGGCGACCGGCGCTTCGGCGGCTTCTCCGGAAACAAAAGTCGTGTACTTCATCATCCCGAGCAGCACCAACGCGACGCCGACGTACAACAAAGTGCAGACAATCAGAGACATGATGATGCCGAAGGGCAAATCTTTTTGCGGATTGCGCGATTCTTCCGCCGCGGTTGAGACCGAATCGAATCCGATGTAGGTAAAAAAAACGATTGCGCCTCCGGTGACGATTCCTGCGAAGCCAGAAGGCGCAAACGGGGTCCAGTTCGCGGGTTTCACCAGCATTCCACCGACCACCAAGAACGTCAGGATCGCGCCAATCTTAATCGCGACCATGACGTTGTTAGTCTCCGCCGACTCTTTCACGCCACGCACCAGCAGCAGCGTAAGAATGAAGACGATCAGAAAGCCCGGAAGATTGAAATAGGCGCCGGTCCATTGTCCCGAGGCCCAGACGGGGCTCGCCCACTTATCCGGTAAGATAACCCCGAACGCAGCGAATTGTGCCTTCGTATAACCGGCGAAGCCCACCGCCACCGCGACGTTGCTGACCACATATTCGAGAATCAGGTCCCAGCCGATGATCCAGGCAAAAATTTCGCCAAGCGTCGCATACGAATACGTGTAGGCGCTGCCGGCAATTGGAATCATCGACGCCAACTCGGCATAGCACAATCCAGCAAAACTGCAGGCGATTGCCACCAGGAAAAACGAAATAGCAATGGAAGGCCCGGCCGGCGGGCGGCCATGCATCAGCGCTCCGGCCGTGCTGCCGGTGCGGAGAAAATTCACGATCAGGTCGAGCGCCTGCGCATGCAGAATCGATGGCGCCTGGAAATATTCTCCAGCCGCCGCCGTTCCCGTAAGCACAAAGATTCCCGACCCAATAATTGCGCCGATCCCGAGCGCGGTCAGCGACCACGGCCCCAGCGTCTTACTGAGCCGGGTTTCCGGGTGTTCGGAGTCCGAGATCAGTTTGTCGATCGACTTGCAGCAGAATGCCTGTCTCTCGGAAGTACGGATGACGCCAGCTGCCGGCTCAGTAGATGATTGCGACAAGAGTTCGTTGTCTCCTCACAGCGGAGTCGGACATGGGCATTGACCCATGCCGGGCATTGCCACAGCTCAGGCTAATGGCTTACCGTTTCGCCTGACCGCGCGCCAGCTTCTTCACTTTGCGCTTTTTCGATCCGCGCGCGTAATCGCGGGGCTTCTTCGGCTTTTCCGCCTTCATCTTTTTGCGGGAGGCGCGCTTGGATTTCTTGCGTTCTTCTTTGGTTAGCTTCGTCGTGTTTGCCATGAATGCGTTTGGTTTCCTTTGCCTTTCAATTTCCGTGTTTATTGCCGTTTAAGTTTCGTATCAGGGCATCGCTTCAGCGATGCCGCAAATCCTCGAAATCGAACGCCCCTTTAGAGGCTGGATTTCTTGCTCGCAACTTGTCGCTCTATGCCTTCTCCAGCTGGGCATACCTTTCCACCAGCTTCTTCAAACCGAAGCGAGGGAATTGTACCGTAATCTTGGCATCTTCCCCATCCCCTTCGCGCTGATAGACCGTTCCTTCCCCATATTTCGGATGCTTCACCTTCTGCCCGGGACGGAATCCGCGCCTGCCTTTAGGCTCCTCCGACAGCATTTTGGGAACGCTGAACTTCTTTCCGCGCGACGCAAAAAATTCCGCAATGTTGTCGATGGAGTTGTAGCTTCGGAGCGGAGTCGCCGGCTTCGGCTTGACTCGCGCCGGGTTCCAGGTTGCACTCTGGTCTTCGTCTTCGTAAGAATAGTGGGTGGACTCGGCAGCTGCGGGGCTTCGCCCCGCTGGACGGGCAGGAATGCCCGTCCCCACACGATCTGTCCCCACACGACCTGTCCCCACACGACCTGTCCCCACACGACCTGTGCTTCGCCGCGATCCGCCCATCTCTTCCACTAGCTGCCCCGGAACTTCATCCAAGAAACGCGACGGCACGCTAGCCTCGGGCATGTCGGTTCCGTAGCGCCGCCGATACACGGCGCGCGACAAAATCAGCGTATCCATGGCGCGCGTCATGCCGACATAGCACAACCGCCGTTCTTCCTCGATCGCATCCGGTTCCAGCATGGTACGCGAATGCGGAAACAGTCCTTCCTCCATTCCCGCCAGAACCACCAGCGGAAACTCCAGCCCCTTGGCCGCGTGCAGCGTCATCAGCGTAATCTGCGCGTGCTCGTCATACTGGTCGGCATCGCTAACCAGAGCTGCATGATCGAGAAACTCATCGAGCGTCTCTCCCCGATCGCGCGAGTCCATGGCCGCGTTCACCAGTTCGCGCAGGTTCTCGATTCGCGAGTAAGCTTCCGGAGTGTCTTCCTGTTCCAGTTGTTTGATGTATCCCGTGCGATCGATCAAAAATTTGAGAATCTCAGCAGTATTCGCCGCCGCGCCCGGAGCGCGAAACCCCTCTACTGTTTCTTCTACCGCCTCATCAGCCAAGTCGTCGGTGGAGCGACGAGCGTCCTCGCCCGTCACGTCATCCGACGCAGAGTCGCCAGCAGCAAAATCAAAACTAAAGTTGCCAGGATTGAAGTCAGTGTCAGTCTGCTCGTCTTGCGTGGGAACGGACGCCCCCGGCCGTTCAGCCGAGCGCAGCTCGGCACCCGCCACGGACTCTGACTTCCCCCCCGCCATCTCCTCCACCCGCTCCACAAACGTCCCCGCCAGCATCGCCCGTCCGTCCTCAATCAGCTCGCGGAAACTCTTCAACGCCGCCAGAGCCCGAGCCGGCAGCAACTGCCGCGTAATCGCCTCGCCAACCGCGCCCCACATCGACAATCCCGTTTCCAGCGCCAGCCGTTCCAACATCTCAATGGTGGTCTTGCCAATCCCGCGCACCGGCGTATTGATCACGCGCAGCAACGAAACCGAATCATCCGGATTCTGGATGACCTTCAAATAGGAGATCAGATCCTTGATCTCAGCCCGCTCATAAAAAGAGAACCCGCCCACCACGTGATACTTCAACTGATATCGACGCATCGCCTCTTCGAACAGTCGCGACTGCGAATTCGTCCGGTAGAGCACCGCCGCCCGCGCCGTTTCGCCGTTTTCGCCCGCTTGCCGCACATACCGATTGATTGTGTCCGCCGCAAACAGCGCCTCGTTTTCGCCGTCCGGTGCCTCGTAATATCCGATCTTTGCCCCACCCTGCCGTGACGTCCACAAATTCTTGCCCTTGCGCCGGACATTGTTCCCGACCACCGCCGACGCCGCTTCCAGAATGTTCTGCGTCGAGCGATAGTTCTCTTCCAACCGCACAATCTTCGCTTGCGGAAAGTCAGCCTCAAACTCCAGAATGTTGCGAATGTCCGCTCCGCGCCACGAGTAGATCGACTGATCTTCGTCGCCCACCGCGCAAACGTTGTGCTCGTCCCCCGCCAGCAACCGCATCAATTCGTACTGCGGACGGTTCGTGTCCTGATATTCATCGACCAACAAATATTGAAATCGTCGGTTGTAATACTCGCGCACCGCCGCCACCGACTTGAGCAGGCGCATGGCTTCGAGCAACAGGTCGTCGAAGTCCATCGCATTCGCTTTCAGAAGCTCTTTGCGATATTCCTCAAAAATGTGCGCGATCTTCTCAGTCTTAGGATCCGCCGATTGCAGATAGATTTCCTGCGGATCAAGCATATGATTCTTGGCCCACGAAATCCGCGAAAGCACATTGCGCGGCGTGAGTTGCTTGTCGTCCAGCCCCAGCCGCCGCATCACTCCCTTCACCACCTGCTGCTGATCGCTCTCGTCGTAGATGACGAAATTCTTGGTGAGCCCGATCGGCGGCTGTCCCGGCACGGTTGAGGGAATCCGCAAAGCCTCAATGTCCCGCCGCAGCACGCGCACACAAAACGAATGGAACGTGGAAATCACCGGCTTGGCGACACTGAGCCCGCCAACCAACTTTTCGACGCGCTCCGCCATCTCCGCCGATGCCTTGTTGGTAAAGGTCACGGCGAGAATCGATTCCGGCATCACGCCCATCTTCTCGATCAGATAAGCAATGCGAAACGTGATGACGCGAGTCTTCCCGCTGCCCGCACCGGCCAGAATCAGCACCGGCCCCTCGGTAGTCTCAACCGCTTCGCGTTGTTGCGGGTTTAACTCGTCCAGAAACGACAAAAGAGAATGGCTCCGAATACGCTGATTGGATTTTACAAGAAGGCCGTGTGGGGGCGGGTACCGGTGTGGGGCGGGCATTCCTGCCCGCCCAATTCCTCACAAAACCGATGTTCGACCGTCACGGCAACCTTCAGCGAAACCGGCCATCATGACAGTCCATGCTTCGGTTTAAGTCGAACCCATACGACTATCGCCGCAAGTTGCCACACTATCAGAAATTCGACCGTCCCCTATTTGTCACATTTTGCAAACGCACTCGGGAACCGCTCTCGCCTGCAGCTCGATCACTCGTGCTGGAGCATTGCCTCAAAGGAAACAATCGGACGATGCACCTCCATGCCGGCGTGATCATGCCAGAACATGTGCATTTGTTGTTAACCCCGATGCGAAATGGAGAGGGATGGCCGTTTCCTCTGCAAGACATTCTCAAGCTCATAAAGGGTCCGGCGGCTCGCAGCGTCAACATGCTGGCAGGGGCCCATGGGGGTTTATGGCAAGACGAGTCGTTTGATCATGTCCTGCGTTCAAACGAGAGTTTTGACGAGAAGCTCGAATACATTCGCCAGAATCCGGTTCGCAGGGGGCTGGTGAGAAAGCCGGAAGAATATGAGTGGCTCTGGGTTGAAGGGAGCTGAGGGCGGGCAGGAATGCCCGCCCCACACAGACAGGGGTTGTATAATAAAGGATTGCGCTCATGAAGAAGAACACACCAGTTCCTCGCCTAATCCGCTCCACCACCGTCCTCTGCGTGCGCCGCGACAACAAAGTCGTCATGGCCGGAGACGGCCAGGTCACGCTTGGCGAATCGGTAATCAAGCATGGGGCAAAGAAAATTCGCCGCCTCTACCAGGACAAGATTCTCGCCGGATTTGCCGGCTCGACCGCCGACGCTTTTACTCTGTTCAGCCGTTTCGAGGCCAAACTGGAGCAGTATCACGGCAACCTGGGCCGCTCCGCCGTCGAACTAGCGAAAGACTGGCGCACCGACAAGTTTCTGCGCCATCTAGAAGCCCTGCTGCTGGTCAGCGACAAAGAAGCGACGTTCCTGCTGAGTGGCCAGGGAGATGTAATCGAACCCGATACCGGCATCGCAGCGATCGGGTCCGGCGGCCCGTTTGCCCAGGCCGCAGCCCAGGCCCTGGCCGATCACACCCAGCTCTCGCCGCGCGAAATTGCCGAAGAAGCAATGAAGATTGCCGGCCGGATGTGCATCTATACCAATGACAAGGTTACGATTGAGGAACTCTAGCTGTTCGTCGTTCGCTATGCGCTGTTCGTGCCAACATTGCGAGCAGCGAATAGCGAACGGCGAATAGCGAACGACGCATTTATGGCCATTTATCTACCCGGAACCGCCGAAGAAGAACAAGTCACGCTCGACGAACTGACGCCGCGCGAAATCGTCACTGAACTCGACAAATACGTTGTCGGACAAAAAGACGCGAAGCGCGCCGTCGCCATCGCCCTGCGCAACCGCATGCGCCGTCAGAAGCTCGGCCCCGAAATGGCCGAAGAGGTCATCCCCAAGAACATCATCATGATCGGACCGACCGGCGTGGGTAAAACCGAAATCGCCCGCCGCCTGGCGAAGCTGGCCAACTCGCCATTCCTCAAGGTCGAAGCTTCCAAGTTCACCGAAGTCGGTTATGTCGGCCGCGATGTCGAATCCATGATCCGCGACCTGGTCGAGATCGCCATCGAAATGGTCCGCGAAGAGAAGCTGGAAGACGTCGCCGACAAAGCGGAACTGAACGCCGAAGAACGCCTGCTCGATATTCTTCTGCCCCCAACCTCGCCGCGCCCGTCCGACTCCAACCCGACCGCCAGTTCGACCGGTGGCGTGGTCATCGACGCCAGCACCAGCCTGGCCGAGTCCTCTAGCCGCACCCGCGAGAAACTGCGCCAGCAATTGCGTGAAGGCAAGCTCGACGACCGCACCGTCGAAATCGAAACCCGCGAGCGCAATTTTCCCTCGTTCGAAATTATTTCCAACCAGGGCGTCGAAGAGATGGACGTCAATCTCAAGGACATGCTGCCCAACATCTTCGGCCAGCGCACCAAGAAGCGGAAGATGAAGGTCAACGAGGCCTTCGAATACCTGATCCAGGAAGAAGAGCAGCGCCTGATCGACATGGAGCAGGTCACGCGCGTCGCCATCGATCGGGTCGAAAATTCGGGCATCATTTTCCTCGATGAAATCGACAAGATCGCTGGCCGTGAAAGCGGCCATGGCCCTGACGTTTCGCGCGAAGGCGTGCAGCGCGACATTCTCCCCATCGTCGAAGGCACCACCGTCAACACGCGTTACGGCATGGTCCGCACCGACCACATCCTGTTCATAGCCGCGGGCGCGTTCCACGTTTCGAAGCCCAGCGACCTGATTCCCGAACTGCAAGGCCGCTTCCCTATCCGCGTGGAATTGCAGTCGCTGACGATGGAAGACTTCGTCCGCATCCTGACCGAACCGAAATCTTCGCTGACCAGGCAATACATCGCGCTGCTGGAAACCGAAGGCGTAAAACTCGAGTTCACGCCCGACGCGCTGGAAGAAGTAGCCCGCTTCGCATTTCGAGTAAACGAAGGCACGGAAAACATCGGCGCCCGCCGTTTGCACACCATCATGGAGCGAGTGCTCGACGAAATCAGCTTCGAGGCGCCCGAAAAGAAGGGCCAGGAGTTCAAGGTAGACGCCGCCTACGTGCAGAAGATGCTGAGCGAGATCGTGAAAGATCAAGATCTCTCGCGCTACATACTGTAAGCGCCGATAGTTGTAAGTGTGGGGGCGGGCGACCCCGCCCGCCCGGTTTTTCAGGACTTTTCGTTCACAAATCCGTTGTTCACCGGACACTGCTCCAGCCCTACGCCCGATGCTAAGTTGTGCCGGTATGCTCAGAAAGTACCAGTATCGCCGGACGCTCCCGCATTACCAGAAAGACGACAAGGCAATCTTCGCCACGTTCGCGACTCACCACCGATGGCATCTTCCGGAAGCGGCCCGAGACCTCACCGTCGAAGCTTGTCTGCATATCGACGGGACAAAATGCACGCTGCATGGCTTCGTCGTGATGCCCGATCATGTGCACTTGGTCTTCACCCCGCTCGCGGACGATGATGGACCCATTTCTCTGCCCGAAATCTTGCAGAAAGTAAAGAGCGAATCCGCACACCGTATCAATAAGCTGCTGCGGAGGAAAGGCCGAGTCTGGCAGGACGAGTCATTCGATCACGTTCTCCGCCGCAACGAGGGAATCGGTGCCAAGCTGGAGTACATCCGCTTCAATCCAGTTCGGGCTGCATTGGTGCAGCAGCCGGGAGATTATAAATGGATGTGGTTCGAAAGCTGTGGCTAAGTGTGGGGGCGGGCGACCCCGTCCGCCGGTTTTCAGGATTTTCGTCACAAGCTGCGCTCGGGTCTGGGGCTGCGCGGGCGAGTCGCCCGCGCCCACACACACGCGCCCACACTGCCTCTGATACTCTTTCTAGTTCCGCATGAAAGCGCCTCTTGGAAAGTTCATCGCGCCGACCGCGCTCACTCTGCTGCTGGCCGGTTGCGCCCAGCTCGGACCGCCATTGCCGCCGTCGCTCGAACTCCCCAAGCCGCCTACGGATCTGCGCGCCAGCCGCAAAGGCAATCGCGTCACGCTGAGCTGGAGCCAACCCACGCTCACCACCGACCGCCAGAGCGTCCGCTATATCGGTCCGACCCTGGTCTGCCGCAGCCTCGACCCTGCAATGACCGTATGCGGAAATCCCGCCGCCATGCTGCCGGCACCACCCGCCGCCCCGCAGAAGCGAGGCTCCACGCGCCCCGCAAAACAGAAGTCAAGCTCTCCGCCTCCAGCACCGCTTACCTACACCGACACACTGCCTGCGGCGCTCCAACGACCGGATCCCTCCGCCGAAATTACCTATGCGGTCGAGGTACTGAACCGCAGCGCCCGCGGTGAAGGATTATCCAATCGCGTGCAGGTGCCCGCCGTCGTAACCCTGCCTCCGCCGGGCGATCTGGCCGCCGAACTCACCGGCGATGGTGTCGTGCTCACTTGGACGAGCGCGGGCGAATCGTCGAATGTCCCCGCCCTCCAACATCGTTATCGTATCTACCGGCGCGCCGAAAGCTCTGGCAAAGATGCGATTGCCGGAGAAGTCTCCGTGGGCGAGCCCGGCCCCGCACGTTTCACCGACTCAACCTTCGAATGGGAAAAGACCTACCTCTACCGGATTACGGCCGTAGACATCATCAAACGGTCCGACAGCGAGGTGCAGGTCGAGGGAGACGATACTCCGCCGGTGCGGGTCATCGCCCATGACGTGTTCCCGCCCTCCGTGCCTTCTGGGTTGCAGGCAGCGTATTCGGGCGAGGGACAAAAGACATTTATCGACCTCGTCTGGGCCCCGGTCACGAACGCCGATCTCGCCGGATACAACATCTATCGCAGCGAAACACAAACGAATGGCGCTACCGGCGAAAAGACGGTCAAGCTGAATTCCGAACTGGTGAAATCGCCCTCCTATCGCGATAGCGCTGTCGTCTCCGGCAAGACGTACACCTACTCCGTCTCTGCCGTGGATGTACGCGGCAACGAAAGCCAGCGCTCCGAGACCACCAGCGAACCTGTGCCTTAGTTGGCGTCTGCTGGGAAGTTCGCGGAAAAGTTCTTCACCACAGAGAGGCACAGGCGAAAGCCCTTGATCTCCCCTGTGTTCCTCTATGCTCCCCGTGGTGAAGACTTTCGTCGCATGCTCCAGATTTTTCTTCGCGATCTCCCCACCCTTTGTGTTTAGATATTGTTCTGATGAAATATTGCCGCTTCCATCTCAACGGTTCCGCCCACTATGGACTGGTCGAGTCTGTCGCGGGCAGTGACCAAGACGAAATCACTCGCCTGCTCCTCCAGCCTCCGCACCATAGCGACGGCGACGTCGAGGGCCTCCCCAGCCGCCGCATGGACCGCATCCCGCTCGCACAGGCAACTCTGCTGCCTCCGGTGCAGCCTTCGAAGATCGTTTGCGTCGGGCGCAATTATCGCGAGCACGCCGCCGAACTCGGCAATGACGTTCCGACGGAGCCGCTGCTGTTTTTCAAGCCGCCCTCTTCCCTGTTGCCGCCCGGCGGAACGATTCTTCGGCCCAAGGTTTCCGAGCGCACAGACTACGAAGGCGAACTCGGAGTCGTGATCGCACGCCGATGTCACCGGCTCGCCGATAGCGAAGACGTCCGCCCTTACATCCTCGGCTACACCTGCGTCAACGATTTCACTGCCCGCGATCTGCAGAAAAAAGAGCCGCAGTGGGTCCGTGGCAAAGGCTTCGACACTTTCTGCCCGGTCGGCCCGGTGGTCGCCGATGGACTCGATCCCTGGACCGGCATCCAGGTCGAAACCAGAGTGAATGGCGAAGTGCGACAGTCGGGCAATACGAAAGATTTTATTTTCCCGCTCGACGTCGTCATCCGCTACATCACGCAGATCATGACGCTCGAACCCGGCGACCTGATCGCCACCGGCACGCCTCAGGGCATTGCGCCCGTAGTCGCCGGCGATGCCCTCGAAGTTTCGATCGCGGGCATCGGCCAGTTGCGTAATCCGGTGGCTGACGAGGGATAGCGGTGGGGCGGTTGCCAGTTCTCGGTTCCCAGTTCTCGGTTCTCAGTAAAACCTGAGGCCTCGGGCTGCGGCCTCTCGTGCGTTTACCACTAAGCTATCAATCCGTGTTTACCACTACCCCCCTCCCCCTGATCTGCTCGAATCAAGGGGTTACGGGGACTGTTGCCGCCAAAATCTAGAGCGCCAAGGACTTATTTTCAAAATATTACGAAATAAGGAGTTAGCTCGATTCCTTAGTCGATTCTATTAAGCTTCATAGTTTTGGCGTGATTTTCGGCGATTTCTTCCGCCTTCGATTCGCCACAAAATAGTTACCAAAGAACAAACAGATTGGGCCTGGTGCGGGTACACTTCTGATTGCGCCAAGCTTTGAAGAATATTGTCGCAACGCGCGGGGCGGGTGTCTGTGATGACGCTCACCGGCTGGATGTGATTAAAAAGACGAGCCCGTTTTGGAGGCTCGCGGGCGGGGCGCCCGCGCTACACTACACAGGCGGACGGGTACTCCGTCCTCTGCTGATGTTACCCATGGCATAGCCCTCGCGATTTTGTTCCCCTATCTTGGCGTCAATCTCTGCATCAAACCGTCTATAATGAAGCAACAGTTCCCGGGGCGGCCCGATCACCCGATTCAAAAAGAAGAAGAAGAGCGAAGATCAAATATGTCTACGAAGTTGAAGGTCACTGTTATTGCCAGTTCGCTGGCTATTCTGCTGTTCACCGTGGTTGGCGGTTTTGTCAAGGTTCGCGCCTCGTCGAATGAGGGTGCGTATCGCCAGTTGTCGGTATACAGCGAAGTGCTGTCCCGCATCCGCAGCGAATATGTGGAAGAGCCCAATATTGCCGGAGTCACCGACGGTGCCCTGCATGGTCTGCTGGAGTCGCTCGACGCCAACTCCAGCTACCTGTCGCCCGAGGAATACAAGCGCTACAAGACCATGAAGAGCGAGGGTAAGGCGGATATCGGCGCCACCGTCTCCAAGCGCTTCGGATACGCTGCCGTGGTCGCGGTGATTCCCGGAGGCCCGGCGGATAAGGCCGGCATCGAGAACTCCGACATCATCGAATCGATCGAGGGCAAGAGCACGCACGACATGTCGCTGGCTGAGATTCACGGAATTTTGTCGGGCGAGGTCGGCTCTACCGTCACCGTGGCCGTGGTGCGGCCGCGGCGAGCCGAACCGCAGAAAGTTGTGATCACGCGCGACATCGTTACGATCCCGCCCGTGAGCGAGAAAATGCTGGCGGACAATGTCGGCTACATCCAGGTCGACGCGTTCCCCGAAGGCAAAGCGCAGGAGATCGCCGGCAAGATTCGCGATCTGCAAAAACAGGGAGCGAAGAAGCTGGTGCTCGATCTGCGCAATTCCGCCGGTGGCGTAGAGTCTGAAGGCGTTGCCACCGCCAATCTTTTCCTTGACCATGGCACCATTACGTATCTGCAGGGGCAGAAGTATCCGCGCCAGGCTTTCAACGCCGATCCCGGCAAAGACGTCACCAAGCTTCCGGTTGCGGTGCTGGTGAATCGTGGCACGGCTGGCCCGGCTGAAATTGTGGCCGCGGCGATCCTTGAGAACGCTCGTGGCGATGTGGTGGGAGATAAAACCTTTGGCGACGGGTCGGTGCAAGAACTCATCGAAATGCAGGATCATGCCGCCCTGATTCTTTCGGTCGCGAAATACTACTCGCCGAGCGGAAAAGCCATTCAGGACGCGGCCGTCACCCCGAACGTCCTGGTCGCTGACAGCACGGAAGACGACGGCGGATTGCCCGACGAAGATCAGCCGGCCGCTCCCGACGATAAGAAAGAAGTGAAGCCGAAAAACCAGACAGACGACCAACTGAACAAAGCGTTGGAAGTGTTGAAGAACCGGGAAGCGAAGGGCTGAGATTTCAGAGTTTCAGGGTTTCAAAAGTCAAGATCGCTCGCTTTGGCGGGCGATTTTTTTTGCTGACGCGTGGTAGCCAAGACTTGACCTTGCACACCACGCTGTCGGATTCGGATGAGGTCGCTACCGGCAGGCCGTAAGAAGGTTTTTGAGGGGAATAGCTGAAGGGCAAACAAACGGCGCAAAGTTGTGTAAACGGCCTGGTTACAAGCAACTATCCTTATTTTAGTTTCCCACCGAGCTGTTTTTCGTTGACGTGCCTTGGTGCCTCGCCTATTTGCGCGCGGACTGGCAGTTCTGCCAGTTGGCCGGACGCGATCGGGACCGTAGGTTCCACTGATCAGACGAAATGTGTCTCGACGTGTAGAAGAAACTGCGGATCATCGACTTCATCGAGGATGCGACCTCTCTTCAAGCTCGCGTTGTCAGCTGTCATTGTGGTATGTGCCATGCAGGTCCTCAAGGCGCAGGACCTCGCGCCGCGAGCCTACATCATTACGCCTCTGCATTCGAATGCGGTCACGCTGACGTGGTCCTTCTATGACGGAGGCCTTAATTTTAACGGGACGATTCCCATAACAGGTGCCACGGGCACGTACAACGTGCCCATCTTCAGCTATTACCACTCGTTCAGTTTCTTTGGTCGCTCGGCGAATATCACCGCTTCGTTGCCCTACGCAGTGGGAACTTTCTCGGGAAGCGTGCTGGGCGCGCAAAGATCGATTTACCGGTCAGGCTTGCTGGATTTCTCGGCGCGGCTCTCCGTGAACCTCAAGGGTGGTCCTGCAATGCCCGCGCAGACGTTCGTCAAATGGAAGCAGAAGATGCTGATTGGGGCCAGCCTGAAGATAATCGCGCCAACCGGTCAATACGACCCCACGAAGTTAATCAACTGGGGTATCAACCGCTGGGCCTTCAAGCCGGAATTCGGCTATTCCCAACGCTGGGGCCACTGGGTGCTCGATGGATACGCAGGGGCATGGTTCTATACCACCAACAACGCATCCTTCGACATGCCCGTCCCCAAGCCGCAAACCGAAGCACCCGTCGGCTCCTTTGAAGGACACCTGAGCTATGACCTCAAAAAGCAGCGGATGTGGGCCTCGCTCGATGGCAACTTCTGGGTCGGTGGCATCACGAGCTTGAACGGCATACGCAATCTCGAATCCAAGCAGACCGGTTCCCGCATCGGGGGCACCTTCTCCGTCCCGGTGTCAAAACACCAATCCCTAAAATTCAGCTACAGCAATGGCACCTATATCCGGTTCGGAGGGAACTATCAGAGTGTTTCAGCGGCATGGCAGTATGGGTGGCTCGGCAGACCGAAATGAGTTACTTCTATGACGAGGCATCCTCGATGACAGAACGCGAAGCACAACAGTTGTAACATCTCCATTACACTCAAAATCCCCGGGTCAGATACCGGTCTGGGTCCGATACGTGGAGCATTGTCAACCCTGTCCGCAAGGTCGAGTTCGAACTATTACAGATAATGCGTCAACACCTGCCACTTCCGTGAACCTTGAAACTCTGAAACTTGGCCTTTGGTTTAACATTGAAAGGTTCGAACTCTGGACCTTGAAACCTGCGCCTCAGCCTTGCGCTCTCCGATGAAAGTCATCTTTCAAAATCTCCCGACGATAGAAATTGGCGAACCGAAGCTGGTCGGACGCTTCCTGTTCGGGTTGCTTGTTTTGCTCTCCGCCGCGGTGGGCGCGGCCGCTGGGTTGCTGCTGGTCTACTCGACCGACTTGCCCCAGGTCGAAGAACTCGAACGCTACCGGCCCAGTTCGGTCACCGAACTCTATGACACGCAGGGACGAGTCATCGGAACTTTCGCGCTTCAGCGCCGCGTCATCGCCGCTTATGACGATTATCCCGAAGTTCTCCGCAACGCACTGATCTCGATCGAAGACAAGGATTTCTACGAGCACTCGGGCATCAACCTCTGGCGCATCGTGGGTGCGGCGTATCGCGACCTCGAATCCGGCGGAAAAGTGCAGGGGGCGTCCACGCTCACCATGCAACTTGCGCGCAATCTGTTTCTCTCTCCCGACCGCTCGTTTTATCGCAAGGTGCAGGAGGCGCTGCTCGCCATCCAGATCGAGCGGCGCTTCACCAAGCCGCAAATCTTCACGCTTTACGCCAACGAGATATTTCTGGGCCATGGCGCCTACGGTTATGAAGCCGCCTCGGAATACTATTTCAGCAAACCCGCCAAGAAACTAACACTGGAAGAAGCCGCGCTGCTCGCGGGACTTCCCAAGGCGCCGCAATATTATTCGCCGATCAACCATCCGGACCGCGCCGTCAAGCGGCGCAACCTGGTGCTCAATGCCATGCTTGAAGACGGCAAGATCACCGCGGCGCAAGCGGCGGAGGCGAGAAATAAGCCAATCGTTCTCGACTTGCAGAAAGATCCGAACTCGCTGGCTCCGCACTACGTGGAAGAGATCCGGCGCTACCTGGAAGCAAAATACGGCAGCGACCAGGTACACCAGGGCGGTTTGCGGGTTTACACGTCGCTCGATATGGATTTGCAGAAATCCGCGCGGCAGGCACTGCTCGACGGCCTCGCCGCCTACGAACGCCGCCATGGTTGGCACGGCAAATTGGTCAACGTAATTGCGCTGGGGCAAAAGCTCGACAAATACGAGGACCCGGATTGGGATGAAGATCCCCAAATTAATGGATACATGCACGCCCTGGTGACACAAGTCACACCCGGCGCCGCGGAAATTCGCTTCGGTCAGCGCAAGGCAACGCTCGCACCGGCCGATATCGCATGGACAAAGCTGAAGAAACTTCCTGACATTCTCCACCCCGGCGACATCGTCTACGTCAAAGTGCTCTCGGTGGATGTGGGCGGAAAATCGCGCGTCAGTCTGGAGGAGGATTCAGGCGCCGAAGGAGCGCTGGTTGCCATCGACAATGCGACCGGGGAAATCAAGGCGATGGTCGGCGGCCGCGACTTCAATCTTTCCAAGTTCAACCGCGCCACCCAGGCATTGCGCCAGGTCGGGTCGTCTTTCAAACCGTATGTCTATACCGCGGTGATCGACCAGGGCGGAAGCCCGGACGACACCATTCTGGATGCGCCGGTAACCTTTCAAACGGCCTCCGGCCCATATTCACCGCACGACTACGACGACAAATTTGAGGGCACGATCACGCTTCGGCGCGCGCTGGCGCAGTCCAGAAACATTCCCGCGCTCAAGCTCGCCGATCGCATCGGCATCAAGACGGTAATCGAATACGCGCACCGCTTTGGCATTACCGCCAACATTCCCGCCTATCTGCCGGTAGCGTTGGGTTCGGCGGAAATCACGCCGCTGGAGCAGACCTCAGCCTTCAGCGTTTTTCCCAACGACGGCGTGCATGTCGCTCCACGCTACATCAGCAAAGTGACCGACTACGAAGGCCGCATTCTGGAAGAGGACTTTTCCGACATCAAAGACGCTATCAGTTCACGCACCGCACGCACCATGACATCCATGCTGCGGGAAGTCGTGCTCCATGGCACAGCCGCCGCCGCCGCGAAGATGCCTTATCCGCTGGCCGGCAAGACGGGAACAACCAACGATTTCACTGACGCCTGGTTCATAGGTTTTTCTCCATCGCTCACCTGCGGGGTCTGGATCGGCTACGACGAAAAGAAGACCCTTGGTGCGAAGGAGACTGGAGCCCACGCCGCCCTCCCCATCTGGATGCAGTTCATGACCGTCGCACTCGCGGGCAAGGATCCGGGCGAATTCCAGCCGGCACCGGCTGCGGGGAACACGGCCGTCGCGCGGAAAATCGACGCGCCAAAAGTCGATACTCCGGACGTCGCGCCCGGCGACGGGGAATTGCATTAGCAGCGATATGTTCGAATTTCCCGTAGAGACGCGGCTCGCCGCGTCTCGGCGGTGCCTCACTGCCAGAGACGGGGCAAGCCCCGTCTCTACGGATGTGACCGAAGTAGCCTTCGCATCAATCTGCCGATGCGCACGATGCGATAGAGAGGAAAAAGCGCTTCCGGCAATCGCACTGCCGCAACCTCTCCCGCGCCCGGCGTCCAGATCAACCGCCATAGATATCGCCAGCGGTCGCGGCGCCGCTCGCGCAGTTTCAGGATCCGGCGGAAGTATTCCGTGGATTCGAAATCATAGGCCGCACCACCACGCAGACGTTGGGCGAATTCGCCGCCGAGAGCCTCTATCCGGCGATCGGCCGCAATCATGTCCTCCGCGGGGTTGGGAAGCTCCACCTGAAGCACATTCTTCGCCAGCCAGAAACTCACGCCGAGAATGCGAGTGATCCCCAGCGCGCGCGCGCGCGAAGCCACCAGCGCGTAGCTGATGGGCTGGGTCTGCAACATCCCTGCAATATCAGAAAGCCAGATCAGCCGCCCCCAAAGATGCTTGGCGGCGTGCAGGCACAACACCAACAACGAATCTTCGGCTGACAGGCAAGGCACTTCGCAGCCGCCCACGACCGTGCGGCCGGCGCGGGCTATCAGGTCATCCACGGACAGATCGACACCATAGAAGCGGGGCAACAACGCCCACTGCAGTTCGACCAGGTTGTTTCCCGCGGCGCCGTCGAACGAGCACTCGTAGCCTGTCCGCAGCCATAATCGCTCGACGGCCGGCCTAAGGTCGGTAGCGGGCCGATATCCGATTTCCGCAAGCGCTTGCTTTGCGCGCTCGAAGTCCGCGGGAGAAATCAAAAAGTCGAGATCCGAAAAGCTCCGCGACCCGAGATCGCCGTAAAGCGATTGCGCCAACACCGGCCCCTTATACGGGAGCGCTCGCAGCTGCTTGCTTTCGAAGTGCGCTGTGATGCGAGCGAGTTCGGCAGCAAACCACAAACTACGACGCAGATTCACATCGTAAGCAGATCGCAGCGAAGCCTTGATCTCCGGCGGGATCTCCGAGGAAAGCCCCCAAAGTTCAGTCAGGTTGCGTGCCGCGAGCGGAAGAACTCCATGGCGCTCAGCCAGACGAAGGAATTCGTTCCAGTCGAGCGTTGAGAGATTCCAGTTCGCGACGCGTTCGATCCGCTGCGGAGTCAAATCCGATCCGGTCAGTGCGCACAGGAGCCCAAATTCGTCTTCTCTCTGCAGCGAGGCGCTCGACACTGGAGACGAAGGCAAGAGTTTTGTCATGCAAGCGAATCCCGGCGGAGAGAGCAGCAGTCGCAAACCCGAAATCAATCGGAATGCGAATCGCCTCTATAATACAGAGTCTTCGGCGCGCGAACCGTGGTTCGCCATCCGTCGTTCGTCTCTCGTCGTTTGTCGTTCGAACTTTCATGGACCGAGTCGTCTTCCAATCCGTTCGCAAGATATTTCGCCATCGTCCGGCGCTGTTCAATTGGCTGGGAAGCGAGCGTGCAGGCGAAACTGTCGCCTTGAATAACGTTTCTTTCTCAGCCGCCAGCGCAGAGGTTTTAGCGCTACTCGGCCCGAACGGCAGCGGAAAGACCACGGCCTTGAAGCTGATCTCGACCATGCTCCTGCCCGATGCTGGCTCGGTACAGGTGGGCGGCTTCGATACGCGGCGCGACCCCGGTCGAGTCCGGCGGCAAGTCGGTATCGCTGTTGCCGCGGAGCGCTCGTTCTTCCCTCGTCTCTCGGCTCGTGAAAACCTCGATTTTTTTGCCGCCCTCGACGAAGTTCCGCGCAGCGAGCGAGCGCAAAGGATCAAAGACGTTCTCAGCGATACCGGCCTCGAGGAGCAAGCTGACACGCTGGTCATGAAGTTCTCCAGCGGTATGTACCAGCGACTGGGGATCGCGCGCGCTCTCGTCAAGCGACCAAGCGTGCTTCTGCTCGACGAGCCGACGCGCAGCCTCGACGCCGCCAACACGGCGCACTTCTGGGCCACGATCCGTGCTCTGGCGCGACAGCAGTCGACGGTTCTTCTTGCCACCCATAACTTCGCGGAAGCGGCCGCCGTCGCCGATCGACTGCTCCTGCTGCATCGCGGCGAGTTGCTCGCGGATCGCCCGGTCGGCGACGAAGAAAGCGCGGAGGCGCTGCGCACTTTCTACTTCCGAATGACCGGCGAGATCGATGAGGCTATGGGAGCAGTTCACCGGGCGGGACGGACAATATGATTACGGCCTCGACGACAATGACTTCCACTTCAAGCCTCGACAAGCTTTACGCCATTCTGCGGCGCGATCTGCTCACGGCCGTCCGCCACCGCAGTGGTTTCGTCGTCACGCTGGTCGGAGTGTTCACCGAACTGGCAGCTTTTTATTTTCTGTCCCGTGCCATCGGTCCCGGCTTTCGACCCGGCGGCATCGAGTACTTCCCCTTCCTTCTGGTGGGCACGGGCGTCTACACTTTTTTTGTGATGAGTGCGCAAGCCTTCCTGAGCGCTGTGCAGGAAGCACAGCAGACGGGCACGCTGGAAGTACTCATGACCACCTCCACCGCCCCGGCCGAGCTCGTCATCCTCAGCTCCATTTCGGCCTTTGCCGGAAACCTGGTCAATCTGCTGGTCTATCTTTTCGCGGGCGTGGCCGTTTTCCGCGCATCGATTCATGCCAACTTTTTTTCCTGCGTGGCCGTGTTGATTTTTTCTCTCGCCATCGCCTTGGCGCTGGGAATCGCCGCCGCCACGCTTCAAGTTGCGTTCCAAAAAGGCTCGGCGCTACTCTGGCTGCTCAGTTCCGGACTCTGGTTTCTGAGCGGCACCATGTTCCCGATCCAGAGCCTGCCCCGCCCCCTCGAGCTTCTCGCTCGCGCGGTTCCTCTCACTTACGCCATCGATGGAATGCGCCAAGCGCTGCTGGAAGGGCAGTCTGTGACTGCGATCGCTCCCACCCTGGCCGTCCTGGCAGGGTTCGGCGTGGTCCTGCTGCCGCTCGCACTCGCCGGGCTTTCGCTAAGCTTGCGGCGCGCGCGGCAGGATGGAACGCTCTCATTTTATTGAGGATGTCGATTCGCCTCTTCGGTGTGCGGCCAAGGCATATTGGCACCGGGCAAAGCCCTGTAGTACACTGCGTTTACCTTTTCAAAAACTGGGGGATAAGCCGACTTTCCCTGTTTGACTTACTGGCTTGACTAACTATGACCGATAATCGAGCCCCTCGCGAAGAACCGCCGCAGATGTGCAGCGCGGGTAAGGACAAAAAGCTCTACCAGAAGCCGGCGTTCCGCTACGAACGGGTTTTCGAAACGCAGGCTTTATCTTGCGGCAAGATTGTCGGCGGCCAAGGCCTATGTCAGTCCATCCAGAGCGCTTCCTGACGCTCGAGGGCGCTTCGAGTGTGCCGCGATCGAGGTGGAGCGCGGAACGCTCAGCCATGGCCGCAGAATCTTTGCGTCGCAGCGGTCGTTTGTGCCTGCAAGTTCACGGAGAAAGCATGCTGCCCGCCCTTTGGCCAGGCGATGTCGTCGAGATCGCAAGCTGCTCCCCCGAAGACGTCCGGCCCGGCGAGATCGTGCTCGCCTTGCGCGACGGCCGCTTCTTCCTGCATCGCTTCGTTGCCCCCTGCCAACCGGGCAGCTTCCTGCTGTGCGGCGACTCCATGCCCGGATCTGATCCTCCATTCCCTCTCGAAGCATTGCTTGGCCGGCTGGTGCCCAATGCCGACGCTAACGAAGTGTTTGGTACGACGTGGTTTGGTGTGAGGTGTTCTCGCGCGCTGGGGTTGCTGCTCTGCCATTGCAGCGTGGCGCGCCGTATCGCTCTGAAGCTTCACCGCCGCTGGAAGGCATCCGCTGGCGAATTTCGGAACCGCGAACTTGCCGCGGATATTCGTTCGGCCGAACTGGAATCCTCATGACAACGATGGCCACCGCACAAAAAGTCGCGTGCGTCGAGATCGGAGGAATCCCGATTGCCTTGTCCACCTGCGACGATGCCTTTCTCGATCTGTTACGCCGGCGTTATGACGGCTTCCTGAGTGCTTCGCCTCCCGAGTTTGAGCTTGAGTTCGATCTCAACCGCACCGGACTGGCTTCCGATGACGACGTTCGCGTCCGCCGCGAAGGCGACGAGTGGCTGGTGCAGCGTGGAGACTTCCATGCCCGTTTGAATCCGCGCACCGGACGAGGCAGCGTGCGCCAAAATGCCAACCCGTATGCCCTCGATTCGGTCATGCGCATCCTGCACAGCCTGATTGTTGCCGAGCGCGGCGGGTTCCTGTTGCACGCCGCCAGTGCGATTTGCCGCACGCCGGGCGCGAGTTTCGGCGCGAGTTTCAATGGCCGGGCTTATCTGTTCCCCGGTGTGTCGGGCGCGGGCAAAACCACGATGACGCGGCTGGCGCCAGCGGACGTCACCCTGCTTACCGACGAAATTTCCTACGTACGCCCGAGCGCCGATGGCTACGCGGCATTCGGCACTCCTTTCGCCGGAGAACTAGCCAAAGCCGGAGAGAACTGCACCGCCCCAGTCGCCGCTCTGTTTTTTCTGGAGAAGGGTCCGGAGAATCGCGTGGATGAGTTGCCGCCTGCGGAAGCGATTCGCCGCCTCATGCGCAATATTCTGTTCTTCGCCGAAGACCAGGATCTGGTCGAAAAACTTCTCGCCACGGCTTGCGATTTCGTTGCCAGGGTTCCCATTCGCCGTCTGACGTTCTATCCTGATGCCAGGGTGTGGGACCTAGTGCGAAATTTTGAACGAGATTTCGAGCGCGACTCGCAGGAGGTGGCCGAGCATGCCTGAAAATTGCATATATATTGCGCGCAGTTCTGCCATTGCCGCGCGCGCGCTGGCCGGCGAAATGATGGTCATGAATTCCGCCGATTCGACTTTCTTCACGCTCAATGAGGTCGCAACCGCTATCTTTCAGGCTGCCGACGGCCGCACTCCTCTGCAAGAAATTGTCCGCGACCGCATCTGCGGGCAATTTGACGTCGATCTCGCGCAGGCCCAGGCGGACGCCGAGCAGTTCGTCACCGAGCTTTCCGGCCACGGAATTCTTTTGGTTTCAAACCAACCTCTGGCCTCGGAGGCCCGCTGATGAGCCTGATGAGTGAGGTGGGCCAGAAGGCGTTCAACCTCGGCGTACCCATCGCCGTGCACATGGATGTCACGTATCGCTGCAACGAGCGCTGCGTGCACTGCTATCTTGATCACGACGACCACGGCGAGATGACCACCGCCGAAATCAAGGACGTACTCGATCAACTGGCCGAGGCCGGCGTCTTCTTTCTCACCTTCAGCGGCGGCGAAGTCTTCATGCGGCGTGACTTCTTTGAGATTGTCGAACACGCTCGCCGCCTCATGTTCAACGTCAAGATCAAAACCAACGCGGTCATGATCCACGAGGAGGAAGCGCGGAGAATCCGCGAGCTGGACATAGACACCATTCAGATCAGCGTCTACTCGCATCGGCCCGAAGTGCACGACGCCATTACCAAACTGCCGCACTCATTAGAGCGCACCGTCCGATCCATTCGCTTCTTACGCGCACAAGGGCTGCGAGTCACTATCGCCAATGTGCTGATGACCGTGAATTCCTCCGATCATATGGGGGTGCAAAAACTCGCCACCGAACTCGGGGCGCATTACACGCTCGATCCCACCATCACGCCTATGATGGACGGCGACACCTCGGTTCTCTCGCTGCGCATCCCGGGAGAAGAGCTCCCCGACGTCTTCCACAATCCTGCGCTGGTCGCCAACCAGGAAGAGTTCTGTGCTCCTCCCAAGCCACCCTCGAAGGAAGATCTTGAGGGTTACTCGTGCAGCGCGGGCCATTCTTTCTGTTACATTTCGCCCTACGGCGAGGTCTTTCCCTGCGTTCAGTTTCCGCTTCCTACGGGGAATGTCCGGCAGCAGAAATTTTTGGATATCTGGAATCTGTCCCCACAACTGAAAGAGGTTCGCTCCATCAAGGCGAAAGACCTGACGGTCTGCTCCTCTTGCACGCACGTCAGCAGTTGCACGCGTTGTCCGGGCTTGGCCTATATGGAAGGAAGCATGCGGGGCCCATCCACCGCGGATTGCGAGAAATCGTTTTACCGGACGGGCGTGCCGACGGCAAACATGCTGCGGCAGGGACTGTCGAAACCGCGCAGCACTTCGGGCTTAAGCGCTCCGCTGATTCAGATTCGGCCAATTTCCGTTCCCGCATGATGGAAGGTTCGGTGGAGCGACGGGCGCCTCGCCCGTCCACCCGACCGATAGCGTGGAATGGCTTTTATAGTTTGGTCCCGGCGGCGGCAGTCTGGCTGCGTTTTAAATCGACAACCGCTTCGGCGCTGGCCAACTGCTCCAGGATGCGCTGCAAGGCGGCGCGGACCTCGTGCGTCGCTTCATTGAACTTCAGCGCCGCTCCAATCCCCATGTCCAAACGCACCACCTCGCTCAAAATGGAGACGTTCGTATGTTCATGCGAGAAAGTGAGCTTCAATTCCGATCCGGGCAGGAGCAGGCCGCTGGTTTCAACATAGCAACCGCCCAGGCTCAGGTTGGTCACGATGCCCAGTATCGCGAGTTTCTGTGTGTTTCCAGAAATTTCCGTGGTCAGCCGGCCCCGCACCCGCGGATACAGACGCCGGTTCTTCTGTGTCGCCTGGCTTTGCTTCTGCAGATACATGCGCTTGTCGGCTTCCGACAGGATCTTTTCCGCGTCCATCCCGTCTTCCGGATACACCGCGTTGCCCACACTCAACGACAGAATATCTTCGTTGCAGACGTCTCTTCCCGCTTGTTGGGCCAAGTCGCGCATCTGTTCGGCCTTGCGCGCCGCAGCTTCTGCCGTTATTCCAGGAGCGATAACTACAAATTCGTCGCCGCCCATGCGTGCCACATAATCGTACTCACGGCTGGTTTCCTTGAGCGAGTGCGCGAACAGCCGCAGTACGCGGTTCCCTTCCAGGTGCCCAAAGCGGTCGTTGATCTGCTTGAAGTGGTCCAGGTCGGCGACCATTACCGTCAGCGTCTTGCTTTCGCGTTTGCAGCGCGCCAGTTCCCG